>Ga0209902_100449_pt1 | contig 45200 bp, 41 predicted proteins | sample FECB27metaG_FD_188304 | JGI IMG/M metagenome (GOLD analysis project Ga0209902, IMG submission 188304) | Cyanobacterial communities from the Joint Genome Institute, California, USA - FECB-27 (SPAdes) (version 2) | ecosystem: Environmental > Aquatic > Thermal springs > Hot (42-90C) > Microbial mats...
GCGGACGGCGACCGCGGACGGTGGCCCGAAGCCGGCGGCACCCGCCGGGTAGCGCTCCGGCGGCAGCGCGGCGAACACCGCCTCCGCCACCGCCACCGGCGCCCGGTTCGCCTTGGCGATCTCGAGGAGACGGCTCGCGACGTTCACGGTGTCGCCGGTCGCGGTGATGTGCTGGTGGGCGGCGGCGCCGAGGCGGGAGACGATGACGGGGCCGTAGTGCAGGCCGAAGCGCACCGTCATGGCGGTGCCGGGGGCGGCGGCGGCGATGAAGGTCGCGAGCGCCGCCGCGAGCTCGCGGACGCTGGCGAGCGCCCGCTCCGCCTCGTCGCCGCGGCGGTCGGGGAAGCCGTAGACGATCATCGCGCCGTCGCCCATGAAGGCGACGATGAGGCCGTCGTGGGCTGCCGCGACGCGGCCGACGGCCTCGTGGAAGCCCTTCAGGAAGACGCGCGTCTCGCTCGGGCCGAGCCGTTCGCTGAGGCCGGTGAAGCCCGACAGGTCGAGGAACAGCACCGCCGCCTCGCAGGCCGACGGCTCGGCGAGGAAGTCGGGATCGTCCAGGCGGTCGGCGAGCAGCGGCGACTGCATGCGGGCGAGTGCCGCGCGCGTCTCGCCGAGGCGGGCGTTGAGCCGGTGCTCGAACAGGTAGCGGGCGATGCCGTAGGCGACGGCCGTCGGCACCGCGGCGGCGAGCGGCAGGGCGATGCTGAGCCAGACCCCGGCGGCATCGAAGGCGAACACCACGACGGCGAGCCAGCCCGCCACCAGCAGGCCGGCGAGGGCGAGGCCCAGCGCCGGGCTCGCCAGGGCCATCAGTACGACGACGGCGGCGGGCAGCGCGATGGTAGTCGCCGCATCGACGTGGCGCACGGTGCCATCGCGCACCAGCCCGGTGCCGGTGAGGAGGTTGGAGACGGCGGTCGCCAGCACCTCGACGCCCGGAACGTCGGCGTCGAACGGCGTCGCGAAGCGGTCGCCGCTGCCGAGCGCGGTGGTGCCGACGATGACGACGCGGTCGCGCAGCGCCTCCAGCGCCGCAGCGTCGCCGGCGAGCACGCGCTCGGCGCTGATCGTCCGGATGGCGCCCTCCGGCCCGTAGAAGGAGACCGGCAGGTGGTGGCCGAGGTCGAGCGGCTGGTGGACGGACCCGATGTCGACGCCCTCCGGACCGAAGCGCGGCTCCGCCGCCTCTGCCGCGGCCGCGACGACGAGCACGAACCCGGGTGCGACGCCACCGTCCACCGCCACCAGCAGCGGCACATGGCGCGGCGTGCCGCCGGCGTCGACGGAGACGTTGACGAGACCCGGCCGGCTGCGGCCGAGGAAGACGCCGGCCGGCCACGTCACGGCGGCGGCGCGCGGGACCGGGCCGATGCCGAGATCGACCATCGCCGCGCCGGCCTCCTCCGGCGTCGGAGCGGCGTCGGCCTTCTCCAACGTCGGTGCGGCGTCGGCGCCGTCGAACACCGCCGCGGCGCCGATCACCGCGGTCGCCTTCGCCAGCGCGTCGGCGAGCGCCCGGTCGGCCCCCGAGCCGCCGTCCTCGAGAAACAGGAAGTCGAGGGCGACGACCGCCGGTTCCGCCGCGGCGATGGCCGTGACGATGTCGGCGAGGACGCCGCGCGACAGCGGATAGCTGCCGACGGCGCGGATCGTCGCCTCGTCGACCGCCACGATGACGACGTGGTCGGGCGCCGGCCGCGGGCCGGCGAGACGGAAGCGCAGGTCGAGCGCCAAGGCCTCGATGCGGTCGAGCGACGAGGCGGTGCCGGCCAGTTGCAGGCGGGCGAGCCAAGCGCCCCACAGGGCGCCGGCGATCGCGAAGGCGAGCGTCAGGACGAGGAGGGCGCGGCGGCCGGCCGCCGGCTTCATCGCCCGAAGCGGGCGAGCAGCGCGGCGGCGCGCGCCCGGCCCCAGCGGATCGCCGTCTGCGGGCCGGGGCCGCGGATGTCGACGCCTTCGCCGGCCTGCAGCACGACGCCGCTGCCGCCGCCGCGCGGCGCCACGGCGACGCGGCCGGAGACGACGAAGACGGAGGTGACGTCACGGGCGGCGTCGACGGCCCATTCGGTGCCGCGCACCGAGGCGACGGCCCGCGGCGTCAGGATCTGGAAGCCGCGGCCGGCGCCGGGATCGACCTTCACCAGCGCACCGCCGCTGTCGAGGCGGAGCGCCTCCGGCCGGCCGTCGCCGTTACCGTCGACGACGGCGTACTGCGCCGAGCGCTCGACGACGATCTTCAGGCCGAAGCCGCAGTCGAGGGTGATCGCCGGGCCGGGAGCGGCCGGGTCCGGCGTGCAGCCGGCGCGGGACTGGGCGGCGGCGGGGCCGGCGCAGGCGGCGAAGGTCGCGAACATCACGGCCGCGCCGATACCGGCGCGCCTGGTGGAAGCGGACATGGGGTCGACCTCGTCTTGCTGGGCAGCCGGGCGTGCGAAGTCTACTCTGGCACGCTCGGGGACGTCACCGCCAACGTGGTGGGGACGGCCGGTTGAAGCAGGGGTCGCAAGGCCGGTCGGGGGACTGGCCGGTTCGTCGTCTGGCCGGTCGGGCGACCGGCCGGTGTGAAGGCCTGGGACGGGAGCCGTGCCGATGCCGACCGTGGACACCGCCGACATCGCCGCGCAGCTCGGCCGCGCCAGCCTGTTCACCGGCCTGTCGGCGCCGCAGCTCACGCGCGTCGCGGCGATCACGCGCACCGTCCGCCTTTCGGCCGGGGCGACGCTGTTCACCGTCGGCGATCCGGCCGACGGGCTGTACTGCGTGGCGAGCGGCGTCGTCCGCATCTTCCTCGACAATGCCGACGGCCGCGAGCTGACGATCACCCTCTGCGAGGAGGGCGAGGTGATCGGTGAGGTGGCGCTGCTCGACGGGCTGAGCCGCTCGGCCAATGCCGCGGCGCTCACCGACGTCGAGCTGCTGTTCGTCGGCCGCCGCGTCTTCCTCGAACTGTTCGACGAGGAGCCGGGGCTGTCGAAGGCGATCGTGCTCGCCCTCTGTGAACGGCTCAGGCTCGCCACCGACAAGATCAACCGCGCCGCCTTCCTCGATCTGCGCGACCGGCTGCTGGTGCTCCTGCGCGAGCTCGCCATCGTGCACGGCCACATCGAGCCGGATGCGGCCGTCGTCGACCTCGACCTGACCCAGGGGATGCTGGCCCAGATGCTCGGTGCGACCCGCGAAGCGGTCAACAAGCAGCTCCGTCTGTTGCAGAAGGAAGGGCGGATCAAGGTGGAGGGCGGGCGGATCGCGGTCGCCCGCCTCCGCCCACCCCTATCTTGAGATCCGTCATGGCCGGCGGCGCAGCCGGCCCTCGGCGATGCGGTCGGCGAGGCCGTTGATGTCGGTGCGCTCGAGGCCGATGTCCTCGAGGATGCGGTCGTCGAGCTCACCGAGGAGCCGGCGGGTCCGCGCCGCGGCGAACCGCGCCAGGAGGTAGGCCGACAGGTGCCGGCAGGCGCCGAGGGCCCGGCGGGCGGCGAGGCCGCCGGCCCGGCCGGCGGAAAGGGTGGTCTGCATAACAAGTGCTCCGAAGCGGGAGCCCGCCGGTCACGGCCGGGCTTCCAGGATCATGGTGAAGGGCGTCTCCGCCACACGGCGGACCCGCGAGAAACCGGCCTCGCCGAGGACGTCCGCCAGCCGCGCCTCGCCGGCCTGGGCGCCGAGCGCGAGCCCGACCTCCTCGGCCATCGACACGGGTGTGCAGATCATCGTCGAGGCGGCGTAGGAGAGGCGGCCGACGGCGTTGAGGTCGTCCTCCGGACGGTCGCCGGCCATCGGCTCGACCAGCATCAGCACGCCGTCGGACGACAGCGTCGTGCGCAGATGCGAGGCCACGCCGACGGGGTCGCCCATGTCGTGCAGGCAGTCGAACATCGTCACGAGGTCGAAGCCGCGGACGGGCACGTCGGTCGCCGCCAGCGTGGCGAAGCGCGTGTTGGCCGCCACGCCCGCCCCTTCCGCCGCCGCCCGCGCCCGCTGGATGGAGCCGGCGTGGCAGTCGAAGCCGGCGAAGTTCGAGCGCGGGAAGGCCTGCGCCATCAGGATGGTGGAGGCGCCGTGGCCGCAGCCGACGTCGGCGACGCGGCCGCCGTGCTCGAGCTTCTCGACGACGCCGTCGAGAGCCGGCAGCCAGTCCCGCACGAGGTGCTCGCCGTAGCCGGCGCGGATGAAGCGGTCGACGCCTGAGACCAGGCAGTCGCAACGCTCGTGCGAGCCGCGGCCGTTGCCGCTGCCGCTGCGGAAGGCTGCCGCGACGCAGGGGGCATCGGCGACGCCGGGGGCGATGGCCTCGAAGCCGCCGAGCATGTTCACCGGGCTCTCCGGGTCGGCGAACACCGCCGCCTGTTCCGGCGTCATCTCGAACGTATCGGTGGCGGCGGCGTAGTCGAGGTAGCCGGCGGCGGCGTGGGCCGCGAGCCACTCCCGGATGCAGCGCTCGTGGGTCCGGGTGCGCTCGGCGAGCGCCCCGGCGGTCGTCGGCCCGGCGTCGCGCAGGGCGGCGTAGAGGCCGAGCTCGTCGCCGATCCGCACCAGCGGCACGATCGAAGTGGCCCCGATCTCGCCGAGCATCCTGCCGACGAAGGCGTCGAGCCGCGCCTGGTCGAGTGTCATGGTCGTTCCCTTTGCTCGTCAGACCGCCGCCCGGTCCGGGCGGTTCTCCGACGGGCGGCAACACCCGTCGGACGAGCAAGGGAATAGGCCTTCGCGGCCAACGGGGATGTGAAGTGCGTCACACGCTGGTTGAATCATCGCACGCGACGGGGTGCTCGCCCCACCGCGGGCGCGGAGATGAGCGGCGGGGCGGCCACGACCGCCCCGCCGCCCGACGTCACTGCGCCGACAAAAGCTCCGGCACGGCGAGCAGGATCAGCTCGTTGTCGTCCTGCCTCTGCGGCTCGCGGCCGGCCGAGAACGGCAGGTTGTTGTCGTTGCCGACGATGATGTGGCTGTCGTCGACGACCGCGACGTTCTCGATCGTCACGAACGGGAACGAGAAGACGCCCTCTTCGGCACCCTGGCGGGCCTTGCCGTCGGGATCGGCGATCTTCAACAGGTCGATCGAGCCGATCTTGCGGGCCTGGCCGTCGTCGGTCAGCTCGATCTTGTAGACGCGCTTGAAGGCGGCCGGGGCGACGAAGCAGTCGGGGCCCTTGGCGCCCTCGGCGCAGGCGCGGGCGGCGATGCCCTCGTTGTTGTCGCGCTCGATGACGAGGGCCGTCTTCTCGTCGATCATGTTGAAGTCGCCGATGTTGTTGCCGGCGACGTCGAGCGGGTAGGTCCACGAGCGGCCCGTCCAGGCGGCCTTCTCGACGTCGAATTCGAGCACGCGCAGGACTTCCTCGCCGTCCACCGTCTCCCAGGCGCCGGCGTCCTCGAGCCACAGCGGGCCTTCCAGCAGCGGATAGAGGAAGCGGCCGTCAGGCGAGGCCGCCATGCCCTCGAAGCCGCGCGAGCGGCGGATGGCGAAGGCGACCTTGCCGCCGGGCACGGCCGGGGTCGTCAGCGCCGGGGGGTCGGGCGAGCGGACGGCGACGCCGTCGACCATCGTCTCGTGGAAGGCCTTGGCCCGGCCGTCACGGCCGAACTCGACGAGGAAGGGACCGAACTCGTCACCGACGAAGAACGAATCGCCGACCGGCTGGATCGATTCGACGTCGAGATCGGCGCCGGTGAGGTAGCGGCTGTCGGTGCTCTCGGTGGCGATGCGGTAGGGGATGACCTTGTCGGGGTCGGAGAGGAAGATCGTCTCCTCGATGGTCACCGAGCCGGTCTCCCAGTCCGGGCGCAGGCGGTGGACGATCAGCATGGCGTCCGGCGAATTCGCCTTGGCGCCGAAGCCATTGTCCTGGATCACCCAGTAGGAGCCGTCGCCGGCCGGCTTGATGCCGGAGAAGCCCTGCACCGGCTGACCCTCGAAGGGCGTCGCCATGCCGGTCATCCGCGGCGCCTCCTTCGACGACAGGAAGCTCGAGCCCGGGACGGTGCCGACGGCGTCGACGCGGCGGGCGTCCGGCGCGGTGTACTTGCCGGAGACGGCGAGATCGGCGGGGGCGTCGGCCGGCGGCGCGACGAAGGTGGCGGCGGGCAGCACGGCGTGGCCGGCGAGCGTCGCCGGGACGGTATCGTCGGCGAAGGCTGCGGGGACGGTGAAGATGGCGATGGCCAGCGCGGACGCCAGCGTTCGGACGATCGAGGTCATCGGCGGATCTCCGGGAGCGGATGCCGGCGGGGGCTGCCGGTGGGCCGCTTATGGGGATGGCGGACGACGCTCGTGTCTCGGTTGGGCGACGGGTCCGTGACGATGCGGCGGCGTTCGCGCCGGCAAGCGTCCCCGCTCGCCGTGCGGGATCATCGCGGCTGCGGTGCGGGCACCAGCCGGCCCTGGGCGAGGCGCAGCAGCGTCGCCGCCGACAGCGCCGTGATCGCGAGGTTGGCGACCACGAACAGGGCGACGGCGATCCCTTCGACCACCCCCGGCGCACCGCGGCCGACGAGGAGGATCGCCGCGAGCGGAGCGGCCGCCAGCCCGAAGGAGAAGGCCCACCAGCTCGGCGCAAAGCCGTTCGCCGCCACCCACGGCAAGAGCCGGCCGATGACCAGCATCATCATCAGGCCGTAGCCGAGGAGCGCGTAGTCGAACGGCCCGGGCGTGCCGGCGGTGACGGCGAGCCAGGCGACGAGGCCGACCACCGGCGGCGCGAGCTGGATGCCGATCAGCGGCCGGATCGCCGGTGCCATCGGCTCGTGGCTGAAGAAGCGGGCCCAGATGGTGGATTCGATCGCGAGCCAGGACAGCATGCCGGCGCCGAAGAACATCATCCCGACCTCGGGAAGCCGCATGGCGCCGAGGGCGATGGTGGCGGCGAAGTTGCCGGCGACCAGCGGCAGGTAGAGCACCGGCGTGATCATCGGTGCCGGCAGGGTGCCGAGCCAGAGGCCGCCGACCCGCCAGGCGATATAGGCGAGGTGGCCGACGAGGCCGACCGCCAGCAGCGTCCAGGCGAGCGCCTCGCTGTAGGGCCGCACCGCTCCCACCATCAGCAGCGTGGCGACGAAGACGAGCCCGACGAAACAGCACTGCACGGGATGCTCGAGCTCGGCCTTCACCGCCTCGAAATTGGCGATGCAGCGGGCGACGAAGCCGATCGCGAGGATGATCCAGACGAGGGCGGCGAGCGCCAGCACGGCCTCGCCGATCAGCGGCGGCACGCCCCAGACGGTGGCCGCGGCACGCCAGCCGGCGCCCAGCCCGGCGAGGCCGAGCACGATCGCGAACAGGGACGACGGCAACCGGGTCAGCATCGTCGGGCTCCAGAGGCACGGGAGACGCGAGGCTTACGACAACCGAAGGCTTCGGAGAAGGAGGACGTCAGGCGATGCCGGCCCGGGAGACGCGGGCACCCGATGTGCCGGGGCGAGGTTCGGAGGCCTAGCTTGCGAGAGCCCGGACGTGCCGAGGGGCGGCACCCGGGCCGCCCCTCGGTCGAAGGCTGGTCTGCGGCCGGAGCCGATCAGTACTTGTAGAGCTCCGACTTGAACGGGCCGGTCTGGCTGACGCCGATGTAGGCGGCCTGCTCGTCGGAGAGCACCGTCAGCGAGGCGCCGAGCTTGGCGAGGTGCAGGCGGGCGACCTTCTCGTCGAGGTGCTTGGGCAGCACGTAGACCTTGTTCTCGTACTGGCCGGGGTTCGTCCACAGCTCGATCTGGGCGAGCGTCTGGTTGGTGAACGACGCCGACATCACGAAGCTCGGGTGGCCGGTGGCGTTGCCGAGGTTCACCAGCCGGCCCTGGGAGAGCAGGATCATCCGGTTGCCGGCGGGGAACTCGATCAGGTCGACCTGCGGCTTGACGTTCTTCGACTTGAAGTTCTTCAGGCCGGCGACCTGGATCTCGTTGTCGAAGTGGCCAATGTTGCAGACGATCGCCATGTCCTTCATGGCGCGCATGTGGTCGACGGTGATGACGTCCTTGTTGCCGGTGGCGGTGACGAAGATGTCCGCCGAGCCGACGACCTGGTCGAGCGTCTTCACGTCGTAGCCGTCCATCGCCGCCTGCAGCGCGCAGATCGGGTCGATCTCGGTGACGATGACGCGCGCGCCGGCGCCGGCGAGCGACTGCGCCGAGCCCTTGCCGACGTCGCCATAGCCGCAGACGACCGCAACCTTGCCGGCCATCATCACGTCGGTGCCGCGCCGGATCGCGTCGACCAGGCTCTCACGGCAGCCGTAGCGGTTGTCGAACTTCGACTTCGTCACGGAATCGTTGACGTTGATCGCCGGGAAGGGCAGCTCGCCCTTCTTCTGCAGCTCGTAGAGGCGGTGGACGCCCGTCGTCGTCTCCTCGGAGACGCCGCGGATGTTCGCCTTCACCTTCGAGTACCAGCCGGGGTTCTTGGCGAGGCGGGCCTTGATGGTGGCGTAGAAGTACTCCTCCTCCTCGTTCTTCGGATTGTCGAGAACGGAGGGATCGGTCTCGGCCTTGGAGCCGATGAGGACGAGCATCGTCGCGTCGCCGCCGTCGTCGAGGATCATGTTGGCGGTTTCGCCATTGCCCCAGTCGAACAGCCGGTCGGTGTAGTTCCAGTATTCCTCGAGCGTCTCGCCCTTGACGGCGAACACCGGGATGCCGCGGGCGGCGATCGCGGCGGCGGCGTGGTCCTGGGTGGAGTAGATGTTGCACGAGGCCCAGCGGACCTCGGCGCCGAGCTCGACCAGCGTCTCGATCAGGGCCGCGGTCTGGATCGTCATGTGCAGGGAGCCGGCGATACGGGCGCCCTTCAGCGGCTTCGAGGGCCCGTACTCCTCGCGGGTGGCCATCAGGCCGGGCATCTCGGTCTCGGCGATGTCGAGCTCGGTGCGGCCCCAGTCGGCGAGGGCAATGTCCTTGACGACATAATCGGTGAAGGTGGTCATGGCGGCTCCGCATACGGCTCTGGCGAACGCGGCGCGGCGCTCCGGCGGCCCGCCCGCCTTGGCGCACGGCACCGCCACGGCGTCCGCCGCAACGTGGCGCGGTTATAGGCGCCCCGGCGGAACGCTTCAATAAGGATATAACGATTTCTTTATATCAGAATGGAGCAAACCCGCTCCATTCCGTCGGCAGGACGCGCCCGCCGGTCAGGCCGCCGACAGGTTCTGCCCCGAGGTGCGGTCGAACAGGATGATCTTCTCGGGGTTCCACGAGAAGCCGACGCTGTCGTCGATGCGCGGGTGCTGGGTGGCCGGCGCCGTCAGCCGCACGAACGCGTCGCCGGTGGCGAGCGTGACGATCTTCTCGACGCCGTGGTCCTCGATGTCGTGGACGCGCGCCTTGGCGGGGGCGTCGGGGTCGAGCCGCAGGTGCTCGGGCCGGACGCCGAAGGTCACCGGCCGGCCCTCGTGGGTGCCGGCGACGGAGATCGGCAGGCTGAAGCCGACCTCGGTGACCGCCTCGCCGCCGCGCACGGCGCCGTCGATGAGGTTCATCGGCGGCGAGCCGACGGAACGGGCCACGAAGGTATTGGTCGGCCGGGCATAGATCTCCGAGGGCGTGCCCACCTGCACGAGGCTGCCGCGGTCGAGCACGGCGATGCGGTCGCCCATCGACATCGCCTCGACCTGGTCGTGGGTGACGAACAGAAAGGTGGCGCCGAGCGTCATCTGCAGGCGCTTCAGCTCGGTGCGCAGCGCCTCGCGCAGCTTGGCGTCGAGAGCCGACAGCGGCTCGTCCATCAGGAAGACGCGCGGCTTGCGGACGATGGCGCGGCCGATCGAGACGCGCTGCATCTCGCCGCCCGACAGCCGGTCGGTCTTGCGCTCGAGCAGGTGCTCGATGCGCAGCGTCCGGGCGACGCGCTCGACGCGCTCCTGAATCTCCGCCGGCTCGACGCGGCGGATCTTCGACTTCAGCGGAAACTCGAGGTTCTCCCGCACCGTGTAGCGCGGATAGAGCGAGTACTGCTGCAGCACCAGCGCGACGTCGCGCTCGGCCGCGCCCCAGCCGCCGACGTCGACGCCGTCGATCAGCACGGTGCCGGAGTCCGGCTTCTCCAGGCCGGCGACGATGCGCAGCGTCGTCGTCTTGCCGGCGCCGGTCTCGCCGAGGAGGACGAAGAACTGCCCGTCGGCGACCTCGAGATTGAGGTTCTTCAGGGCAGCCTTGCCGCCGAAGGTCTTGGTGACGTTCCTGAGCTCGATATGCGCCATGACTACCTGCACTCCGGGCGATCGGACGGGCCGAACACCGCCAGCTTCGTCGATACCCGCCGGGCCGCGCCGCGGCGGCCGTCGGCGGTCACAGCCGCACTCCCAGCGACTTGCCGCTGGTGGTGTCGAAGAAGTGCGCCTGCCCGGGGTCGATGCGGGCGTGCAACCGTTCGCCGGCGCTGGTCGCGAATCCGGCCGTCGTGCGCGCCCGCAGCATCCCCTCGCCGAGCTTGAGGTCGACGATGTCGTAGGAGCCGAGCGGCTCGATGAGGTGCACCTCCACCGGCACGTAGCCGTCGCGCGCCTCGTGCGCGACGAGTACGCCCTCGGGACGGATGCCGACCGCGAGGCCGGCGCCGGAGGCGTGGCCGTTCAGCCGGCCCAGCAGTTCGCGCGGGAAGGCGAAGCCGGGGGTCGCCGGATCGATGGCGACGCTGACGGCACCGGCCTGGTCGCGCACCTCGGCGGCCGCGACGTTCATCACCGGGCTGCCGACGAACTGCGCGACGAACAGGTTCTGCGGCCGCGAGTAGACCTCCTCGGGCGAGCCGACCTGCTGCAGCACGCCCTCGTGCATGATGACGATGCGGTCGGCGAGGCTCATCGCCTCGACCTGGTCGTGGGTGACGTAGATGGTGGTGGAACCCTGCTTGAGATGCAGCCGCTTGATCTCGGCGCGCATCTCCTCGCGCAGCTTGGCGTCGAGGGCGCCGATCGGCTCGTCCATCAGCATCGCCTTCGGCTGGCGCACCAGCGCCCGGCCGATGGCGACGCGCTGCATGTCGCCGCCCGACAGCGACGAGGGCCGGCGGTCGAGCAGACCGCTGATGCGCAGCACCCGTGCGATCTCGCGCACCGAGGAGTCGATCTCGGCCTTCGCCATGCGTGTGGCGCGCAGCGGGAAGGCGATGTTCTCGTAGACCGTCATGTGCGGGTAGAGCGAGAACGACTGGAACACCATGGCGATGTCGCGGTCGGAGCACTTCAGGTGCTGCACCGGCTTGCCGTCGATGAGGATGTCGCCCTCGTCGATCGTCTCGAGGCCGGCGATGGCGCGCAGCGTCGTCGTCTTGCCGCAGCCGGACTGGCCGAGCATGACGATGAACTCGTTGGCGGCGATGGTGAGGTTCAGGTCCTTGATGACCTGTACCGGACCGAACCACTTCTGGATGCCGTGCAGTGCGATCTCGGTCATCCGTGGCCTCCTTCGCGCACCGGGTGTCCGTCGGCTTCGGCGTCCGGACGCGGCGGCGGCGCGATCTTGCCGGTGATCATGAAGCCCACCAGCCCGATCAGGATGAATGTCACCCCGTAGCGATGCAGGAACAGGTTCCACGGCTGGCAGAGCGCGATGATCCCGAAGATCATCAGGGTCTGCGTCGCCGGGTGGAGCCAGCGATGGTTGAAGGCGCGGAAGCTCATTTGCGGATCGCTCCGAAGCTCATGCCCCGCAGAAGGTGGCGCCGCAGCAGGAAGGTGAAGATCGCCACCGGCAGCAGGAACAGGAAGGTTCCGGCCGCGATCACCGTCCAGTCCGGCAGGCCCGAACCGACCTGGCTCGGGATGAACGGCGGCGCCGTCTGGGCGTCGCGCCGCGTCATGATCAGGGCGAAGACGTACTCGTTCCAGGCGGTGATGAAGCAGAACACCGCGGTCGCGGCGATGCCCGTCGCCGCTTCCGGCAACACCACCTTGAAGAAGGCTTCCATCCGCGTGTAGCCGTCGACGAGCGCCGCCTCCTCGTATTCCTTCGGGATCTCGTCGATGAAGCCCTTCATCAGCCAGACCGAGAACGACAGGTTGAAGGCGGTGTAGAGGATGATCAGCCCGATGTGCGTGTCGTTCAGCCCGAAGGTCCGGTACATCAGGAACATCGGGATGGCGACCACCACGGGTGGAAGCATTCGTGTCGACAGGATGAAGAACAGCCAGTCGTCCTCGCCCTTCACCTTGAACCGCGAGAAGCCGTAGGCAGTGAAGGTGCCCATGCCGACGGCGAGCACCGTCGAGATGATGGCGACGATCAGCGAATTCATGAAGCGGCTCGGATAGCCCGAGAGCTGCACCTCGCCCTTGCCGTCGCGCACGACCTTCTCGCCGCCGTCGAAGACGAGGCGCTCCCACCATGGGGCGGCGGCGTATTCCTCCGGCGTCGGCTGCTCGCGGAGCTGCGACCGCTTCAGCATCAGCTTCACGAACGGCGACACCTCCGGCGTGAAAACGATCGTCGGCGGCACCGTCGTCGCGAGGTTGCGCGGCTTGAAGGACGTCGAGACGATCCAGTAGATCGGCGCCAGGAAGATCATCGTCACGATCAGAACCGAGACGATGGCGAGCCTGTTGAGCGTCCGCTCGCTCGTTGTCTGAACGGCGGCCATCTCAGCGCTCCTTCACTTTGTTCAGGTACTTCACGTAGATGTTGGTGATGGCGATGACCATGATCAGCATGATGTAGGCAAGCGCGCAGCTGAGGCCGGTCTGCCACTCCTGGAACGCCATCTTGTAGAGCCGGATCGAGATCACCTCCGTCGTCGGCTGGCTTGTCAGGATGTAGGCGAGGTCGAAGGTCTTGAAGGCCTCCATGGTGCGGAAGATGATCGCGATCATCAGGATCGGCGCGACCAGCGGCAGCGTGATCCGGAAGAAGGTGTAGAGCGGCCCGGCGCGGTCGATCGCCGCCGCCTCGTAGAGATGCTTGGGCACCGCCGACAGGCCGGCGAGCGAGAGCAGCATGACGAAGGGCGACCACATCCAGATGTCGGTGAGGGCGACGGCGTAGAGGGCGACGTCGGGGTTCGACAGCCACTCGAAGCGGCCGAGGCCGAGGGCATAGTTGATGATGCCGAAGGACGGGTCGTACAGCAGCTTCCAGAACAGCCCGACGACCGCCATCGACAGCATCATCGGCAGCAGCAGCAGCGTCGTGATCAGACCCTTGAAGGGGATCTCGCGGTTGAGCAGCATCGCCACGCCGAAGCCGACGATGACCTGGCCGGTGACCGAGACGATCACGTACTTCGCGGTGATGGCGAAGTTGTTCCAGATGAACGGGTCGTTCAAAAGCACCCGGTAGTTCTCGAGGCCGACGAAGTTCCAGGGAGCATTCGTCGACGCCCGGAAGTCGGTGAACGAGTAGCCGAGCGAGTACAACAGCGGGAAGATGTTGAAGACGATCAGAAAGACGATCGTCGGGATGATGAACAGGTTCCTGATGGCGAGGTCGCTCATGCCCCGCCGCGCGGCCCGCGAATGCGGATCGAGCGTGGTCATCGTCAAAGTCGTCAAAACCCTGCTCCTCCCAGAGCGCCCGATGCCCGCCAGTGGCGGTGCGACGTCGTGCAGGCCGCGACGAGGGGGCGGCACATCGCCGTCCCCTCGCCAGGGTCAGTCCGGCTTTACCGGTTGTACTTCTTGAACGTGGCGTTCCAGTCGCCGGCGAGGTTGTCGAGGACTTCCTTCGCGTTGCCCTGGCCAGCCGTCACATAAGGATAGACGCGCTGGTTCATCTGGATGAGCAGCTCGGCATATTCCGGCGTCGCCCAGAAGTCCTTCACCTTGAACATCGTCTCGTAGAAGGCCTTGTTGTAGGGCGTCGCCTCCTGGAACTCGGCGCTCTCGAGAACGGCCGTGTTGCAGGTATAGCCACCGAGCTCGGCCCAGCGCTTCTGCGTGGAGTCCTTGACGAACCACTCGAGGAACTTGAACGCCTCTTCCTGGTTCTCGGAGTAGGAGATGATCGAGATGCCCTGCCCGCCGAGAGCGGCGAACTGCGCACCGCCCGGCCCCGCCGGGTTGGCGAAGAAGCCGGTGGACTTGGCGTTCGGGTTCGACGCCTCGTTCACCAGAGCGGGGAAGAAGGCGAAGTAGTTCATGCTCATCGCCGCCAGGTTCTCGGTGATCGCCTGGTTGTTCTCGACGAAGAAGGCCTTGGCCCAGCCCGGCGGCGTGAAGCCGTAGAGCTCGCGGTACATCTCCAGCGCGGCGATGTTCTCGGGCGAGTTGATGATGCCGTCGACCTTGTAGGTCGCATAGTCGCCGAGTTCGCCGCCATAGGAGAAGATGGCGTTCTCGACGCCCATCACCAGGCCGTCATACGAGTTGTCGGTGTAGATGGCGATGCCGTAGCGGCCCTGGTCAGGGCGATGGAAGAACTCAGCGATGTCGCGCATCTCCGCCCACGTCTTCGGCGGGGCGAGATCGTAGCCGTACTTCGCCTTGAAGGCCTCCATCTCCTTCGGATCTTCGAACCAGTCCTTGCGATAGGACCAGCCGACGGCGTCACCCTCGGCCGGGATCGACCAGTACTTGCCGGAATTGGACGGGTACTCGGAATAGTACTTGACGGTGGCGGGCGCCATCGTCTCGTTCAGCTTGTGCTTGTTGAAGAAGTCGGTGAGGTCGACATAGTGGCCGGCCTCCGAGGCGGCGCCGATCCACTGGGAGTCGCCGACGACCATGTCGTAGGCGGAGCCGCGGGCGTTGAACTCGGTGAACGCCTTGGTCTGGAAGTCGGCCCACGGCGTCGTCTCGACCGTGACCTTCACGCCGGTCTCGGCCTCGTACTCGTTGGCCAGCTCCTGCAGATAGTTGGCCGGATCCCACTCCGCCCAGAAGATCGTCAGCTCCTGCGCCGACGCGCTCCCCACGAAGCCGAGCAGCGACGCGCCCGCTATCAGACCCTTCAGAAATCCTTGCGCCATCGTGTGTCCTCCCACTGTTTCTGTTTTTTCGTTCGGGCCTGCCGGCGAATGCGCCCGGCCCGACGAAGCTCGGCATTCGAATGCAGCCTGCGTCGCCTCCCGCGCCGCTTCAGGACGTTGCCTGAAGGCAGAACTCGCTCCTTAAACTGGTAGTACCAATCTGAGGCCTTCGTCAAGTCTCAACGCACGGGTGAAGCCGGTTTCCATCAAGAATTCAGGCAAGTATCCGCGCCACGATGATGGAAAAACATCAACATGCACCGGCTCTTGAACGCTCGGCCGAGATCGGCCGCCAAAACGGACCATCGCCCCTCGCACGGAAGAATTGGTCTAGCCAGATGGTCCTTTCTTCCCTTTGGTGACGGCGGCCCGCACCAGCGTCGCGGCGGCCCAGGTGGCCACCTCCGCCGCCGCCTCGCCATCGAGGCTCCACATGTCCTTCAGCACCACCAGCGCCTCGACGCCGAAGATCAGCGAGAGCGCCTGGGCGAGCCGGTCGATCTCCGCCGCCGGCAGTTCCGACTGCAGCGGCCGCAGCGCCTCGCGCAGCAGCACGATGCGATGGCCGCGCCGGAACTGCGGCGTAGCCGGCGGCGCACCGGCCCGGCGCTCCGCCCACTCGTCGAGCGACAGCTTCAGCGCCGCCTTGAAGGTCGCCTCGAACGCGTCGAGGCGCGGCAGCGACGTGCGCAGCAGGTCTTCGACGCGCTCGGCGGCATCCGCCGAGGTGGAGGTCCAGTCGAGGATCGGCCCGAGCGCCTCGTCGACCACCGCCTCGACCAGCGCCGCCTGGCTCGGGAAGTAGCGGTAGGCCGTGGCGCGCGACACCTCCGCTGCTTCCGCGACCTCGCTCACCGAGGGGATGGCGCCGGCCTGCATCAGCCGGCTCGCCGTCGCCAGCATGAGGCGGCGCGTGCGCGCCCGCGGCCCGCGCTCGCTCTCCTCCACTGGTGCGGTCGATTGACGTGAGACGGTCATGTCATTACGATACTGTCGTCTCATAGACGATGGCAAGCGCCGAAGCGACGGCCGCTGCCGACCAACGAGAACGAGGGCCCGCAGCGACGCGCAGAGGCCCCGCGGGGAGGTACGGTGCGCCACGTCTATGTCGTCGGAACGCACGACACGAAGGCCGAGGAGCTCGGCTACCTCGCTGGCCTGGTCGCCGCGCAGGGCCTCGGCGTCGTGCGGGTCGACGTCGGCACGCGCCCCTCCCCGGTCGCCGTCGACATCACCGCCGCCGCGGTGGCGGCCCACCATCCGCACGGTGTCGATGCCGTGCTGGGGCTGGACGATCGCGGCACGGCGGTGGCGGCGATGGCCGAGGCCTTCGCCCGCTTCGTTGCCAGCCGCACCGACATCGCCGCCATCGTCGGGATCGGTGGCGGCGGCGGTACGGCGATCGTTACCGCCGGCATGCGCCGGCTCCCCTACGGCGTGCCGAAGCTGATGGTCTCCACCCTCGCCTCCGGCGACGTCTCGCCTTACGTCGACATCTCCGACATCGTCTTCATGCCGTCGGTGACCGACATGGCCGGCCTCAACGGCCTGAGCCGCGTCATCCTGCACAACGCCGCCCAGGCGATCGCCGGCATGGCGCGTCACCCCGCGCCAGCGAGCGCCGGCAAGCCGTCGATCGGCCTGACGATGTTCGGCGTCACCACGGCCTGCGTCACGGCGATCGTCGAGCGCCTCGGCGCCGACTACGACTGCATGGTCTTCCACGCCACCGGCACCGGCGGCCGCTCGCTGGAGAAGCTCGCCGACAGCGGGCTCATCTCCGGCGTCATCGACATCACCACGACGGAAGTCTGCGACCTGCTCTTGGGCGGCGTGCTGCCGGCGACCGAGGACCGCTTCGGTGCCATCGCCCGCACGAATCTCCCCTATGTCGGCTCGGTCGGCGCGCTCGACATGGTGAACTTCTGGGCGCCCGACACCGTGCCGGCCGCCTTCCGCGACCGCACCCTCTATCGCCACAACCCCAACGTCACGCTGATGCGCACGAACGCCGACGAGGGCCGGCGCATCGGCGCCTGGATCGGCGAGCGGCTCAACGCCTGCGACGGCGAGGTGCGCTTCCTCATCCCGGAGAAGGGCGTCTCGGCGCTGGACATCGAGGGTGGCGCCTTCTTCGACCCCGCGGCCGACGCCGCGCTGTTCTCCGCCCTGGAGGAGACCGTCCGCCAGACCGAGCGCCGCCGCATCGTGCGGCTGCCGCTGCACATCAACGACCCCGCCTTCGCCGCCGCCGCGGCGACCACTTTCCTCGACATCTCGCACCGGTGAGCCACGATGCCCGCGATCCCCCGCCAGGACCTTCTCGACCGCTTCCGCACCCTGATCGCCGAGGGGCGGCCGATCATCGGCGGTGGCGCCGGCACCGGCCTCTCCGCCAAGTCCGAGGAGGCCGGCGGCATCGACCTCATCGTCATCTACAATTCCGGCCGCTACCGCATGGCCGGGCGCGGCTCCGCCGCCGGGCTGCTCGCCTACGGCAACGCCAATGAGATCGTGAAGGAGATGGCGGTCGAGGTGCTGCCGGTGGTGAAGCGCACGCCGGTGCTCGCCGGCGTCAACGGCACAGACCCGTTCGTGCTGATGCCGCAGTTCCTCGCCGAGCTGAAGGCGATGGGCTTTTCCGGCGTGCAGAACTTCCCGACCATCGGCCTGTTCGACGGCACCATGCGCCAGAGCTTCGAGGAGACCGGCATGGGCTACGGGCTGGAGGTCGACATGATCGCCACCGCCCACGGCTTCGACATGCTGACCACCCCCTACGTGTTCAATCCCGATGAGGCCGTCGCCATGACGAAGGCCGGCGCCGACATCGTCGTTGCCCACATGGGGGTGACCACCGGCGGCACGATCGGCGCCTCCTCGGCGAAGACGCTGGAAAGCTGCGTCACCGAGATCGACGCCATCGCGGCGGCGGCCCGCAGCGTCCGCGAAGACGTCATCGTGCTCTGCCACGGCGGCCCGATCGCCATGCCCGAGGACGCCCGCTTCATCCTGGAACACTGCGACGGCGTGCACGGCTTCTACGGCGCGAGCTCGATGGAGCGGCTGCCGGCGGAGGCGGCGATCCGCGACCAGACCGCCCACTTCAAGTCCCTCGCGCTGAAGACGCGCGCCTGAGACCCCGAGCGACGGAGATCCTGACGATGGCGAAGGCTGGTGACGCGTATTTCGCATTTCCGCACCAGGTTGAGGCGTTCGGCTTCGACTGGGGTCGGCTGGCTCTGACGGTCGGCCCGGACGTGAACGGGGCCGAGCGCTTCTCGGGTGGCGTCGTCGACGTCGCGCCGGGGATGGGCCATGCCCGCCACAACCACCCCGGCGCCGAGGAGATCATCTTCGTCGTCTCCGGCACCGGCGAGCAGATGGTGGAGGACGACGAGGGCCGTCCGATCACCCGCGACGTCGGGCCGGGCTGCACGATCTATGTTCCCGAGAGCCGCTATCACGCGACCCTCAACACCGGCCCCGGGCCGATGCGGCTGTTCGTCGTCTACTCGCCGGCCGGACCCGAGCGTGCGCTGCGCGACCTGCCGGACTTCCGCATCATCCCGCCGGACGCGGGGTGATGTTCAGGCGGTGCCGCCGCGGTTCCAGCCGCGGCCGGCCTCGCCGAACATCTCGTAGCCACCGGCGGTGACGGCCAGCGTATCCTCGAGCTTGATGAAGCCGCGCGTCGGGTGGAGCATTGTCGTCTCCACCGACAGAACCATGCCGGCTTCCAGAGGGTGCGCCGCGTCGACGCCCTCGTAGGTGACCGGGTGGTTGGTCATCAGGAACGGCGCCTCGTGGCTGATCAGCCCCATGCCGTGGGCGAAGAAGTCGGTGAACGGCGCCACCTTCGAGGCCTTCAGGACGCCCTCGGCGTGGGCGACGACGTCGCCGCCGAGGGTCCCGGCGCGGATCTTCGAGAACGCCGCCTGCTGCACCGCCTCGACCTCGGCGAGCAGGTCCTCGAGCTCGGCATCCGGCTCGCCGAGCACGCCCATCCGGCAGAGATCGCCGATGTAGCCGTGGAAGTTGCCGCCGGAATCGATCGACAGCACCTCGCCCGGCTGCCAGGCCTGCGGCGACGCCGCCCGGTTGTGGCTCGCGCCCAGCGTCAGCAGGCAGTACTCGAACTGCAGGCCGCGGTTGGTCTCCTCGCGGCGCAGGCGCTCGATGATGTCGGTCTTGGTGGAACCTGCGCGCGCGCCGGCGATCGTCGCCATCATCGCCTCGGTGATGAGCTCCGAGGCGGATTTCAGCAGCGCGAGCTCCGCCGGCGTCTTCACCGCCCGCAGCCGCTCGAGCGCGTGGGTTGCGTCGACGAAGGTCGCGCCCTCCAGCCGCTCGGAGAGAACGCGGAAGGCGTCGAGCGGCAGGAAGCCGGGCTCGATGCCGATGCGGGCACCCGCCTTGCCGAGCTTGCCCACGTGGTCGGCGGCGCGGGCGGCGGCGTCCGTCGAGCCCCACGTCTCGGCGTGCACGGCCGGCGTCCAGAACGGCCGGTTGTGGTGCTCGCCGCCCTCCATGCGGTTGGCGACGAAGGCGGAATTCTCCGGCTTGCCGCGCTCGTAGACGACGACCGGCAGGTAGCGGCTGTGGCCGATCGCATCCATCGCCGAGAAGAAGATGAAGCGGTAGCCGCCGAGCAGATACTGGGTGTTGTGCTTCGAGGTCGACAGCAGGACGTCGATGCCCGCCGCGTCCATCAGCGCGTCGAGGCGCTTCGTGTCGAACGGGACCTCTATCGCCTCGCCCTGAGACGGCACGTGCTTCACGGCAAGTCCTCCCTGTGGTGTCCGCGAGGCTTACGCCCTGACAGGGCGACGCCTTCTCTGGTCGGACCAGTTAGGCACAACGCTGGCGGGTCGTCCAGCACAGGGCGGGCGAGTGGCCCGCCCCGCGCTCCGGGTCCGTCAGGTGTGCTTGATCTCGGTGCCGAGCACCTTCAGGCACTCGCGCATGAAGGCCGCCAGCGCCGTCCAACCCTTCGCCGACACCATCGTGCCGTCGACCATCGCCTCGGTCGGCGACAGGTCGACATAGGTGCCGCCGGCGAGCCGCACCTCGGGCTCGCAGGCGCCGAGCGCCGCGACCCGCTTGCCCTTCACCACGCCGTCGACGGCGATGAGGATCTGCACGCCGTGGCAGATCGTGAAGATCGGCTTCCCCGCCTCGTGGAAGTGCCGGACGATCGCCTGGATGCGCTTGTCGGTGCGGATGTACTCCGGCCCACGCCCGCCGGCGCAGTAGACGGCGTCGTACTGCTCGGGCTTCACCTCCGAGAACGACTTGTTGATGACGAAGTCGTGCCCGAGCTTCTCGGTGTAGGTCTGGTGGCCCTCGAAGTCGTGCAGCGACGTCTTCAGGATGTCGCCGGCGTTCTTGTCCGGACAGATGACGTGGACGGTATGGCCGACGGCCTCCATGCCCTGCTGGAAGACGAAGATCTCGTATTCCTCGGTGAAGTCGCCCGTCAGCATGAGGATCTTCTTGCCAGGCATCGAACGGTTCCTTCCCAAACTGTCGCTCTAGAGCGTTAAGCGTTGTCGTTGTCCCCTGGCGGGGGATTCTCGGCCCCCTGGCGGGGGATGGCGGTGCGCCGGACGGGCCGGCGGGTGGTCGGGGCGGCGCGAGGGCGCCGCGGTCAGATTTCGAAGGCCGGCAGCAGCCGCTGGCGCGAGCGGGCGATGTGGTCGTGCATGGCGGCCGCTGCGGCAGCGCCGTCGCCGCTCGCGAAGGCGTCCATCAGCGCCTGGTGCTCCGTCAGCGCCTCCTCGGTGACGCGGGCATGGAACATCAGGCGGAAGATGTGAAAGTGCGTGTGCTGGTGCGCCAGCGTGTGGCGGATCAGCTCGTTGCCGGCGAACTCCAGGATGCGGTCGTGGAAGACGGCGTCCTGGCGGGCGAAGGCGGAGTAGCGGCGGCGCGCGTCCTCGTCGCTGCCGCCCGACATCATATCGGCGAGCTCGTGCAGCACGGCGAGCCGCTCGGCGGTCATCGCCTCGGCGGCACGGCGGGCACTGTCGGGCTCGAGCAGCAGGCGCAGTTCATAGAGCTCGTCGAACTGCCGGCGTGAGATCTGCGGCGCGGCGCTGTAGCCGATCAGGTGGGTCTTCACCACCAGCCCCTCGCCTTCGAGGCGGCCGAGCGCCTCGCGGATCGGGGTGTGGGAGACCTGCAGCTCGCGGACGAGGTTGTCGACGGTGATGCGGGCGCCGGGCGCGATCTTCAGGCCCATCAGCTGGGCGAGGAGCGCCTCGTATACCTTCTCCGCCAGTCCGTTGTGGCGCTGGATAGCCGTCATGTCCGCGCGGCGGTCCTCGAGTTTCGGTTGTGGTCGGCCGGAGTTTCGCATCGCCGCCTCTTGACAGGTCAGACAGCTAGCACGATGCTCCGCGACAATCAATACGATATCCTATACGATCCGATATTGGGTAGGGCGATGCGGATATCCACTTTCGAGGCACTCGATCTCGCCACCCTGCTGCTGCGCCAGCGCGGCGTGCCGCCGGCGCACGCTGATCTGCAGGCCGCCGTCCTCGTCGGCGCCGAGCGGAAGGGTCACCCGTCGCACGGCCTGCAGCGGCTGCCCCGCCTGCTCCTGCGCATCGAGCGCGGGCTGATCGACCCCGTCACCGAGGGAACGTTCGTCTGGCGCGGCGCCGCCTTTCTCGCCGGCGAAGGCGAGAACGGCCTCGGGCCGGTGGTGGGCGAAAAGGCGATCGGGCTGCTCGCCGGGCGTATCGCCGACACCGGCATCGCCGTCGCCGCCGTCCGCAACGCCAACCACCTCGGTATGCTCGCCCACTATGTCGAGCGCATCGCCGCGCACGGCTGCATCGGCCTCGCGCTCTCCTCCAGTGAGGCGCTGGTTCATCCGCACGGCGGCACGCGGGCGCTGCTCGGCACCAACCCGGTCGCCGTCGCCGTGCCGGTCGCCGGTGCGCCGCCCTTCGTCGTCGACCTCGCGACCAGCATCGTCTCGATGGGCAAGGTCCACCACTACGCCGCCACCGGCGCGGCGCTCGAGCCGGGCTGGGCGAAGGACGGCGACGGCCGGCCGACCACCGACGCGGTGCGGGCGAAGGCCGGCGCCATCGCCCCCTTCGGCGGCGCCAAGGGCTACGCCCTCGGCCTCGCCTTCGAACTGCTCGTGGCCGCGCTCGCCGACAGCGTGCTCGCCCCCGACGTCGCCGGCACGCTCGACGCCGAGCGGCCCTGCAACAAGGGCGACGTCTTCATCATGATCGACGCGCGCCGCTCGGCCGGCATCGCCGGGCGCCTCGCCACCTATCTCAACGTCCTGCGCGCATCGGAACCCGAGACGGCCGGCGTGCCGGTCTCCGTGCCCGGCGACGGCGCCCGCCGCCGCGCCGAACGCGCCGACCGGGACGGCTTCGAGATCGCCCCCGCTCTGCTCGCCGCTCTGCACGACCTGTCGCGGGCGGGCTGCCCCGCCTGACACCTTCCAGAAACGACTGCACCTGAACTGCAGCACTTGCGAGGACCCAGCCGATGAGCCTGTTCGCCGCCCTCCGGCTGCCCCGCGAGATCCTCTTCGGCGCCGGCCAGTCCGACGCCGTCGGCACCGTCACCGCCCGCCACGGCAAGCGGGCGCTCGTCTGCACCGACGCGCGCTTCGCCGGCACGGCGGCGTTCGCGCGGATGATCGGCGCCCTCCAGGCGGCCGGGGTCACCGTCTCCGTCTTCGACGCGGTCGAGCCGGACGTGCCGACCGGCAATGTCGCGGCGAGCGTGGCGCACGCCCGAGCCTTCGCACCGGACGTCGTCGTCGGCATCGGCGGCGGCTCGTGCCTCGATATGGCGAAGTGCACGGCGCTCCTCGTCCGCCACGGCGGCGCGCTCGGTGACTATTACGGCGAGTTCCGCGTCCCCGGCCCGACGCTGCCCGTCGTCGCCGTGCCGACCACCGCCGGCACCGGCTCGGAGGTCACCCCCGTCGCCGTCGTCTCCGACGAGAGCCGCACCCTGAAGGTCGGCATCTCCAGCCCGTGGCTGATCCCGGTGGCGGCGATCTGCGACCCCGACCTGACCATCACCTGCCCGCGCGGGCTGACGGCCATCGCCGGCGCGGACGCGCTCACCCATGCGATCGAGGCCTACACGGCGGTGCGCCGCGACGCCGATGCCCGGCTGCCACAGGAACGTGTCTTCGTCGGCAAGGGCGCGCTCAGCGACCACTTCGCCCTGCTGGCCATCCGCCTCCTCGGGGCGAGCCTCGAGCGCGCCTGCGCGGACGGGTCGGATGCGGCGGCGCGGGCCGACGTCATGCTCGGGTCGCTCGCCGCCGGCTGCGCCTTCGGCACCGCCGGCACCGGCGCGGCACACGCCGTGCAGTACCCGGTCGGCGCCATCACCGGCACGCCGCACGGCCTCGGCGTCGCGGCGATGCTGCCCTACGTGATGGCCTACAACCGGCCGGCGGCTACGCCCGAGTTCGCCGCCATCGCCGACGCGCTCGGCCTGTCGCCCGTTGACCGCTCCCCCGAGGGAAAGGCCGAAGCCGCCATCGCCGAGGTGTCGCGGCTGTTCGCGGCGATCGGCATCCCCGCCGACCTCAAGGCGCTCGGCCTGCCGGCCGACCGCCTCGACTGGACGGCCGAGCAGGCGATCGGCATCGACCGGCTGGTGAATAACAACGCCCGCCCGATCGACCCCGCCGGGATGCGCCGGCTCGTGCAGGCCGCCTATGATGGAGCACTGTCGGCCGTCGGCTGAACGAGAGAGACCGAACCGTTGACCACCGACCCCTTCCGCACCCGCGACCACGTCGCCGACTTCGACGACAAGATCGCCGCCTACCGCGACCGCAGCGCGGCGACGCGAGCGCGGCTGCGCACTGCGACCGTGCGCACCGGCGACGCCGAGGGAGAGGCGCTCGACCTGTTCTTCCCCACCGCAGAGGCCGCGCACGGCGATGCGGCGCGCCCCGTGCACCTGTTCATCCACGGCGGCTACTGGCGGATGTTCTCGAAGGACGACTTCTCCTACGTCGCCGACACCGTCACCGCCGCCGGCGCCATCGCCGCCGTGCTCGACTACGCGCTGATGCCGGCGGTGCGCCTCGCCGACATCGTCGGTCAGGTGCGGCGGGCGCGGCGGTGGATCGCGGAGAATATCGCCGCCCACGGTGGCGACCCGGCGCGCGTGACGGTTTCCGGCCACTCCGCCGGCGCCCATCTGGCGACGTTCCTGTTCACCGCCGACGAGCCCGACCCGGTGGCCGGCGCGTTGCTGCTCGGCGGGCTCTACGACCTCCGCCCCCTGCAGGCCTCGTTCCTGCAGCCGCTGATCGGCCTCACCGACGACGAGGTGACGTCACTCTCGCCGATCGACCATTCCCACAGCCCGGCGACGCGCGTCACGGTGCTGCGCGGCGCGCGCGAAACGGCGCCGTTCCACGCGCAGGCCGAGGCCTTCGCCGGCCACCTCGCGCACAACGGCGCGGACGTGGTCTCGGTGGCGCTCGCCGACGCCGACCACATGAGCAGCGTCCTCGACCTCGGCGCGCCGGACACGGAAGCGGGTCGCCACCTCGTCGCGCTGATCACCGGCGCCGGCGCCCCGCGCGGCTGAGCGGCCCCGCCCGCGGTGGCGGCCGTCAGGGCCAGCGCGGGTCGGCGATGGCGGCCAGCGCCGGCTTGGCGAACAGGTAGCCCTGCATCAGCCGCACGCCGAGATCGCGGAGGCACTGGCACTCGCCCTCCGTCTCGACGCCCTCGCAGATCACCGCGACATCGAGGTCGTGCATCATGTGCAGGACGTTGCGGACGATCGCCCGGCGCGGCCGGTCGACATCGATGCCGCGCACGAGATCCATGTCGATCTTGACGAAATCGGGCTGGAAGCCGGCGAGCAGCTGCAGCCCGGAATAGCCGGAGCCGAAGTCGTCGATCGCCGTCTTGAAGCCGATCGCCCGGTAGGCGTTGAGGATGCCGAGGAGATGGGCGGTGTCGACGCGCTCGGTCTCGGTGAACTCGAACAGGATGTTCTGCAGCGGGAAGTGCGCCCGCCCGGCGGCCAGCAGCGTCTGGCGGATGCAGGCGCGCGGCTCGTAGACGGCGTTCGGCAGGAAGTTGATCGACAGCAGCGTGCCGTCGTCGGCGAGGCCGAGGCCGGCGGCGAGATCGATCGCCGTCGTCCGGCAGAGCTGGTCGAAGGCGTAGAGACTGTCGTCGGAGATCTGCGAGAGCACGGAGCCGGCACCCTGCCCGTCGGCGCCGCGCACCAGCGCCTCCTGGGCGACGATCTTGCGGTCGACGAGATCGACGATCGGCTGGAAGGCCATCGTGATCGGCACTTCGAACACCGCGCCGCCACGGCACCCTTCACACTGGCTCGACATCGACTTCGCTTCCGTCCGCACCGTCCTCCCCGGCCAATCGATAGCGCTCCGCTGTCGCGGCGCCAAGCCGTGCCTGCTCGCCCCGCGCGCATAGCCGCGCCCCGCCACCCGCGGGCCACGGCGTGACGCGGTCCCGCCGCCGCCGACCGTCTGGCGCCGCCGACGCCCTCAGGCGCCGTCGAGGTGGGTGCGGATGTGGCGGTAGCCGTCGCGGTAGACGGCCTGCGGGCTCTCGGACAGATCGCGCCAGATCTTCGTCGCCGCCGCGAGGTCGGGCAAGGCGCGGCCGAAGGCCTCGATGGTCAGCCAGTCGTCGTAGCCGCTGGCGCAGATGGCCTCGAACGTCTCCGTCCACGGGATATTGCCGCGCCCGGGCACGCCGCGATCGTTCTCGGAGATGTGAACGTGTGCGATCTTGCCGAGGTGGCGGCTGAAGGCGCCGACCGGGTCGGTCTCCTCGATGTTGGCGTGGAAGGTGTCGTACATCGCCCGGATGTGCGGATGGCCGATCTCGTCGAGGTGCTTCGACAGCCCCGCCATGGTGTTGACGAGGTAGCACTCGAAGCGGTTGAGCGCCTCGAGGGCGACCGTCACCCCGCGCGCCGCGGCGTGGTCGCCGATGGCGCGCTGCACGTCCACCGAGCGGGCGAACTCCTCGACCGTCGGGCCGGTGCCGGAGAAGTGGCCGAGCGTCGAATGCAGCGGGCCGCACAGCGTCCTGGCGCCGAGTGCGGCCGAGCAGTCGATCGCCCAGCGCATATGGGCAACGCCCGCCGCCCGCGTCGCCGCATCGGCACCGATGAGGTTGTTGGCGGGGTCGCCCATCGCCGACACCGCCGTCCGCTCCAGGCCGATCTCGTCCAGCAGCTCGCCCGTGCGGCGGTAGTCGTCGGGGGTGCCCTCGAAGACCGGGATCTCGACGCCGTCGAAGCCGGTGGCCTTGAGGTCGCGCAGGATCGGCTCGTGATCCCGCGTCACCCGCGTCGTCCACAGGAACATGCACATGCCGATCTTCATCGCGGCTTTCCCCCGGTTTGCCCCCGACGCGCGCTTGTCGCCGCCCGCGTTCGAAGGACGTCCACATCTGGTATGACCAAACCGGCGGGGAGGGTCAACCACGCGCGCCGCCCGCGCGGCCGCCGAAGTCGACTGTTTTACTGCAATATTATTCTATGTCAGACACTTATGGCCAACCATCACTGCAGCGACCCGCCGCCTTGCACACGGATAGGGAATGGGCTAGAGCTTCTGGCAAGGGGTTTGGTCGCACCAGTTCGACCGTCGCTTTCGCGAGCAAAAAAGCCATCCGACGGCCTGTGGGCCCACCGACGAACGGTTCTGGGAGGAATCGGACAGATGCATCTTTCCACGCACAACTGGATGCGGGCCGAGCCGCTCGAGATGACGCTGAAGCGCATCAAGAAGTTCGGCTACGAATCGATCGAGATCTCCGGCGAGCCCACCCAGTATGACGTGAAGTCCACCCGCGCCCTCCTGAAGGAGCACGGCATCCGTTGCTGGGGCGCCGTCACCTTGACGCTGGGCGAGCGCAACCTCGCCGCCCGCGACGAGGGCCAGCGGGCGCGCTCGGTCGACTATGTGAAGAGCGTCATCACCATGGTCTCCGAGCTCGAGGGCGAGATCATCACCCTCGTTCCCGCCACCGTCGGCAAGGTCGTGCCGGATGGGACGGAAGAGGAAGAGTGGACGTGGGTGGTCGAGGCCACCAAGGAGTGCTTCGCCCACGGCAAGGCCAAGGGCGTCAAGATCGCGGTCGAGCCGCTCAACCGCTTCGAGACCTACCTGTTCAACCGCTGCGCCCAGGCGCTGGCGCTCGCCGACGCGGTGTCGCCGGAGTGCGGCGTCTGCCTCGATGCCTTCCACCTCAACATCGAGGAGGAGGACATGTACGCGGCGATCCGGCTCGCCGGGAAGCGCCTGTTCGACTTCCACGTCGCCGACAATAACCGCTTCGCCGCCGGCCTCGGCCACTTCGACTGGGCGAAGATCGTCGGGACGCTGAAGGAGATCGGCTACGACGGCGCGCTGACGAACGAGTTCGTCGCCCCCGTCGACCGCACCCCGGCGGCCAAGTATCCGCACATGGTCGAGCGCAATCCGGTCGACATCCCGCCCGAGCAGCTGAAGTTCATCCAGGACCACGGCTCGAGCCTGCTCACCGAGGAGTTCTACTCCGACCAGATGCGCATCACCGCCGAGACGATCCTGCCGCTCATCCGGTAGGCCGCGGGAAAGACTCAAGCGGAAAAGACTGGGGCGGGAAGGACTGGGGCAGGACCGCGACCATGCAGGCAACAGCCACCGATCTCTGCCGCGCCGGGCTTCCGGCGTCGGCCGCGCGCGGGCTCTGAGATGCGCATCACCTCGGTCAAGGCCTGGTGGGTGCGCATCCCGATCGAGGCGAGCCGCCAGCACCGCAGCGACTTCGGCCGCCTCACCACCTTCGACGCGGCGATCCTGCGCATCGAGACCGACGATGGGCTCGTCGGCTGGGGCGAGGGCAAGAACGCCGCCGGCAGCGCCGGCACCTATGCCGCCCTCGTCCACATGCTCAACCACGAGGTGGCGCCCCGCCTGATCGGGCGCGACCCGGCCGACATCGTGCAGATCTGGGAGATGCTCTACAACGGCGTGCGCTCCGAGACGGCCGCCCTCTCCGGCCACGCGATGCCGGAGCTGTCGCGCCGCGGCCTGACGGTGGCCGCGATCAGCGCCGTCGACATCGCGCTCTGGGACATCCTCGGCAAGTCGCTCGGCCAGCCGGTCTGGCGCCTGCTCGGCGGCCGCAAGGCCGACCGGCTGCCCGCCTACGCCTCCGGCGGCTGGGCGCCGGCCGAGACGATCGGCGAGCAGCTTCAGTCCTACATTTCCGCCGGCGGCTTCCGCTCGGTGAAGATGCGCGTCGGCGCCATGGACGGCCCGCCGCACGTCTCCGCCGCCCGCGTCAAGGCCGCCCGCGCCGCGCTCGGGCCGGACGTCGAGCTGATGGTCGACGCCCACGGCACGTACACGGTCGCCGGCGCCAAGCGCTTCCTGCACCTCGTCGCCGACTGCGACCTCGCCTGGTTCGAGGAACCGGTGATCGCCGACGACAAGGCCGGCATGGCCGAGGTGCGCGCCGCCGGCTGCGTGCCGATCGCGGCCGGCGAATCCGAGGCCACGCGCTTCGCCTTCCGCGATCTCGCGCTCCTGAAGGCGGTCGACGTCTTCCAGCCCGACCCCGCCTTCTGCGGCGGCATCACCGAGGCGATGCGCATCGGCGCGCTCGCCAGCGCCTTCAACCTCCGCCTCTCGCCGCACCTGTGGGCAGGCGCGCCTTGCTTCTTCGCGGGCCTGCATGTATGCGCGGCCTCTCCGGCGAGCTTCGTCATCGAGTATTCGCTGGGCGCCAATCCGATGATCCACGACCTCGTCGAGGACGACGTTTCGGCGCGGGACGGCATGATCGCCATCCCCGACGGACCCGGCCTCGGCTTCACCATCGCGGAGAGCTTCCTGGAGGCGCACGCGCACTGCAGCTGAAGGCTGACGTCATGAAGGAGAACAACCTCCTCCCCGACCTCGCCGCGTTCCTCTATGCGCAGGCGAAGGCGGACGGCGGCCGGCTTCCCTCCGAGCGGGAGCTCGCCGAGCACTTCGCCGTCAGTCGCGGCCAGATCCGCGAGGTGCTGGCGATCCTCGAGGCGATGCGCATCGTCGAGCGGCGGGCGAAGTCCGGCATCTACCTCACCACCAACCAGGCGAGCGTCGAGGCGATGGCGCTGTTCGCCCGCGCCGGCGTACCCCTCGACCCGATCCAGATCTACGAGACGGTGGAGCTGCGCAAGATCCACGAGATCAAGGCGGCCGAGCTCGCCTGCTCGCGCGCCACCGACGAGAATTTCGCCCGCCTGCAGGAGATCCTCCGGGTCTCGGAGGCGAAGCTCGCCAATGGCGAGGGCCTGGCGCGCGAAGACCGCGACTTCCATCTCGAGATCGTCCGCGCCACCCAGAACAGCGTCTTCCACAAGGTCTGCAGCGTCTACTACATGATGGGCGAGCACCGCCTGCCCGTCTATTTCAGCGACCTGGCGCGCTCGCACCGCTCGCACGCCGAGCACGTGCAGATCTTCGAGGCGCTGCTGCGCCGCGACGGCAACCTCGCCCAGGCGCTGATGAGCGCCCACCTGCAGGGTGCGGAAAGCTACTGGAAGGGCCTCATCGGCAATGCACAGGCGGAGGCCGCGGCGGCGGCGGCTGCGGCGGCGGCCGCGTCCACCCCGATGCCGGCGCCGGCCACGGCGCGGATCTGAGCGGATGGCGCGCATCCTCTCGACGCATGCGCTGCACCCGCGCGCCGCGGCCATGCTGCAGGGCGCCGGCGACCTCGTCGTGGCGAGCGCGCCCGATGCCGACACGCTGAGGCGCGAGGGCCGCGACGCCGACATCATCATCGTCCGCGCGCCGCTGCCCGAGGCGCTGTTCTCGGAGGCACCGCGCCTGCGCGCCGCGATCCGCCACGGCGCCGGGCTCGACATGATCCCGATCGAGGCGGCGACGCGCGCCGGCGTGCTCGTCGCCAACGTGCCGGCCGTCAACGCCGTCACGGTGGCCGAGCACGTCTTCCTGGTGACGCTGGCGCTCTTGCGCCGCTTCCGCCAGGTCGATGGCGACCTACGGTCCCGCGGCTGGCCCGCCGGCCGCGCCCACGCCGATCACGGCCGCGACCTCGCCGGCCGCACCATGGGCATCATCGGCATGGGCGCCGTCGGCCGCGCCGTCGCCCGCATCGCGCGACACGGCTTCGGACTGGACGTGGCGGCCTTCACGCGAACGCCGGCCGCTGTGCCCGAGGGCGTGCGGGCGCTCGACCTCGACGCGCTCGTCGCCACCGCCGACGTGCTGGTGCTGTGCTGCCCGCTGACGCCGCAGACGCGCGGGCTGATCGGCCCGGAGCGCATCGCGGCGATGAAGCCCGGCGCCCTCCTCGTCAACGTCGCCCGCGGTCCCGTGGTGGACGAGGCGGCGCTCGTCGAGGCGCTGCAGGCCGGCCGCATCGGCGGCGCCGCCCTCGACGTCTTCGATACGCAGCCGCTGCCGCCCGATCACCCGCTGCTGTCGCTCGACACGGTGATCCTGACGCCGCACATGGCCGGCATCACCGAGGAATCGATGATGCGCATGGGCGTCGGCGCGGCCGAGGAGGCGATCCGCATCCTCGAGGGTGGCCTGCCGCTGAACTTCCGCAACCCCGAGGTCGAAGCCCGCTACCGCGCCCGCTGGCCGGCGACCGCCTGAACCGCCGCACGCAGACCGCGTCCCGGCCGTGAATTTCGGCGCCCGAAGGAGGCCGTCCCGGCGAGTGGCGGGCAACTGCGCGGGCTGCGGGAACGAACGGGCCCGGAGAGACTTTCGATCGAGGACACGCCCTCGCCGGCGTCGACGGCCCGCCGGGCCTCGAGCCGAAGAAGGGCGCAGGTTCTCACCGAGAGGGACGATGAGCACCGCCTCCGAGACCACCGAGCGAAGCCGCGGCCGTCGCCCGCCTGGCCCCCTCCCCCGCGCCGATGGCTTCGACAACTCGCTGGCGCTGCGCCGCGAGGGCTACCGCTTCATCTCCAGCCGCTGCGATGCGCTCGGCACGGACGCCTTCCGCACCCGCCTCATGCTGCGGCCGGTGGTGTGCATGCGCGGCGGCGAGGCGGCGCGGGCGTTCTACGGCGGCGTCCCGCTCAGACGCCGGGGCGCTGCGCCGAAGTCGGCGATGCGGCTGCTGCAGGACCAGGGCAGCGTGCAGACGCTGGAGGGCGGTCCGCACCGGCGGCGCAAGTCGCTGTTCATGCGGTTGACCGACGAGGCGGCCCTCGCCGAGTTTCCGGCCATTTCGCCACCGCCTTCGACGCGGCCGCCGCCGAGTGGGCGAAGCGTCCGCACATCGTGCTGCACGACGCGCTGGTGCCCGTCCTCACCCGCACCGCCACCGCCTTCTGCGGCCTGCCCTCCGCCCCCGCGGATCGACCCGACCTCGCACAGGAACTGTCGGCGATGATCGAGCACGCCGGCTCGATCGGCCCGGGCAACTGGCTCCCCCGCTTCCGCCGCCGCGGCACCGAGAGGTGGGCGGCCGGCGTCATTGCGGACAGCCGGAAGACGCGCACGGGCTCGCCCTTCCTCGAGGCCCTGGCGGCGCAGCCGGGAGAGGATGGCCAGCCGCTGCCGCTCGAGGTGGCGGCCGTCGAGCTCCTCAACGTGCTCCGACCGGTCGTCGCCGTCGGGCGTTACATCGTGTTCGGTGCCCTCGCCCTGCATCGCTATCCGCAGTGGCGCGAGGCAGTGGCGACCGACGAGGCCGCAGCGGAGCGCTTCTGCGCCGAGGTGCGCCGCTACTATCCGTTTTTTCCGGCCGTCGGCGCCTATGCCCGCGAACCCTTCGAGGCGCTCGGCCACGCGTTCGATGCGGGTGACTGGCTGCTCTTCGACATCTACGGGACGAACCGCCACGCTGGCCTCTGGCAAGCGCCGGAGGACTTCCGGCCCGACCGCTTCGCCGGGATGCCGTGGCCGGCTTCGCCGTTGACGGCGCAGGGCGGCGGCGACTGGGCGACGACCCACCGCTGTCCGGGCGAGCACGCGACGATGACGCTGATGCGGGTCGCCGTCAGGCGGCTCGCCGGCGCCCTGAGTTACCGCGTGCCGCCCCAGGACCTCGACGTCGACCTCTCCCGCATGCCGGCCCTGCCCGAGGACGGCTTCGTCATCTCCGACATCCGCCCCGCCCGTCCGCGCGCCGGCCAGCCCGTCGGCGGCAGGTGACGGCGGACAAAGCGCTCTGCACGTCTCACCGCCCGGTCATCGCGAAGATCGAGAAAGCGAAAGCCGCTCGGATCGAGCCGATCCGAGCGGCAAGGATAGGCCCAGGCTACTGACCCCAGAGCGATTTCTGGTCGATCGGGTGCTTCCATCCGATCGGAGCGCGCGCTAGGCGGCGGCGATCGCCTTTTCGACGTCGTGCAGCGCGTGCCCGGTCAGATCCTTGGCGATCTCGCCGACGAGGATCGCCGTCAGTTTGGCGTGGTAGTGCGGCCGGATGGCGCCGAGCGTTCGGGGGGCCGCAATGATCAGCAGGGCGGACACCTCGTTCGCCAGGACCTTCTTGTTGAGGAGGTCGACGACGCCGGACGAGAAGCCATCTTCCTTGTCCTGCCCGCCATCGGGATTTGCCGAGCTGCCATGCCGGCCGGGCGTCGCGCCCTGATGATGGGCGTCGACCGGGTCATGCGCCAGAGGCGTCAATTTCAGGTCGGTTTCGTCACCGGCGTTGCGGAACAGGTTGAACTTTGCGCCGTCAGCGACGGCAACGATAGCGCCCTTGGGAAGCAGCATGGAGTCTCCAGATTTGACCGCGCGTTCTTTTGACCGCGATTTCATGGCGTCCGGGCAGGGTCATCCCGCACCCGGATCTTTTCGATTCAGGCGGTGCCGCCACGATCAGTTCGCTGATCGTGACCGTACCGTCGTCGGATCGCCTTACACTATTTAGATGGGAAGCCGCTGTCGCAGCGCCATAGGGGTGCTCGTGCCGGGCGACACGACGAGTGCGGGCACTCGAGCCGGTGTCGCGCATCGGCAGTCGCTCGCCGGCGCCCGTGATCAGGGTCCGGCGCCGACGGCGCATCGCGCTGTCAGCGAGGGACGCCGGGTTCGTCCGATCCGACGAGATCGCAGAGATCGGCGCCCGTGCACCAGTGCACGCCGTCGTGGCCGCGGATGTAGCAGTAGAGCGCCTCGAGGTAGCCGATGCGGTGCGGGACACCGCTGAGGTAGGGGTGGATGGAGATGCCCATCACCTTCGGCGCCGTGGCGCCTTCGGCATAGAGCCGGTCGAACTGCGCCTTGCCGCGCTTCAGGAACTCGTCGGAGGAATGCTGCTGGATGGCGAAGATCACCACGTCGTTGATCTCGACGGTGTAGGGCACCGAGACGATGGGGCCGGCGCGGGTCGTGAGCGTCACCGGCACGTCGTCCAGGACGAAGTCGCACACATAGTCGAGGCCGGCTTCCTTCAGGAGGTCGAGGGTCTCGGCCGTCTCCGTCATGCCCGGGCTCTCCCAGCCCCGCGGCGGCTTGCCGGTGATCCCGGCGATCGCTGCCATCGTCTCGGCGATCGCCGCCGCCTGGTCGTCGACCTTGTGCATCGGCTTCTGTTCGAAGCCGTGGCCCATGAACTCCCAGCCGGCCGCGTGCGCCTGCCGGCAGGCCTCGGCATAGACCCGGCAGGCGGAGCCGTTGATGGCGAGCGTCACCGGCAGGCCGCGCGAGGTCAGGAGCTCGTGGAGCCGCGGGAAGCCGGCGCGCAAGCCGTACTCGTGCCAGGCCCAGTTCGGCACGTCGGGGATCAGCGGCTGGCCCATCGGCGGCGGCACCACCATGCGCGGCATCGCCCGGTCGGCGCTCCAGTGCTCGACGTTGAGGATCGTCCAGACCGCGATGCGGGCGCCATCGGGCAGGCGCAGAGTGGGCTCGGCGGCGCGTGGACTGAGGCGGCCGCGGATGATCGCGTCGAGGCTGTCGTCGGTCATGCCGTCAGCGGCTCCTCGTCATCGGCGCGCGCGGCCGCCGGCCGGTCGAGGCCGAACAGGGCGACGGCGTTGAGGCCGAGCACCTGCGCCAGCGCATCGCCCGACAGGCCCGGCGTAGCGGCGACGAAGGCGGCCGGGTCCGGGTCGCCCATGTCGAAGGGATAGTCGCTGCCCATCAGGATGCGGTCGGCACCGAAGCGCTCGATCAGGGCTGCGAGCTGCGCGTGGTCGAAGACGACGGTGTCGAACCACAGGTCCTTGAGGTAGTCGCTCGGCGTCCGCTTGCAGGTCTGGCAGTCCGGCCGGTGGCGGAACGCGTGGTCCCAGCGCCCGGCATAGGCGGGCAGGAAGCCGCCGCCGTGGGCGACGACGAGCTTCAGCCCCGAGTGACGATCGAGGACACCGCCGAAGATCAGGTGGCTGAGGGCGATCGTCGATTCCAGCGGGTTGCCGATGACGTTGTTGAGGTGGTTCGTCTTGAGCCGGTCGCCGTGGGTGAACCCATGCGGGTGGAGGAAGACGAGGATGCCGAGCTCCTCGGCGGCGGCAAAGAACGGCTCGAACAGCGGGTCGGACAGCTCGCGGCCGGCGACGTTGGTGGCGATCTCGACGCCGCGCAGGCCGAGCTCGCCGACGGCGCGCCGCATCTCGGCGACCGCGAGCTCCGGCACCTGCATCGGCAGCGTCGCGAGGCCGGTGAAGCGGTCCGGATGGCCGGCGACCGTCGCGGTGATGCCGTCGTTGATGATGCGGGCGCTGCCGGCCGTCACCTCCGGGTCGCAGGAATAGTAGTACTGCGGCGGCGCCGGCGAGAGCACCTGCACGTCGATGCCGAGGCGGTCCATGTCGGCGAGGCGCGTCGCGGCGAGCGTCAGCTGGTCGTGGATGCGGCAGGCCATGTCCTTGGTGGCGGCCGCCGTCTCGGGCGCCGCGAAGCGCACCGACGGCTCGTTGGTCGGCACGTAGTGCGGCTTGACGAACTCGGCCGCCGCCGGGATGGCGAGGTGGCAGTGGCAGTCGACCGTCAGGTGACGGCTGCCGTGCCGCCGCAGGCCGCGGCCGGAGACCGCCGCGGCGATCGTTCGCGCCGCGCTCGTTTGGACCGTCATGTTCACTCCCGAACTCGTTTCTTGGGACTGTCCGGCGGGCGGGTTCGCCCCGCCCGGCCGCTCAGCAGAGGCTGTCCATCGTCACCCAGCGACCCTCGGCGACGCTTTTCTCGCAGGCGACCGCCAGCGCGACGTCGCGGATGCCGGCGGCGAGGTCGGCGGTCATCGGCTCGTCGGCGACGACGTGGCGGATGAACGCCTCCCAGCCGGCGCGGTAGCCGTTCCGGCCGGGCGAAAGCTCGGGCATGTCCATCCAGTCGCGGTCGTAGTCGTGGCCGTGGTCGACGTTCGGGTCGAAGCGGGCCTTCGGCGTGGCGGCGAGCGGCTGCACGCGGCAGCGGTGCAGGCCGGCCACCGCCGAGCCCTCGCTGCCGTCGACCTGGAAGGTGACGAGGTCGTCGCGCTTCACCCGCGTCGCCCACGACGAGGTGATGACGCCGACGGCGCCGCTCTTCAGGCGCACCAGCGTGGCGTTGGAATCGTCGGTGTCGACGGCATAGGCCTCCCCGGCTTCGTCGACACGCTCGGGCACGGCGGTCCAGGCGGTGCTGACGACGCTGTCGATCGGCCCGAGCACGCCTTCGACGACGTAGCGCCAGTGCGGGTACATATCGAGCAGCAGCCCGCCGCCCTCGCCGCGGCGGTAGTTCCAGCTCGGCCGCTGCGTCGGCACGTCGTGGCCGGTGAAGATCCAGTAGCCGAAGTCGAGGCGGAACTGCAGCACGCGGCCGATCAGCCCCTGGGCGCGGGCGAGCTTGAGCTTCTCGAGGCCGGGCAGGAACAGCTTGTCCTCGACAACGCCGTGCTTGACGCCCTTGGCTTGCGCCAACGCCAAAAGGCCCTTCCCGATGGCGATGTCGGTGACGACGGGCTTCTCGGCATAGACGTGCTTGCCGGCCTCGATCGCGGAGCGCAGCAGGCCGGCGCGGGCGCCGGTGACGCCGGCATCGAAGAAGACGGGATAGGCGGGGTCGGCGATCGCCTCCGACAGGTCGGTCGTCCACGCATCGAGGCCGAAGCGGTCGGCGACCGCCTTCAGCCGCCCCTCGTCGCGGCCGACGAGCAAAAGCTTCGGCATGACGCGGCGCCCGCCGACGGCCAGGCCGCCCTCGCGGATGATCGGGATCAGCGCGCGTTCGAGGTGCTGGCGGTTGGCGATGCCGCCGCTCGCGCCGTTGAGGACGATGCCGAGGGTCTCGACCGACATGCGGGATCAGGCCTTTCGCGAGGGGTGCGGGAGGGGGCGCAACAGGGCGCTGTGCGGGCCGAAAAAGCTCATGCGGCCGCCGCCGGCCGGGCGAGGAAGGCGTCCGCCGCGTCCTCCATCGCCAGGAACTCGGCGCCGAGGTCGCGCAGGCCGGCGATGAGGCGTTCCAGCATCAGCATGCGGTGGCCGCGGCCGATGACGTAGGGGTGGCAGGTGAAGGTGAGCACGCCCCAGTCGGTCTCGCGCGTCATGTAGCGGAAGTCGTCGAGCCAGTTCTCCAGCACGGCCGTCGCGTTGGCGAGGCCGGGGGCCAGCGTGTTGCCGGCGCGGAAGAACTCGAAGTGCGGGTGGTCGTCGAGCGTCCAGCTGATCGGCATTTCCAGAAGCTGCGTCGTCTCGCCCGGAACCATCGGCTCGTCGACGAACACCTGGTCGCCGCGGCGGGCGAAGTAGGGCGTGTGGTCGTCGCCCATCAGGCTGCTCTCGTAGTCGAAGCCGTGCTTGAGGAGCAGGTCGATGGTGACGGGGCTGAGGTCCCAGGCGGGCGAGCGATAGCCGCGCGGCGCCCGGCCGGTGACGCGGCGGATGCTGTCGATGGCGCGCACCATCTCGGCCTCCTCGCGCTCCGGCGGCAGGCTCGCCGGCACGACGTGGGAATAGCCGTGGTGGGCGATCTCGTGGCCGGCCGCGACGACCCGGGCGACGTCGCCCTCGTGGCTGTCGATGACGACGCCCGGCACGTACCAGGTCGAGCGGATCTCTTCGGCGGCGAGCAGGTCGACGAGGCGGCGGGCGCCGACCAGGCCGAATTCGCCGCGCGACACCGGCGTCGGCGTCGTCAGCCCGCGGGCGACGAAGCCGGACCAGACGTCGAAGTCGAAGGTCAGGCAGGCGATGTGGCGGGCCACGGCGGCCTCCGGTTCCAGTGCGACGGTGGAGCGGGGATCACGCGGCGAGGCGCTCGCCGGCGGCGACGTCGATGCGGACGTAGTCGCTCTCGCAGGGCGGTCCCTCGGCGATCCACATCGCCCGCTCGTCGAGGTCGAGGACGACGCTCGCGAGCGTCATGGTGTGGCGCACCGCCGGCTGGCGCTGGTCGGAATGGCGGCAGAGCGCGCTCGGGTAGGAGGTGTGGTCGCTCAGCGCCGCGCGGATCTTCGCGAGGTCGAGCTTGCCCGCGTCGCGGCGCAGCAGGCGCTCGAGGCGGGCGGCACGGAACAGCGTGTTCGGCGCCAGCCGTTCCATCTGCGAGCGGCCGTGGCGGCGGTCGAGGAAGTGGTTCGAATGGGTGATGATGCCGCCGACCGGATGCAGCGGCGCCACCTCGTCGGGGCTGGTCTCGAGGTCGACGATCTCGCCCGACGCACAGCCGACGACGAAGTTGCCCGAGCAGGTGCGGCGGGTGGCCACCACCGGCAGCATCGCGTCGTTGAGGTTGCCGCCGTCCAGCACCTCGCGGCAGCGGACGTGGAACGGCTTCTCGTAGGGGTTCTTGCCGTCGGCCGGGCCGGCGAGACCGTTCTCGACGAGGCCGATGCCGGCGGAGTTCACCCCCATCTTGCCGCCGACGATGCCGGCTTCCGTCAGGCAGACGAGCGACGGGCGGGAGGTACGCTCGATGCGCAGGATCAGGCAGTTGCCACGAAGCGCTGACAGCCAGTCCCAGTTCTGCGCCATTAGCGTGTGGCCGTTCGCCGTCGCCTCCGGCAGGAGGCCGAGGGTCGTGCAGCCGTCCGGCTCGGCGGCGGGGCCGTCGGCCTTGCGGGCGTCGCGGCCGAACAGCGTGAAGGCGATCTCGTAGCGGGCGTTCAGCAGCGCGAGCTCGCCGCGGGTGCGGCCCGAGGCGGCGGCGATCGCCCGCATCTCGGCGCCGTATTCCGGCGCCTTCTCGGCGATCGAGCGGTCCCACGCCAAGCCCTCGGCGAGCGCGGCGTCGCGGTCGAGACCACTCGCGGCGAAGCGCTCGAGGTAGATCGCGATGTTCTCGCCGATCTGCCTAGCGAAGCGCTCGCCGTGGCGGCGGCCGCGCTCCTCGGCGTCGTCGCCGACGGTGAGGACGGGAAACTCGGTCGGTGTCACGCAAGACCTCCGGCGACGGCACGGCCACGTCGGACCGCGATCGGCGGTCGGCGAGGCGTGCGTGAGCGACGAATGGGAAAATGGTGCGCCGGCGGCGGAGGCCGCCGGCGCGGGCCCTCAGCGGGCCTGATCCTCGCGCCAGAAGATCAGCTTGCGATCGAGGTACTCGACGAGGAAGTAGCCACCGGCGCCGATCGAGGCGAGCACGACGATGACGGCGAACACCCGGTCGATGCGGAGCTGGTAGTTGTAGAGATCGAGCAGGTAGCCGAGCCCCTTCGAGGCCCCGACGAACTCGCCGACGATCGCGCCGATCACCGAGAAGGTGAGCGCCGCCTTGATGCCGGCGAAGATGATCGGCAGGGCGTGCGGCAGCGACACCTTGATGAAGGTCTGGAAGCGCGTCGCGCGGATCGAGCGCATCAGCATCTTGGCGTTCTCCGGCACCGACTCGAGACCCACGAGGGTGTTGATCAGCACCGGGAAGAACGAGATCACCACCGCCATCACCACCTTCGACGACATGCCGAAGCCGAGCCAGGCGACGAACAGCGGCGCGAACACCACCTTCGGCGTCGCCTGGAAGCCGACGACGAAGGGATAGGTGACGCGCTTGGCCACCGGAAACACGGCGAGCAGGATGCCGAGCGTCAGGCCGATGGTGACGCCGATCGCGAAGCCGGCGACGATCTCGCCGAGCGTCGTGAACAGGTGCACCGGGAAGAACGGCTGCGTGACGAGGCCATAGAACGCCACCGCGACCTTGGAGAACCGCGGCACGATGATCTCGTTGACGAGGCCGAGCCGCGGCGCCAGCTCCCACACGCCGATGACCAGCGCGAAGATCAGGATGGTGTAGAGGCGGTAGGGCGGCTCCGCCTTCTTGACCCGCGTGGCAGGGCGCGCGGCGGCGGCGGTATCGGCGGCGCTGGTGACGGCCATCACTCCCTCCCCAGGATGTTGCGGATCTCGAAGATGAGGTCGGTGAACGCCCGCTCCTGCATGGCCGCGATCTCGCGCGGCCGCGGCAGCGGGATGTCGACGACGCCGGCGACCTTGCCCGGGCGCGGCGTCATCACGACGACGCGGTCGGACATGAACACCGCCTCGGAGATGTTGTGCGTCACGAAGATCACCGTGATGCCGGCGCTCTCGGCCAGCCGCAGCAGCTCGAGGTTCATCGCCTCGCGGGTAAACTCGTCGAGCGCGCCGAAGGGCTCGTCCATCAGGAGGAGCTTCGGCTCGTAGGTGAGCACGCGGGCGAGCGCGACGCGCTGCTGCATGCCGCCCGAGAGCTGCTTCGGATAGGCGGAGAGGAAGTCGCCGAGCCCGACGGTGGCGAGCACCGAGCGGGCCTTCTCGCGCACGGTGGCGACGTCGAGGCCCATCACCTCGGCGGGCAGCAGGACGTTCGATTCGACCGTCCGCCACGGCAGCAGCACCGGCGCCTGGAACATGAAGCCGACGAGCTTCGAGGGCTCGATGACCGGCTGGCCGGCGATCTCGACGGTGCCGGTCGAAGGGTCGAGCAGACCGGCGATGATGTTGAGCAGCGTCGACTTCCCGCAGCCACTGCGGCCGACGAAGGAGACGAACTCGCGCTCGCGGATGGTGACGTCGACGCCCTCGAGGGCGACGACGTCGCGCTCGTCGAGGTGGAAGATCTTCGACAGACCCCGCACCTGGACGATCGCTGCGGCCGCCTCCGACCGGCTTGCGCCGGCCGGAGCGTCGACCTTCGACAAGGCTGCCGTCGCCATCACGGACGCGGGGCCTTGGCGGCGTCGTGATCGAACTTGTTGGCGTCGTCGATCAGCGAGGAGTCGAGCATCATGTCGAGGTCGATGTCCTGCATCAGGGCACCCTCCTCCTCTTTCCCCTGGCGCATGAAGGTGTGGTAGGCCTCGATGCCGGGGCGGTAGTGGGTACCGATCGGGGCGTCGGCGAGGTCGGCCGGGCGCTCCTTCAGGAGCCGCGCCGCATCGAAGGAGGCGTTGGCGAGGGCCTCGTCCTCGAACTCCTCGGGCGCCAGCCGCGCCGCGATCGCAAACGAGAGATCGCGGTTCGCCTCGACATAGAGCAGGCCCTTGGCAAGCGCGCGGACGAAGCCGACGAGCTGCTCGCGCTTCTCGTCGAGCGTCTCGGCGCGCACCACCACGGCGTTGCCGGGGAAGTTCTCAACCGACTTCGGCATGATGATCGTCATGTCGGTGCCGGCCGCCTCAATGGCGGCGATGTCGAACATGTTCGACGAGTAGGCGTGCACCTGGCCGGTCTGCAGGGAGTTCAGCGTCAGCGCCGAGCCGGCACCGACCGGCACGATCTCGACGTCCTGGCCCTCGGCGAGGCCCGCCTCGCGCAGCACGGCGCGGACGATCGGCACCTCGCCGCCCGACAGCTCGGAGACGCCGACCTTCTTGCCCTTCAGGTCGGCGATGGTGGTGATGCCGGAATCGGCCGGCGTCGCCAGCGTGAACACGCTCTTGAACTGGAACGAGAAGATCTGCTTCAGCTCGTGGCCCTGCACGAGCGCGTTGAACAGCGCGCCGGTGGCCGGCGAGCCGGCGTCGACATTGCCGGCGACCAGCTGCTGCACGACGGCGCTCGATCCGTCGAAATACTGGAACTCGACGTCGAGACCTTCCTCTTCGAAGTAGCCGAACTCCTTGGCGACATGGAAGGGGATCTGCTGGACCATGCTGTCGACGGCGAAGCCCATCAGGAACTTCTCCAGCGGCTTGTCCTGGGCGAGCACGGCGCCCGGCGCGATCCAGAGCGTGGCGGCGACGGCCGCGGTGGCGAGCCTGGTGAGTCTCATGGTGCAGACCTCCTCTGAAGGGTGGTGATCAACTGTTCCGCTGGGTGACGTCTTCTTGTTTCGGGCACGGGGCGGTCGACGGTCCGCCCGGCGACCGTTCTGGTTGCCGGTCACCGGCGATGCTGCCGCCGGCGCTGGTTCGCGTCCCGGCGGGCGTGCCGCCGGCTTGATCTCATCACGGGCGGCGGCGCCGCCGGGCCGGTCAGTCGCGCGGCTTGCCCGACAGGCGATCGTCCTCGGCGAGGCGGCGGACCGCCGCGAAGCCGTGGGCGCTGTGCAACTCGGCGATGGTGGCGAGCCGGTCGGCGTCGCGGGCGCGGATCGCCGCGACGATCTCGGCGTGCTGGGCAAGCGAGGCGTCGACGTGGCCGCGGAAGATGCGGTGGACGAGGCGGCCGCGCTCGGCCTTGCCCCACAGGTCCTCGATCAGCACCGCCAGCCGGCGGTTCGGGCAATGGGCGAGGATGGTGCGGTGGAACTCGCGGTTGAGGCGGCTGTAGTCCTCGCTGGAGGTGCCGGCCGCGACCGCGCGCATCGTCTCGAGGATCTGCGCGAGGGCGTCGACCGCCGCGTCGGGCATCGCCATGCCGGCCGAAACCGTCGCCCGCGGCTCGAGCAGCGAGCGCATCTCGGTGAGGTCGATGAGCTCGTCGGCCTGAAGCTCGGTGACGCGCGCGCCGCCGTGCGGGACGATCGCCACCAGCCCCTCGGACGCCAGCGCCCGCATCGCCTCGCGCACGGGGATGTCGGAGCAGGCGAACTCGTCGCCGATCTCCCGCAGGATCAGCCGCGCGCCGGGGACCAGCTCACCGGAGATGATGCGCGTGCGCAGCGTCTCCAGCACGATGTCCGTCTTCGTCCGGTAGCTCGGTACGGCAGCGAGATGGACCACGGTTTCCCCGATCGCATTTCATATATGATCCGCAATATGCGAACACGCGGCCGTGCTGTCAACGCCTCCCGTGACCGCCGCGGCCTGAGCGAAAGCGGCCGCGATTCGGGGCCGCAGAGAGCGCGCCGCAGGAGAGGTCTTCGAGGGTGGAGTGGCCGCGGCCGTCACGGTGGCGGCGGCGGCGCCGGCCTCATCGCGCGGGATCACCGCCGACGCCTCACCAGAGCGGTCAAGGCCGGCTCGTCGGACGCTGCTCAGACCGCGCGGATCCGCACCTTCGCGGCGCGCATCACGCAGATCGCTTATGCGGGCGGGCAGCGCGGGACGCCGAGCGGCCGCCCGGAGTTTCGGGGACGCTTGCTGTCGAAAAGGCCGCTGGTTCAACCACTTAGGAGAGCGGTCGGCACCCCGGAGAGGGGGTGGTGGTGCCGCTTACAGGACTCGAACCTGTGACCCCATCATTACGAATGATGTGCTCTACCAACTGAGCTAAAGCGGCGCGAGGGGCGCACCGCGCCCATCTCGTCGCCGGTCAATTACAGGCTCGCAGGCGTGCGCGCAAGCCTTTGGCGCCGCGCCACCAGCCGAGCCCCGAAGCCGCGCCAGCGAAACCTCGCGGCGGCAGCCGCACCTCAGAACAGGCGCTGGCGCGGGCGTGGCGAGGTGGTGTCGTCCTCAGCCGTCACCGGCCCCGGATCATCCGGCGAATGGGCGAGCGGGAACTCGACGAGCCGGGGGCCCTGGCGCACGTCGGCGGTCGCCGCCCCGGTCTCGCGGTCGCGCGCCCAATAGGGCTTCGCTGCGCCCGGCGGCGCACCGTCCGGCGACGACGGCATCACCAGCCGGTCGCGGTCCGCCGCCGCGGAATTCCCGCCGGAAGCAACGGGCGACGCGGATGCCGGGGCGGCGAGCGGGCGCGCCCCAGCGGCGGCGGAGGAGGTGGAACCGGAGGTGGTCGAGGCCGAGGAGGCCGGCCCGTCGCCACCCGCCGTCGGGGCGATGCCGGCGTGCTGGCGCGCCCAGAAGGGCGCTTCGGTGTCGGCTTGGGAGGCGGCGGCGTGGCCGGAGGGGACACTCGCCGACGTCAGGGCCGCGCTCTGGGCCGCCGCCGTCGCGCCCACCGGGAGCGGCGCCGCAGCTGCCGACGGAGAGGTCGTCGATGCGGAGGTCGTCGATGGCGGGACCGAGGTGTTCGGACCCGCACTGGCCGTCCCTGCGCCCGCCGCGGGCACTGGAGCCGCGGTGACCGCGGGTGCCGGTGGCGCCGGCTCCGGCGGCGCGAACAGTGCCTCGTCGACCAGCGGGCCGGCGGTGCTGCCGATCGCCTCGATCGGCACCTTCCACTCGAAGGCGTCGAGGCGGCCGGTCGCCGGCGACACCGGCGCCCAATGTTCGGAGGTGACGCCGTCGGCCGTCCACACCGGGTCGCGCGGGGCGCGCACGGCCCGCGACAGCCACTCGCGGACGCGGCCGCGATCGCCGTGCTCGGCCTCCTCGAGATCGGCCATCAGCAGGCAGGCGCGCTGGCTCGGCTGCTCGGAGAGCACGGCGCGCAGCTCCGCCCGGGCCGCCTCGAACTCGCGGGCATCGACGGCGGCGCGGGCCACCGCCAGGCGCCCCTCGGTCTCGCCCGGCTTCAGGGCCGCCAGCGCCCGCATCCGCTTCAAGCGGTCGCGGCCGGCCTCGCCCGGGCGCACCAGCGCGTAGGCCTCGACGAGCTCGGGGTGCGGCGACCGCCGCCACGTCGCCTCGATCACCTTGCCGGCGCGGCGCGGATCGTTGAGGCGGGCGAGCACGCGGCCGGCGACGCCGGCGGCGGGCACGAGGTCCGGCGCCAGCCCGTGCGCCTCGAGCGCCAGCGCCCGCGCCCGCTCGGGCACGGCGGCCTCGAGCTCGAGCGCCCGGGCGGTGAGCAGCACCGCCTTCAGGCGCTTTGCCGACGGCTTGTCGACGAGGCCGTTGTGGGCGTTCTTATCGAGGATGGCGATGGCGCCTTCCCAGTCGCGCACGGCGGCGGCGTGCTCGAAGCGGGCGCGACCGGCCCACGGCAGGCCCGGCGCGATCGCCGCCGCCTCTTCGGCATAGTGGTAGGCGGCGGCGGGCTCGCCGGCCCGCACCGCCTCGACATAGAGCCCGTGCAGGCCGAGCGCGCGCGTCTCCGGGTCGTCCAGCATCGCCTCGAAGGCGGCGCGGGCGGCGGGGCTGTCGCCGGTGAGCTGCGCCGTCTGCGCCTCCAGGAAGCGCGTCGCCGGGTCTTGCGGCAGCAGGCGGCGCGCCTCCGTCATGTAGCGGCGGGCGAGCCTGGAATCGCCGGCGCCGACGGCGACGAGGCCGCGCGACAGCGCCCGGTGGCCCTTGTCCTCGCGGCGGCGGCCGAGATAGCGGCGGAACACCCTTGGCGCCCGGATGATGCCGCGCAGGGCGCCCCACACCACCAGCGTCGCCGCGAGCAGCGCCAGCAGCGCCACGGCGGCGACCATCAGCGAGGTGTCGAGCCGCCAGCCCTGCCAGTCGATCGTCACCGTGCCCGGCCGGTCGGCGAGCCAGGCGGCGCCGACCGCGACGGCGAACACCACGGCGAAATAGACGAGGATGCGGATCATCGGCGGCGTTCCGATCTGGCGGTCGGGAGGGCGAGCGGCGTCGACGCCGATGGCGACGACGAGAGCAGCGATGGGCGGTGTTCCGGCGCGGCGGTCACTCCGTCGCCCCGTTCAGGCGGGCGAGCACGGTCGCCTCCAGGCGCGCGAAGGCGGCCTCGGCGGTGCGCCGCTGGGCGAGCCCCTGGGCGAAGCGCGGCGCCGCGGCCCGCACGGTTTCGGGCAGGGCAGCGAACGCCGTCTCGGCGGCGGCGAGGTCGCCGGCGGCGAGCGCCGCCGTCACCGCCTCGATCTGGGTCGCCACCGGGTCGCCGGATTCGGCGCTGGTCGGGCGGATCGAGACCAGCGACTGCGCGCCGGAGAGGAGCGCGTCGAGCGGACCGGCGTCGGCGGGGGGAGGCGCGGGTGCGGCGGTGGCGGCGAGCATCGCCGGCTTCTCCAGCACCAGCAGCGCCGCCAGGGTGGCCCGGGTCGGCACGCCGCTCTCCGCGGTGGCGGACAGCGCCGAGACGTCCTCCGACCCTTCGAGCCTCGGCGTCAGCGCGGCGAGTTCGGCGGCATAGGGACGGCCGGAATCGAGCGCCTCGCCGAGCCGCAGCGTCGCAAACGTGATCGCCGCCGGGTCGCGCGCGGCCTCGACGGGGTCGACCGCCTCGA
>Ga0209902_100450_pt1 | contig 45191 bp, 46 predicted proteins | sample FECB27metaG_FD_188304 | JGI IMG/M metagenome (GOLD analysis project Ga0209902, IMG submission 188304) | Cyanobacterial communities from the Joint Genome Institute, California, USA - FECB-27 (SPAdes) (version 2) | ecosystem: Environmental > Aquatic > Thermal springs > Hot (42-90C) > Microbial mats...
CCCGCCGCCATCGCGGCGGAATATGCACGAACCCTTCCGTGTCGACATTGTAGGGAAGAAATCCACGTGTTAGGCAGTTTCCGGGGGAACTAACCTGACTGGAAACAGCATGTCGACGAAGATCACGACAACGTTACTTTGTGGGGTGCTTGCTTTGTTCAGCTGGTCCGCCCATGCGGATCAGCGCAGCGGCACGATCAAATACAAGATCACCGTCAACCTGAAGTCGAAACTGGAATCCGACCGAGGGGGGAAGATGATCCCGACATGCAACGTCAATCTCTTCCACTGGGGCTTCGGCAACTTCAGCTACAACGAAACAGCCTCGAAACTCTCGACCCTGAACGGTTCGAAGGCGGTGTGCGAGTTCGACGTGATCTATAATTGGGCCAACGCCAGCCCGAATGCGATGATCGAGAATCGCGTGTCGATCATCTTCACGAAAGACAACTACGCTTCGCTGACGACGCCCTACGTCCGCAGCCTCGTGCACCGGCTGCCCGACCTCAAGGTTCCGGCGCAGGGCGGCACGGTGACGGTGAACGCGACGTTCGACATGTGAGGGCGAGGGCGCCACGGCGACACACGCGTGGCGCCCTTCGCACACGGCGCGGCACCCTCGGCCGCGACTGACCGCGCCGCACCACCCGGGTGGCCTTCAACCCACCGGAGCGCTCTGGCGCCTTTTCGGGTCGACGCCGACGGCGCGAGGAAGCCGCCGGTGATCCTCGTCGTCGGCAAGCGCGAGGCGGAGGAGGGCACGGTGTCGATCCGCCGGCTCGGCTCGCGCGACCAGCAGTCGGCGACGCTGGCCCAGGCGATGGCCGCCCTCGTCGACGAGGCGACGGCGCCGGACGTGAAGCGGCAGCGGGCGGTGACGGCGGCGGCCTGAGCGGCCGGCAGGAGAGTGCCGGAAGCCGATCTGGCGGCCGGGGTGACGCCCTCACTGTGGGAACTGGCTGGGCCACGTGACGCGAATCTCGCGAGCAGCCGGGTCATCGGCGTCACCGTAACGCTTGATCGCCTGGGCCTGAGCGGCAATGGGGGTGCGGACCAATACAGGTTCAATGACCGCGAACAACGCGTCTGCATCTGGTCCGTAGAGAAAGATCAGACACTTATCGTCCCCAAACTCGTAGCCGTCGGCCTCACCAACTCCTGAGGTTTCAACCAGGTCTCTGAGCGCATCTTCGAGCTCATAGATCGCGTCTCGCTCGCTGCTGCTGCCAAGTTCGTCTTCCTGCAAGGGAAGAGTTATCAGAACGAGATGCATCGAGGGCTCTCTTCGTCTCGTGGGACGCCTCTATTCTTCCAGCCGGCGCGGTACCGTCTCGTCCGCGGCGATGGCCTGACGTCGCTGTCGCGACCCGCCTCGACATGGATGGCACCGTTATAGACGCCGTTGGCGTTCTTCAAGACGGCGGCACTCGCCTTCGGCGCACGAAACCGGGGAAGGCGCGGCGCTGCCCGACGCGGGCTCCGCGCCCAGAGCGGACCTGCACAACGAGAAGATCGACTACACGGTCCGCGAGCACTCGCTCGCCAAGGTCCCGGTGATGCTCGTCGTCGGCAAGCGCGAGGCGGAGGAAGGGACGGTGTCGATCCGACACCTCGTCTCGCGCGACCAGCAGTCGATGACGCTGACGGACGTGATGGCCGCCCTTGTCGACGAGGCGACCCCCGCCGGACGTGAAGCGGCGAACGACAGTCGTCTGATAGGGCGATGCCTTCGGCTACTTCGCTACAACCATCGATCAAACGGCGCCATAGGTGGGCGGACTGGGGAAGGTGCTAGCGAATATGTTGTCTGCCAAGGGAGTGGAGGGCGGTTGACGCCTCGGCGGCCTCCTGTCGGGCTTCGCCGGCCTGGCGGCCGGTACGGTTTGGTAAGGCGGAAGGAAGGAGGGCTTGTGGCAGGTCGTGCGCTAATCGCCTCCCCTTCTATACCTGAACCGATAAGTTGCAGTTCCAGGCACCAATTCGCGAACCATATGCGAGTTCGCCACTTTGGCCAGCTCATCTGATACTAGACGAGCTGCATCGTCTTGTCTATCGGGCAGAATACTCGCAATCGCACGTCCGGACGGCGTAAGAATCGAGACGGGCATGGCAACTCCGTCGCCTTCGAGTATTATTGGCTCCTTGCGCGCAGCAAATGTCTTCTTTGCTTGAAGCCCCTTCTTTTCGACTTCGAACGCGTAGTTTTCCAGTATGATCACCCATGCCTCGGGCGCGTCCTCCGGGGAGCGCGCGATCGCAGGCTTTGTAACTAATCCTTGATCATCTTCCAGTAATCCAGCTCCCTCTAAAGAAAGTCTATCAGGATACGTCAATTCTCGCAAAATGCATAAAGGAAGATATGATCCAATCCGATACTTGCAGACATCCTCAAATAGCGCAGCCGTCGATGCGTCAATCTCATCTACGATTCGAAGGACCTTTCGTGAGAATGTTCCAGGTTTTCGAATTTCAGCCGCTAGAACACGACCCCACCTGGCGCGGAGTTCTTCTGTCGAAGCTCCTTCAGCGAATGTCTCGAATCGTGATAGGAAATCTTCAGAGATTGGCTCCTGTATATCGGATTCCGCATCTGATTCGAGTCTGCCGTCCCTGAGTTCTTCTAAGGCTGCTATTATTACGCCGTCCTTGTTCTCCTGTTTTCTCATCATGTCTTTAAAACTAGCAACAAAGACGCCGCCTAGAATTGTGGCATCGTCATCAGAGTCTGAAATCGCTTTTGAAACGGCGGCTTCTATCAGTGCAGCCTTACCCTTAATGATGGCGCGCCGGCGAGACGTCCACTCTTCGATACGGACGTTCAACAATTCAACTAGATTGCCGCCGAGTCGGTCCACCGCGGCCAAGGTCCGGCTCTTCGCCCCGGCTTTCAGGCCGTTTGGAAGCAGTTCGGCAGAGACTGCAATTTCCTTATCCAGATCATCCTCTGGCATCGCATCCGCCCCCTATTGTTGAGGGAGGATATCCCGCATGTTGGGCGGCGCGGTAGGGGGGCTCGGACTGCCCGACTGCCGCCCCTACTCTTCCAGCTTGCCCGGGACCGTCTCGTCCTTGGCGATGACCTCGACGTCGCGGTCGCGGCCGGCTTCGACGTGGAAGGCGCCGTTGTAGACGCGGTTGGCGTTCTTCGCGACGACCGCGTACTCGCCCTCGGCGAGCACGAAGCTCGGGAAGGCGCCGACGTCCTCGACGACGACGTCGCCGCCCGGGCTCAGCACCGACCAGTGGGTGTTGGCGAGCGCCTCGCCGCCCGGCTCGGCGACGAGCTTCAGCGTCACCTCGGCCGCCTGGTGGTGGAGGATCGCCTCGGTGAGCTTGCCCGGCTGCACCTCGAGGTCGGCGCGCAGCACGGCGTTGACGCCGCCATAGCGGCTGACGACCTGATAGGTGCCGGCGGCGACGCGCACGATCGTCGACGGCGCCACCTTCTCGGCGACGAGCACGCGCTCGCCGGCGACGGTGGCGAGCACGTCGAACTCCACGTCGGTCGCGGCGATCGGCAGGTCCTCGTCGATCACCGCCTCGAGCTTCAGGCCGCCGGCGTTCATCACCACGGTCTGGCTGACGACCTCGTCCATGAGGTCGACGCGCAGCGTCGAGCCGGCCTTGCCGAAGGCGGCGTGGACGAAATAGGTGCCGGGCTTCAGGCGGAACTCGGCGTCGCCGCCGACCGCGGTGCCGACGAGCGGCAGCTTGCCGGTCTCGTCGGCCATGGCGCGGAACACCCGCCACGTCATGCCGGAGCCGATCGGCTCGCCATCGTCCGTCAGCTTGGCGACGAGATAGAGCGGCACCTCGCGGCCGGCCGGCCGGCCGGTGTCGGGCGTCACGGCGGGTGCATAGGGCACGGCCGTCTGCGGCGCCGGTGTCGTCGCGAGCGGGTTGGCGGTGCCGGGCACGGCGGCGGGAGCGTCGTCGGCGGGACGCGGGCGGGGAACGACGTAGCCGCCGGCGGTGGCCTCGGCGAGGGCCGGCGCCCCGGCCGCGAAGAGCGTGGCGAGCGCCAGCGCCGCCGTCGCCGCCCGCCGCACCGGGCGGGCGCCGTCGGCCGGATCACGCCCAGACAGGTCACGCCCAGACAGGTCACGCCCGGCCGGATCACGCCCGGCCCGGCTCATCTCGACGTGGTCGCTCCGTTGGCCGCCGTCCGCCATCCGTGATGCTCCGTCCGCCGCTGAACCGACCGCACTGCAGTCGCAAAACCGGGGCGATTTCAAGACCCCGCCGTCCCGTTCGATCGACGGGCGGTGACGGTGTGTACACCGGCGGAGGCGCCGGGCGCCACCCGCACGGCGTTGACAGCCGCGCCGCGCTTGGTCCTGATGGCGCGCCCGGCCACCCCGGGTGGCCGCCGACGCGGACGGGCCGACCGCCTCGCCACGGTGGCACCGTGCCTGCGTGCCGTCGTGCCGGCCCGCCCGACCCCTCTGCCAGCGGACACCGATGACCGATCTCCTGACACACCTGCGCACCCGCCGCTCCATCCCCGCCCCGCAGCTCGGCGAGCCGGGGCCGGATGCGGCGACGCTCACCGACATCCTGACGATCGCCGCGCGCGTGCCCGACCACGGCAAGATCGCACCGTGGCGGTTCATCCTCTATCGCGGCGATGGGGCGGTGCGCGCCGGCACGGCGCTCGCCGACCTGCTCGCCCGCCGCGACCCGGCGACCTCGCCCGACCGCCTCGCCTTCGAGCGCGCCCGCTTCACCCGCGTGCCGCTGACGATCGGCCTCGTCAGCCGCGCCGGGCCGCACGTCAAGGTGCCGGAGTGGGAGCAGCAGCTCTCGGCCGGCGCCGTCGGCGTCAACCTTCTGCACGCCATCCACGCCCACGGCTTCGCCGGCCAGTGGATCACCGAGTGGCCGTCCTTCGACGCCGAGGCGGGGGCGCTGCTCGGGCTCAAGGAGGGCGAGCGCTTCGCCGGCTTCGTCCACGTCGGCACGCCGAAGCAGCCGCCGTTCGAGCGCGACCGACCCGACATCGCCAAGCTCGTCACCGAGTTCTGAGGCCAGTTTCCGAGGCTCCGAAAGAGGCGCACCCCGTGATCTATTTCGACCTCGCCACCGGCCATCCGTCGCTGGAGCGCGATCCGTTCAAGGCGATCGTCGCGCCGCGGCCGATCGGCTGGATCTCGACGGTGGATGCGGAGGGGCGGCCGAACCTCGCCCCCTACAGCTACTTCAACGCCGTCGGCGAGAATCCGGCGGTGGTGATGTTCTCCTCCGTCGGCATGAAGCACTCGCTCGCCAACGTGCTCGCCACCGGCGAGTTCGTCTGCAACCTCGCCACCTGGACGCTGCGGGAAGAGGTCAACATCACCTCGGCGCCGGCTGCGGCGGGCGTCAACGAGTTCGAGCTCGCCGGCCTGACGATGGCGCCGTGCGTGGCGGTGAAGCCGCCGCGGGTGGCGGAATCGCCGGCGGCGCTCGAGTGCGTGCTGCTGAAGACGCTGCAACTCGACGACCGACACGGCAAGCAGGCCAAGAGCGTCATCGTCTTCGGCGAGGTGGTGGGCGTGCATCTCGACGAGCGCGTCATCGTCGACGGCCGCGTCGATCCCGGCCGGCTGGAGACGATCACCCGGCTCGGTGGCTACAACTATTCGGTGGCCCGGCCGGACACCATCTTCGTGATGAAGCGGCCGCCAGGCGCCGGCGGCACCGATTAAGACCGCGCCGGTGGCACGGACTGAAGGCGCCGGCGGCACGGACTAGAACCGCGCCGGCGGCACGGATTAGAACCGCGCCGGGCGGCACCGACTGACCTCAGCCGAGGCCGGCGGCGCGGGCGCGGGCGATGAGGCGCTCGGCCTGCAGGCGGTGCGGCTGGTCGAGCATCGCACCGTCCAGCGAGACGACGCCGGCCCCGGGTCCTGCGGCGGCGAAGGCGTCCAGCACCGCCTGCGCGCGGCCGAGGGCGGCGGCCGTCGGCGTGAAGGCGGCGTTGATCACCGGCACCTGGGCGGGGTGGATGGCGAGCTTGGCCGTAAAGCCGTCGAGCGCCGCCGCCTCGGCCTCTGCCGCGAGCCCGTCGAGGTCGCGGAAGGCGGCGTGGATGGAATCGATCGGCGCCACCCCGGCGGCGACCGCCCCGGCCAGGCAGAGCGTGCGGGCGAGGCGGAAGGCGTCGGTGAAGTGGCCGTCGGCGTCGCGCTGGCGGATGGCGCCGAGGTCGGCCGACAGGTCCTCGGCTCCCCACGTCAGCCCCCGCAGCCGCCGGCTGGCGCCCTGGAAGGTGCCCATCGAGAACAGCGACGCCGCCGTCTCGGTGGCGATGGCGATGATCTCGGTGCCGCCGTCGGGCAACTCGTCGACCGCCTCGCGCACGGCGATCTTGGCGTCGAGGTGGGTGACGTCGCGGCCGCCGACGGCCTTCGGCAGGAGGATGCCGTCCGGTCCCGCCGCCATCACCGCGTCGAGATCGGCGTCGGCGAACCCGCTGCCGAGGGCGTTGATGCGCACATAGAGGCGCGGCCGGCCCGGCACCGCCCGGGTGCGGCGCAGGAAGGCGGCGGTCGCCTCACGGGCGGCGGGCTTGGCGTCGACGGCCACCGAATCCTCGAGGTCGAGCAACAGCACGTCGGCGCCGCTCTCCACCGCCTTGTCGAGCTTGCGCGGGCTGTCGCCCGGAACGAAGAGCAGCGAGCGCATCGGCGGTCTCCAGGGTCTCGGGAAAGAGGGTCTCGGGAAAGAGGGTCTCGGCAACTGGTCCCGAAAGGGGCTCTCAGGCGTGCGCGGTGTCGGCCGGCCGCTTCTGCAGCAGCACCTGGCGCAGGCAGGTGGCCACCACGACGCCGTCCTGGTTGGTGGCGACGTGCTCGAACTCGACGATGCCGGCGTCCGGCCGCGAGCGCGATTCCCGCGCCGCCTTGACCGTCGAGGCGACGCCGATGGTGTCGCCGTGGAAGACGGGGTGCGGGAACTTCACCTCCGTCATGCCGAGGTTCGCCACGATGGTGCCGAGCGTCGTCTCGTGGACGCTGAGGCCGATGATGAGGCCGAGCGTGAACAGGCTGTTGACCAGCGGCCGGCCGAACTCGCTCTTCGCCGCGGCGGCAAAATCGATGTGCAGCGGCTGCGGGTTCATCGTCAGCGACGAGAACAGCACGTTGTCCATCTCGGTGACCGAGCGGCGGATGGCGTGCGGGATCACCCGCCCCGGCGTGCACTCCTCGAACCACAGGCCGGCCATGATCCCTCCCTCGCGCGCGGCTTCGTCAGTAGCGGAACTGCTCGGTGAGGATGCGCTCCGACCAGGAGTGGTCGGGGTCGAACATCACGAGGCTGGTCGCCACCGGGTCCTCCTCGACGTCGACGCGCACGACGTTGCGGATCTCGGTGTGGTCGGCGGCGGCGGCGACGGGGCGCTTGTCGATCTCCAGCACCTCGATGGCGATCTTCGCCGCCTTCGGCACCAGTGCGCCGCGCCAGCGCCGCGGCCGGAAGGCGCTGATCGGCGTCAGCGCGAGCAGCGAGGCGTCGAGCGGCAGGATCGGGCCGTGGGCGGAAAGGTTGTAGGCGGTCGAGCCGGCCGGCGTCGCCACCAGCACGCCGTCGCAGACGAGCTCATCGAGACGGACGCGGCCGTCGATGGAGATGCGCAGCTTGGCCGCCTGGTGGGTCTCGCGCAAAAGCGAGACCTCGTTAAGCGCCCAGCCGCGGTGGGTCGTGCCGGCGCGGTCGACGGCGGTCATGCGCAGCGGCTTCAGCGCCGTCACCTCGGCGACGGTGAGCCGCTCGATGAGGTCGTCCTCGTGGAACTCGTTCATCAGGAAGCCGACCGAGCCGCGGTTCATGCCGTAGATCGGCTTGCCGGTGTCCATGAAGCGGTGGAGCGTCTCGAGCATCAGCCCGTCGCCGCCGAGCGCCACGATGACGTCGGCGTCCGCCTCGGCGACGCTGCCGTAGCGGGCGCGCAGCCGCTCGCAGGCGCCGTGGGCTCCCTCGGTGGCGTTCGGGACGAAAGCGACGGTCGGGCGGGCGACGGTCGGGGTGGTCACGGCGGCCGTCATCGCTGGGCGTTCCCGGCAGGAGGGACAGCGGAGGTATCACGCACCCGAGGGCTTGCCAACGAAGCAGCCGCCGCTGTCGCCCGGTTGTCGTCGTCGTTGTCGTCGTCGGCGGCGGCGGTCGGCTCAGACAGGGTCACGCACCCAGGCAATGTCGGGCTTCGTCTTGAAGGCGAAGCGCTCGAGGTGTTCCTTGATGACGTGCTCGAGCTGGCCGAGGTCCTCGGCGTCGGGCGCCTTCAGGCGCAGGCGCAGCGTCGAGCCCTCCGCCACCAGCGTGCAGGTGCCGAACGGGAAGGTGATCGAGCCGCGCCCCTCTTCCAGCGTCGTCGGCACCCGGTGGCCGAAATGCTTGACGAGCTGGCCGAGATAGCGCTCCGGCGGCTCGAGGCTGACGACGGCGACGGAAATCAGCGTCATGAGGACCCCGCAAGGCAGAGGAACGGTCTACCCGCATCGGACCCGGCCGGGTGCGGCTTCGTCAAGCGCCGTCTGCCGGCTTCGCGGACCCGCTCGACGCCGTTCCCCCGGGCGCCTCGCCCTCGCGCTTCAGGATGAAGTCGCGCACCAGCCCCTCGATGCGGTCGAAGTCGCGGATCTTGACGTCGCTCTGGGCGAACGGGATCTCGATGTTCGCCTCCCGGAACGCCTTCAGGATCGCGACGCGCAGGTCCGAGCGCACGCCGCCCATGTTGCCGACGTTGCCGACATAGCAATAGAGCACGAAGTCGAGCGTCGAGGCGCCGAAGTTGGTGAACTGGGCGAACGGCTGCGGGTAGGCCAGCACCTGCGGGTGGCCGCGGGCGGCGCCGAGCAGGATGGCGATCACCTTCTCGGGATCGGCGTCGTAGCCGACGCCCACCGGCAGCATCACCCGGCCGGTGAGGTCGTGGTGCATCCAGTTCTTCACCGTGCCCGAGATCAGGCTCGAGTTCGGCACGATGACGGTGGCGCGGTCGAAGGTCTCGATCTCGGTGGAGCGCACGTTGATGCGCTTGACGGTGCCCTCGTCGGGGCCGACGACGATCCAGTCTCCGACCTTGATCGGCCGTTCGGCGAGCAGGATCAGGCCGGAGACGAAGTTGTTGACGATCGACTGCAGGCCGAAGCCGATGCCGACCGACAGCGCGCCGGCGACGATGGCGATGTTCTGCAGATTGAGGCCGGCGAAGGCGAAGGCCACCATGCCGGCGGCGATGGTGCCGACATAGCCGACGCCGGTGCGGATCGAGGTCTTCAGGCCGACGTCGAGACGGGTGCGCGGCAGGTAGCGCTGGTCGAGCCACTGCTGCAGGCCGCGGGTCGCGCCGACGCCGAGCACGAACAGCACGACGGCGCCGAGGATCGCCGCCGGCGACAGCGTGATGCCGCCGATCGACAGGCCGGTGACGACGGTGGCCCAGATCGTCGACAGGTCGGCCGACGAGATGCCGAGGCGGCCGATGATCAACAGCACGGCGAGGACGATCAGGAGCAGGCGGACGATGCCCGACAAGAGCACGCCGAGCTGGCCGATGGTCGAGTAGGAGAGGCCGAAATTGGTCGCCAGGAAGCGGCCGACCTTCGTGCCCGAGCGGAAGCCGGCGCCGATCGCCTCGTCGACCAGGACGAGCAGCAGCAGCAGCGAGCCCAGCACCGAGGCGGTCCAGACGATCTGCGTCGACAGGAACCAGGCGAGCGCCAGGTAGCCGGCGACGGCGGCCGCCAGTGTCGCCGCCACCACCAGCCAGCCGAGCGGGATCAGCCAGCGCCAGGGGCCGCCGGGCTCAGCCTCGGGGTCGTCGTCCTCGCGCGAGAAGCCGTGCGACAGCACCCGCAGCAGCAGCGCCGTGACGATGGCGATCGCCACCGCCACCACCGCCTGGATGGCGACCGTCACGATCACCGGCAGCGCCAGCACCGAGGCCGCCGTCAAGAGGGCGATGCCGGTCGCGAACGCGCTGCCGCCGGCGACGATCCAGCGGATCGTCGGATCGATCACCGGCTCCGGCAGGTCGACCAGCCGCCAGTTCGGCCGACCCGGCGCGAGCAGGCCGCGTGCCAGGCCGAAGCCGAAGGAGAAGAAGCCGACGGCGATGGTGATGCCGCGCAGCACGCGCTCGATGCGGGTCGGCAGCACGTCCATCGCCTCGAGGGTGAAGCGCAGCAGCAGCAGCCCGAGCACGGGAATGGCGGTGTTGACGACGACGACGGCGCACGCCGCGATGGCGCGCTTCAGGGGCGGCACCTCGGCGGTGGTATCGCCGACGCGCGAGGCGATGGCGAGCAGGCGGTGCCGCAGGACGGCATAGACGACGATGCCGGCGACGGCGATGAGCAGGATCAGCGCGGCGGCGGCCCGCCCGGCGCGGTCGAGCACGGCGCCGGCCCAGTCCTCCACCAGCAGCCGCGCGCTCGTGACAGCGCGGGGCAGCTCGGCCGCCACCGTCACCCACAGCACCGGGTCGAGAATGCTGACGCGCCGCTCGAACAGCCGCTCGGCGAACAGTGCGCGGCGTCGCTCGATGATCTGGGCGATCAGTTCCTCCGCCCGCAGACGCTGCACCTGCGCCTGCTGGTCGATGGCGCGCAGGGCGGCGAGCGAGCGCGTCTCGAGCTCGCGGTCCTGCCGCACGAGGTCGGATTCGACGCCGGCCGAGTCCTGCGGCTGCGCCAGCTGGCTGAGCCGCACCTCGGACGACTTGATGCGCGGGGCGAGATCGAAGCTGGTGGCGCCGGCGGCATCGCGCACCACCGAGGCCTCCAGGCGCAGTTGCTCGAGCGCGTCGTCCTCGAGATCGGTGCGGGCGACGGCGGCGGTGATCTGGTCGAGGGTGGCGCGCCAGCTCGCCAGCCGCGCCTCGGCGGCCCGATCGATGACGACGCCGGCGCCCGGGTCCGCGAGCGGGGCCGTCGCCGCCGCCGGCGCCGGGGTCGTCGCGGCGGGTGCGGCGGGTGCGGCGGGTGCGGTGGTCGCAGGCGCGGTGGTGGTGGCCGGCAGCGTCGCCGGGGGAAGCGCCGGCCGGGTGGGCAGGACGGGGGTGGCGGTCCCGGCGGCCGGCGCGGCCGGCGTCGATTGCGCGACGGCGGCGATCGGCGTGGCGATGGCCAGCAGGCCGGCGAAAACCAGGCGGGCCGCCAGCGCGCCGGGGAAGCGCAGTCGGTGGAAGGGCGGCCGAAGGAGGAAGGAGCGGCGCATCAGGGCATGCTGTCCGTTCGCCGTGGCGGTGGCGAGGTCGTCCGCCCGGGGCGTCGCGGGCCGGCTGCAGCCGGCCCGCCACCCGAGGTCGTGGTCTCGCGCCCGACATCTCGGGCGCAAAGTCTCAGGCTCGCAGTCTCAGTCGCGCAACCTTGGGCGCGTGATCCCGGGCCCGCACGCGCGGGCCCGGGGCTTCGCGACCGCGGGGTCTGGCCCTGCGTTCAGGCCTTGGCTTCGATGTCGATCGCCTCGAAGAAGGTGATGTCGGCGAGATCGCCCGGCCGCACCTTCAGCTCCTTGAGGATCTTCGGGTCCTGCACCTGGGCGGTGCGGGTCTCGCCGTCCGGGGCGACGAAGGTGACGGTGCCGGCAGCCGCGTCGACGCTGACGATCTGCGCCGTGGCGGTGACGAGGCGCTTGATGAAGTCGTCGGGCAGGTTGCCCTGGTCGGCCCAGGTGACGTCGTCGGCGACGCTGAAGCCGGGCTCGCCGCCCGGGAATACCTCTATGTCGGTGACGACGCCGAGCACGTAGCTCACCTCGAGCACGCGGTTGGTCACCGTCAGCTCGGGGTCGTTGATCACCTCCGGCACGTAGAGCGGATACTGGTCCTTGTTCGGCGTCTTCACCAGGAGCTCGCCGCGCTCGGCGAACACGCCGACGACCTGCACGTCGAAGGAGGAGGCGACGGCGTCGCCGAAGGCGTCCTCGACGGTGATGGTGATCGGCTCGGCGAACGCCGGCAGGGTCACGAAGGACGGAGTGGCGGCCAAGGACAGCAGGGCGGCGAGAGCCGCGGCCTTCGGCAGGCGGAAGATCGACATTGGAGGTCCCCGTGCGACTGGATCGTCTCGTCCGGGCGCGGAGCGTTCCGCCGCCCGACGCCGCCGCCATAGCACGCGGCCGGTCAGGGCGATAGGCGAGGGGCGGGGCGGGGCCTTGGCGATCCGGCGTTGTCGGCGACGCGGCTGCACACTAGGAGAGTGTCGGTCGCGCGGGGTGGCCGGCGAAGGACAGCATGACGGCATCGCTCGACGCCTTCCGGTGGTCCCTGCAGCGCGGCTCCGGCCGCGCGATGCTGATCCTGCGCGATGACCCGGGCAATCCCGATCTCCTCGCGGCGCTCTTCCACAGCTGCAAGCTCAACGAGGTCTTCGACACACAGTGCGAGGAGGCGCGGGCGGCCTATCTCCGCCGGCTTATCCTCGCCACCGGACAGGCGGACGCCTTCCGACGCGACCTCGCTGCTCACCTCGCCAGCGCGGGTGTGGCGGAGGGCGGGGAGGGAGCGGAGGAGAGCGAGGGTGCCGCCGAGGCCGCAAGTCCCGAGGATGGAACCTCCGAGGATCTGCTCCCCGACGACCTCCGCCCCAAGGATCTGGGCCAGACCTTCGAGCTCCTCAGTCTTCTCGCCGCCGACGAGCCGAGCTTCGACCGCCGCGTGCTGTGGGACTTCCTCGCCCGCACTGACTTCGACACCGCCGGCTTCGGCTGCGCCGACGCGCTGGTCAGGCTCGATGGACTGCCGGCGCTGCTCCACTGCGCTGAGCGTTTCCCGGCGGACTACGCCAACGCGCCGTATGAGTTCGAGCAGCTGGTCTACGAGCTGCGCGAGCGGGACGGTGAGGCGACGGCGAACGAGGCGCTCGCCGCGGCGCGGCGGACATCGGCGGCGCTCGACCTCCTGCTGACGCTGGCCGACGGTGAAAAAGGAGAGCCCGCTCACTGGACAGACGAGCTGAGCGACTACCGCGAGATCAAGGCGGAGCTGGAAGCTGGCAAGCGGACGTTCTTTCCCGGCGGCTGGGCACGCCGTGCCTCGCCGGACGACCTCGCGCTCGCCGCGGCGGATCTGCTCGCGGAGACGGACGATCTGCGCCGAAAGCGCTACCTGCACCTGTTCTTTCGCGTTCCATTCCCGATGGACCCGGAGCCGCTGTTTCCGCTGTTGAAGAGCCCCCACAAGCGCGTCCGCATTGCGACGCGCAACGTGTTCGGACAGATGTGCCATCCGCGCGTCCGGCAAATCGCGCTCGCTGCCATCGCAGAAGGAGCAGCGGCGGACTGGTTCGGCCTGCACCTTCTTCGCGGCAGCGCGGAGCCGGGCGACTCGGCCCTCTTCGACCCGTTCATCGCGGCGGCGAGAGCCGCCGGCGAGGACAGCGTCGTCCACTGGGCCTACGGCGACATCCTCGACATCATCAAGAACGGCATCCTGCCGCTCGACGAGGGCGTGCCATGGCTGGTGCGGGTCTACGAGGAGACCCCGTGCTCCACCTGCCGCCACAAGGCCGTCGGGCAGTTGACAGCCCTCGGGCGCCTGCCGGACTGGATTGCGACCGAGTGGCCGTTCGACGTCGAGATCGATGCGCCGCCGATCGTCGGCGTCACCGCCTGACCCGCGGCTCTGCCCCTACCCCCCGCACGCCTCGATCACATCCTCGTACGTCCGGAGCCCGCTCACCGGGGCGTTCACCAGCACCGCCATGTTTCCCGGGGCGTGCTGGTTCTTCCACATCTTGGTGTGGGCCTTCGGGATGTCGGACCAGGGGAAGACTTCCGACATGCACGGGTCGATGCGGCGGTCGATGACGAACTGGTTCGCCGCCGACGCCTGCTTCAGGTGGGCGAAGTGCGAGCCCTGGATGCGCTTCTGGCGCATCCAGACGTAGCGGGCGTCGAAGGTGATGTTGAAGCCGGTGGTGCCGGCGCAGAACACCACCATGCCGCCGCGCTTCACCACGAGGCAGGAGACCGGGAAGGTCTGCTCGCCCGGATGCTCGAAGACGATGTCGACGTCGCGCTTGCCGGTGATGTCCCAGATCGCCTTGCCGAAGGCGCGCGCCCCCTTGGTCCACGCCACATATTCCGGCGAGTTGACCTTGGGCATCTGGCCCCAGCAGTCGAAGTCCTTGCGGTTGATGACGCCCTTGGCGCCGAGGCCCATGACGTAGTCGCGCTTCGTCTCGTCGGAGATGACGCCGATGGCGTTGCCGCCGGAGGCGGCGACGAGCTGCACGCCGAACACGCCGAGGCCGCCCGAGGCGCCCCAGACCAGCACGTTGTCGCCCGGCTTGATGGTGTGCGGGGCGTGGCCGAACAGCATGCGGTAGGCGGTGGCGAGCGTCAGCGTGTAGCAGGCGCCCTCTTCCCAGGTGAGGTGCTTCGGCCGCGGCATCAGCTGGCGCGCCTGCACCCGGCAGAACTGCGCGAACGAGCCGTCCGGCGTCTCGTAGCCCCAGATGCGCTGGGAGGGCGAGAACATCGGGTCGCCGCCGTTGCACTCCTCGTCGTCGCCGTCGTCCTGGTTGCAGTGGACGACCACCTCGTCGCCGACCTTCCAGCGCTTCACCTTCGGGCCGACCGCCCAGACGATGCCCGAGGCATCGGAGCCGGCGACGTGGAAGGGCTGCTTGTGGACGTCGAAGGGCGAGATCGGCTGGCCGAGGCCGGCCCAGATGCCGTTGTAGTTGACGCCGGCGGCCATCACGAGGACGAGCACGTCGGTCTCGCCGACGGGCCAGGTCGGCACCACCTCGACCTGGAAGGATTCCTCCGGCGGCCCGTGCCGCTCGCGGCGGATCGTCCAGGCATACATGTTCGCCGGCACGTGGCCGAGCGGCGGGATCTCGCCGAGCTCGTAGAGGTCCTTCAGCACGCCCCGGGGTGCCGTCTCGACGCGCTGCGCGCCGGCCGCCGCTGCCATGATCTTTCTCCCGTCCCTCCGCGGGCGGCTCCAGCCGCCTCTTGTCCGCCGAGCATGCCCATCTCATGCCGCATTGCAACACGGAAAATCGTCGAAAGCAGCCCGCATGCCGCAAGCAATCGAAAGATTGCCGGTATGACGCGATCGAAACTTTCGATAATGCGCGTCCGGGTGCACACAGTGCCGCGCAACGGTCCGTCGTGTGGTGCGTTGCAACAGGGCGCGCGGTTCGGCATGCTGTCGGCCGTCGGCGTCGCTCGCGGAGGGCGATGCGGTCAGCCCGGGAGGATCTGCATCTTCAGGTTATAGAGTGCTGCCTAGACAACTTTTGCGATTGCATGGCATCGTCGCCGCTGTGATCGCTGCGGGTGTTCGTGCCCCCGCGGCGCCGCCGGGGGAGATGAACATGGCCGATGTGATCTTGTTGAAGCATGCGCAAAGCGGCATCGTTAAGAAGGGCTACGTGGGGTTTTCGTGGACGACGCTCTTCTTCGGCTTGTTTCCGGCGTTGTTCAGAGCCGATTTCGCCACGTTCATCGGTGGCTTCGTGATCTGGATCATTCTCGCCGTGTTCTCGTATGGAATACTGGCTATCATCGCATCCGTCGTATGGGCTTTCATCTATAATTCTTATTATACGAAGAAACTACTCGAACGAGGTTATGAATTCGCCGACTCGCCCGATCGTATCGCCTACGCGAGGCAGCGGCTCGGGGTTGGATGACCGCTCGCCGGCGTGACCCGCTCGGCTGGCCAAGCTGAGGGGATCGCGCGTGCCGACCGACAAGCCCTGGATGTTCCGCACCTACGCCGGCCATTCGACGGCGGAGAAGTCGAACGCGCTCTACAAGACCAATCTCGCCAAGGGCCAGACCGGCCTGTCGGTCGCCTTCGATCTGCCGACCCAGACCGGCTACGATCCCGACCACCCGCTCGCCCGCGGCGAGGTCGGCAAGGTCGGCGTGCCGGTCGCCCACCTCGGCGACATGCGCGCCCTCTTCGACGGCATTCCGCTCGAGAAGATGAACACGTCGATGACGATCAACGCCACGGCGGCGTGGCTGCTCGCGCTTTATGTGGCGGCGGCGGACGCCCAGGGGGCGGACCGCGACAAGCTCACCGGCACGACTCAGAACGACATCATCAAGGAATATCTGTCGCGCGGCACCTACGTGTTCCCGCCGGCGCCGTCGCTCCGGCTCACCACCGACGTCATCGCCTGGACCTACACGGCGATGCCGAAGTGGAACCCGATGAACGTCTGCTCCTACCACCTGCAGGAGGCCGGTGCGACGCCGGTGCAGGAGCTCGCCTTCGCGCTGTCCACCGCGATCTCGGTGCTCGACGCGGTGAAGGCGGCGGGCGCCATTCCGGCCGAGGAGTTCGGCCCGGCGGTCGGCCGCATCTCGTTCTTCGTCAACGCCGGCATGCGGTTCGTCACCGAGATCTGCAAGATGCGGGCGTTCGTCGACCTCTGGGATGAGATCACCGCGACGCGCTACGGCGTCACCGATCCGAAGCACCGGATGTTCCGCTACGGCGTGCAGGTGAACTCGCTCGGGCTGACCGAGAGCCAGCCGGAGAACAACGTCTACCGCATCCTCATCGAGACGCTCGCCGTGACGCTGTCGAAGTCGGCCCGCGCCCGTGCCGTCCAGCTGCCGGCGTGGAACGAGGCGCTCGGCCTGCCGCGCCCGTTCGACCAGCAGTGGAGCCTGCGCGCCCAGCAGATCCTCGCTTTTGAGACCGACCTGCTGGAATTCGCCGACATCTTCGACGGCTCGACGGCGATCGCCGAGAAGGTCGAGGCGCTGAAGGCTGAGGCGCGCTCCGAACTCGCCCGCATCGACCAGATGGGCGGCGCGGTGGCGGCCGTCGAGACGAGCTACATGAAGCAAAAGCTGGTGGAATCGAACGCCGCCCGGCTGTCGGCGATCGAGAGCGGCGACCTCGTCGTCGTCGGCGTCAACGCCTTCACCGAGAGCGAGCCGTCGCCGCTGTCGACCGGCGCCGCCGCCGTGCAGACGATCGACGAAGCGGTGGAGGCGGAAGCGATCGAGCGCCTCGCCGCCTGGCGCGACGCCCGCGACGGCAAGGCGGCGGCCGCCGCCCTCGTCGAGCTGGAGGCGGCGGCGCGCGAGGGCCGCAACGTCATGGAGCCGTCGATCGCCTGCGCCAAGGCCGGCGTCACCACCGGCGAATGGGGCGAGACGCTGCGGCGCGTCTTCGGCGAGTACCGGGCGCCGACCGGCGTCGGCCGCGCCGCCCGGGCGGACGCCGGCGACCTCGGAGCCGTCCGCGCCGCCGTCGAGGCGGTATCGCTGAAGCTAGGCCGACGGCTGAAGCTGCTCGTCGGCAAGCCCGGCCTCGACGGCCACTCGAACGGCGCCGAGCAGATCGCGGTGCGCGCCCGCGACTGCGGCATGGAGGTCGTCTACGAGGGCATCCGGCTGACGCCGGCGGAGATCGCCAACGCGGCGCTCGAGGAGGGGGTGCACGTCGTCGGGCTGTCGATCCTGTCGGGCTCGCACCTCGCTCTCGTCCGCGACGTGCTGCAGCGCCTGCGCGCCTCTGGCCTCGACGACGTGCCGCTGGTGGTCGGCGGCATCATTCCGCCCGAGGACGCCACGGCGCTGAAGGCGATCGGCGTCGCCGCCGTCTACACCCCGAAGGACTTCGACCTCACCCGCATCATGGCCGACATCGTCGCCATCGTGGAGGCGGGGACAGCCAAGGCGGCGTGAGGGGGGCTAAAGGCCGAGTTGCAGGCGCAGGGCCGCGACAAGCTGGTCACCCCACCGGTCGGCAGGGCCAATCTCGAAAGTCCTCTTCGGGCAGGGCTTCGCCGAGGTCGGCCGCCGTCCATTCAGCGGCCTCAGCCTCCGCTGCCGCATCCGCTGCCGCTGCGGCGTACCCGGCGACAAGCTCTTCGCCGTCGACTTCGGAGACGATGATGGTCAGCTTCTGTGCCATGCCGGCATCATACAGCTGCCGGCCGCGAAGCAGTACTGGAACCGAGTGGTCCGCTGTCGCCTCTTCCCCGCCGCCCCTCGCTTGAACACGCCCCGCCGCCTGCCCATATTCCGAGCAACGGCCGCGGGGCCGACGGATGCCGACATCGGGTCCGCCGACACCGCGTCGCCGGGTTCACAAGGTCGCTTGGGAAACGAGGACTTTGGCATGTCGCGGATGACCGCCTTTTCGAGCCCGTTGCTGCTCGGCTTCGACGAGATCGAGCGCGTGCTCGACCGGGTGTCGAAGGCGACGAGCGACGGTTACCCACCCTACAACATCGAGCGGCTGCCGCCCGAAGACGGCCACGGCGAGGTGCTGCGCATCACGCTGGCGGTCGCCGGTTTCCGGCGCGAAGATCTCGACGTTGTGGTGGAGGAGCGCCAGCTCGTCATTCGCGGGCGTCAGTCCGAGGACGACAAGGTGCGCCAGTTCTTGCATCGCGGCATCGCCGCGCGGCAGTTCCAGCGGGCGTTCGTGCTGGCCGAGGGCATCGACATCCTCGGCGCGGAGTTGAAGGACGGGCTGTTGTCGATCGACCTCGCCCGTCCGGAACCCGAGAAGATCGTGCGGCGTATCGATATCACGGCGCGCGACTGATCAGCCGGTGCAGAGACCGGCGAGCGACTGACCAGACCGGCGGATGCGCCGATCTGCGGGCAGACCGGCTCCCGGGATCGGAGCCACAGAGCCGCACGGGCCGTCAGGCCGTGTCGGCAGGAGGCGTAAAATGCGTAGTTCCATCAACGAGACGAAGGTGGTTCCGCCGGAAGTGCTCGCCGGCATCGGCGCCGGCCGCCTCACCTATGTGAAGGCGATGTCGTCCGACGAGGCGACCAACCTGTTTCCGCAGGCGCCGCGGCTCGAGCCCGGCCTGAAGCTGTGGGCGCTGCTCGGCGCCGACGGCACGCCGATCCTGCTCACCGACAGCCGCGAAGCGGCGGTGGCGAGCGCGATGCAGAACGACCTCATCACCCTCGCTCTGCACTGACACCGGGCAACACGGCGGGCGGCTGCCCGAACGAAGGCAGCCCCTCCGCCTTTGCGCGTGAGGCCGCCTGCCCGTGCCGACCGTCCGCCGATTGGCGGACGGCGGTGGTGATCCGGGTGGTGTCTTTGACGGATGGCTGTCTCTGAGCCGAGACGAACCGGACCGGCCATGAGTGGGCCGGACGCGCGCGTCTCGCCGATGGCGACGGCCGACCGGCCGGCGCTCAGGGCCTCAGGCCGCGTTCGACGAGGCCGCCGGCTGCGTCAGCAGCGCGAAGAGCGCGCTGGGATCGGTGGCGGCGCGCAGCTTCGTCGCGGTGGCCGGGTCGCGCAGCACGCGGGCGATGCGGGCGAGCGCCTTCAGGTGGTCGGCGCCGGCGCCCTCCGGGGCGAGCAGCACGAACACCAGATCCACCGGCTCCTCGTCCAGCGCCTCGAAGTCGATCGGCTGCTCCAGCCGGGCGAACAGGCCGAACAGCCGGTCGAGACGGACGAGCTTGCCGTGCGGGATCGCCACACCGTGGCCGACGCCGGTGGAGCCGAGCCGCTCGCGCTGCAGCAGGGTGTCGAAGATCTCGCGCTCCGGCAGGCCGGTGAGGGCTGCGGCGCGCTCGGAGAGCTCCTGGATCGCCTGCTTCTTGCTCGCCACCTTGAGCGCGGGGACGACACCCTCCACGGAGAGAAGGTCGTTCAGGTCCATAGGGATTCTCCCGAACCGGGCGTGGCTGGAGCGTGCCGTTCCCGTCGTGATACAAGGCCGGTGCCAACCGGTGTGCCGTGGCGGGGAATTCGTCGGATCGGCGTGCGGATGCTGCCGCGCGCGCGTGTGACAGCCGGCACGACGATCATCTCGGTCAGCCGCCGTTGCTGGTGAGGGCCGGGTCGACCCAGCCGATGTTGCCGTCGGCGCGGCGGTAGACGACGTTCAGCCCGCCGTGGGCGGCACTGCGGAACACCACGACCGGCGCCTCGGAAAGGTCGAGCTCCATCACCGCCATGCCGACGGTGAGGGTCCTGACCTTGGTGGCGGTCTCGGCGACGACCACCGGGGCGTAGTCGGCCTCGACCTCCTCTTCCTCCTGGGGCGAGACGAGCACATAGCTCGCCGCCTCGAAGGCCGGCTCGCTGGCCGATGCGCCGGTGGGGCGCGCCTTCAGCTTGCGCTTGTAGCGGCGCAGCCGCTTGTCGATGCGCTCGGCCGCCTGGTCGAAGCACTGGTTGGCGTCGACGGCGCTGCCCGACGTCTGCAACACCACGCCGGTGTCGAGATGGATGGCGCAGTCGGTGCGGAAGCCCGAGCCCTCCTTCTCGACGGTCGCGTGGCCGGTGTAGCCACCGTCGTAGTACTTGCGGACGATTTCCTCGATGCGGGCCTCGATGCGGCCGCGCAGGGCCTCGCCGATGTCGACGTTCTTGCCTGAGACCCGAAGGGGGGAAGTCCGAATTGTCATGTGATCCTCTGGTGGGCTCGGAGCGGCGGCGCCGGCTCCCTGCTGACGGCCGTGGGCGGTTTGTCCCTCCGCCTGGCCTCTCGTCCCACGTCCACGTTCCGGTCACGACCGGGTGTCGGCCCGCGGTATCCGGACCGCTCATCGCGGCGGGGTTCTAGCGCGACCCGTGCTGCGCTTCAAGCCGTCGGACTTTCCGTGGAATCGGACTGTAGAGTGCTTTTCGGCGCGAGGGAAACGCCGTTGGGGCTTTGCCGCAGACGGCCGCCCCGCCGGCTCAGCCGCCGCGGGCGAAGCCGCGCTTCTCCCGCCGCCGCTCCACCGACGACGGGATGCGCATCGATTCCCGGTACTTGGCCACCGTCCGGCGGGCGATGTCGACGCCGCCGTCGCGCAGCGCCTGCACGATCGCGTCGTCCGACAGCACGTCGTTGGTCGGCTCCGCATCGATCAGCTGGCGGATGCGGTGCCGGACGGATTCGGCCGAGTGCGCATCGCCACCGTCGGAGGCGGCGATGGAGGAGGTGAAGAAGTACTTCAGCTCGAAGATGCCGCGCGTCGTCGCCATGTACTTGTTGGCGGTGACGCGGCTCACCGTCGATTCGTGCATGCCGATCTCGTCGGCCACCGTGCGCAGGTTGAGCGGCTTCAGGTGGGCGACGCCGTGCTGCAGGAAGGCCGACTGCTGGCGGACGATCTCGGTCGCCACCTTCAGGATGGTGCGGGCCCGCTGGTCGAGGCTCTTCACCAGCCAGTTGGCGGTCTGCAGGCAGTCCGACAGGTAGGCGCGGTCGCCGGGCCCCTTGGCGGCGCGCGCCACCGTCGCATAGTAGCTGCGGTTGACGAGCACGCGCGGCAGCGTCTCGGCGTTGAGCTCGATGCGGAAGCCGCCGTCCTGGGCCGGCCGCACCACCACGTCCGGCACCACCGTCGGCACCGCGGCGCCGCCGAAGGCGTGGCCGGGCTTCGGGTCGAGCCGCTTCAGCTCGGTGAGCATCTCGCCGAGGTCCTCGTCGTCCACCCGGCAGAGCCGCCTGAGCGCCGGATAGTCCCGGCGCGCCACGAGGTCGAGGTTGGCGACGAGGGCCTGCATGGCCGGATCGTAGCGATCCCGGTCCTTGAGCTGCAAAGCGAGGCATTCGGCGAGGTCGCGGGCGGCGATGCCGGCCGGCTCGAGGCCCTGCAGAACCGCGATCATCTCCTCGACGACGGCCTCGCCGGTGCCGAGCTGGGCGGCCGTGGCGGCAATGTCGATGCGCAGGTAGCCGGCCTCGTCGAGGCTGTCGACGAGGAACTGGCCGATCAGCCGCCGGGCCGGGTCCGCCACGGCGAGCGCCAGCTGGTCGAGCAGGTGGTCGCGCAGGCTGATCTCGCCGGCGACATAGGCCTCGAGGTCGGCGTCCTCGCCGCCCCGCCCCGCCGCGCTCCACGGGTCGCCCGACAGGCGGCCGGGGTCGATGGCGCCGCCGGCGCCGGAATCGTCGGGAAAGAGTTCGGAGAGCGACACGTCGACCTCGGCGGTGCGCTCCGGGCCCGAGGTCGCGGCGTCCATGCCGGCCGGCTCCGGCGGCTCGCGATCACCACCGTCGGCATCGTCGCCGGCGCTATCGGCGGCCTCGCGCTCGGCGTCGGGCGAGGCGGGCGCCGGCGGCTCCTCGTCGCGCTCGAGCAGCGGATTGCGCTCGAGCTCCGTCTCGACGAAGGCGACGAGGTCGAGGTTCGACAGCTGCAGGAGCTTGATCGCCTGCATCAACTGCGGCGTCATCACCAGCGACTGCGTCTGTCGAAACTCGAGCTTGGGTGCGAGGGACATGGCTCTTCGGTCGCCGGCGCCTTGGTCCGGTTCTTGCTAGGTACGTTGCGCTACCTTACGACCTTATTGCGCCGACGCCATGCGTCAAAGCGTGAAGCGCTCGCCGAGATAGAGCCGGCGCACGTCCGGATCGGCGACGATGTCCGCCGGCAGCCCCTCGGTCAGCACCGTGCCGGAGGCGATGATGTAGGCCCGGTCGATCAGGCCGAGGGTCTCGCGCACATTGTGATCGGTGATCAGCACGCCGATGCCGCGCGCCGTCAGGTGGCGGACGAGGGCCTGGATGTCGCCGACGGCGATCGGGTCGACGCCGGCGAACGGCTCGTCGAGCAGCATGAAGGCCGGCCGCCCGGCGAGGGCGCGGGCGATCTCGACCCGGCGCCGCTCGCCGCCCGAGAGCGCCGTCGCCGGCTGTTCGGCGAGGTGCTCGAGACGGAACTCCGACAACAGCGCGGCGAGTTCGGCCTCGCGCCGGCGCTTGTCCGGCTCGGCCACCTCGAGCACGGCGCGGACGTTCTGCTCCACCGTCATGCCGCGGAAGATCGAGGCTTCCTGCGGCAGGTAGCCGATGCCGAGACGGGCACGCCGGTACATCGGCAGCTCCGTCATGTCGAAGCCGTCGAGGGTGATGCGGCCGCGGTCCGGCCGGATCAGCCCGGTGATCATGTAGAAGACGGTGGTCTTGCCGGCGCCGTTCGGCCCGAGCAGGCCGACCGCCTCGCCGCGTCCGACGGCGAGACTGACGTCGCGAACCACCTCGCGGCGGCGATAGCTCTTCGCCACGCCGGTGACGACCAGGCGGTCGGCACCTTCGGTCGCGGGCGCCGGGGCTGCGGCCGTGTGGCGGCGGCCGCTCGGCGCACCGCCCGCGGCGGGCAGCTTCGATGGATCGACGGAGCGTTGCATCGTCTCGATGGGTCGCGCGCCGGCCGACGGGGGGGGGGGACGTCGGCCGGGGCGGGGAAGGGGAAGACGCCGTCAGTTGGCGGCGGGTTTGGTCTGGCCGCCGGCGGGCTTGGTCTCGCTGCCGGGGGTGAGCAGCATCTGCACGCGGCGGGTGGTCGACAGCACGCGGGCGCGGCCGGTCTGCATCTCCACCACCAGGCGGTCGCCGCGCACGATGTTCTTGCCCTGGGTCAGCACCACGTCGCCGCGCAGCTCCAGCACTTCGGTCTTGCCGTCGTAGGTGGCGGAATCGCCCGAGGCGGTCTGGTCCTTGGAGGTGACGAGCACCTTGCCGGTCGCCTCCAGCCGGTCGATCTCCTGCGAGCCGGCGACCGGCGCCGCGGCACCGGTGTCGGCCGCGGCAGGAGCCGCCGCCGGCGTGGCGGCGGGCGTGGTAGCGGGCTGGCCGGCTGCGGCGGCTGCCGCAGCGGCCTTCTTCTTGCCGCCGCCCTCTTTCTTGGCCCCTTCGCCACCGCCGGCGCCCTGGCCGCCGCCGACATAGTGGACGACCAGCTTGGCAGTCTCGAGGGTCGTCTCGCCCTGCTTGACGACGACGTCGCCGGTGAAGATGGCGACGCCCTCCTTGTCGCGCACCTCGAGTTCGCGCGCCTCGATCTGGATCGGGCCGCCGTCGCTGCCGCCGAAGCCGGAGAAGCCGCCGGCGGTCTGGGCGTGTGCCGCCGCGGGCAGGGCGGTGGCGAGAACGAGGGTGGCGATGGCGGCGTGCCGCCACGGGGTCGGAATCATGGGCGCTTCTCCGCGGCAGCCGGATCGAGGGTGAGGGTGACGCCGTCCTTGAAGACGATGCCGGTGCCGTCGCCGGTGGCTTCGGCACTACCGGCGCTGATCTTGCCTCGCGGACCGTCGATCGTCAGCGGTGAATCGCTCACGACGAGCCCGGTCTTGAGGTCGATGTCGGCCGTGGTGAACGTGGCCTGTTCGCCATCGCTCGATTCGAGGGTGATGCCCTCCGACAGCTTCAGCCGCTCGACCTCGCTGTCGTACTGGCCGTGATTGGCCTTCAGCACCACCCACGCGTTGTTGGGCAGCGAGATGCGCGCGTCGATGCCGTCGAGCTCGATCAGCTTCGGGTTGGTCAGGCTCTGCACCGCGCGCTCGGCGGTGATGTCGTAGGAGCGGTCGCCGTCGTGGCCGGAAAGCTTCGGGTTGGCCATCACCAGGCCCTCGCTCGACACGCCGACGTCGCCGAGGTCGATGCCGGGCAACAGCGTCGGCAACACCATGGCGACGGCGAAGCCGCCGACGATGACGAGGGCGGCGGCCGGCAGCAGCCAGCGCAGACGGCGAACGGACCGGCTGTGGCCGGAAGCGACCCGGCGGGCGTTGGTCCGGCGGGGGTCGTCCGCGTGAAGCGGCGGCGACACGCCGCCGATGCCGGCGTGCGCCGACGCGGGCTCGTTCCGCGGCGTCGCAGTCACGGCAGGTGCTCGGGAAGACACGATCCGCTCGCTCATAGCCCTCGTCCGGAGCCCCCGGCTCCCCGCGGCCTCGACCAGGTGGCTGGTGCCGCGGTCACGGCAGCCGGAACGGTGCCCTCCGCCGCGAGCACCGACGGTCCGCCCCTATATGGCGTGTTTCACCGCCGGGTGCGACCCCCGACCTCACGAGTGGGCGAAGATGTCGTCTTCGGGCCAGCCGGCGAGGTCGAGCTCGACGCGGGAGGGCAGGAAGTCGAAGCAGGCCTGCGCCAGCGCCGTGCGGTCCTCGCGCTCCAGCCGTCGGACCAGCTCGGTGCGGACGGCGTGCAGATGCAGCACGTCGGAGGCGGCATAGGCGATCTGCGCCTCCGACAGCGCCTCGGCGGCCCAGTCGGAGCTCTGCTGCTGCTTGGAGATGTCGACGCCGACGAGGTCCTTCAGGAGGTCCTTCAGGCCGTGGCGGTCGGTGTAGGTGCGCACCAGCCGCGAGGCGATCTTGGTGCAGAACACCGGCGCCGGCATGACGCCGAAGCTGTGCTTCAGCAGCCCCATGTCGAAGCGGCCGTAGTGGAACACCTTGAGCACGCCGGGGTCGGCCAGAAGGGCCGTGATGTTCGGGGCCTCGGTCTGGCCCTTGGCGATCTGGACGACGTCGGCGGTGCCGTCGCCCGGCGACAGCTGCACGACGCACAGCCGGTCGCGGTGCGGATTGAGGCCGAGCGCCTCGGTGTCGATGGCGACGACGTCGCCGTAGCGGTCGAGGTTCGGCAGGTCGCCGTGATAGAGCCGGTTGGTCATGGCACCGTCGCTCGCCGCGGGCCGGGGCGCGGGCGTGCGTCGGCGGTCGCGAAAGGGGGGATGAAAGGTCGTCGGTGCATAGCACCGCGGCCCGGCGGGAGTCGAGGCGCCGCAGCGTGGGCGCCGCTTTGCGGCTCAGGGGAAGCGCACCCGGACGCCGAGGCGGAGCTGGTGGACGGCGATGTCCTCGAGCTTGACGCGGCCGCGGCCGCCCCCGCCGCCGACGGCGGTGCGGCCGGTCTCGGCCGAGCCGAGCGCCAGGTAGCGGTAGCCGGCGTCGAGGGTGACGGTGTCGGCGACGTCGACACCGATGCCGGCGGCGAGCGCCCAGGCGAAGTTCCAGCCCTCGGCGTCCGGGCGCTTGCCGGTACGGCCGTCGGGGCGCGTCGTCCGCCAGTCCGTCGCCTCGATGCGCGACACGCCGATGCCGCCGCCGACATAGGGCCGTATCGGGCCGTCGAGCTCGAGATAGGCGTTGAGGAGGGCCGCCAGCGCCGAGACGTCGGCGCGCTCGCGGGTGAAGCCGCCGCCGGCACAGCCGGCGCAGACGGAGCGTGCCGAGAAGCGCGCCCCGCCAACGGCGTCGAGCGTCGCGTCGGTGCGCAGCCAGCCGCCGAAGTCGTAGCCGACGCCGGCGCCGAAGGTGATCGCGGGGTCGATCGACGGCGAGCGGAAGCGGCCGACCGGGGCCGAGAGGCGCACCGAGGGCGTTGCGAACAGCGCCGCGCCGACGTCGCCCCGCACGTAGACGCCGGCGCGCGAGGTGTCTTCGGGAAGGATGTCGTCGTCGTGCACGAGCTCCGGCGCCTGGCCGTCGTCGGCGGGGACCGGGCCGCCCGTCGCTGCCGTCTCGGTCGGCTCGGCGGCTTCGATGGTCGAAGCCTCGTCGTCCGTCGGTAACGCGGCCTGCAGCGCCGCGTCCTCGGCATCGGGGGCCGCGCCGGCTTCGGCGATGGCGCGGGCGACGACGTCGTCGTCCGGCCCCACCGACAGGGTGCCTGCCGCCGCCGGCGCCGCGAGCGTCAGCGACAGGGCGATGATTATGCTGCTCGCGAGGCGCGACGAGGGCATCGAACTCGGCTCCGGGCGGGGCGTCCGGCATGGCCCCGCGATCGTCGCCACGCTGCTCCGGCAACCCTTAAGGCGCCGTTAACCACGTCCCTTAACCACGCCTCTTAACCTTGTCGCTCGGCCACAGTGACGGCCCGCCCCGCCCATCACCCCTGCGGACCTCGCTCGACCGGAGCGGAGACGGGGCCGGTCGCCCAGCATCCCCTGCGACACGATTCGCCTTTAAATCGCCGAGGTGTGATGTGGTTCACAGCGCGAACATTTCTAATGTGGTCTCAAACCGGGGCGAGTTCATCGCGTCCATTTTGAAACCCTGGGAGCGGGACCATGACGAAAACCGATCCGATCCGCCGCGGCGCCACCGCCCGTCTCACACTCGGCGCCGCAGTCTTCCTGCTGGCGGCTGCCGCCGGCGGAACCGCGATGGCGGCCGAGCCGTGGGATCGCGCGCCAGCCTTCCTCGACAAGTCCGCACCGGTGGCGCAGGCCTCCGGCCGTGGCGGCGCCGTCTCCGACCTCACCGCCCAGGCCCGTCGCCAGGGCCGCATCAAGGTCGTCGTCGGCCTCGACGTCGAGATGTCCGACGACGCGATCACCCCAATGGCGGCCGCCCGCGAGAAGGCGAGCCTGAAGTCGGTGCAGGACGCCGTCGTCGCCAACGCCTTCAACCGCCGCACTGCGACCGCCTCGGGCGCGTCCGCCGGCGAGGACGACCGCGTCCGCCGCTTCGAGACCATCCCCTACGTGTCGATGGTGGTGACGCCGTCCGAGCTCGAGCGGCTGATCGCCGACGGCCGCGTCACGACGATCCAGGAGGACGTGCCGGTTCCGCCGACGCTCGTGCAGAGCGTGCCGCTGATCCAGGCCGACGTCACCCGCGCCGCCGGCTTCACCGGTCGCGGCGTCGCCGTGGCGGTGCTCGACACCGGCGTCGACATCAACCACCCGACGTTCGGCAATCGCATCAAGTCGGAGGCGTGCTTCTCCTCGACCGTCAACAGCAGCTTCGCGTCGAAGTCCGTCTGCCCGAAGGGTGTGCAGTCTTCGACGAAGACCGGCTCGGGCAAGAACTGCAAGGTCAGCATCTCCGGCTGCAATCACGGCACCCACGTCGCCTCCATCGCCGTCGGCGGCGGTGGCGGGGTGCGCGGCGTCGCGCCGAAGGCGAACCTGATCGCCATCCAGGTGTTCAGCCGCTTCGACGACCAGAACGACTGTGGCTCCTCGCCGGCACCGTGCGTGCTGAGCTTCACCAGCGACCAGATCGCCGGCCTCGAGCGCGTCTTCGAACTGCGCAACACCATGAAGATCGCCTCGATCAACATGAGCCTCGGTGGCGGCCAGTTCTTCGAGCACTGCGACAGCGACAACCCCGCCTTCACCGCCATCGTCAAGAAGCTGCGCAAGAACGGCATCGCCACGGTGATCGCCGCCGGCAACAACGGCTTCGACGGCTCGATCTCCTCGCCGGGCTGCGTGTCGGCGGCGGTGGCGGTCGGCTCGACGACGAAGGAGGATGTCGTCTCGAGCTTCTCCAACCACTCCGAGCTCGTCGACGTGATGGCGCCCGGCTCGTTCATCACTGCCGCCGTGCCCGGTGGTACCGCGACCCTCAGCGGCACCTCGATGGCGGCACCGCACATCGCCGGCTCCTTCGCCGTGCTGAAGCAGTCGGTCCCCGCCGCGGACGTCAAGGTGATCGAAACGGCGATCAAGGCCACCGGGCTGCTGGTCGCACGCGCCGGCGTCGCCAAGCCGCGCGTCCTGCTGAACGACGCCCTCCTGGAGCTCCAGGCGCAGTTCGAGGCGGAGCAGCAGGCCGCCGCCAACTGACCACGCACCACCATCCTTCCAACGCCTTCAGGGGCCGCTCGTCGAAAGACGATGCGGCCCTTTCGCTTGAAATGGGGGTGGACGGTGTTGCCCGCCGGGCACGACCCACGGCGTGACGCCGCGCGCGCAGCTACCTGAGGATGCAGCCCGCCGCCGAAGCGAGTATAGAGGTCCTCCAAGTCACCGGTGGATGCGTTCTCCATGGCCAAGTTCTCGAGCCGTCGTTTCTCGTCTCTCACGCGGGCGGCGCTCGCCGCCGTGGCGATCCTGCTGGTTCCGGTCGCCGGGTCGGCCGCCGAACCGTGGGAGCGCAATCCCGCCTTCCTCGACAAGCGCGAGCCGGTTTCCCAGGCATCGGGCCCGGCCGCGTCCGAGGCCGGCCTCGTCGCCCAGGCCCGCAAGGCGGGCCGCATCCGCGTGCTGGTGGAACTCGACGTGCCGGCCGTCGCCGCCGCCGCCGGTGACGACGCCGCCGCGTCCTCGGCGCTCGCCGCCGTGCAGGACGCGGTGATCGCCGCCACCTTCGGATCCTCGCCGGCGGCGACCAGCGCCGCCGCGGGCTCGCAGGCCGGCGTGCGGCGCTACGAGACCATTCCCTTCCTGTCGCTGATGGTGACCGCGGCCGAGCTCGAGCGGCTGATCGCCGACGGCCGCGTGCTCTCGATCCAGGAAGACGTGCCGGTGCCGCCGATGCTGCACGAGGCGCTGCGCATCATCCACGCCGTCCAGGCCCAGGACGCCGGCTTCGACGGCCGCGGCTTCGCCGTCGCGGTGCTCGATACCGGCGTCGAGGCGAAGCACCCGATGCTGAAGGGGCACGTCAAGGCGGAGGCGTGCTTCTCGTCCAACGTCAACGGCGTGGCGAAGTCGCTCTGCCCCGGTGGCAAGGAGCGCCAGGAGGGTGGCGGCGCGGCGCGCCCCTGCTCGAAGACGATCGCCGGCTGCGACCACGGCACCCACGTCGCGTCGATCGCCGTCGGCTCGTCGGACAAGCGCGACGGCGTCGCCCCGCGCGCCAAGCTGGTGGCGGTGCAGGTGTTCAGCCGCTTCGACAAGAAGGAATCCTGCGGCTCGATCCCGGCGCCGTGCGCGCTCAGCTACTGGAGCGACCAGATCTCGGCGCTCGAGTGGGTCTACAAGCAGCGCAAGAAGCACGCCATCGCCGCTGCCAATCTCAGCGTCGCCGGCGGTGCCTACAAGGAATCCTGCGACAAGGTGCTGCCGGCGATGACCGACATCATCCGCAAGCTGCGCAAGGCCGACGTGGCGACGGTGGCGGCGGCTGGCAACGGCGGCAACGACAACGCCGTCTCCGGCCCGGCCTGCATCTCCGCCGCCATCGCCGTCGCCGCGTCCAGCGATCGGGACAAGGTGCCGTCGTGGTCGAATTGGGGGGCGCTGGTCGATCTCGTCGCGCCCGGCGTCGACATCCGGGCGGCCGTGCCCGGCGGCTACGGCACCAAGAGCGGCACCTCGATGGCGACGCCGATGGTGGCGGGCGCCATCGCCGTCCTGCGCCAGGCCGACCCGTCGGCCGGCGTCGGCACCATCGTCGAAGCCCTCGCCGAGACCGGCAAGCCGATCTCCCACGACGGCCGCCGCAAGCCGCGCATCGACGTCAACGCCGCCCGCAAGGCGCTGGAGAAGGCGGGTAGCTGATCGTTCAGCGCCATCCGCCGGCCTCAGCCGGCGGACATTGTCAACCGGCGGCGCCCAGCGGCATCCGCCGGCCCTCGGCCGGCGGACATCGTCAGCCGGCGGCGCCCAGCGCCGCCGCGCCGGTCTCGAACTGCAGGCGGGCGAGGCGGGCATAGAGGCCGCCGCGGCCGACGAGCTCGCGGTGCGTGCCGGTCTCGACGATCCGCCCGCCGTCCATGACGATGATGCGGTCGGCCGACAGCACGGTGGCGAGCCGGTGGGCGATGACGATCGTCGTGCGCCCCGCCTTCAGCTTTTCGAGCGCCGCCTGGACGGCGGCCTCGCTCTCCGCGTCGAGCGCGCTTGTCGCCTCGTCGAGGAGCAGGATCGGCGCGTCCTCGAGCAGCGCCCGGGCGATCGCCAGCCGCTGCCGCTCGCCGCCCGACAAGGTCTGGCCGCGCTCGCCGACGATGGTCTCGAGGCCGTTCGGCAGCGCCGAGGCGAAGCGGTCGACGCGGGCGGCGATGGCGGCGTCGCGCACCGCCGCCGCGTCGGCGTCCGGCCGGCCGCGGCGGATGTTGTCGAGGATGGTGCCGGCGAACACCACCGTGTCCTGCGGCACCAGCGCGATGCGGCTGCGCACGTCCGACAGCCGCGCCTCGCGCAGGTCCACCCCGTCGAGCACGATGCGCCCGCCGGCCGGGTCGTAGAAGCGCAGCGCCAGCGCGAACAGCGTCGACTTGCCGGCGCCGGAGGGGCCGACGATCGCCACCGTCTCGCCGGGGGCGACGGCGAGGTCGATCCCGTGCAGCGTCGGGCCGTCGCCGGTCGGATAGGCGAAGGAGACGCCCTCGAAGGCGAGGCGGCCCTGCGGCGGCTCGGGCAGCGCCCGCGGCGCCGGCGGGTCGGCGACGGCGGGCGACGTGGCGAGGAGCTCGCCGAGCCGCTCGGCCGCGCCGGCGGTCTGGGCGAGCTCGCCGCCGACCTGCGACAGCTCGCCGAGGGTGCCGGCGGCGAACACCGCGTAGAGCACGAACTGGCCGAGGGTGCCGGGGCTCATGTGGCCGGAGAGCACGTCGGTGGCGCCCATCCACAGCACCGCGACGACGCTCGAGAACACCAGGAAGACGCCGACTGCGGTGAGTGCGGCGCGCGCCACGGTGGCGCCGCGCAGCGCCTGGAACGCCGCCTCCAGCCGCCGGCGATAGCGCGCCGCGGCGTCCGTCTCGCCGCGGAAGGCCTGCAGCGCCCGCATCGCGCCGATCGCCTCGGTGGCGTCGGACGACGCCTCGGCGATGAGGTCCTGGGCGACGCGCGAGCGCCGCCGGACCGTGCGGGCGAAGCCGTAGAGCGGCAGCACGATCACCGGGATCGCCACGATGACGAGCAGCGACAGGCCGGGGCTCGTCACCACCATCATGGCCAGCGCACCGACGCACAGCACGAAGTTGCGCAGCGCCGAGAAGATCGTCGTGCCGACGGCGCTCTTGATCTGCGTCGCGTCGGCCGTCAGCCGCGAGACGATCTCGCCGGAGTGGGTGCGGTCGAAGAAGCCGGCGTCGAGCCGCGCCACGTGGGCGAAGACGTCGGCGCGCAGATCGGCGACCACCCGCTCGCCGAGCCAGGTGACGAGGTAGTAGCGGGCGGCGCTGGCGAGCGCGAGGATGCCGACGATCACCACCAGCATGCCGAAATAGCGGTCGATGAAGCTCGCATCGTCGGCGCCGAAGCCGAGGTCGATCATCCGCCGCACCGCGAGCGGGATCGTCAGCGTCGCGGCGGCGGCGATGAACAGCGCGCCGGCGGCGAGGACCAGGCGGCCACGGTGGCGCTGGATGTAAGGCGTCAGCATCTTGAGCGTGCCGAGGCGGGGCCGGGCCGTGCCGGCCCCGGTGCCTTCGGTCTCGCTCGTCGTGCGCCGGCGTCGCGCCACCCGTGGCCCTCCCTCGCTTTGAGTTTTCTTCGGGCGCAGTGAAATCACGTCGCGGGGCGGGGGCACAAGCGGGGGGCGGCCTTGTGGGCGCGGGCACTGTGGGATATATCGTCGCCCCGATCACCGGCCGGGCCTCCGTTTGGGGGCGCGGACCGGCGTATTTGCCGTGCGCGAGTGCGGATCCGAAGACCTCAGCGGCCGGCAGCGGCTGCGCTCAGCCAGCGGACGACCGGCGATGAGAAAAGAAATCCACCCCGACTATCACAAGATCAAGGTCGTGATGACCGACGGCAGCGAGTACTGGACGCGCTCCACCTACGGCGCCGAAGGCGACACGCTCACCCTCGACATCGACCCCCGCACCCATCCGGCGTGGACCGGCGGCCAGCAGCAGCTGCTCGATCGCGGCGGCCGGCTGTCGCGCTTCAAGAACAAGTACGGCGGCTTCCTCGGCTGATCGCGCCGGGCGGCTCACCGCCGCCCGCACCGCGCCGCTGGCCCGGGCGCGCCCGGCAGACAGGATCTGCCGGCGCCGCGCTTCCGGGTGGCGCAGCGCTTCCGCGCGGCGCAGCCTTGGGACGACGCGGCGCTTCCGCGCGACTCTTGCCGTCGCAACCCCTCTGCCGACGACAAAAAAGAGCCGCGCTGGGCGCGGCTCGCTGAGTCGACAGGGAGGCTCGAGGTGGAAGGGGAACCACCTCACGTCCGAATCCGGACGCCCCCATTGATGAATCGGAAAGGCTAACGCCGGGTTAACGCCCGCCCGCGGCCGCCTTTCCTGCGCCCGACCGAACCCGCGCGTCCGGCGCTCAGAGCCGGAAGACGGCGTCCGCCGCGGCGGCACTCGCCCGTTTCGCCGCCATCGCCGCCTCCAGCCGGACGATCTCCGCGCGCAGCAACGCCGTCCGTTCGGCGAGCTCGTCGAGCGACAGAACCGACAGGTCCTGGCCGATCACGTGTGCCGCCGGCAACGGCCGTGGCCGCTCCTCCTCGAAGGCCATATCATCCTCCCTCGTGTCGTCGCGGCCCGATCCTGCCCCAGCGGCGCCGCCGTTGCCACCCCGAGGCGGCCGGCCCCGCGCGCCCGTCCGCGTTGCCACGGGCCCATCGCAGCGGCTACACCGCCCTTCGACGAACTCGGGAGATCGCCGATGACCGTGCCACCGACCATGACCGTCGTCGCCTGCCGCACCCCCGGCGGGCCGGAGGTGCTGAAGCCGGAAACGCGCGAGCTGAAGGGCCCCGCCGACGGCGAGATCCTCGTCCGCGTCGTCGCCGCCGGCGTCAACCGGCCCGACGTCGTGCAGCGCCAGGGCCACTATCCGCCGCCGAAGGGCGTCACCGACGTGCCCGGCCTGGAGATCGCCGGGATCGTCGCAGCCGTCGGCGAGGGCGTCAGCCGCCACGCCGTCGGCGACCGCGTCACCGCCCTCGTCCCCGGCGGCGGCTATGCCGAGTACTGCGCGGTCCACGCCGAGAACGCCCTGCCGCTGCCGGCCGGCCTGTCGATGATCGAGGCGGCGGCGCTGCCGGAGACCTTCTTCACCGTCTGGAACAACGTCTTCTGGCGCGGCGGCCTGAAGGCGGGCGAGTGGATCCTCGTGCACGGCGGCACGTCGGGCATCGGCACCACCGCCATCATGCTCGCCAAGGCCTTCGGCGCGAAGGTGATCGCCACCGCGGGTTCCGACGAGAAGTGCGATGCCTGCCGCGGCCTCGGCGCCGACTTCGCCGTCAACTACCGCACCACCGACTTCGTCGAGGCGGTGAAGCAGGCGACCGACGGCCACGGCGCCGACGTCGTCCTCGACATCATCGCCGGCTCCTATGTGGAGCGGAACTGGCAGGCCGCCGCCGTCGAGGGGCGCATCCTGCAGGTCTCGGTGCTGGAGGGGCCGGCCACCGTCGACTTCCGCCGCCTGATGATGAAGCGCCTCACCCACACCGGCTCGACGCTGCGCATCCGCGACGTCGCCTTCAAGGCGGCGATCGCCCGCGAGCTCGAGGAGAAGGTCTGGCCGCTGATCGCCGAAGGCCGCATCCGCCCGGTGATCGATTCCACTTATCCCCTCGTCGAGGCCGCCGCCGCCCACACTCGCATGGAGAGCTCGGCCCACATCGGCAAGATCGTGCTGACGGTGGCCGGCGAAGGGTGAGGTTCATGCGCTCGTCCCTGAGCCAAGCGGATAAAGAAGCCGGCACTGCCCTCAAACATATGCGCACGTTATATCTGCGGAATGGCCCCGCACATTCCGAGGGCAGGCATCCCCGATGTTCAGGAAGCTGGTCGAGTGCTTAGATAGGGGATGACGGATGGGCAGCGAGCACGAATTGATCGTCGCCGCGGTCTCCGAGCTCTATGCTGACTTCGATGGGAAGATGGGCGCTTTCCGAGAGCTGGAGTACGCCGTTCCTTCCGGTCTGCTCCCCCGCGACGTCATCGAGGCGTCCGGGCTGTCGAGTGCGAGACTCAGTGCGGCAGTGACCGCCTGGAGGGTGGAATTCGACCTAAGGGTCGGTAACAGATGGATTTTCGAAGAGGAATTTCGGATCTTGGAGCCGACTTTTAAACGTTGGATTGCAGAGACCGGATATGAGCGAACACCTCTGAGTTTGAATGTCGTCAAGATCGCGAAGATTAATAGAGAAATGATGATTTTATATGTAGCAAAAGAATTTGAACGATGCTCAGCATGCGAAGTGCATAGGTTTATTGAAAGAGATTATTTTGACGTGCTTGGCGTTTTTCGTGATAAATGGGGAGGAAGAATGACATGTAACATAAGGGCTAAATTGAAGTTTGGAGGAGAGCTCGATGGCGGAATTGTATTCACCGCAACCGAGACGCGGCCACCAGTCAAAGTATCTTTATACAATCTCTTTGGAAAATCGCTCTTTCATCATTTCAAGATCGATAAACCGAAGGAAGTTAATTATAGTATTGTAGATAGAGAATTCTCGCTTGAGAGGTACGTGGCAATCATGTCCTCAGCGCTGAAGTATTTCATTTAGATATCTGCCTCCAAAGAGGCTGCGACCAGATGGGAGCTCTCTCACGGCTCCTGCCACCTGATTGCGGAGATGGTCTCCGCAAACCTCTGTGGTACGCTGGAGCAGGCAGAGGCCTCTAGGACACTCGCCTGTGGCGCATGGCCGGCGCCTCTTGTTCGCCACTCCCCAAAGTTCCGATCTCAGCTGACAGCTCACCCGCAATCTGCGCCTGACGGATCGCCGGTTTCCTGCACTCGGTGCCTACCAGTTTGCATCGGGCCGCCCCGCGCCGTATATGGGTGACAATCCCGAAAGCCGACGAAGTCGACACCGGGCTCCCGCGGCTGAAACCGCTGGACGCGGACGGGAACGTCATAGCCTTTGAGGACGACGTCGATGATGAACGGACCGCTGATGCCGAAGGCCACCGCCGTGTGGCTGGTCGAGAACACAGCGCTGAGCTTCGAGCAGATCGCCGCCTTCTGCCGCATGCATCCGCTGGAAGTGAAGGCGATCGCCGACGGTGACGCCGCCCAGGGCATCAAGGGCCTCGATCCGGTGCTGACCGGCCAGCTGTCGCGCCAGGACATCGACCGGGCGCAGGCCGATCCGACCGTCCGCCTGAAGATCGCCGATCCGAAGGTGAAGGTGCCGGAGAGCAAGCGCCGCGGCCCGCGCTACACGCCGGTGTCGAAGCGCCAGGACCGGCCGAACGCCATCCTCTGGCTCCTGCGCAATCACGGCGAGTTGAAGGACGCGCAGATCATGCGTCTCGTCGGCACGACGAAGACGACGATCGAGTCGATCCGCAGCCGCAACCACTGGAACGCCCAGAACCTGCAGCCGATGGACCCGGTGACGCTCGGCCTGTGCAGCCAGATCGAGCTCGACATCGAGGTCGAGCGCGCCGCCCGCGCCGCGCCGAAGCGCGAGGAGGGAGCGCCGGGCTCCGCCACGCTGCTGCCGGTGCAGCAGACCACCGCGCCGGACGCGATGGCCGCCTTCCAGTCCGAGCCGCCGCGCCGCGAGGAGGAGGACGAGCTCGACGCCGACGCCGTCTTCGCCAAGCTGAAGGCGATGACGCGCGAGACGCCGGAAGACGACGAGGAGGCCTGAGCCGCGCGGGGCCGAAGGCCCCCGATCGGGCTCGCCGGCCCTCGATGTGACTGTCCCACGGGCCGCCTTCGCGGCCCGTGTTGCGTTGTGACGCCCCTTGCGGCGGTCAGCGCCGGTTGAAGACGACGTCGACCCGGCCGACCGGCACGCCGAACTTCGACACCACCGCGATGTTGCGCACCCGCCGTGACCCCTCCGCCACCAGCACGTCCTCGAAGTGCACGCGGGTGACGGTGCCGTCCTTGCCCTTCACGTCGGCGTCGTAGCTGAGGCGGATGGTGTTGCCGTCGGGGCGGACGTCGGCGGTGCCGACGACGTCCTCGCGCCGGCCGATCCAGCGGCCCTCGCCGGTCTTCTCGAAGATCCAGGTCTTGGTGTCCTTCTCGCCGTCGGCGAAGACGAAGTCCTCCCGCAGCGTCAGCGTCTTGCCGTCGAAGCGGCCGCGCGTCACCACCGTGAAGGCGCGGTCGGCGCCGCCGATGCCGCTGACGAAGCGGCCCTCGCCGCTGGTCCGCCCGACGAAGAAGCGCTCGAGCTGCAGGGGCGGCCCCTCGGTGCCGGCCGGGACCGGCGGGACGGTGGCGCAGCCGGCCAGCACGAGGAGTGCCGCCAGCGCGAGCGCGAGGCGGGCGACGGGTGACGATCGCGACGACGACCGCGAGAACGACCGCATGGGCAAAACCTCCGAAAGGGGATCGAGGACCGCGTGCGCAGGGCTGCGGACGACGGCTCGGGCCGGTGAGGCAGATACGTCGAGCCGAGGCCGGCGGACCAATCGCCCCGCCGCAGTCCATCGGCGCGCCGCGGCCGACGGATCGTGCGCGCCGCTTGCGGCGAGCCGGGCCGCGTGCGACGAGGCGCGCCATGAACTATCGCCACGCCTTCCACGCCGGAAACTTCGGCGACGTCCTCAAGCACGTCGTGCTGGCGCGCGTGCTCGTCCACCTCGCCCAGAAGGCGGCGCCCTACCGGCTGATCGACACCCACGCCGGCATCGGCCGCTACGATCTCCTCACCGGCGAGGCCGAGCGCACCGGCGAGTGGCGCAACGGCGTCGCCCGGGTGTGGGCGGCCGACCCGCCGATGGAGGTCGCCTCGCTGTTGTCGCCGTGGTGGGCGGCGGTGGCGGCGGAGAACCCCGGCGGCGGCCTCGCCGTCTATCCGGGCTCGCCGGCCTTGGCGCTGACCCTGATGCGGCCGCAGGACCGGCTCACCGCCATCGAGCTCCATCCCGAGGACGCCGTGACGCTGAAGCGCGCCATCGGCCGCGATGCCCGCGCCCGCGTCTCCGTCCAGGACGGCTGGCAGGCGCTGACGGGCTCCGTGCCGCCGCCGGAGCGCCGCGGCGTCGTCCTCGTCGATCCGCCCTACGAGGCCACGGACGAGTTCGACCGCCTCGCCGACGGACTGATCGCAGCCTCGGCGAAGTGGCCGACCGGCTGCTTCATTGGCTGGTATCCGATCAAGTCCTTCGGCCCGGTCGACATCCTGCACGCCCGCCTTTCGGACGCCGGCCCGAAGCGCCTCGTCACCGCCGACCTCCTGGTGCGCACGCCGGACAAGTGGATCCCCGGCCTGCCGGGGGCGGGGATCGTGGCGATCAACCCGCCCTATACGCTCGCCGAGGAGCTCGCCGTGCTTTTGCCCTGGCTCGCCGCGACTCTCGCCCAGGGGGAGGGCGCCCACCACCGCCTCGCCGTCCTCGCCGACGGCTGAGCGACGGGCGCCGACGGGGTGATGCACCGCGGCGACAGCGCCGCGAAACCGCGCGCGCCATCCCCCGCCGAGGCGCGTCGCCGGCGCAGGGTGCCTTGACCCCGCCAGCCGGGTCGCCCAAGGTCCGGACGGTGCGTCCGAGCCGTCCGTCGGTGCGTCCGTCCGGGAGCCGTCCATGTCCCCTCGTCGCTGTTCCCGCCCCCTCGCCGGTGCGCTGTTCTTCGCCGGTGCCGTCGCCCTGTCGGGCCCGGCCGCCGCTGACTGGTTCAGCGGCACCCCGCAGCCGGTGGAAAAGCGCGTGCCGCCCTGCGACGACACCGCCGTGCAGGCCAAGCTCGTCTCGTCGATCGCCAGCGCCGATCCGCGCTACTACGGCGTGACGGTGAAGGAGCTGAAGCACATCGAGCAGTCGGCGCTGGTGGAAAACAAGGACAGCCCGCTCGTCCGCCGCTACTGCACCGCCCGCCTCGAGCTCACCCCGCTGCCGGCCAACCTGCCGGCCGGCAAGGCGCCGCCGAAGAACGTCCTGTTCGATGGCGAGCCGGCCCCGACGCTGCCGCACGAGCGCTTCGCCTTCTACATGGTGGAGGAGAAGGCGGGCTTCGTCGGCATCACCTGGAACGTCGAGGTCTGCATCTCCGGCCTCGATCGCTGGCGCGTCTATGACGGCCAGTGCGAGACGGTCCGGCCGCCGCCGACGCAATGATCGCGCGCTTCGCCGCGGCGGTCCTCCTCGCCTTCGTCGGGATCACCGCCGTCCCGCTCGCCCCCGCCCCGTTCTCGGCGGCGGCGCGCGCGACCGACCTGCCGGGCCAGTTCGATCATTGGCTGTTCGTGCTGTCGTGGTCGCCGAGCTACTGCGAGGCGGAGAGCGACGGCGGCAACCCCGAGCAGTGCGCTTCCGGCCGCCCCTACGGCTTCGTCGTGCACGGGCTGTGGCCGCAATATGCGCGCGGCTGGCCGGAATACTGCGCCTCCGCCGACCGCCGGCTCGCCCCCGCCTTCGTCGACGAGGTGTTCCCGCTGATGCCGAGCCGCGGCCTGATTCGCCACCAGTGGGAGAAGCACGGCACCTGCAGCGGGCTGTCGCCGGAGGCGTACTTCGATCGCGTCCGCGAGGCCCGCCGGCTCATCCGCGTGCCCGACGACCTGCAGAGGCTCTACATCGACTCGATGGTCTCGCCGGCGGTGATCGAGCGCATGTTCCGCGGCATCAATCCGGGCATGCCGGCGAACGCCATCTCGGTCACCTGCGATCGCCGGCGGCTGCGCGAGGTCCGCATCTGCCTCGACCGCGACTTCGGCTACCGCGCCTGCCCGGCGATGGAGAGCCGCGCCTGCAAGTCCGACTGGATTCGCATGCCGCCGGTGCGCCCGGTGCCGTGGCGCGTGCCGTGGTGAGGCCGGTGCCGCCGCGGCGGCCGCGCCGCGCCGCCGCCGCCCCGTTCTCCGTGTTCGCCGTGGCCGCCGTGCTGGCAGCCGTCGCGCTGTGCGGGACCGCGCCGCCGCTCGCCGCCCAGGACGCCGTGCCGCCGGTCGATCAGGCGGCGCCCGCGACCCCGGCGCAGGACGCCACCGAACCGCCCGCCGACGCCCCCGCCGCGCGCCCGGAAGCGCCCGCCACGGCTCCCGAAGAAATGCCGGCGCCGCGCCCCGACGAAGGCTCTGCGGAAGACGCCGCCCCGCCGGCGGCAGCGGCGACGGCGCCATCCGAGGCTGCGCCGTCCGAGACCCCGTCAGCGGAGACCCCGTCCGCAGTTGTCCCGCCGGGCGCCGGGGCGGAGCCGTCGTCGGAGACCGCGCCGACCGGCGAGACGCCGCCGCCGGCCGAGGGCCCGACGGCGCGACCGGAGACCGCCGACGATCCCCCGGCGCTGCCCGCCTCGCTCGCCGGCGTGCCGGATCCGGTGGTGGCGCTGCATATCTCCACCACCTTCTGCGAGGACCCGTCGGGGCCGGCGCTGGCCGACCACGCCGCCCTCCTGGCCGAGCTCGGCCCCACCGCCGTGCTCGTCGGCATCCCCTGCACCGGTGACGCCACCCGCGCCGCCTTCCGCCTCTATGTGCTGGAGACCGGCGAGATCGGCGGCGTCCACGCACAGTTCTTCGCGCTGCCGTCGAAGACGCTCGGCTGGATCGGCACGGAGGTGCTGTGGGCGCCTTCGATGGACGCCGACGGCCGCCTCACCGGCACGCTCTACGATCCCGGCGAGGGCCGCTGCGCCAGCCGCGGCCGCTGGCGCTGGAACGGCTACGCGTTGGCGATGGAGACGGCCGAGCTCGAGGCCACCTGCGGCAAGGGCGACTGGCGAACCGCCTACCCCTGAGGCGCCTCCTATACCCATTGGCCGTCATCGCCCGGCTTGACCGGGCGATCCATCACGAGTCCGGCCTCCCGTCGTGACTCCTCTGCCCGGAGCGGGCATCCTGAACGCCCCTGCCTAGCGACGCCGACCCGACCGACAACGAGACCCCGCCGTGGCACAGGTCCCTCGCACCTTCTCCGACTACCGTGCCGCGCTGGTGATGGCGGTGCAGGAGGAGATCGCCGGCGAGGCCTATTTCGCCCGGCTGGCCGAACTCCACCCCGGTCGCGGCCGGCAGGCGCTGACGCTGCTCGCCCGGGTGGAGGCGGCCACCGCCACCGCGACCCGCCCCCTCGTCGAGCGCCACGGCCTCACCCTCGACCCGGCCGAGGCCCTCCGCGCCGCCGGCCGCGCCGAGGCCGATCGCGACGGCGGGACGCCATGGCCGGCCTTCGTCGCCGCGATGGCCGAGAACTACCCGGCCTTCACCGCCGAGTTCGAACAGATCGCCGCCCTCGCCCCGCCGGAAGATCGGGCGCTGTGCGCCGTGCTGGTCGACCACGAAGTGGCGGCGGTGGACTTCGCCCGGCTGGAAGTGGCCGGGGATCCTGGCAGCTTCGCGCCGCTCGAGGCGTTCCTGGCGCGGCACGGGGCGGGCTGAGAGAGGCGCGGGCAGCGCGAGGTGACGCGTCCTCCCCCTGCCAGGGGGGAGGACAGCCGCGCCGCAGGCGCGGCAGGCGGGGGCCCGTGACGCCGGACGACGACCTCAGCCGCATCCTTTCGGATTGACGGGCCCCACCCTGGCCGCTTCGCGGCCTGTCCCTCCCCCTGGCAGGGGAGGGACGCGAAGCGGACCGCGGCCTACCGCCCGGCCAGCAACTCCGTCTTCGTCAGCGTGAAATCAGACGCAATCCACCGAGCCTCCAACTCCGCGAGGCGGCGGCCGAGCGCTGGTCCGGCCGGTAGACCAGTGGCCATCAGGTCGCGACCGGCGAGCGGGAAGCGCGGGGCGCTCCAGCGGTCCGGCAATGACAGCAGCGCCCGCCAGCCGGCATCATCCGGCGCCACCCCGGCGTCGGCCCAGGCGAGCAGCACCCCGTCCCGCCACGCCGCCGGGCCGAGGCGGTAGAGCAGCACGCGGGCGGCGTGTCCCTCGGCGACAGACCCATCCGTGCCCGCCTTCAGGCCGCCGATCCCCCGCCGCGCCGCCTCGGCCGCCACCATGCGTGTACGCTCGGCACCGGAGAGCTTCAGGCGCGCCGCCAGCCGCTCGACGTCTTCGGGCACGAAGGTCGACAGCGCCACCAGCGCCGGCGCCGGGGCAAGCGTGGTGCCGTTCGCCCGTACGATCTCGACCCAGCGGGCGAAGCGGACGAGCCGCGGCACGCCGGCGAGCACCCGGTCGAGGACGCCGCACTCGGCCATGAAGCCGAGTGTCGGGGCAGCCCCCGTGGCCTGCACGAGCTTTCGCATCTCCTGGGCGACGCGCTCGGCCGACAGCTGCTGCAGGCCAGCGAGGTTGCGCGTCACCGCGTGCAGGCCCTCCGCGTCCGGGGCGCCGGCGCCGAAGCGGGCGTGGAAGCGGAAGAAGCGCAGGATGCGGAGGTAATCCTCGCGGATGCGCTCGTCGGCGATGCCGATGAAGCGGACGCGGCGGGCCAGACAATCCGCATAGCCGCCGACCGGATCGTGCAGGGTGCCGTCGGGCGCGAGCGACATCGCGTTCATCGTGAAGTCGCGGCGCTGCGCGTCCTCCAGCCAGTCGCCGCCGAAGGCGACTTCGGCACGGCGGCCGTCAGTGGCGACGTCGCGGCGCAGTGTCGTCACCTCGAACGGCCGGCCGTCGGCCACCACCGTCACGGTGCCGTGGGCGATGCCGGTCGGCACCACCTTCAGCCCGGCGGCACGGGCGCGCTCGGACACCACCTGCGGCAGCAGCGGCGTGGCGAGGTCGATGTCGCCGTCCATCGGCTCGCCGAGAACGGCGTCGCGGACCGTGCCGCCGACCAGGCGCACGGCGTCGGAAGCCGAACCGCCGGCCACGCCCGCCGCGTCGCCGTCCGCCGTGATCGCCGCGACGACGCGGCGGAGCGCCGGGTCGGCGAGGAAGGGCGCGCCGGCGAAGGAGGGCAGGGCGGGGTCGGGCGCGGCGCTCATTCGAAGCGGCCCGGCACCAGCACGCCGTCGCGCACCTCCGCCGGCCGGTAGGTGCCGCGCTCGGACTCGCCGAAGCTCGCGAGCAGCACGAAGCCGACGACCGTCAGGATGAGCCCGACGAGCGCCAGGACATAGACCGGCCCAGCGGTCCAGTTGGTGCGGGCGGCACTGCCGCGGGTGAACCAGAGCCACGCCGCGTAGATCGCGAACGGCGACAGGAACAGGGCGATCTCGATGAGGGCGAGGCGCAGCACCATCGGGGCTCCTCTTCAGCCGGCGCCGTAGAGGCGCCCATGCAGCGCGTGCACGATGCCGGCGGTGACGCCCCAGATGCGGCGGCCGGCATAGGGCATCTCGAACGTCCGCCGCTGCAGGCCGCGCCACTCGCGGCGTACGGCGACGTGGTTGGTCGCCGTCATCAGGAAGGAGAGCGGCACCTCGAAGACGTCGGCCACCTCCGCCGGATTGGGCGCCAGCACCGGATCGCCGGCGACCAGCGCCACCACCGGCACGACGCGGTAGCCGCTGGTGGTGATGTAGGGGTCGCCGTAGCCGAGCGGCGTCACCAGGAAGCGCGACAGCCCGATCTCCTCCTCCGCCTCGCGCAGCGCCGTGGCGGCGGGGTCGATGTCGCCGGCGTCGACCTTGCCGCCGGGAAAGGCCACCTGGCCGGCATGGGCGGGCAGGTGGTCGGTGCGCTGGGTCAGGATCACGCCCGCTTCCGTGCCGCGCGCCACCACCGGGATCAGCACGGCGGCGTCGCGCAGCCCGGTCGCGAGCGGCACGCTCGGGTCGATGACGTGGTCGCCGGACGGCGGCAGCGACAGCACCGGCTCGTGGAGGCCGATCAGCCGCCCGCGCCGGGCGACGAGGTCGTCCGTCGAGAACGGCGCCGGACCGCCGGCGCCCTCAGGCGAGAGCGGATTTGAGCGCATCAGCCGTCATCATCGGAAAGAAGGCGCCATCGCTCCACACACCGAGCTGCTCGGTGCCGTCGACGATCGCGGGGACGGCGCGCGCGGCGAGTTCGTGCGCCAGCGCCCGGGTCAGCCGCGCCTCGAGCCGCCCGCGCACCAGCACATAGGGCACCAGCCCGCCGGTGGCGGGATCGTCGGAGAAGCGCAGCGGCCGCTCGGGGCCGGCGGTGACGACGTCGCCGACATTGGTGCGGAAGACGAGCCGCGCCGCCACGCCGTCGCCCTCGGCGTGCATCTCGACGGCGAGGAACGGCACGTCCTCGACGGTGATGCCGAGCTTCTCGACCGGCGTCACCAGCAGGTAGCGGCCGTCCGCCTCGCGGCGCAGCACGGTGGAGAACAGCCGCACCAGCGGCTCGCGGCCGATCGGCGTGCCGCCATAGTGCCAGACGCCGTCGGCGGAGATCTTCATGTCGATGTCGCCGCAGAACGGCGGGTCCCACCGCTCCACCGGCGGCGCGCGGCCGTGGGCGCCGGCGCGGGCGACCAGCGCGGCGAGCTGCGGGTCGTCCGCCGGGCCGTCGCCGGCGGTGAGGGTCGCAGCGTCGTCTTGCGGGCTCGTCAAGGCGAACTCCCTGGCGGCACGGCGGTCGCCGGTGGCGGGCCGCCGTCGCGTGCGGTCACGGGTGACCGTCTCCACATGACGCGCGAGCGGCCGGGGTGCAAGGGTCGGCGGGCCATTTCGCCGGCGGGCCGGCCGCCTTGGGCCAGGGCGGCGCGCCTGCGTCGAATGCGCGCTGCGTGCGCCCGGCCCCGGCGAGGCGCCACGAAATAGCCGGCCTTCGTCGGTCGAATGAGCTTTCCCGCGGCCGCTCCGGCGGAAGCGGTGGAACGAAGATTGCACTGTTTTCGTGCAGGCGGGAACACCCGGCCGCGACGCCCGGTTTCCATGCACGAGGCGATTGTCGCGCGGGACGGGCGCGCCAGATAGCGTATCATCCCTCCGTCGAGCGACGGGTGGAGACGCGGCGAAGCGCAGGCGGAGAGGCACGCGAATGAGCGCCATGACGATCGAGGCGGTTGACCAGGACGCCATCGTGCGCGACGCGGAAGCCGCCGTCGCCCGCATCGCCGAGGCCCGCGCCGAGATCGGCCGCGTCATCTTCGGCCAGGCGGCGGTGGTCGAGCGGACGCTGGTGACGCTGCTGTCGGGGGGGCACGGCCTGCTCGTCGGCGTTCCCGGCCTCGCCAAGACCAAGCTCGTCGTCACCCTCGGCACCGTGCTCGGCCTCGAGGCGCACCGCATCCAGTTCACCCCGGACCTGATGCCGAGCGACATCGTCGGCGCCGAGGTGCTCGAGCAGGGTCGCGATGGCAGCCGATCCTTCCGCTTCATCGCCGGCCCGGTGTTCGCCCAGCTCCTGATGGCCGACGAGATCAACCGCGCCAGCCCGCGCACCCAGTCGGCGCTGCTGCAGGCGATGCAGGAAGGCCACGTCACCGTCGCCGGCCAGCGCTACGACCTGCCGAAGCCCTTCCACGTGCTCGCCACCCAGAACCCGCTGGAGCAGGAGGGCACCTACCCGCTGCCCGAGGCGCAGCTCGACCGCTTCCTGCTGCAGATCGACGTGCACTATCCCGACCGCGAGGCCGAGCGGCGCATCCTGGTAGAGACCACCGGCGCCGGCGAGGCCGAGCCGCGCGCCGTGCTCTCCGGCGAGGAGCTTGCCCGCTTCCAGCGGCTGGTGCGCCGCCTGCCGGTCGGCGAATCCGTCGTCGAGGCGATCCTCGACCTCGTCCGCTCGGCCCGCCCGGCGGAATCGCCGGAGGTGGCGGACGTCGTCGCTTGGGGTCCCGGGCCGCGCGCTAGCCAGGCGCTGATGCTCGCCGTGCGCGCCCGCGCCCTGCTGCAGGGCCGCTTCGCTCCCTCCGTCGACGACGTCGTGGCGCTCGCCGAGCCGGTGCTGCAGCACCGCATGGCGCTGACCTTCGCCGCCCGTGCCGACGGCAACACCGTGCGTGCCGTCGTCGAGCGGCTCGTGCGAAAGATCGGGTGAGGAGCGGCGGGTGGCGAGCCTCGCGCAGTCCACCGCCGCGAATCGATCGTCCTCCGCCCGCGGTGCAGCACCCGCTCGCGCCGGCGGCGAGCTCGGCCTC
>Ga0209902_100451_pt1 | contig 44979 bp, 44 predicted proteins | sample FECB27metaG_FD_188304 | JGI IMG/M metagenome (GOLD analysis project Ga0209902, IMG submission 188304) | Cyanobacterial communities from the Joint Genome Institute, California, USA - FECB-27 (SPAdes) (version 2) | ecosystem: Environmental > Aquatic > Thermal springs > Hot (42-90C) > Microbial mats...
CCTGCGCCCATAGCCCGGCTATGGGCTTGTCGGTATCACCACGCTGTCCTCGTTTTTCGCGCGTTTCGCTTCGATGCCTTCTGCCGCGCAGACTCCTAGCGCGGGCGCGCGCCCCACCGATGCAACACCGCCACCAGCAACGCCGACCCCATCAGATAGACCAGCGCCACCCCGAGCCCCGCCGCATAGGCCGCCGCATCGCCCCGTTCGCCGAGCCGCCCGTAGAACAGGATCCCGATCAGCGCCACGCCCAGCGCATTGCCCGCCTGCTGCACCATCGACAGCACACCCGAGGCCACGCCCGCATGCTGCGGCGGCAGGCCGGCGAGCACGCTCGAGACCAGGGGCGCCATCACCAGGCCCAGACCCGCGCCCTGCACCAACAGCAACGGCACCATCCACGCGAGCAGGTGGGCATGGCCCGCGAAGGCCGCGACGTTGAGGTACTGCAGCGCGGCCGGCCGCAAGCAGCAGCGCGCCGAGCGCGATCGGCGGCTTGCCGCCGAAGCGGCGCGCGATGCGGGCACCGCCCATCGAGGTGGCGAAGAAGCCGAGCGCCAGCGCGGTGAAGACCAGGCCCGAGCGCAGCGCGCCGAGCGCGAGACCCTGCTGCAGGTACAGCGCGAGCACGAAATACAGCGAGGCATTGCCGACATAGAAGGCCAGCGTGGTCAGCAGGCCGTTGACGAAGCGTGCATCGGCCATGAGCACCGGCGCCACCAGCGGCGCACCGCCGCGCGCGGCGAGCCGGCGCTGCTGGAAGGCGAACAGCAACGCGAGCGGCAGCGCGGCCGCGAGGCACAGCCAGCTCCACAACGGCCAGCCCTGCTGCCGGCCCTCGACCAGCGGCAGCACCACCGCGACCGACGCTGCGGCCACCAGCAGCATGCCGGCGGGATCGAGCCGGCTCTGGTGGCCCCCATTGGCCAGCGGCGGAATGACGCGCGGCGCCAGCAGCAGCGCGAGCAGGCCGATCGGCAGGTTGATGAGGAAACAGCTGCGCCAGCCGAGGCCCCAGAGGTCGGCCTGGATCAGCAGCCCGCCCACGAGCTGGCCCAGCGTGGCGCCGAGGCCGAGCGTGAGGCCGTAGGCGGCGAAGGCGCGGGCGCGGTCCTCGCCGGTGTGGACCAATCCGATCATCGCGAGCACCTGCGGCTGCAGCAGCGCACCGGCCAGGCCCTGCAGCACGCGGGCCGCCACCAGCAGCTCGGCATTGGGCGCCAGGCCGCAGGCCGCCGAGGCCAGCGTGAACAGCAGCAGGCCCGCCATGAACATGCGGCGGCGCCCGAAGAGGTCGCCGAGCCGGCCGCCGGTGATCAGGCCCGCGGCGGTGGCGAGACCGTAGCCCGCCACCACCAGTTGCAAGGTGGCGGTGCTCGCGAGCAGTTCGTGCTGCATCGAGGGCAGCGCGACATTGACGATGAAGAAGTCCAGCACCACCAGGAAGGTGCCGCTGAGCATGACCCACAGGGCCAGCCGGCCGGGGCTGGCCGCGCCCGCGCTCTGGCCGGCCGTGGATGAAAGCGATGCCGCCGGAACGGCGATGTTGGACTGCGTCATGGTGGGCTCGAGTCTTGGAGGGAGGGCGCGCTGCGGCAATGACCCCGGAGGTCAAGCGATCAGACGCCGGGGGTCGGTAGGATGAACTGGTAGTCGACGGCGATGCGGCCGTCCTCGGCCAGCCGCAGGAACTCGAGCCCGAGCGCCGCCACGGGACCGCCCGCGGCGGGGACCATCTGCCAATGGAACATCACGGTGTCGTGCAGCCCTTGCGCATCGCCGGTGGCGATGAAGCGGAAGCCGCCGTCGCGCACGTTCTTCTCGTGCGAGCCGGTGACGCGCTGCGCCAGCGCCTCGTAGCCCTTGGCCTGCAGCGTGCGTACGTAGTGCTCGCCCTGGGGCACCCACAGTGCGGCAATGGCGTCGCGGCGGGCGTCGGCGTCGGTCAGGTTCCAGAGGGCGACGTAGCGGTCGGCCAGTTCGGTGAAGCGGGTCTTGGCATGCATGGTGTGTGCTCCTGTGCGGTGAGAGTGAAGCGGCAGTTTCTGCCGCGCTCGATGGACAGTGAATGCCTGCAAAGCCGACAATCTTGTCCATTCGTCCACCGCCACCGGAGCCTTCATGGACCCCCTCGACGACGTTTTCGCGGCCATGCGCGTGCGCAGCGCCCTGTATGCCCGGCTCGAGGCCGGTGCACCCTGGGGCGTGAGCCTGGCCGGCGGCGAGAGCGCGCGTTTCGGCCTCGTGGTGCGTGGCGGTTGCCTGCTCGAGGTCGAGGGGGCGGACCACCCCGTCGCGCTCGCCGCGGGCGATTGCTACGTGCTGGCCCACGGCACGCCCTATGTGCTGCGCGACCATCCGACCACGCCCACGGTGAGCTGCGCCTCGGTCGTGCGCGACCGCATCGGCGGCGTCGTCGAGCTGGGCGGCACGGGCACCGCGGCCTCGGTGATCTGCGGCTGGTTCCACTTCGACCAGCGCGCCGCGCGCCCGCTGCTCGACCTGCTGCCGGTGCTGCTGCACGTGAAGATGGAGCAGGCGCGCGCCCTCGCGCTGCAGGGCACGCTGCAACTGCTGGCGATGGAGACCGGCGAGCCCGGCCTGGGCTCCGGCCTGCTCGTGAGCCGGCTGGCCGACATCGTGTTCGTGCAGGCGGTGCGCGCGCACGTCGCGGCCGCGGGCGATGCGCAGACCGGCTGGCTGGCCGCGCTGGCCGATGCGCGCATCGGTCCCGCGCTGCGCGCGATGCACAAGGACATGGCACGCGCCTGGACGGTGGAATCGCTGGCTTCGGCCGCGAGCCTGTCGCGCTCGGCCTTCGCGCAGCGCTTTCGCGAGCGCGTGGGGCAGGCGCCGCTGGAATACCTCACGCAGTGGCGCATGTTCAAGGCCGGCAACATGCTGGGCCAGGGCAACGCCGCGCTGGGCACCATCGCCGGCGCGGTGGGCTACGAATCGGAAGCCGCCTTCAGCAAGGCCTTCAAGCGCGAGAAGGGCATGGCACCCGGTGCATGGCGCGCCGCGGCGCGCGAGAACGCCGCTGCGTGAAAGAACTTCTCAGGCCGCCTTGGCCGCGTGCCTGAACTGCGTCATGGCAAAGGCCCAGGCCATCCGCGTGGCATCGGGCCCGGCCGCATCGCTGAACATCAGCTTCGACGCGCCGCCGCTCCACGCATGCCCCAGCCCCGCGATCTCGCACAGCGAGACCACCGTGCGGCCCTTGCGCTTGAAGTCGGTCACGCGCATCGGGCGGCGCTTGCCGCGCTGCACCTCGCGCGCCACGCCGGGCCGCGCGCCCATGGCCGTGGCCCACACGGCGGCGCTGTTGACGGCATTGCTGGGCACGACCACGGCATCGGCATCGCCGTGCAGCACGAGCATCGGCGGCAGGGTCGCGAGGACGGCCGCGGCGCCCATCGCCTTGCCGACGGCGGTGACGGGCATCGGCGGCACGTTCTGGCCGCGCATCGCGCCGAGTGCGGTGGCCGACGACTTCGCCGCGCCGGGCGCCACGCCCGAATGCATGACCACCGCGCGAAAGCGCTGCGGATAGCGCGTGGCCAGCAGCGCCGCCATGCTGGCGCCGGCCGAGAGGCCGGCCAGCGCGACGCGCTCGCGGTCCACCGGGTAGAGCATGCAGGCCTGGTCGACCGCGGCCATCAGCGTCGCGGCCTCGGCATCGGCCTTGCCGGAGCGGCGCTCATACCAGTTCCAGCAGCCCTGGGGATGCGCGAGCCGGTCCTGCTCGGGGTAGAGCACCAGGAAGCGCTGGCGCGCCGCCAGCGCGTTCATGCGCGTGCTGGCCGCGAAGTCGCGCCCGGTCTGGCCGCAGCCGTGCAGCATGACCATGAGCGGCAGCTTCTCGCCGGGCTGCAGATGCAGGTCGGCGGGACGGAACAGGTGATAGCGCCGCGCGCCGCCGGGACCGATCGCCATGCCGCTGAGCCAGTCGCCCTTGCCGGGCGGCGGCTTGAGCCGCTTGGCCGTCGCGCGCTGCACCTGGCCCGCCACGCGCTGGCTGTTGCGCAGCGTGAGCTTCGTGAGCGCCTTCAGGTTGCGCTCGTAGGCGCGGGCGAAGACGGAAGCGGTGGAACGGCGGGCCATGGCGCAGTGTGACGCATGGCGCCGCGACGGGACAGCGATCGCTCGCCGCCCCTGGAAGGTCAGTAGACCTCGGGGACGATCATGCTGGCCGGGACGGGCTGGCGCAGGTAGTCCGCATGGCGCACGCGGGCCGGCAGCTCCACCGGCGCATGGGGCACCATCTCGTAGGGCAGCTGGCCCAGCAGGTGGCTGATGCAGTTCAGGCGCGCCTTCTTCTTGTCGACCGCCTGCACCACCCACCACGGGGCCTCGGGGATGTGGGTGCGTTCCAGCATCGTTTCCTTGGCCTTGGTGTATTCCTCCCAGCGGCGGCGGCTCTCGAGGTCCATCGGGCTGAGCTTCCACTGCTTGAGCGGATCGTGGATACGGCCGAGGAAGCGCATGTGCTGCTCGTCGTCGGTGATGGAGAACCAGTACTTGATGAGCTTGATGCCCGAGCGCACGAGCATCTTCTCGAACTCGGGCACGGTGCGGAAGAACTCCTCGTACTCGTCGTCCGAGCAGAAGCCCATCACGCGCTCGACGCCGGCGCGGTTGTACCAGCTGCGGTCGAACAGCACCATTTCGCCGGCCGCCGGCAGGTGGGCCGCGTAGCGCTGGAAGTACCACTGGGTGCGTTCGCGGTCGTTCGGCGCCGGCAGCGCGGCCACGCGGGCCACGCGCGGGTTCAGCCGCTGGGTGATGCGCTTGATGACACCGCCCTTGCCGGCCGCGTCGCGGCCCTCGAACAGGATCACGACCTTCTGCTTGCTGTGCTGGACCCAGTCCTGCAACTTCACCAGTTCGCCCTGCAGGCGGAACAGTTCCTTGAAATAGGCCTGGCGGGCCGCCTTGTCGGAGGCGCCGTTGCTGCCGGCGGGCTCGCCGTCGAGGCCGTCGATGTTGCGGTCCTCGATCTCCAGCTCGAGCTCCTCGTCGTAGCTGTCGATGAGGTCTCGGGCGATGCGCTGCATCAGTTCTTCGTGGTCGGGAAGGGCGCTCGTCGGCATGGTGAAAGGGCAAGAGTGGCGGGATCGGGGAAAACCATGCTGCATGGACCAGATGACGCCGGCGTGACGGTTTTGCGGCCGATTCCCGTAGGCCGACACGCCGTTGTCACACGGCGCGAACACCATTTCTCCCCACTACAACACTCCAGAACGCTCCCATGAACACGCTCGCCGCCCCGAATACGAACATGCCGGCCGCGCCGGCAGGGTCCGCAGCCCACCGCCCGAAGCTCGACGCCCGGCCCGGTCCGGTCGCCCTGATCACCTTCGTCGGCCTGCTTGCCGTCGGCCTGCTCTACACGGCCTGGAGCCTGGTGAGCGACGTCTCCGACTCCGGCGCGCCCATGACCACCTGGGTGCCCTACATCCTGCTGGGCGTGGCGCTGCTGATCGCGCTGGGCTTCGAGTTCGTCAACGGCTTCCACGACACCGCCAACGCGGTGGCGACCGTGATCTACACCCACTCGCTGCCGCCGAACTTCGCGGTCGTGTGGTCGGGCTTCTTCAATTTCCTGGGCGTGCTGGTTTCCAGCGGCGCGGTGGCCTTCGGCATCATCGCGCTGCTGCCGGTGGAGCTGATCCTGCAGGTGGGCTCGGGCGCGGGCTTCGCGATGGTGTTCGCGCTGCTGATCGCCGCCATCATCTGGAACCTCGGCACCTGGTGGCTGGGGCTGCCGGCCTCCTCCTCGCACACGCTGATCGGCTCGATCATCGGCGTGGGCGTGGCCAATGCGCTGATGCACGGGCGCGACGGCACCAGCGGCGTGGACTGGGCGCAAGCCACCAAGGTCGGCTATTCGCTCTTGCTGTCGCCGCTGGTGGGCTTCGGCTGCGCCGCGCTGTTGCTGCTGGCGCTGCGCGCCTTCGTCAAGAACCGCGCGCTCTATGAAGAACCCAAGGGCAGCGAGCCGCCGCCGTGGTGGATCCGCGGCCTGCTGATCCTGACCTGCACCGGCGTCTCGTTCGCGCACGGTTCCAACGACGGCCAGAAGGGCATGGGCCTGATCATGCTGATCCTGGTGGGCACGGTGCCGATGGCCTATGCGCTCAACCGCGCCATGCCGGCCGACCAGACGGTGAAGTTCGTCGCCGTGGCCGAGGTGGCGCAGGGCGCGATGCAGCGCAGCCTGCCGACCTCGCTGCCCGCGCTGCAGCCGGCGGCCGCGCGCGACTCGCTCGCGACCTACGTGCGCACCCGCGAGTTCAACGACACGGTGGTGCCCGCGCTGGCCTCGGTCACCGGCAGCATCGCGCAGCAGGTCAAGCAGCACGGCTCGCTGGCCCGCCTGCCGGCCGACGCGGTGGCCAACGTGCGCAACGACATGTACCTGACCTCCGAGGCGATCCGCCACCTGGACAAGAGCGGTGCCGCGCGCTTCGACGCCGACACCAAGGCCCGCGTCGGCGCGCTGCGCCAGGAACTCGACGACGCCACCCGCTTCATCCCGCTGTGGGTGAAGGTGGCGGTGGCGATCGCGCTCGGCCTGGGCACCATGATCGGCTGGAAGCGCATCGTGGTGACCGTGGGCGAGAAGATCGGCAAGACCCACCTGAGCTATGCCCAGGGCGCCTCGGCCGAGGTGGTGGCGATGGTGACCATCGGCGCGGCCGACATGTACGGCCTGCCGGTCTCGACCACGCACGTGCTGTCCTCGGGCGTGGCCGGCACCATGACCGCGAGCGGCTCGGGCCTGCAGATGTCCACGCTGCGCAACCTCGCGCTGGCCTGGGTGCTGACCCTGCCGGCGGCGATGCTGCTGTCGGGCGGGCTGTACTGGTTCTTCACGCACCTGTTCTGAAGCATCGCGCACCTTGCCGGCACTCCATGACCTGGCCGCCAATTCGTATGGCGGCGACGAAGCCGGGCTGATCTGCGGCTACCTGTTCGACCCCGGCGCGTCGGGCCCCGACGCCTCGCGCGAGATCGATTCGAACCAGGCCGCGGCCTGGCTCGACGCCCTGCCGCCCGACGAGGAACTGGCCGCCGCGCCTTCCGAGGGCGCCTACGCGGGCCCCTATGCGTGGCTGCACTTCAACCTGAGCCATGCCCAGGCCGAGCGCTGGCTGCAGCGCCATGCGCGGCTGTCGGACACCTTCTACGAGACGCTGCACGACGGCCTGCCGTCCACGCGCATCGAGCGCGCCGACGATGCGCTGATCGCGGTCATCAACGACGTGCACTTCGATTTCAGCTTCGAGCCCTCGGACATCTCGACGCTGTGGATCGCGGTCGGCGCGCGGCTGGTCGTGACCGCGCGCAGCAAGCCGCTGCGCTCGGTCGACGCGCTGCGCACCGCGGTCAAGGCCGGCGACGCGCCGCGCTCGAGCACCGAGCTGCTCGAGCACCTGCTGCGCGCGCAGGCCGACGTGCTGGTGAAGATCGTGCGCGGCGTGACCGGCCGCGTCGACCGCATCGAGGACGAACTGCTGGCCGGCCGGCTCGACAACAAGCGCGCCCGCCTGGGCCTGATGCGCCGGCTGCTGGTGCGGCTGCAGCGCCTGCTGGCGCCCGAGCCGGCGGCACTGTTCCGGCTGCTGCAGCGCCCGCCGGGCTGGATGGCCGAGGACGACACGCAGGAGCTGCGCGGCGCGACCGAGGAGTTCTCGGTGGTGCTGCGCGACATGCAGGCGCTGCAGGAACGCATCAAGCTGCTGCAGGAAGAGATCGCCGCCAACGTCAACGAGGACAACAACCGCAGCCTGTTCGTGCTGACGGTGGTCACGGTGCTGGCGCTGCCGATCAACATCCTGGCCGGCCTGTTCGGCATGAACGTCGGCGGCATCCCGCTGGCCGAGCACAAGCACGGCTTCTGGATCGTGGTCGCGATCGTCGCCACCTTCACCGCGGTGGCCGCCTGGGCCGCTTTCAGGAAGAAGCGCTGAGCCGCTCCACCGCTGCGGTTAATGCTATTTATCTAGTAGCAAATACGAGCACCCATGCGACCGTGTCGACAGGCCGGAGCGCCTAGAATCGACCGGTGTCCTCCATTCTCAATGCCGACCTGCACTGCCACTCCGTGGTGTCCGACGGCACACTGACGCCCGAAGAACTCGCCGTGCGCGCCGCCAGCAATGGCGTCGACCTGTGGGCGCTGACAGACCACGACGAGATCGGCGGCCAGCACCGCGCCGCCGCCGCCGCGCGCGAGAACGGCATGCGCTACCTCACCGGCACCGAGATCTCGGTCACCTTCGCGGGCGAGACCGTGCACATCGTCGGCCTGGGCTTCGACCCCGACGACGCCGCCATGACCCAGGGCCTGTACGACACCCGCGGCGGCCGCGGCAAGCGCGCGCAGGAAATGTCCGAGGGGCTGGCCAAGGTCGGCATCCAGGGTGCCTACGAAGGCGCGCTGCGGTTCGTCGGCAATCCCGAGCTGATCTCGCGCACCCACTTCGCGCGCTTCCTGGTCGAGCAGGGCCACTGCCGCGACACGCCCGAGGTGTTCCGCAAGTACCTCACCGAAGGCAAGCCCGGCTACGTGCCGCACCGCTGGGCCACGCTGAAGGACGCGGTGAACTGGATCACCTCGGCCAAGGGCCTGGCCGTGATCGCGCACCCGGGCCGCTACAAGTTCAGCGCCAACGAGGAGTACGCGCTGTTCCTCGAGTTCAAGGCGCATGGCGGCCAGGCGATCGAGGTCGTCACCGGCAGCCACACCCCGGCCGAGTACGTCGAGTACGCCGACAAGGCGCTCGAGTTCGGTTTCGCCGCCTCGCGCGGCAGCGATTTCCACAGCCCCGACGAGAGCCACTGCGACCTCGGCAAGCTGCCGCCGCTGCACGCTTCGCTCACGCCGGTATGGGAACTGCTCGCTCACCGAATACAAGCGTGAGCCAGCTGTCCGGGACCGCGACCGAGAGCGCCGCCACCCAGGCGCTGGCCCAGGCCCGCGCCGCGGCCCAGGCCGCCTCCAGCCGCGAATCCGAACGCATCCTGGCCGGCATCGGCCTCGTGGTGCTGGCCGTGGCCTGCTTCGCCACGCTCGACACCGCCACCAAGATCTCGACCGCGAGCGTGCCGATCCTGATGGGCGTGTGGTTCCGCTATGCCTTCCAGGCCGTGGCCACCACCGCCGTGCTGCTGCCGCTGCGCGGCACCGCGCTGCTGCGCACCGCCCATCCGCGCTACCAGGCGCTGCGCGGGGCGCTGCTGCTGGGCTCGAGCCTGTTCGCCTTCATGAGCCTGCGCTACATGCCGCTGGCCGAGTTCACCTCGATCGTGCTGATCGCGCCGCTGGTGATCACGCTGCTGGCGGCCACCACGCTCAAGGAGCATGTCTCGCCGCTGCGCTGGACGCTGGTGGCGGGCGGCTTCGCGGGCACGCTGGTCATCCTGCGGCCCGGCGGCGGCGCCTTCAGCTGGGCCATCCTGCTGCCGATCGGCCTGGTGATGACCAACGCCTGGTTCCAGGTGCTCACGAGCAAGCTCGCGCAGACCGAGAACCCGCTGACCATGCACTTCTACACCGGCTGGGTCGGCACCCTGCTGGCCTCGCTGGCGGTGCCCTTCGCCTGGACCGCGCTGCCCTCGTGGCACTGGTGGGCGCTGCTGTGCCTCATGGGCCTGATGGGCACGGTGGGACACTTCATGCTGATCCTCGCCTACCAGCGCGCGCCGGCCTCCACCCTCACGCCCTACCTCTATGCGCAGATCGCGTTCGCGATGCTCGGCGGCTGGCTGATGTTCTCCCACGTGCCCGATGTCGTGTCGCTGGTCGGCATGGCGATGATCGCCGTCTGCGGCGCGGCCGGTGCCTGGCTCACCGTGCGCGAGCGCCGCGTGCCGATCGAACCGGCGGAATCCTGATCAGGAGCGTTTTTCATGGCCCAGTACTTCGAAGTCCACCCCGAGAACCCCCAGCAGCGGCTGCTCAAGCAGGCCGCGGCGCTGCTGCAGCGCGGCGAGATCGTCGCCGTGCCCACCGACTCCAGCTACGCGCTGGCCTGCCACCTCGACGACAAGGACGCGGTCGACCAGCTGCGCCGCATCCGCCAGGTCGACGACAAGCACCACCTGACCTTGATCTGCCGCGACCTCAGCGAGCTCGCGAACTACGCGCGCGTGGACAACAAGCAGTACCGCCTGCTGAAGGCCGCCACGCCCGGCCCCTACACCTTCCTGCTCGAAGCCACCAAGGAAGTGCCGCGGCGCGTGAGCCATCCGCAGCGCAAGACCATCGGCCTGCGCGTGCCCGACCACAAGGTGTTGCTCGAGCTGCTGGCGCTGCATGGCGCGCCGCTGCTGGCCACCACGCTGATCGCACCCGGCGAGACCGAGGCGCTCAACGACGCCGAGGTCATCCGCGAGCGTTTCGAAAAGCAGATCGCGGGCGTGATCGACGCCGGCGCCTGCCCTTCCCAGCCGACCACCGTGGTCGACCTCACGCCCATGGGCAGCGGCGACGATCCGGTGGTGGTGCGGCAGGGGCGCGGGGCGCTCTCGGTGCTGGGCCTCTGAGAAGGCTCGAAGCCTCCTGTTCCGTCTGACACAATCTCGCAGTGGATATCTCCAATCTGATACAGACCGTTCTGGTCCTCGCCATCCCCGTCATCTTCGGCATCACCCTGCCTGCCGCGATGCGCGGCCGTGTGGCGCACAGGTTCGGCGATTCGACCGCGATGATGATGGGGCGCGTGTCGCTCAACCCCATCAAGCACATCGATCCGATCGGCACGCTGCTGATCCCCGCGGTGCTCTACATCGTGAGCGCGGGCCAGTTCCTGTTCGGCTATGCCAAGCCCGTTCCCTTCGATCCGCGCAACCTGCGCAATCCGCGGCGCGACATCATCTGGGTATCGCTGACGGCACCGCTGACCAACTTCGCGATGGCCGCCGGCTGGGGCCTGCTGTTCATCCTGCTGCGCAGCGCCGGCGTCGAGGAGCCCTTCTTCCTCAAGATGGCCCAGGGCGGCGTGCAGTTCAACCTGGTGATGTGGGCGCTGAACCTGTTCCCGCTGCCGCCCTTCGACGGCGGCCGCGTGCTCATGGCCCTGCTGCCGTCGGGACCGGTGCAGAATTTCCTCTTCCGCATCGAGCCCTACGGCTTCTTCGTGGTCATGGGCCTGATGGTCGCCGGCATCTTCAGCAAGTTCTGGCTGCAGCCCCTGGTGGCCTTCGGTGCCACGGTCCTCGGTGCGCTGTACACGCCGTTCATGTTGCTGCTGAGCTAGTTTCCCGTTCGTCATGACCTCGTCTCCCTCCTCCCCGCTGCGCGTCCTCACCGGCATCACGCCCTCCGGCACGCCCCATCTCGGCAACTACGTCGGCTCGATCCGCCATTCGGTGCGCCAGAGCGTCGCACCCGGCGTCGAGAGCTACTTCTTCCTGGCCGACTACCACGCCCTCATCAAGGTGCAGGAGCCCGCGAAGATCCAGCGCTCCACGCTGGAGATCGCCGCCAGCTGGCTGGCCTGCGGGCTCGATCCCGAGCGCGTGACCTTCTACCGCCAGTCCGACATCGGCGAGATCCCCGAGCTCACCTGGTTCCTGACCTGCGTCACCGGCAAGGGCATCCTCAACCGCGCCCATGCCTACAAGGCCCAGGTCGACAAGAACGCGGCCAAGGGCGAGGACGTCGATGCCGACGTCACGGCGGGCCTGTTCATGTACCCGGTGCTGATGGGCGCGGACATCCTGATGTTCAACGCCCACAAGGTGCCCGTGGGCCGCGACCAGGTGCAGCACATCGAGATGGCGCGCGACATGGCGCAGCGCTTCAACCACCTCTACGGCGATCACTTCACGCTGCCGGACGCCGAGATCGACGAGGCCGTCGCCACCCTGCCCGGCCTCGACGGCCGCAAGATGAGCAAGAGCTACAACAACACGATCCCGTTGTTCACGCCACGCGCCCAGTTGCAAAAGCAGATCGCCAGCATCGTGACCGACTCGCGCGCGCCCGGCGAGCCCAAGGAGACCGAGGGCTCGGCGCTGTTCCAGATCTACCAGGCCTTCGCGAGTGCCGACGAAACGGAAGCGCTGCGCAAGTCCTATGCCGAGGGCATCGCCTGGGGCGACGCCAAGCAGGTGCTGTTCGAGCGCATCGACCGCGAGGTGGCGCCGCTGCGCGAGCGCTACGAGGCGCTGATGGCCGACCCGGCGCAGATCGAGCGCACGCTGCTCGTCGGCGCCGACAAGGCGCGCGCGCTGTCGCGCCCGTTCGTGACGCGGCTGCGCCACGCGGTCGGCCTGCGCAACCTGGCCGACGCGGGCGACGGCGCCAAGGCGCGCAAGGGCGGCAAGGGGGCCGGCAAGGCCGGCTTCAAACAGTACCGCGAGCGCGACGGGATGTTCTATTTCAAGCTGCTCGACGCGAGCGGCGAAACCCTGCTGCAGAGCCGAGCATTCGCCTCGCCGCAGGAGGCCGGCCGTACCATCGCGGCGCTGCAGGAGCAGCGCGGCGCGGCCTTGACGACTTATGCGGATCGGCTCGAGCCGATCGCCACGGATGAAGGATTGCGCGCCGCGAGCGAGGCGCTGGAGGCACTGTCGGAGGCCACCGCCACCACCAAGGGCGGATGATCCGGCAACCGCCATCGGCCCATCCGCCGGTGGACGTGAAGAGAGAAGACGGTGCGATCACAAAGGAAGAAAACATGAGCATATATGTCATCGACGACCACCCCCTGATGCGCGACGCGATCGTGATGGTCCTGCGGCGCCTTCGTCCGGCCGAGAACATCGTCGAGCTCGAACGGCTCGACAAGCTCGCGAGTTCCGTCGCGCAGCGCGGAGCGCCCACGCTCTTCTGTCTCGACCTGAAGCTGCCCGACACCAACGGCGTTTCGGGCGTGATCGCGGTCAAGCAGGTCTATCCCAACGTGCCGATCGCCGTCTATTCGGCGGCGCCCTCGGCCGACATGGAAGACGCCTGCATCGAAGCCGGTGCCGACACCTACATCGAAAAGTCGGCCAGCTCGGCCGAGCTGGCGGCGGCCCTGCGCGGCCTGCTGATGGCCGGTTCGGAAGAAACCGACGAGCCGCCGCTGGCCAGCAACAGCAAGCTCTCGAAGCGCCAGACCCAGTTGATCGCCATGCTCGACAAGGGCATGAGCAACCGCGACATCGCCACCGACCTCGAGATCAGCGAGCACACGGTGAAGGTGCACCTGTGGCGCCTGTTCCGCCGCCTCGGCGTGAAGAGCCGCACGCAGGCGCTGCACTACGCGCGTACGAACGGGTTGCTGTCGGGCTGAGGCCGGCTGCAGCGTCGTGAAGGGGCCGCGCCGTGTGCGCGGCTTTTTCTTTTGGGGGCGCCGCAGGGGCGGCACCCCCAGCTACTCAGGGCGTCTTGCGCGAATAGGCGACCTGCTGGGTCACCTCGAGCGATTGAACCACCTGCGTCGCGCCGGGCGCCTGCACCTGGTAGGCACTCGCGGCGAGATCGAACTCCACGTCGTCCGAGAAATCCGCGGTGAACCGCTTCGAATAGATGTCGAAGTTCGCGACGAGCGTGCCGCGGTCGTAGGCCGCCATGCGGACCCGCACCGTCATCTCCACCGCGGCGTCCCAGCCCGGCGGCGCATTCTGCGCAAGGACCGCACCGGCGATCCTGTAGCGGCCCTTCCCGAACGCACCCCGGATCCCCTCGAGCGTGAATCCCAGCGACTCGCCGACGCTCTTTCCGAGCGGCGTTCGTGCAATCCTGACGACGTCCGGCGATATGTCGTAGCTCATGCCGACCGGCATGGCCGGCGTGTCTGCCGGATAGGCCCCCAAGCTGGGCGTCCCGATGGAGGTGTGAACGAAGGAAGGCAGCCTGTCGGGCGTGATGCCGGAAATGGTGCCAAGCCCCCTCGCCGCGCCCTGCTCCATGCCGGGAAGCAGCACGGAGCAGTATCTGATGGCATCGCCCCCGGCGGGCCAGAAGTCCTGCGCACGCCCTTCCTGGCGACGGAATTCGCAGAACGCGTACTGGCCCCGCCGATCGGTGTCGGGCGTCGGTGTGGTCTCGATCAACGCGAACTTGTAGATCGGACCGGTCGTGGCCGGAACGGCCGGTGTGACGGTGATATACGCCGGCTCGCTGTCCTTCACGCCATCGTTCACCACCAGCCGCACGACATAGTCGCCTTGCTCGTCGAGCAGCAGCGACGGCTTCGCGCCATTCGCATCGGCCAGCGCCGCCTGGCTGCCCAGCGGCTTGGACTGCAGCATCCAGGCATAGCTCAGCGACCGCCCCTGCGCCGCCTTGCTGCCGCTGCCGTCGAGCGTGGCGACCAGACCCAGCGTGCCCGCCGAAGTCTTCGCGGCCGCGGCGACCGGCGGCGCGTTGTCGGCAGGCGTGGGGGTTTCGGGTTCCGAGGGGCCGGACGGACCGGAAGGACCGCCCGTCGCGGGCGGAGCAACCGGCGGCAGGAAAGCGAAACCGGCGGAACCACCGCCGCCTCCGCCACCGCATGCGCACAGCATCGCGACCATGGCCGCTCCCACGGCGTATCTGAACGTGTGGATCATCTCTGCGGGCCCTCCCGTGCCCTGTCTTGAAAGAACGGAACCGGCCTGCTGGATGCGGCTCTGCGGTTCCGTTTCGAGATGGCGGGGAAGATAACAGCGGCGGGGCCATCGGCCCTGCGCCAAATCCCTAGGTCGACGCGATGGCGCGCTGCCTCAACCCACCGCCGCACTCACCCGCGCCTGCGCCACCGCCTCGTCCGCATCGTGCAGCGCCACGCGGAACACGCTGCCGCTGCCCAGGCGCGAGCGCACGCTGACCGGGTGGCCCAGCACGTGCGACAGGCGCGCGACGATCGCCAGGCCGAGGCCGAAGCCGTCGGAGGTGCCGGCATGGTCGGCCACCTTGTAGAACTCGAGGAACACGTCGCGCAGGTGCTCGGGCGCGATGCCGATGCCGGTGTCCCAGACCTCCACGCGCATGCCCTCGCGGGTGCGGCGCGAGGCCAGCAGCACGCCGCCCTCGGGCGTGTACTTGATCGCATTGGCCAGCAGGTTGCCGATCATGCGGCGCACGCGGATCGGGTCGGTGAGGAAGCTGCCCTCGGTCACGTGGACGCGGAAATCGAGGCCCTTGCTTTCGGCCACGGGACGGTACTGCAGCTCGAGGTCCTGCAGCAGCTCGGCGATGTCCACGCGCTCGATGTGCAGCCGCACCTGGCCCGAGTCGATGCGCGCGAGGTCGAACATGGAATCGAACAACGCATTGACCGCATGGGTGGCGCGCACGATCTTCGGCGCCAGCTCGAGCACCAGCTCGGGCTCGTTGCGCAGCCAGTCGGCGTACAGCGACAGCGCCAGCACCGGCTGGCGCATGTCGTGCGCGGCGCTCGCGAGGAAGCGGTTCTTCATCGCCACGGCCGCCACCGCCGCCTGCCGTTGCTGGGTCAGCGACTTGATCAGGATGTGGTTGTGGAACAGCAGCTCCAGGCTGTTGCGCGCGGTCTCGTGGATGTGATGGCCGGCGCGCAGCAGCAGGTACCAGTGCAGCGTGGGCAGGATCGGCAGCAGGAAGCCGTACTGGAACTGCGGATGCTCGAGGTTGATGACCACCAGCCGCACCAGCACCGAGCCGAGCACGGTGGCGAACAGCGTGTTGACGAAACGCTTGAGCAGCGGCGGGTGCAGCGCCAGCCCGTTGAGCGGCGAGGTCGCCACGCCCGCGATCACCAGCCAGCTGATGAACTGGTTGACCTGCGGCACGCGCTCGAAGAACAGCAGCACCGAGAGGCCCCAGACGAAGGCGCTGGCGGTCCAGACGAAGGCATAGCGGTCGGCGTACTGCTGCTGCGCCAGCGCGCTGCGCCCGACGTAGCGCACCGCGTACACGCGCGCGGCCCAGGCCCGGCAGGCCATCGAGATCAGGCCGGCGGTGAGCCAGGTCAGGACCTCCCAGCGCGGCAGCGCCGACCAGTTGAGCGCCGCCATGCCGACCATCAAGGTGCCCGACACGAGGTAGGAGCCGCGCGCCGAGCGCATCAGGCTGCGGATCAGCTCGCCGCGCACCCAGGCCTCGGCCTCGTCGGCGGAGGCCGGCACGGGCGTGAGGCTGGTGATCGAGGCGGCGGTCGCCATCAGGCAGCGCCTTTTCTTCGGTAGCGGGCCAAAACCATGGATGAAGGTGCGGGTGGAGCCGGCGGCCGGAACGGCGTTCCGGCCAGTCCGGCGATCTTACCGGGCTGTTGGCCGGTGTTTCACGCCGTAACAACCGGCCGGGATAGCGCGGCCCTTGAGGCACGATAGCCGTCCTCCTCGCTTTTCGGGCCTGCCGCCATGCTTTCCCACGTATTCCTCGGCGTGAGCGACTTCGAGCGCGCCTTCGGCTTCCATGCCGCCCTCATGGCCGAGCTCGGCCATGCGCTGCGCTTTCGCGACGACAGCCGCCCCTGGGCCGGCTGGCAGCGCCCCGACGCGCCGCGCCCGCTGTTCCTGATCGGCGCGCCCTTCGACGGCCAGGAGCCGGCGGTAGGCAACGGCCAGATGGTCGCGCTGCTGGCGGCCGACCGTGCCACGGTCGACCGCGTCCATGCCGTGGCGCTGGCCCACGGCGGGCGTTGCGAAGGCCCGCCCGGGCTGCGCCCGCACTACCACGCCAACTACTACGGCGCCTACTTCCGCGATCCCGATGGCAACAAGCTCTGTGTCTGCTGCCACGACCCTGCATAGCTAGAAGGCTCTTTCCTGCACCGTCGCGTGCGGATGCAGCGGATGCGTCAGCGTGTCCGCGATCAGCCGCAGCGCGTCGTCGCACTCCTCGCGCGACATCGGCCCGCCGAGGCAGATGCGCACCGCGTCGGGCGGATCGCCGTCGGTCGAGAAGGCCGCGCTCGCGACCACGCCCACGTTGCGCGTGCGCAGGAAGGAGGCGAACTCGACCGGGCTCCAGCCCGGCGTGAGCGGCAGCCAGGCATGGAAGCCCTCGGGATGGGCCTGCAGCCCATGGCCGCCGAGATGGCGCGCGGCCAGCAGCTGGCGCGCGGCCGATTCGGCGCGCACCGCCTGCAGCATGGCGTCGGCCGTGCCGTCCTCGACCCACATCGTGGTCAGCGCATTGGTGACCGGCGAGGCCATCACCGTGGTGGCGCGCAGGGCACCCGCGAGCCGCTGCGACTGGCGCGCGGTCGGCGCGCAGACATAGGCGCTGCGCAGCCCCGCGCCGAAGCACTTGGAGAAGCCGGTGACGTAGTAGGTGAGCGCGGGCGCCAGCGTGGCGAGCGTGGGCGGCATCTGGCGCGGCAGCATGCCGTAGGCGTCGTCCTCGATGATCGGCACCGCGTAGCGCAGCGCCACGTCGGCCAGCGCCTCGCGCCGCGCGCGGCTCACGGTGCCGGTGGTGGGATTGAGCAGGGTCGGATTGCAGTACAGCGCCTTGGGCTTCAGGGTCTTGCAAGCGTGCTCGAAGGCATCGGCGATCGGGCCGTCGTCGTCGAGCTGCAGCGCATGCAGCTGCACGCCGAGCTGGGCCGCGATGGCCTTGATGCCCGGGTAGGTCAGCGACTCCACGCACACCAGCTCGCCGGGCCGCGCGAGCTGCGAGATCAGCGCGGTCAGCACGCCGTGGATGCCGGGGCACACGAGGATGCGGTCGACGCCGGCCTCGGGCACGTGCGGGCGCAGCCACTGCATCGCGGCCTCGCGGTCGTGCATCGTGCCGCCGAAGTCCTGGTAGCGCAGCAGGTCGTAGAGGTCGGCCTGCGCGAAGGCCTGCGCGGCGCCCTCGTGCATGCGCGCCACCAGGTGCTCGTCGCGCGGCTCGGGCGGCATGTTCATCGTCATCTCGGCGCCGCTGCCGCCGCGCAGCCGCAGGCTCGGGCTGCCGGTGCGGATGAAGGTACCGGTGCCCGCGCGCGAGTCGATCAGCCCGCGCTTGCGCGCCTCGGCATAGCCGCGCGCCACGGTCGTGTAGTTGAGTTGCAGGTCCGCCGCCAGCTCGCGCAGCGTGGGCAGCCGGTCGCGCGCGCCGAGCCGGCCGGTGCGGATGTCGTCGGCGATCAGGTCGGCCAGCAGCAGGTAGGCCGGCTTGGCGCTGGCGCGCAGCTGCTTGCGCCAGTGCAGCGTGATGGGGGCGATCGGGGCGGTGTCGGTGGCGGCCACTTGATTGCATCCATTGATTGCATCGGGGGACCGATCAACCCGCAGGAAACGTGCCCGTCCCCTGGGGGCTTCGAGGGCCGGCGATGCCTCGAACGGGTGCGATCAACCCCATTGATCGGGTGCATTGATCGCACGCCGAACGCTTCGCCACGGTGCGGCCCGGCCCGCCGCGAACGCCGCGCGACGCGTCCGCGGCACCCGCGCGGAAATTTTTTCGTGCCCGCATGCGGCACCGCTGCGCCTTGATCGCAACTTGATTGCATCGCGGGCCCCGCGCCTTGGCACATGGCATGCGAAGAAGAAGGCGCGCAGACGCTGCTGCGTTCCTCTCCTTCATCCCTTTCACCGGAGTACCCCATGCCCACCGTGACCCGTCCCCGCAACGAAAAAGGCGAGTTCCTCGTCGACTACGAAGAGAAGGTGTTCGAAGACGTGAAGGCCGAGCCCGGCGAGAAGGCGCTCGTGACCTTCCACACCGTGGCCTTCGAAGGCTCGATCGGCTTCGTCAACCTGCTGCAGGCCACGCGCCTCAAGCGCAAGGGCTTCGAGACCTCGATCCTGCTCTACGGTCCCGGCGTCACGCTGGGCGTGCAGCGCGGCTTTCCGACGCTGGGCGACGAGGCCTTCCCGGGCCACCAGAACTTCAACAAGCAGATCGCGACCTTCATTGCCGAGGGCGGCAAGGTCTACGCCTGCCGCTTCGCGCTGCAGGCGCTCTACGGCCATGGCGAGGGCGCGCTGATCGAGGGCATCAAGCCGATCAACCCGCTCGACGTGCTCGACCTGATCCTGCTGCACCGCAAGGCCAACGCCTTCATCCTCGACACCTGGACGCTGTAAGCGATGGCCACCGCACCCCGCATCGTCCGCGCCGCGGCGATCCAGATCGCGCCGGACTTCGACCGTCCCGACGGCACGCTCGATCGGGTGTGCAGCGCGATCGACGAGGCCGCTTCAAAGGGCGCGCAGCTCGCGGTCTTCCCCGAGACCTTCGTGCCCTACTACCCCTACTTCAGCTTCGTGCTGCCGCCGGTGCTGCAGGGCGCGCCGCACCTGCTGCTGGCCGAGCGCGCGGTGGTGGTGCCCGGCCCGGTCACGCAGGCCGTGGCCGAGCGGGCGCGCGCCCGCGGCGTGGTGGTGGTGCTCGGCGTGAACGAGCGCGACCACGGCAGCCTCTACAACACGCAGCTGGTGTTCGACGCCGACGGCACGCTCGCACTCAAGCGCCGCAAGATCACGCCGACCTACCACGAGCGCATGGTCTGGGGCCAGGGCGACGGCGCCGGGCTCAAGGTGGTCGACACCGCCATCGGCCGCGTCGGCGCGCTGGCCTGCTGGGAGCACTACAACCCGCTGGCGCGCTACAGCCTGATGGCGCAGCACGAGGAGATCCACTGCGCGCAGTTCCCGGGCTCGCTGGTGGGCCCGATCTTCGCCGAGCAGATGGAGGTGACGATCCGCCACCATGCACTCGAGTCGGGCTGCTTCGTGGTCAACGCCACCGGCTGGCTCAGCGACGAGCAGATCCGCAGCGTCACGCCCGACCCCAACCTGCAGAAGGCACTGCGCGGCGGCTGCCACACGGCCATCGTCTCGCCCGAAGGGCGGCATCTCGCGCCGCCGCTCACCGAGGGCGAGGGCATGGTGATCGCCGACCTCGACATGGCGCTGATCGCCAAGCGCAAGCGAATGATGGATTCGGTGGGCCACTACGCGCGCCCCGAGCTGCTCTCGCTCGCCATCGACGACCGGCCCGCGGCCACCACCGTGCCGATGCATACCCCTTCTTCCCACCCACGGAGCCCCGACCATGACGACGACCGCCGCCCTCGCACCGAACCCCGCACCGAATTCCGCGCCGGTGGACAGCCGCCAGCTGATGACGGAGCTCCAGTCCTTCGGGTTGCGGCTGGTTGATCCCGGCGCGGGTGCCGCCAGCCGCCGCGGCGGCGCCGGCCCCTCGGACCACAAGGCCGTGCTGGTCGACGGCCACACGATCATGGTGCCGGTGCACACCGCGAGCGCCTGGCATTCGCCGTTCACGGCCGAGGCACCCGACGCGCAGGGCGTGAGCCGCGTGATGCGCGGCAGCATCCCGATCGCGAACATCGCCTTTCCGCGCCAGCCGCGCTTCTATGCGATGCAGACCTTCGATGGCGTGCCCTATTCGCACATCGCCACCTTGCACGGCAGCGACGTGCTCGCCACCACCGTGCTGCAGACCTGCATCCGCTACGAGAGCCGGCGCAAGAGCTGCAAGTTCTGCGCGATCGGCCAGTCGCTCGCGGCCGGCCGCACCATCGCGCACAAGACGCCGCAGCAGCTCGCCGAGGTGGCACGCGCGGCCGTGCTGCTCGACGGCGTGAAGCACATGGTGCTGACCACCGGCACGCCCAACGCCACCGACCGCGGCGCGGCGGTGCTGTGCGAGAGCGCCTTCGCGATCAAGGCCGCGGTCGACATCCCGATCCAGGGCCAGTGCGAGCCGCCCGCCGACGACCGCTGGTTCCAGCGCATGAAGGCCGCGGGCATCGACACGCTGGGCATGCACCTGGAGGTGGTCACGCCCGAGGTGCGCGAACGCATCATGCCGGGCAAGGCCAGCGTTCCGGTGTCGCGCTACATGAGCGCCTTCGAGGCCGCGGTGGCGGTGTTCGGCCGCGGCCAAGTCAGCACCTACATCCTCGCGGGCCTCGGCGATTCGCGCGAGGCCATCCTCTCGATCTGCGACGAGCTGCTCGCGCGCGGCGTCTACCCCTTCGTCGTGCCCTTCGTGCCGATCAGCGGCACGCCGCTCGAGGACCATCCCGCCCCCACGCCCGAGTTCATGAAGTCGCTGCTCGAGCCGCTGGGCCGGCGCGTCGCGGCGGCCGGCCTGCGCTCGGCCGACATCAAGGCCGGCTGCGGCAAGTGCGGCGCCTGCTCGTCGCTGTCCGTCTACGAGGCCTGAGATGAAGACCGCCGAAGCCTGGAGCGAGCTGCCGCTGGCCTACGCGCCGGTCGAATACCTCGTGCGCGAGGCGGCCCAGCAATGGGAGCGCGACGAGGCGATGGCGCTGCGCCGCGCCGTGTTCTGCATCGAGCAGGGCATCTTCGCGCGCGACGACCGCGACGCGATCGACGACCATGCGCTGCTGCTGGTCGCGATGTCGTGCAACGCCGGCATGCCCGAGCAGGTGGTGGGCACGGTGCGCATCCATCGCGGCGCGGCAGGAACCGGCAGCGGGAGCGAATGGTGGGGCTCGCGGCTCGCGGTGCACCCGGCCTTCCGCAGCCAGGGCCACCTGGGCGCGACGCTGATCCGGCTCGCGGTGTCGCGCGCCCATGCGCTGGGCTGCACGCTGTTCCTCGCGCAGGTGCAGCTGCAGAACGAGCCGCTGTTCCGCAAGCTCGGCTGGACCACGCTCGGCGAATGCGAGGTGCAGGGCCGCCCGCATGCGCGCATGCGCGCCGACCTCGGCTTCTATCCGCCCTGCCACGACCCGGTCAGCGGCTTCGTCACGCGCGCGAAGGTGCCGCGATGAGCCGCGCCGCCGAGATCGCCGAAGCGCTGCGCGCCACGCGCGGCTTCGCCCACAAGCGCGACATCAGCGAGGTGGTGGCCGCATTGGGCCGCTCGCTGCCCGGCGGCCACGCAGCGCTCGCGCAGGCCGTGCCCGTGGGCGACGACTGCGCCGCCATTCCCGACGGCCGCGGCGGCTACCTGCTGTTCGCGATCGAGGGGCTGGTCGAGGACTTCATCGTGCGCATGCCCTGGTTCGCGGGCTACTGCGGCGTGATGGTCAACGTGAGCGACATCTACGCGATGGGCGGGCGCCCGACCGCGGTGGTCGACGCGCTGTGGAGCAGCGGCATGAACCCGGCCGACCAGGTGCTCGGCGGCATGGCCGAGGCCGCGGCGCGCTACGGCGTGCCGATCGTCGGCGGCCACAGCAACAACCGCAGCGAGCGGCCGCAGCTCGCGGTCGCGATCCTCGGCCATGCGCGCCGGCTGATCACGAGCTTCGATGCGCGGCCCGGCGATCTGCTGGTGATGGCGGCCGACCTGCGCGGCGCCTACGAGGAGCCCTTCCCCTACTGGAACGCCTCGACGCGCGCGCCGGCCGCGCGGCTGCGCGCCGACCTCGAGCTGCTGCCCGCGCTGGCCGAGGCCGGCCTGTGCCGCGCCGGCAAGGACATCAGCATGGCCGGCGCGGTCGGCACCGCGATGATGCTGCTCGAATGCTCGGGCGTGGGCGCCTCGATCGAGCTCGATGCGCTGCCGAAGCCCGAGGGCGTGCCGCTGTTGCGCTGGTTGTCGTCGTTCCCGAGCTACGGCTTCGTGCTCAGCGTCGCGCCCGCGCAGCTCGCGCGCGTGCTCGCGCGCTTCGCGGCGCGCGACATCGCCTGCGGCGTGATCGGCACCGTGGACCCCAGCCGCACCGTGCGCCTGCGCGCCGATGGCGAGGAGGCCCTGCTGTGGGACTTCGGCCGCGATGCCTTCATCCAGCCGCCGGCGCCGTCTGCCCTGCGCGAGGAGGCCCGCCATGGCTGACGACCACTTCGAACGCCCGCTGCGCATCGGGCTGTTCACGCATTCGGTCAACCCGCGCGGCGGCGTGGTCCACACGCTGGAACTCGCGCGTGCGCTGCACGAGGCCGGCCATGCCGTCACCGTGTTCGCGCCGGCCGCGCCGGGCCAGCGCTTCTTCCGCGAACCGCCCTGCCGCGCCGAGCTCGTGCCGGTGCACGGCACGCCGGCCGACACGGTGGCGATGGTGCGCACGCGCATCGCGGCCTTCGTCGACCACCTGGGCGCGCTGCTCGAGCACGAGTGCTTCGACGTGCTCCACACCCACGACTCGATCGGCGGCAATGCGCTGGCACGGCTGCAGGACATGGGCCGCATCGAGGGCTTCGTGCGCACGGTCCATCACCTCGACGACTTCGCCGACGTGCAGCTCGCGCACTGGCAGCACCAGGCCTTCGTCCGCGCGCGGCAGGTGTTCTGCGTGAGCCGGCTGTGGTGCGAGCATCTCGCTCGGCACCACGGGATCGCGGCGCAGGAGGTGGCGAACGGCATCGACACCGCGCGCTTCTCGCCGCGCATGCAGGCTGGCGATGCGGCGCTCGCGCGGCGGCTCGGTCTGCGCACCGGCGCGCCGCTGGTGCTGGCCGTCGGCGGCGTCGAGGAACGCAAGAACACGCTGCGCCTGCTCGAGGCCTTCGCGCTGCTGCGGCAGCGCCCGGGCCAGGCCGATGCGCAATTGGTGATCGCGGGCGGCGCGAGCCTGCTCGACCACAGCGCCACCATGCAGGCCTTCGCCTCCACGCTCGCGCGCCTCGGGCTGGCCGAAGGCCCGGACCGCGCCGTGCGGCTCACCGGGCCGCTGGCCGACGAGGACATGCCCGCGCTCTACCGGCTCGCCGACGTGGTCGCGATGCCCTCGCTGCGCGAAGGCTTCGGCCTGGTGGTGCTGGAAGGCCTGGCGAGCGGCCGACCCGTGGTGGCCTCGCGCATCGCGCCCTTCACCGACTACCTCGCGCCCGAGGACGTGAGCTGGGCCGACCCGCTCGATGCGGGCTCGATCGCGCAGGCACTGGCCGAGGCGCTCGCGCGGCGCGACGACGCGCGCATCGCGCAATCGGCGGCCCGGCTCGCGCGGCACTTCAGCTGGGCCGAGAGCGCGCAGCGGCACGTCGCCCTGTACCGCGAAGGCCTGCGCCGCCCCCACGCCATCGAGACGAGGACCGCACCATGCCCGTGATGCATTTCCAGGTGCGCTGGCCCGATGCCAGCGAATCGCGCTGCTACTCGCCCTCGCTGGTGGTGCGCGACTTCCTCGCGCCCGGCGAACGCTATGCGCTCGACGATTTCCTGCGGCGCACGCGCGAGGCGCTCGGCATCGCATCCGAGCGCGTGCGCGCGAAGTACGGCTTCGCCTGTTCGCAGGCGATGGACCAGCTCGCCGAGATCGAGCGCATCGCCGCGCGCTTCGAGCCCGCCGCCGAGATCACCGTGCTGGCCTTCGACTGACCTCCCCCCTGCGCCCCCATCGAGAAAGAGAGACCCCATGTCCCACCCCACCCATCCCGAGCATCCCTACGGCGGCCGCAGCCACTACAGCGTGGCGATCGTCGGCGGCGGACAGGCCGGCCTGTCGCTGAGCCACTGCCTGCAGCAGCGCGGCATCGACCACCTCGTGATCGAGAAACGCAGCCTGGTCCACAGCTGGCGCACGCAGCGCTGGGATTCGTTCTGCCTGGTCACGCCCAACTGGCAGTGCCAGCTGCCGGGCTGGTCCTACCAGGGCGACGATCCGCACGGCTTCATGGTCAAGGACCAGATCAACGACTGGCTCGCGGGCTTCGTGGCGCAGGTGAAGCCGCCCGCGCTCGAGGGCGTGACGGTGCAGCGCGTGGTGCACGTGCCGCAAAGCGGCGAGCGCGGCCGCTACGAGGTGCAGACCGACGCCGGCCTCTACACCGCCGACCAGGTGGTGGTGGCCTCGGGCGGCTACCACAAGCCGATCGTGCCGCGGCTGGCCGAGAAGCTGCCGGCCTCGGTGGCGCAATACCACTCGGCGCAGTACCGCAACCCCGCGCAACTGCCCGAGGGCGCGGTGCTGGTGGTGGGCTGCGGCCAGTCGGGCGCGCAGATCGCCGAGGACCTGCACCTGGCCGGCCGCAAGGTCTACCTGGCCACGGGCGACGCACCGCGCTGCGCGCGCTTCTACCGCGGCCGCGAGGTGGTCGACTGGCTGGCCGACATGCAGTACTACGACATGCCGGTCACCGCCCATCCGCTGCGCGAGGGCGTGCGCGACAACACCAACCACTACGTGACCGGCCGCGACGGCGGGCGCGACATCGACCTGCGGCGCTTCGCGCGCGAGGGCATGGAGCTGTTCGGCCTGCTGACCGACCTGGACCAGGGCGTGCTGCAGTTCCAGCCCAACCTGCGCGAGCACCTCGACCATGCCGACCGCATCTACAACGGCATCAACGCCTCGATCGACAAGTTCATCGCCGCCAACGGCATCGAGGCGCCGCCGCCCTCGGTCTACGCGCCCGTGTGGGAACCGGCCGAGGAACGCACCCGGCTCGATCTCGCGGCCGCGGGCATCACCAGCGTGCTGTGGTGCATCGGCTTCTCGCCCGATTTCGCCTGGGTCGACGCGCCGGTGTTCAACGGCCGCGGCCACCCGGTGCACCAGCGCGGCGTCACGCGCGAGCCGGGGCTGTACTTCCTCGGGCTGCCGTGGCTGCATACCTGGGGCTCGGGGCGTTTCTCGGGCGTGGCGCGCGACGCGGAATTCCTCGCCGAGGCGATCGCCGCGCGGCGCACCGAACTGCGCGCGGAACCCGAGGTCGCGCCGCCCCGGCTGCAGGCGGCCTGAGCGCGCAGGCTTCAGCCCATCGCGTAGCGCACGATCAGGAAGGCGCCCGAGCACAGCACCGCGAGCGCGACCACGCGCAGGAACTGCTCGCGCGACAGCCGCAGCGTGATGCGCCGGCCCAGCGCGGTGCCCAGCAGCATCGCGGGCAGCAGCAGCACGGCCAGCGCGAGGATCGAGACCTCGGCATACACGCCCGCTGCCAGGAACAGCAGCGCGCGCGTGAGCGTGCTGAGGCCGATCAGCGTGGACTGGGTGACGCGCACGCGTTCCTTTTCGTCGATGCGGCCCGCGAGATAGATCGCGTAGATGAAGCCGCCGCTGCCGAACATGGCCGAGAAGATGCCGCCGACGAAGCCGAAGGGCACGGCCGCGCGCGCCGAGAGCCGCGCGACCGGCCGCCAGCCGCTGAGCGCATACAGCGCATAGGCGACCGCGAAGATGCCCAGCGCCAGCAGCATCGCCTGCGGCCGCCCGAGCAGCAGCAGCGCGGCGCCCACGAGGCTGCCGAACGCCATCAGCGGCACCAGCCGGCGCAGCTCGGCGCGGTCGGCCGCGTCGGCATCGCGGCTCACGTTGACCACGGCCGCGACGAAATCGAGCAGCGCCAGCAGCGGCACGACCGTGGCCACCGGCACGAACTGCGCGAGCACCGGCCCGGCGACCAGCGCGGTGCCGAAGCCGGCGATGCCGAAGATCACGTAGGCCGCGACGATGCCGGCGCAGATGGCCAGCAGCTGCGGCGGCGTGAAGGGCAGCAGGTGCTGCAGGGACGACGAAAAGGTCATGGGCGTTCGCTTCGTGGGGGCGAACGCGAATCTAGGCGCTCGCGGCGCGCCGCGCCAATGCCGAATGCGGCGCGCGGCGATCTCGAAATCAGATCGATGGCGCGAACGCGGCCTGCAGCGACTCGCGCAGCGCGAGCGCATGCCGCGGCCCGCCCTCGCGCCACAGCACCAGCACGCCGCTGCGGCAGCCCTCGCCGTCGAGCGGCAGCGCGCGCACGCCCGCGGGCGCCAGCGCGGCCATCGAGGCCGGCACGATCGCGAGGCCGAAGCCGGCCTGCACCAGCGCGAGCTGCGACCACTTGCGCGAGCGCACCTGCGCGCCCACGGGCTCGAAGCCCTCGGCGCGGCACAGCTCGGCCACCGCATGGCTGAGCCCGCCGCGCTCGCGGTGCGGCAGCGCGACGAAGGGCTCGGCGCGCAGCTCGGCGAGCCGCAGCCGCGCGCGCCCGGCCAGCGCATGCGCGGCGGGCAGCAGCACCATCAGCGGTTCGTCGAACAGCGGCGCCTGGCCCACGCCCGGATGGCGGCGCAGCACCGGCGCGCGCGCGAGGCCGATGTCGGCGCGGCCCTCGGCGATGTCGAGCGCCTGGTGCTCGGACGAGGCCTGCGCGACCTCGATCGCCACGCCCGGACAGCGCAGCGCATGCGAGCGCAGCGCGCCGAGCAGCACCGGCGACAGCGGCACCGAGCTCGAATGCAGCAGCTGCACCGTGCCCTCGATGCCGCGCTGTGCCTGGCGTGCGCCCAGCGCGGCGGCATCGAGCGCGCGCAGGATCTGGCGCGCGTCGGCATACAGCGAGCGACCGGCCGGCGTCATCTCGAGCTGGCGCGTGCCGCGCTCGAGCAGCGGCACCTGCAGCTGCGTTTCCATCTCCTTGACCTGCCGGCTCAACGCCGACTGCGCGATGTAGAGCCGTTCCGCCGCGAGGCTGAAGCTGCCGGCATCGACGATGTCGACGAAGTAGCGCAACTGCTTGTGGGTGAGCATGAAGTCCTCCGCTGGCGTCGCCGCGCCTCAGGCCACCACGCCCGCGAGCGAATCGGCCACGTCGATCGCGCGCGGCAGCGCGGCGCGCACCGCCTCGATGAAGTGCCGCAGCTTGGCCGACTGGAAGCGCGTCTGCGGATAGACCAGGTACACCGGCAGCGGCGGCGCCTGCCATTGCGGCACCAGCCGCAGCAGCCGACCGCGCGCGATGTCGTCGTTGAGCAGCCAGGCCGAGCCCATGCAGGCGCCGAGCCCCAGCACGGCCGCGTTGCGCAGCGCGTAGAGACCGTCGGTGCTCAGGCGCGGGCGGATCGGCACGCGGCATTCCTCGCCGGTCGTCACGTGCGAGAGCCGCAGCTCGGTGCGGTAGAAGGTGCGCAGCGCCAGCCAGGGCAGCGCCGCGAGCTCGGCGGCATGCGCGATCGGCGGCCGGCCTTCCATCAGCGCCGGCGCGACGGCCACGATGCGCGGGATCTCCGACAGCTTGAGCGCCACCACCGAGGGGTCGTCGATCTCGCCGACCTGGATCGCGCAGTCGATGTTCTCGGTGATGAAGTCGGGGCGCCGGTCGTGCAGCAACCATTCGACGTCCACGCGCGGATGCTCGCGCAGGTAGCGATACAGCGGATGCATCAGCAGGTCCTGCCCGAGCGCATGCGGCGCGATCACGCGCAGCGTGCCCTCGGCCGCGCGGCCGGCGCCGCGCAGCTCGTCCTCGAAGGCGGCCCAGTCGGCCAGCAGCTCCTTCGCGCGCACGAAGCAGCGCTCGCCGTCCTCGGTGAGCTTCATGCCGTGGGTGGAGCGCCGCAGCAGGCGCAGGCCGAGCGAGCGCTCGAGCGCCTGCAGCCGCCGGCTCACGGTGGGCTGGCTCATGCCGAGCTGGGCCGCGGCCGCCGACAGGCTGCCGGCCTCGACGATGCGCACGAAGGTCTGCATGAGCTCGACGCGGTCGGCCGGGGCGCTGGCGACCGGAACGGCGGGCGTTGCGGGGGCGGAATTCGTTGCCATGGCGCGATTTTGCGCCTTGTATGCATCAGGCGTATATACGTTGTTCGCTGCCGAGGACTACCGTTCGAGCGCTCAGCCCTGCAAACTCCGCGCACTTTCCGCTGAATCCAAGGGTAAATACCATGTCTTCCATTCAAGCAGCGCATGCGGGTGCCGAACCGCTGGCACCGGCCGCGCCGGCCCTGCCCGCCTCGCTGGTGCTGCTGCTCGCCAGCGGCGCCGGCTTCGCGGTGGCCGCCCTCTATTACAGCCAGCCGATGCTGGGCGTGCTCGCGGCCGACATCGGCGCGCCGACGCGCACGGTCGGCTTCGTGCCCACGCTGACCCAGCTCGGCTATGCGCTGGGCATCCTGTTCCTGGCGCCGCTGGGCGACCGCTACGACCGGCGCCGCATCATCCTCGCGAAGGCGGCCGTGCTGTGCGTGGCATTGCTGCTCGCGGGCGCCTCGCCCTCGGTCGGCATGCTGCTGGCCGCGAGCCTGGCGATCGGGCTGGCCGCCACCATGGCGCAGGACATCGTGCCCGCCGCCGCCACGCTGGCACCCGAGGCCAGCCGCGGCAAGACCGTGGGCACGGTGATGACCGGGCTGCTGTTCGGCATCCTGCTGTCGCGCGTGGTCAGCGGCTTCGTGGCCGAGCACTTCGGCTGGCGCACGATGTTCGTGGCCGCCGCCGCCAGCATCGCGCTGATCGGCGCGGCCGCCTGGCGCGGGCTGCCGCGCTTCAAGGCCACCACGCACCTGGCCTACGGCGCGCTGCTGCGCTCGCTCGCCACGCTGTGGCAGCGCCATGGCGCGCTGCGCCGCGCGGCCTGGGCGCAGGGCCTGATCTCGATCGGCTTCAGCGCCTTCTGGTCCACGCTGGCCGTGATGCTGCACGGGGAACCCTTCCACCTCGGCAGCACCGCGGCCGGCGCCTTCGGCCTGGCCGGCGCGGCCGGTGCGCTGGCCGCGCCGCTCGCGGGCCGGCTGGCCGATCGCCGCGGCCCGGAACTGGTGACGCGGCTGGGCGCCGCGCTGGTGGTGGTTTCGTTCGCGGTGATGGCGCTCGCGCCGCTGATGGCGCCGGGCGCGCAGCTCGCGGTGATCGTGGTGGCGGTGGTCGGCTTCGACCTCGGCGTGCAGGCCACGCTGATCGCGCACCAGACCATCGTCTACGGCATCGAGCCCGGCGCGCGCAGCCGGCTCAACGCGGTGCTGTTCACGGCCATGTTCATCGGCATGGCGATCGGCTCCGCGGTGGGTGCGCTGGCACTCGCGCAATGGGGCTGGGCCGCGGTGACGGCACTGGCGATCGTCTCCTCGGCCGCGGCGCTGGCCGTGCGGCTGTGGCCGATGTCGGGCCGCGCCTGACCGCGGGCCGCGGCGCTCAGGCCGGCGCCGCCGCCGGCATCGAGAACCCCTTGCGCAGCAGCGCCGCCGCGAGCCGGGCACAGACCACGCGGTCCGGCGCGCCGAGCACCACGGCCAGCAGGCGCCGGCCCTCGTGCGCCGCGGTGGCGATCTGGTGCGCGCCCGTCGCGGGCGAGAAGGCCGCGGCCAGGCCGTCGACGCCACGCACCGTGCCCAGCAGCAGGTTGACGTTGGGCAGCGCCTGTTCCCAGGGATCGAGCCGGGTCTTGCCCGCGATGGCCGCGAGCGCCGGATGCTCGTGCATCAGCCGCGCGGCCAGCCGCAGCACATCGCCGGCATTGCTGCGCGCGCGCTCGTCCTGGCCCGCGGGGCAGGCGAAGCGGGTGTCGCGCAGGCCCCAGGCCGCGGCCTGCCGGTTCATGGCCTCGACGAAGGCCTCGGTGGTGCCGCTGTGCCAGGCGGCGAGCGCGAAGGCCGCGCTGTCGGACGAGGCGATCAGCACCGCTTCGAGCAGGCGCTGCACCGACAGCCGCACCATGGCCTCGGCGCCGACCGCGACCGGCGTGCGCTCGGCGCGGCGGTCACGCCGTTCGGCGACCAGCTTGCGCTCCACCAGCATCGCGGTCGCGAGCTTGGCGAGGCCGGCCGGCGGATAGCTGCCGGCCGCGGGCTCGTGGCCCAGCAGCCGGTCGGCCGCGAGGTCGTAGAGCGCCCAGCTCGCGGCCGGCGGCAGGGCCGGCGCGGCCTGGTCGCGCGGTGCCTCGGCGGGCGCGGACGACAGCACGCGCGCGGCTTTCCAGTCGAGCCCCGCGGCCTGTTCGAGGTCCGGCGGCAACTGGTCCGCTGCGACGATGCGGTACGGCGGGGCAGGGGGAAAGGGCTTCAATCGGCGGAGTCCGGCGTGGGGTCGGCGGCGTGGTGCGTGCCGCCGGCATTGTCCGTTGCCGACGCGCGCCGCGTCAGACGGCCAGGCTCTGCTCCACGTCCTGCGTCTTGCGGCGCGCGAGCGCGAGGTTCGACTTCGACTTGTCGAGCACCAGGTAGACGAACAGGCCTTCGTGCTTCTGCAGCGGGCGGATGATGTGGTACTGGCGGCCGAGCGTGATCAGGATGTCCTCGATCGTGTCGTTCAGGCCGAGCGCGCGCATGGTCTTGTTCTTGGCGCGCACCACCTCGGTATTGCCCGCGGCCGCCACTTCGAGGTCCACGCCCGAGCCGACCTGACCCAGGATCATGCCGCTGCCGGAATCGACCAGCGCCGCGCACAGCGCGCCGTCGATCGTCATCAGTTCGTCCATGGATTGCTTGATATTTGCCATCGGTGTCTTTCGTAGTCCATCGCCCTGAGGATCGGCCGCCACCCGGGCGAGTGATGAGCGGCGGCCGGTTGGTAACAGTGAAGGGAAGGCCCGCGCCTCAGGCGCGCTGCAGCGCCAGCGTCGCCTGCTTGGCGAAGTACAGGACCTGGCCGATGACCGCGTCCTTGCCCGCGACCACGCTCACGATCAGATCGGCCTCGTCGTGGCGCGCCTGCAGCATCAGGATGTGACCCAGCGCGGACTCGATCGCGACGTTCTCGCACTGGCCCAGGCCGCTCTCCTCGCCGGCCACCGCGCCGAGCGCGGCCAGCGAGCTCGCGATGGCCGACAGGCGCGCGACCTGCGCGGTGTTCTCCACGCGCGCGGCCAGCTCGAGGCCGTCCTCGGTCGAGATCACGACGGCCTTCACGCCCTTGATCTCGCGCATGAGCGTGTCGACGGCGGACTCGGCGGCGTCCTTGAGGCGGGGTGGGATGTTCATGTCGGAAGAGAAAGGAAAGAAAGGGGCGGCGCTCAGGCTTCGAGCTGGATCAGCAGCAGTTCGAGCAGCTGCACCACCTGCTGCGGATCGGTCACGTTGGCCGGCAGCACCGGGCACAGCACGCCCTTGTCCTGCATGCGCTGGGCATAGGCGTCGAGGCCGGGTTCGGGATGGGTCTCGGTGCGGCCCACCGCGACCACGCAGGCGGTCTGCTCGATGAGTTCGGCGAAGCCGTCGAGGTAGACCTCGAGATCGGCCAGCGGATCGGGACGGCTGTTGTCGACCAGGATCACGAGGCCGAGCGCGCCGCGCGCGAGGATGCGCCACATGAAGTCGAAGCGCATCTGCCCGGGCGTGCCGTACAGGCGCAGCTTCTCGCCGTTGTCGAGCGTGAGTTCGCCGTAATCCAGGCCGACGGTGGTGGTGGCCTTGGCGACCGAGGTGTCGCTGTTGCGCACCTCGGTGCTGACCGGCGGAATCTCGCTCACCGCCGCGATGGCGGTGGTCTTGCCGGCGCCCATGGTGCCGGTGAAAAGGATCTTGTGCTCCACGCTCAATCGGAATCGGTTGGGGTCATGCGGGGCGGATCGCGGCGCATCAGGCGCGCGATCCCGAGGACAGCAGCCCGAGGCGGCTGCGGATGCGCGCGAGCAGGCCGGGCTGCACACCCTCGCGCGCCGGGGGCGGCGCCTCGCTGCCGGGATGCACCTGCGAATCGGGCCAGATCGATTCGGGCGCGCGCGAGGCAGCGCCGCCATGGCCCGCCACGAAGCCGGCGCGCTCGAGCGCGGCGATGAAGTCGGAGCATTCCTGCGCGCTGGCGTTCGAGCGCTGCTGCAGCGCCGCCAGCGTGGACGGGCGGCTCGCGAGCAGGGTCGCGAGCTTCATGCGCACGGGGGAGTCGAGCAGCGCGACCGAGGGCCAGCGCAGCAGCCGGTATTCCTCGCCGCGCGCGCCACGTTCGGCCGATGCGGCAAGGCCCAGCTCGCGCGCATGGACCACCATCGCGCCGAGCCGGTTGAGCATGGCCTCGAGCGCATCGGCATGCAGCGGCAGCCGCAGGAAGGGGCCGCGCGGCGGCGGCGTGTCGCCGACCGTCAGCAGCGGCACGGGCGGCAGCGGCGAATCGGCCGCCTCGGCCGACAGCACCGCGGCCCGGTCGCCCACCACGCGCAGGTCGGCGCCCTCGACCTGCCAGGCCCAGTGCTGGTGGGTGCGGTGGTCGAGCAGCCGCACCAGCGACTTGAAGAGCAGTTCGTCACGGGCCGGCAGCCCTTCGATGCTGAAGCTCAGCAGCGGCCGGCGGTCGCGGGGCGAGGCGCTGAAACCGGTCATGCGTGGTCCGCGGAGGACCGGCGGTCGGCCGGCAGGCGATGCACCAAACTGGGGCTTTTTGGCGATCCGAATGGCAATTCAAGCGCTTCCATCGATGAAACATCCCCGGAAAGCCTCGCGGCCCGCCATTGATTGAATGCCTAAGTGTTAAATAGTGTTTCTCGCCAAAAATATAACACTCGTTGCAATTAAACACACTAGATTACAAAACCCGACTAAGTCCTACGGGAATCGGTGGGAGTTGGAATGGGGGCCCGGGCCGCGGGCAGGCAGCGCTCAGGAACGCAGGCTGGTCCAGAGAAAGGCCAGGGTCGCCAGCGCCATGACCGCGGTCGCGGCCCAGCCCAGCACCCGCCAGTGCAGCGGCAGCACCAGCTCGCCCATCAGGCGGCGGCTGCCGGCGGCCCACATGACGCCGACCATGATCGGCACCGACATCAGCGAATTGATCACCGCCGCCCACACCAGCGCGTCCATCGGATCGACGCCGCACAGGCTGATGCCGATGCCGCAAACCATGGCGGCCGCGAGGATGCCGTAGAAGGCCGGCGCCGCGCCGACCGGCTGCTCGAGCCCGCGGCGCACGCGCAGGAACTCGGCGCAGGCATAGGCGGCCGAACCGCCGAGCACCGGCAGCGCCAGCAGGCCCGTGCCGATGATCCCCAGCGCGAACAGCGCGAAGGCCGCGCTGCCCGCCACCGGGCGCAGGGCCTCGGCCGCCTGCGCGGTCGAGCTCACGTCGGTCTGGCCATGGGCGTGCAGGGTGGCGGCCGAGGCCACGATCATCGAGAAGGCGATCGCGTTGGAAAAGCCCATGCCGACCCAGGTGTCGAGCCGCAGCCGGCGCAGTTGCGCGCGGGCCTGCGCGGGGTGGGTCCTGAGCGCATGGTCCTCGGGAATGCGCTCGATCTCCTCCACCTCCTGCGCCGCCTGCCAGAAGAACAGGTAGGGACTGATCGTGGTGCCGAGGATCGCGACCACCATCTTGATGCTCTCGGCATCCCAGTGCATGCGCGGCACCAGCGCGCCCGCGAGCGCGGCCTTCCAGTCGACGTGCGCCACCAGCGCCACGCCCACGTAGGCCAGCAGCGAGAGCGTGAGCCACTTGAGCACGCGCACGTAGCGGTGGTACGGCAGCCAGGCCTGCAGCGCCAGCGACAGCAGGCCGAAGCCCAGCGCATAGAGCGCCTCGGGTCCGCCCAGGCCCAGCCGCGCGACCTCGGCCATGGCGCCGATGTCGGCCGCGAGGTTCACGACATTGGCGACCAGCAGCAGCACGACCGCGAAGAACACGACCGGCCGCGGCCACAAGGCGGCGAAAGCCGAAGTGAGCCCACGGCCCGTGGTGCGGCCGATGCGCGCGCTCGCGAGCTGGATGCCCACCATCAGCGGATAGGTCAGCAGCAGGGTCCAGCCCATGCCATAGCCGAACTGCGCGCCGGCCTGGGTGTAGGTGGCGATGCCGCTGGGATCGTCGTCGGCGGCGCCCGTGATGAGGCCGGGGCCGAGGCGGTTCAGGAAGCCGCGCTTGGCGGGAGGCTCAGCGCCTTCGCTGGCGCCGGCGCGGTCTTCGTCCTGCTCGTTCGGCCTCGGCATGTTCGCCTCGTCGGTGACCTCGGGACACCGAAAGTAGGGCGCGCCCCCCGGGCCCCCTGTAGGACGCTGCTGCAACCTGGATGCACTTGGCAGGCGAGCATGGCCGTGCGGGCGTCCTACGCCTTCTTCTTCCGCGCCGGCCGCAGCGAGATCCCCGGCGGCAGCGCGAAGCGGTCGCGCGCGCCCTCCTCCAGCCGTGCCGGCAGGCCCAGTGCCTGCGCCAGATGCGCCGCGTCGTAGGGCGCATGCACCTTGATGTCGTTGTCGAAGTAGCAGAACACCTCGCGCGCGCCCCGCGGTGCCGCCACCTTCGAGGCGCGCTTCGCGTCGCGCACCTGCCGTCCCTGGCGCCAGGCCGCGATGCGCCGGGCCCAGTGCGCGAGCGCCGGTTCGCCGTAGCCGCTCGCATAGAGTTTCTTGTCGCCATGCAGCCGCAGGTAGACGAAGTCGGCCGTGAGGTCCTCGAGCAGCGGCCAGCGGCCCGCCGTGTCGGCCACCACGAGCGCGATGCCATGGCGGCGCAGTTGCGCGATGAAGGCCGGGTCGACGAAGCTCGAATCGCGCACCTCGACCGCATGCCGCAGGCGCCGCCGACCGCCGCCGTGCAGCCAGGTGCGGCCCGCCACGTTGTCGTCGTGCTCGCGCGCCAGCTTCAGCGCGGCCGCGGTGGTGGCCGGCAGCAGCGAGAAGAAGGCCTCGAAGCGCTCGGGCTCCCAGGTCATGCGCGGCGGGAACTGCCACAGGATCGGCCCGAGCTTGTCGCGCAGCGCGAGCACTCCCGAGGCGAAGAAATTCGCGAGCGGCACCCGCACGTCGTTCAGGCGCCGCAGGTGGGTGATGTAGCGCGGCCCCTTGACCGCGAACACGAAGCCCGCGGGCGTCTCGTCGCGCCAGGCCTCGTACGACGAAGGCCGCTGCAGCGAATAGAAGGAGCCGTTGATCTCGATGGTCGGCAGCACGCGTGAGGCGAAGGCGAGTTCCTGCCGCTGGGCGAGTCCGGCGGGATAGAACTTGCCGCGCCACGGCGCATAGCGCCAGCCGGAGATGCCGATGTGGACCGCCGGGTCCGCGGATGCCTTTGTCATGGGGCCATCCTGCGATGGCGCGTCGGGCGGGACGTAGGAAGACGGCAGGCGCCGGTTGTCGGCGCCGGCGCAATCCTATGCGCCGTCCCGCGGAATTCGTGACGACCTCAGGCTCGAGGAACCGCTGCAAGCCAGCGGGTGCCGAAGCGACCTCTACCAACGCCGAAAGACCGTCGAAGCCAGTATCGTTCGCGAAACTTAAGCCGGGCTGAAGGTCCGGGCGATCGCTCAGGAAGCCGGCTGCAAACGCACCGCCGTGGCGATGGCCTTGTCGAGCAGTTCGAGGCCGAGGTCGATCTCGCTGTCGCTGATCGTCAGCGGCGGCGCGATGCGGAACACGCCGCCCATCGAGGGCAGCTTCACGATGTTCATGCTCAGGCCCAGCTTCATGCATTCGCGCGTGACGGCCTCGCCGAGCTCGAAGGCCGGCTCGCGCGTGTCGCGGCTCTTGACCACCTCGAGGCCCAGCAGCAGGCCGCGCCCGCGCACGTCGCCGATGCATTCGTGGCGCGACTGCAGCCGGCGCAGCCCCTGCTGCAGCCGTTCGCCCGCGACGCGCGCGCGCTCGACCAGCCCGTCGCGCTCGACCACCTCGAGCACCTTCAGGCCGACCGCCGCGGGCAGCGGATCGGAGACGTGCGTGGTGTAGAACAGGAAGCCGCGCGCGTGGGCCTCGTCCTCGATCGCGGCCGTGGTCACCATCGCGGCCAGCGGCAGGCCCGCGCCCAGGGTCTTCGACAGGGTCAGGATGTCGGGCGCCACGCCGTCGCGGTCGCACGCGAACATCAGGCCGGTGCGGCCCACGCCGGTCTGCGCCTCGTCCACGATCAGCAGCATGCCGCGCTCCTCGCACTTCTTCTTGAGCGCCGCCATGTAGCCCGGCGGCAGCTCGAGGATGCCGCCGCTGCTGAGGATGGGCTCGGCGATGAAGGCCGCGAGCGCGCCGGTCGACTGGCGGTCGATCTGCTCGAAGCCGTCGTCGAGTTCGCGGCGCCAGTCGAGCTCGCCCTCCTTCGTAGTGAAACGCGGCCGGTAGGCATTGGGCGCCGGGATCGCGAACGAGCCGGCCGCGGCCGGGCCGTAACCCTTGCGGCCCGCGCTGTAGGTGGCGGCCGCCGCGCTGCCGGTCATGCCGTGCCACGACTGCGTGAAGGCCACCACCTCGTGGCCCCCGGTCACCAGCCTGGCCATGCGCAGCGCCGCTTCGTTCGATTCGGCGCCGGTGCTCAGCAGCAGGCAGCGTTCGAGCGCACCGGGTGCATGGCGCGCGATCTCCGCGGCCAATGCCACCACCGGGCGCGACAGCATGCCGCTGAACAGGTGGTCGAGCGTGCGCACGTGCTCCGAGACCACCGAGACGATCTCTGGATGCGCATGCCCGAGCAGCGCGCTCATCTGGCCCGAGGTGAAGTCGAGGATGGCGCGGCCGTCGGCGTCGTAGACGAAACAGCCCTGCGCACGCTCGATGATCAGCGGCTCGAAGCTGCCGCCGTAGCGCACCAGGTGGCGCTGTGCCTGTTGCCAGAACTGGGGGTCGTCGTTCCTGCTCATGGGGTGCTTCCCGATCAAAATGCCCACGTTACGCGGCGCCTCGCGCGCGCGGAAGCGAATTGTTTTGAGATCAGCTATCAAGGGAACTCATGCCGTGAGCCAATCGCTGGACATCGACCTGCTGCGCAGCTTCGTCGCCATCGCCGAAACCGGCGTGCTGGGCCAGGCCGCCCTGCGCGTGGGCCGCACGCAATCGGCGCTGAGCATGCAGATGCAGAAGCTCGAGGGCATCGTCGAGCAGCCGCTGCTGCACCGCACCGGCCGCGGCGTGACGCTCACCGCGACCGGCGAACGCCTGCTGGTGCGCGCCAACGAACTGCTGCGCCGGCACGACGAGGCGCTGGCCGAGCTGCGCGGCCGGCAGCTGTCGGGCGTGCTGCGCTTCAGCTGCCCCGACGACTACGCGGTCGTGTTCCTGCCCTACCTGCTGCAGGGCTTCGCGAGCCTGCATCCGGGCGTGCAGCTCGAGGTGATGTGCGCGCCCACGCCGCGGCTGCACGAGCTGCTGGCGCGGCATGCGGTCGACCTCGCATTGGTGTCGGTGGCCTCCGATGCCGCGGGCGCCGACGCGATCCGCCACGAACCGCTGGTGTGGGTGGCGCAGCGCGGCAGCGCGGCCGTCGCCCTCGATCCGCTGCCGCTCGCGCTCGGCGCGCCCGATGCGCTCGACCACCTGCTGCCGCGGCGCGCGCTCGAGGCCGCGGGCCGTGCCTACCGGCTCGCCTATGCGAGCAGCAGCCTGTCGGGCCTGGTGGGCATGGCGCGTTCGGGCCAGGCCGTCACCGTGCTCACGCGAACGGCCGTGCCCGGGGACCTGCAGATCCTCGACGCGAGCGACGGCTTTCCCGAGCTGCCGAGCGTGGGCGTCACGCTGGCCCTGGCGCGCGAGGCGCCGACGGCCCTGACCGCGGCCTTCGCGGCGCATGTGAGGAAGTTTCTGCCCGCGGCTTGAAAGGTCTTCCCATCGATTTCGACCAAAATGGTTGAAGTCCAACCAAATTGGTTGAATAATCCGGTACTCCGTCTTCAAGGAACACCGCATTGACCTTCCTCCACGCCACCCTGTCGATCCTCAAGCAGCACGGGAGAGCGCTCGCCGTGCTCGGTCTGGTGGTCGGCGGGCTGGTCGGGTTCGGCATGTCCTTCGCGGCCTTCATGCCCGAATTGCGCGTGTCGGTCAGCATGGGCTACGGCGTCTTCGCGCCGAAGCTCAGCGGACTGATCGGCGGCCTCTGAGGCGCCGGCCCGGCGCGGAAGACTAGGCGCGCTTGCGTGCCGCGCGCTGCGGCTTGCCGCCGTGGCCGAGTGCGTCCATGGCCGCCTCGATGATGGGCATGCGCCATTCGCGCTGCAGCCCCACGTGGGCCGCGACCATCGCCGAAGCGCCTAGGCCCGACAGCGCACTCGTGACGCGCACGATGCGCTCCATGGTGGTGGCCTGCAGGTCGATGCCGAGCGCCTTGTAGACCATCAACGCCATCTCGGTCAGCGCGGGATCGGTGCCCTTGCCGTTGTCGGCGAGCCGGTTCGCGAGCGCCGACACGCCGGGCCATTCGTAGGTCTGGTCGACCGAGGCCTCCACCACCACCCGCTCGCGCGCCGCGCCCGGCGGCAGGTGCCCGACCGCATCGAGCAGCGCCTGCGCCTGGTCGCGGCAGGTCTGCAGCGCCGCGTCGTAGATCGCCTGCTTGCTCGGGAAGTGATGCAGCAGCCCGGCCTTCGAATAGTTGACCGCATCCGCGATCTGCTGGAGCGAGGTGTGGGCGAAGCCGTGCTTGGCGAACAGGCCCGCGGCGCGGTCGATGATTTCGGCGTCGATCTGGGAACGGGTGGGCTTGGGCATCGGCCTGCAGTCTATCGCAGGCGCTTACCGGATCGGTCGGTAATCGACTGAATCGGTAGACCTTGGTCCTCGCTCAGAGCCCTTGCCCGAGCTCCGAGACCAGGCGCGCCGACAGGTAGAGCCGGCGCGGGATGGCCGAGGCCAGCACGTACTCCCCGGCATCGGCATGCTGGTTGCCGCCGGGCAGGCCCAGATTCTCGAGCACCGGCTTGCCCGAGAGCGCGGCCCAGCCCGCGTCCGAGCCGCCGCCGGTGCGCACGTTGGCGGCCACCAGCTTCGCGCCCACTTCGGCGTAGATGGCGACGGCCTTGTTCATCACGCCCCGGGCGGCGTCCGTGGCGTTGTACGGCGGGATGAGGCGCGTCACCTGGAGATCGATGCGCGCCCCTTCGAGGCGTTTCTTCTGCGCACGCTCGGCGAGCGCGGCCTCCAGCAGCGGAAGATCCTCGTTGCGGCCATAGCGCATGTCGGCCGAGACGACCGTGAGGTCCGGAATGATGTTGGTGGCGCTGCCGCCCTTGATGCTCGTCCAGTTGAACAGCCGCTCCTGCTGCGGGTCCTGCAGATCCTGGGTTCGCAGGATCAGGTCCGCGGCCTCGGTCATGGAATTCACCGCCGTCGGGGACGCGGCGCCCGCATGCGACGCCTTGCCGTGAACCCGTGCCTCCACGACCGCCACGCCCGAGGTGCCGGTGACGAAGAACTCCTGGCCCTCGTAGATGAAGCCGGTCTCGTACGACAGCACGATGTCGCTCTGCGCCGCGAGCTTCTGGATCAGTTCGTTCGACCCCAGCGAGCCCTTTTCCTCGTCGGTGTTGAACATCACGGTGATGGTGCCGAACTGCTGGAAGCTCTGCGCCTTCAACAAGGCCAGGGTGTGCAGGATGGTCGCGATACCGCCCTTCGCATCGGCAATGCCGGCGCCGAGAACCTGGTCGCCATCGATGCGAAATGGCGCCTTGGCCAGCGAGCCGCGCACATAGACCGTGTCCATGTGCGCCATCATCAGGATGTGGCGACCGCCGCTGCCCTTGAATTGGCCGACGATGATGTCGCCGACCACGCCGCTGGTGGCGGGTGTCCTCGTGACCTCGGCGCCGAGTGCCTTGAGGCGCCCTTCGAGGTAATTGCCCATTTCGGGAATCCCGATGGCGTCATTGGTGCCGCTTTCGATATTGACCAATTCCTCCAGGGTCTTGAGCACCGCGGGCTGCTCGTCCTTGGTTCTTTGGTCCAATGTGCTGCTGTAGAAGAACGCGTTGGCGTTGCCGTCCGAACAGCCGCTGGTGACAATGCTCAACAGCAATGTCAAATGAAGAACAGTCGACCGGAATGTCATCTATCTCCCCTTGATCAGAAAAAAGATTTGGAGTCGCTTCAATAGCGGGGGCGATGCTATGAATGCGGCGAATCCGGGTCAATGTTTTTCCGATTTCGGAGAAATTATTCTTTACGCTATTTGTTCAATCGACTCCAAAGAATAATTCAACAACTCTGCAATTGGCATGCGCATTCGAAGTCCGGGCATGCCGATTCCCGCGCTCACAATCGGGCGCCGAGCATTGCCGATGAAATGGCGATCGCGACGATGGTTGCCGCCGCCAGCGCGATCCAGGCCCAGCGCCCTGCCCTCGCATCGCTCACGCCATGCCCCAGCAGAACGACGCGCAGGCCGCAGGCCAGGTGCCCGAGCAGCATGAACACCGCGATTGCGTAGTGGGGAATCAGCCGCACGCTCCATGCATCGCCCGTGAGTCCGGCCGGTGCGCTCACGGCCCAGGCCCAATCGGTGTCGACACCGAAATGACGGGCCAGCACGAATACCGAGTTGACATGCGAGGCAATGAAGAAAGTCAGATAGATGCCCGATGCCAGTTGCAGCACATCGAAGAGATTCGCCTTCCTGCGTGTCTTCGGCAACCACAGCACCAGCCCCGACAGCAACTGGAACGCCATCGCGAGCAGCATCGCGGGTTCGACCCAGGCATGGCGATAGAGCTTGCGCAGCTGGAGCATCAGCGACTGGTGCGCCTGGTCGCCCAGCCAGGCGACGAGATGGTTGAACAGGTGAGGCGCGAGGAAGACGACGATCAGCGCGGCCGCCGAGATGCCGTGGGTGACTCGCAATACCGCGAGTGCGCGCGTGGCTTGCATGCCTGCCGCGGCACTGGCTTCATCGACGGCGTCCACGTCGGACCGCCGCGTGAGCTGCAGCATCGCGACCCATGCCGCCGCGGCCGTCCACAGGCCGGTCCATACCGCCGCATCCGCGCCCTCGATCTTCATCAGGTACAGCAGCACGCCCATGAACGTGAACAGCGGCGGCGCCGCCACCGTGAGGTACGCGAAGCGGCGCGCGGTCAGCGATCGCGCCGTCGGATGCGGCGCGTGTCCCAGCCGCCACGCGAAAGCGAATCCCAATGCGGTGACCGCAAAAGCCGATGCCATGGCGAGCATGGCGAGCACCGGACTGCCGTCCTGTGCATTGAAGCGTTGGTAGAACGCCGCGAGCAGATGCGGATACGCGAGCACCGCGGCAAATGGCGGCAGCCATGACCAGGCGAGATCCGAGTTGGAGGAGAAAAGAACTGGACGATGAAGGGCGAGCGCCATGGCGGGGAGATCCGTCTGAAACGGCCATCGTAGGAGGCACGCCCGCGCAAATTGGCATGCTCCGATGCAATCCGATATCCAGCTTTGATCACCAATGACCGGCCATCACGCGTCGATTGTGCGAACGCGCACCGACATCGGCGCTCCTACCTCCCATGATTCGCCAGCGCTCCTGCCGGCGAGGCCGCGCGATGCTTTGGCCCGCGCCGCTCCACCCGACCCATCGACCATGAAGAATCCCGCCCCCATCCCTTCGATGCCCGATGCACTGGCTTCCGGCTTGGCCGCCAGCTACACCGGCGTGCTGTCGTTCATGGCGGTCGCCGAGGAACTGAGCTTCATGAAGGCGGGCCACCGCCTGGGCCTCGGCCGCTCGGCCGTGAGCCGCAACGTGCAGCGGCTCGAGACCCAGATGAAGACGCGGCTGCTGCAGCGCTCCACGCGTAATGTCGCCCTCACGCCCGAGGGCGAGATGTTCTACGAGCTCAGCCGCCCGGGCGTCGAGCAGATCATGCAGGCGATGCAGCAGGTGCACGAACTGCAGGACGGGCCCGCGCGCGGCCAGTTGCGCGTGTGTTCGACGATCGGCTTCGGGCGCAGGATCGTCGGCCCGCTGCTGGCCGACTTCTACAGGCTGCACCCCGGCATCGACGTCGAGCTCATCCTCGACGACCGGATCACCGATTTCACCGCCGATCGCATCGACGTCAGCTTCCGCAACGGCCGCCTCGCGGACAGCAGCATCATCGCGCGCCAGCTCGCGCCCATGGAGATGATGGTGTGCGCATCGCCCGCGTACGCCGCACGCCATGGCCTGCCCGAGACGCTCGAGGACATCGAGCGCCACGCGTGCATCCAGTTCCGTCTCGGGTCGGGTGGGCTGTACGAATGGGAGTTCATGGAGCCGCCCGCGGGGGACGAGAGCGGCAACCGCCGGGTGCGCAAGCTCATGCCGAAGGGCAGCCGGATCTACAGCGACCCGGAGCTGGTGGTGGGCGCGTTGAGGGACGGACTGGGCATCGCCCAGGTCGCGGGCTACCAGGTCGCCGAGGATCTGCGCGCCGGCCGGCTGGTCCGTTGCCTCGACGCCTATGCGCCCCAGGGGCGGGCGCACTACCTCTGCTATCCCAGCCGCGAACACATGCCGATGCGCATTCGGGCTTTTGTGGAGTTCTATGTGCGGCGGGTTTCGGGCATGCAGGCTGAGCTCGGGTTGCCGCCCGCCTAGGCGAGACCGGGGGGTCGAGCGGGAGGCACCAATGAGAAAGGGTCAGTAGCCTGGTGGCCACTGACCCTTGAATCATTGGAGGAGAGGGAGGGATTCGAACCCTCGGTACTATCGCTAGTACGCCTGATTTCGAGTCAGGTACATTCGACCACTCTGCCACCTCTCCGGTCGCTCTGTCGAGCCTGCGATTATAGCCAGGAAAATCGACACAACCATCCCGTGCCGCGATTTCCCTGTCGTTTTTTCGTCAGCCGCGCAGCACCTCGGTGCCGCCCAGGTAGGGCCGCAGCGCCTTCGGCACGTTGATCGAACCATCCTCGTTCTGGTGGTTCTCGAGCACCGCGACCAGGGTGCGGCCGACCGCGAGGCCCGAGCCGTTGAGGGTGTGCACCAGCTCGTTCTTGCCCTGGGCGTTCTTGAAGCGCGCCTGCAGGCGCCGCGCCTGGAAGGCCTCGCAGTTCGAGACCGAGCTGATCTCGCGGTAGGTGTCCTGCGCCGGCAGCCAGACCTCGAGGTCGTAGGTCTTGGTCGAGCCGAAACCCATGTCGCCGGTGCACAGCAGCACGACGCGGTACGGCAGCTCGAGCGCCTGCAGCACCACCTCGGCATGGCCGGTCATCTGCTCGAGCGCCTCGTAGCTCTTCTCGGGATGCACGACCTGCACCATCTCGACCTTGTCGAACTGGTGCTGGCGGATCATGCCGCGGGTGTCGCGGCCCGCGCTGCCGGCTTCCGAGCGGAAGCACGGGGTGTGGGCCGTGAGGCGGATCGGCAGTTGCGCCTCGGGCACGACCTCGTCGCGCACGAAGTTCGTGAGCGGCACCTCGGCCGTCGGGATCAGGTAGAGCGCCGACAGGTCGGGCGCGGGCTCGCCGTCCTGGCCGCCCTTCTTCGCGGCGAACAGGTCGCCCTCGAACTTGGGCAGCTGGCCGGTGCCGCTCAGGGTGGCGGCATTGACGATGTAGGGCACGTAGCACTCGGTGTAGCCGTGCTGCTGCGTCTGGATGTCGAGCATGAACTGGGCGAGCGCGCGGTGCAGCCGCGCGATCGGGCCCTTCATGACGGTGAAGCGCGAACCCGAGAGCTTGGCGCCCATCTCGAAATCGAGGCCGAACGGCGCGCCCAGGTCGACGTGGTCCCTGGGCGCGAAGCCCAGCGGCGTGGCCGAGGCGCCGGCGCCGCCCTGCGGGCTCCAGCGGCGCTGCTCGACGTTGCCGGTCTCGTCCTCGCCCAGCGGCACGCTGGCGTGCGGCAGGTTGGGCACGGCGAGCAGCAGCGCCTGCAGCTCGGGCTGGATCTCGTCGAGGCGCTTCGATTGCGATTCCTGCTCGCCCTTGAGCGCGTTGACCTCGGCCATCAGCGCGTCGACCGACTCGCCCTTGGCCTTGAGCGGGCCGATCTGCTTGTTCAGCGTGTTGCGGCGCGCCTGGATTTCCTCGGTGCGGGTCTGCAGCGTCTTGCGCTCGGCCTCGAGCGCGGTGAAGGCCGAGACGTCGAGGTAGGGCTGGTTTTTCTTGCGTTTTTCGAGGCCGGCCACGGCGGCGGCCAGGTCTTTGCGGAGCAGGGTGATGTCGAGCATCGCCCGATTTTAGGTGGGCGCGCCCGCACCCCGCCCCGCGCGGGGCTCGTTCAGCCGACCGTGGCCGGATCGACGTTCGCGCCGCAGACGATCAGGCAGACCTTCTCGCCCGCGCGCGGCACGTAGGCGCCGGTCTGCAGCGCGGCCAGCGGCAGCGCGGCGGCCGGTTCGACGGCCAGCTTCATTTCCTTCCACAGCCACTGCTGCGCGGCGCGGATCGCCTCGTCGGACAGCAGCAGCGCATCGGCGACGTGGCGCTGCGCGATGTCCCAGGCGATGGCGCCGATGCGGCGCGCGCCCAGCGAGTCGGCCGCGATGCCGCCGACCTCGACGTCGACCGGCGCACCGGCCTCGCGGGCACGGAACAGCGTGGGCGCGCCCTCGGGCTCGAGCGCGATCACGCGCGCGCGCCGCTCGAACCAGCCGGCGAGGCCGCCGATCAGGCCGCCGCCGCCCACGCTCACGAGCACGGCATCGGGTAGGCCGCCCTGGGCCTCGATCTCGCGGCCCAGGGTGCCGGCGCCGGCCACCACCTCGGGCTGGTCGTAGGCATGGGTCAGCAGGGCGCCGGTTTCGGCCTGGCGCGCCAGACAGGCGGCCAGCGCATCGGGATAGAGCTGGCCGACCACCACCACCTCGGCGCCCAGCGCGCGCAGGCGCGCGCGCTTGGCCTCGGGCGAGACGCCGGGCAGG
>Ga0209902_100452_pt1 | contig 44918 bp, 41 predicted proteins | sample FECB27metaG_FD_188304 | JGI IMG/M metagenome (GOLD analysis project Ga0209902, IMG submission 188304) | Cyanobacterial communities from the Joint Genome Institute, California, USA - FECB-27 (SPAdes) (version 2) | ecosystem: Environmental > Aquatic > Thermal springs > Hot (42-90C) > Microbial mats...
CTGTTTCCGCTCAGCAGGTTAAAGAGCTCCGCGAACTGACCGGCGTGGGGATGATGGACTGCAAGAAGGCCCTCGAGGAGACCGGTGGCGACATGGAAGCGGCAGTCGATTGGCTGCGCACCCGTGGCCTCGCCAAGGCCGCCAAGAAGGCCGGCCGCGTCGCGGCTGAAGGTCTGGTCGGCGTGTCGCTCGACGGCACCCGCGCCGCAATCGTCGAAGTCAACTCCGAGACCGACTTCGTGGCGCGCAACGACCAGTTCCAGTCGATCGTCGGCAACATCGCCAAGCTCGCCCTCGACGCCAATGGCGACGTGAGCAAGCTCAGCGAGATGCCGTACCCGGGTTCGGGCCGTTCGGCTTCGGCCGAGCTGACCGACGCGATCGCCAAGATCGGCGAGAACATGAACCTGCGCCGCACCGGCACGCTCACCGTCAAGGACGGCGTGATCGGCTCCTACGTGCACAACTCCGTAGCGCCCGGCCTCGGCAAGCTCGGCGTGATCGTCGGGCTCGAGTCGACCGGTGACAAGGCGGCGCTGAATGCGCTCGGCAAGCAGCTCGCCATGCACATCGCCAACACCAAGCCGCTGAGCGTGTCGCCCGACGACATCGACCAGGACGTGGTGGCCCGCGAGCGCGCCATCTTCACCGAGCAGGCCAGGGAATCCGGCAAGCCGGACGCCGTCATCGAGAAGATGATCGAAGGCCGCGTGCGCAAGTTCTACGAGGAAGTGACGCTGCTTTCGCAGGTGTTCGTGATCGACGGCGAGACCAAGATCGCCGACGTGGTCAAGAACGCGGAGAAGGATGTCGGCGCGCCGATCAAGGTGACGGGCTTCGTCGCCTACGCGCTGGGCGAGGGCATCGCCAAGGAAGAGACCGACTTCGCGGCTGAAGTTGCCGCCACTGCCGGCGTGAAGTAAGACGCGGGATAAGTTTTGGACGGGCTGGTCAACAGCCCGTCCGAATATGCCATAACCGCCTGCGACGCCCCTAGATTCGGGCCTTGTTGCGCACCTCGGGAGACTGACGAATGGCCAAATCCGCCTACAAACGGATTCTGCTGAAAGTCTCCGGCGAAGTGCTTGCCGGCGACCAATCTTTCGGCATCGAGCCGAAATTCCTCCACGCCATGGCCGACCAGATCGCGGAAGTCGCCAAGAGCGGCGTCCAGGTGGCGATCGTCATCGGCGCGGGCAACATCTTCCGCGGCATGGCCGTGGCCGCCAAGGGCGGCGACCGGGTCACCAGCGACCTGATGGGTATGCTGGGCACGGTGATCAACTCGCTGGCGCTCGGCGATGCCATCGAGCAGAAGGGCCTCAAGGTCAAAGTCTATTCCAACGTGCCGATGGAGACCGTGGCCGACACTTTCACCGCCCGTGACGCCAACCTCGCACTGGCCGACGGCTATGTGGTGGTGTGCGCCGGCGGCACCGGCAGCCCGTTCTTCACCACGGACACCGCTGCGGCGCTCAAGGCGATCGAGCTCAGGTGCGACGTGCTGCTGAAGGGCACCAAGGTGGATGGGGTCTATTCCGAGGATCCCAAGAAGAACCCCAAAGCGCTGCGCTTCGAGACGATCAGCCATGAAGAAGTGATCGCCAAGGACCTGCGCGTCATGGATACGGCGGCCTTCGCGCTTGCTCGCGACAACGGCTTGCCGATAATTGTTTACGCGCTCGACGACAAGGAAGGCCTCAAAGGCGTCCTCGCCGGCCGGGCAAGGAGTACACGCGTCGGCTAAGGCGCGGATATCTTAAGGAGTTTTACGATGGCCGAGGCATTCTCGCTGCCCGCACTCAAGGACCGGATGCAGAAGTCGATCGTCTCGCTGCGGGACGAACTGGCTGGCCTCAGGACCGGACGCGCAAGCGCCAGCCTGCTGGAGCCCGTGACGGTGGAAGCCTATGGCGGCCGCATGCCGCTCAACCAGGTGGCGACCGTCACCGTGCCGGAAGCCCGCATGCTGAGCGTGCAAGTCTGGGATCGCACGCTGGCCGGCGCCGTGGAGAAGGCCATCCGTAATTCCGGCCTGGGCCTGAACCCGGCCGCCGAGGGCACGGTGATCCGTGTGCCGCTGCCGGAGCTGAACGAAGAACGCCGCCGCGACTTGACCAAGGTTGCGCACAACTATGCCGAGCAGGCGCGCGTCGCCGTGCGCCACATCCGTCGCGACGGCATGGATCTGCTGAAGAAGCTCGAGAAGGATGGCGACATCAGCCAGGACGACAGCCGCAAGCAGGGCGACCTGGTGCAGCAGGCGACCGACGCCGCCGTGGCCGATATCGATAACGTGCTGGCCGTCAAGGAACAGGAAATCATGCAGGTCTAGTATAGGCCTGTAACGCGCTGCGCCTGGAGGGCGTCAATGTCCGCCGATACTGCCGTCGCCACGACGCTCAACGAGAAGCCTGGCCTCAAGATTCCTGCCCATCTGGCGGTGATCATGGATGGCAATGGGCGCTGGGCCAAGGCGCGCGGCAAGGTGCGGACCGAAGGACACGTCGAGGGCGTCAAGGCGCTCCGCCGGCTGGTCGACCTGTCGATCCGCTACGGCGTCAAGCACCTGACGGTGTTCAGCTTCTCATCGGAGAACTGGAGCCGGCCGCGCGATGAGGTCAACTTCATCTTCGGGCTGCTGCACCGGTTCGTGGCCTCGGACCTGGCGACGCTGATCCAGAACAATGTCCGGGTGCGGATCATCGGCACCCGCACCGGGCTCGATGAGGCGCTGAAGCGGCTGATCGACGAAGTGCAATCCAAGACTGCGCGCAATACCGGGCTCGAGCTGATCGTCGCCTTCAACTATGGCGGCAAGTCCGAACTGACCGAAGCGACCAGGGCGATCGCCCAGGCCGTAGCCGCCGGCAAGTTGCGCGCCGAGGATATCACCGAAGAGACCATTGCACGGGCGCTCTATACATTCGGCACCCCGGACCCGGACCTGATCATCCGGACCAGCGGCGAACAGCGGGTGTCGAACTTCCTGCTCTGGCAGGGTGCTTATTCGGAGCTGGTGTTCGTCGAGGAGAACTGGCCGGATTTCGGCGAGCAGGTGTTTCTCAAGGCGCTCGATGAGTATTCGGCGCGCAGCCGACGCTTTGGCGGGATCGAGTCGAGGAGCCCGTGAGCGCACCGGAGGACCAGCGTCCCCAGTTCAACCCGCTCGCCCGCCGGTCCTGGACGGACCTCGGCCCCCGCATCGCTTCCGCCATCGTCCTGCTCATCATGGCAGGGGTCGGCCTCTATTTCGGCTCCTATGTCTTTGCAGCGCTCGTCGCCGTCGTATTCGCCGGCTGCTATCGCGAGTGGGAGCGGATGGTGACGCTGAAGCCGCTGACCACGGTCGGTGGCGGGCTCATCGGTCTCCTGGTCATTGCGGCGCTGATCTACCCGGCGCTGGGGCCGCTTGCATCGCTCGCCGCGGTGGCGGCGGCGGTGATCGTCGCTGCCTTCGGTAGCGCCGACACCCGGCTGTGGCGGATGGGCGGCGTTGCATTCTACGGCGTCGTCATCGTCGCGCTGCTGACCATCCGCGGTGAGGCAACCTGGAACCAGCCGGGGGTCTTCGACAGTGGCCTGTGGGCCGGTCTGCTACTCGGCTGCGTGATCTGGGCGACCGATACGGGGGCCTACTTCACCGGCCGCCAGGTCGGCGGCGAGAAGCTGGCGCCGGATATCTCACCCTCCAAGACCTGGTCCGGGGCCATCGGTGGCTTTGCGCTGGGTACGTTGGTGGGGTTGGTGGTCTGGCTGCTGGTGGTGCCGCAATCGCCGTGGTGGATCGGGCTGGCGCTCTGCGCGACACTCAGTATCCTGGGGCAGGCGGGCGATCTGGCCGAAAGCGCCATCAAGCGGCGCTTCCGGATCAAGGATTCGGGCGACATCATCCCCGGGCATGGCGGGCTGATGGACCGGCTCGACAGCCTGACGCTGAGCGCGATCTTTATGTGCGGTGTAGGCTTGCTGCATGGTGGGCTGGGCGTGGTGGCGTCCGGCTTCCTCAACTGGTGAGGCTGCGACACCCCGTCCTATCGCAATCTTAACGCATTCGGCCCCTAGGTTTTGCGCAATTGCGGGGCGTTCGGAACCGACGACATGGACTTTGTTTTCTGGCTGCTTTCCTACGTGGTGCCGTTCCTAGCGGTGCTCACCATCATCGTGTTCGTGCACGAGATGGGGCACTATCTGGTGGCGCGCTGGAATGGCATCGCCATCCAGGCTTTCTCGATCGGTTTCGGGCCGGAGCTGATCGGTTTCAACGACAAGCATGGGACGCGCTGGAAGCTCTCGGCCATTCCCCTTGGCGGCTACGTCCGCTTCGTCGGTGACATGAATGCGGCCAGCATGCCGGATGAGGCGTTCATCGAGCGCGTTGGTCCCGAGCTGAGCCAACAGCTGTTCGTCAACAAGAACGTCTGGCAGCGGATATCGGTGGTTATCGCCGGTCCCGTCGCCAACATCATCTTCACGCTGCTGGTGCTCTACGCATTGCTGCTCGGCTACGGCCGCTACACCATTCCCGCGGTGCTCGACACCGTGCCGGTGGAGTCGGTGGCGGGGCAGGCGGGGCTCACCGAAGGTGACCGGATCATCTCCGTCGACGGATACGAAGTCCGCGGCTTTGAAGATTTTCAGCGCCTGATCGCCACGGCGCCGGAACGCCAGGTGTCAATCACCTTCGAGCGCGCCGGCAAGGCCGAGACCATCACGGCCGTGCCGCAGGCGGTGTCCACTACGGACCGGTTCGGCAATGCGCACCGGATCGGGCGCCTCGGCGTCACCAAGAACATCGATCCGTCGGATGTCGTGCTCTACCGGCCGGGTCCGGTCGAGGCGATCGGCATGACTTTCGAGGAAGTTCGTTTCATCGTCGACCGGACGGTTGCGTTTCTTGGCGACTTCTTTGTCGGTCGCGGCGATGTAGAGCAGCTCGGCGGGCCGGTGAAGGTGGCGAAGGTCTCAGGCGAGGTGGCAAGTCTCGGGATCGTTGCGCTGATCAACCTGATGGCGCTTCTGTCGCTGAACATCGGCATCTTCAATCTGTTGCCGATCCCGATGCTCGATGGCGGCCATCTGGCCTATTACCTGGTGGAAGCGGCGCGCGGAAAACCACTGAGCCAGCGCGTCCAGGAGATCGGCTACCGCTTCGGGCTGGCCATCGTGTTCAGCCTGATGGTGTTCACGCTGATCAACGACCTGTTCTGAGCGAATCCTTCAGGCGCCGGCGGCGTCAGGCGGGGAACACATTATCGCCGCGCCTCCGGCGCATTTGCTCGAATGCCCCTACATTCCCGTTAACCCTTGGATAAGCTTAGTTTTCTAGGTGTTGCAGGAATGCACGAGGGCCAATCTTTCGCTAACCTCGAAGCCGGTCGCGGCTTGTCCGTGGTTAAAATTCCAGTAAAAGCTTTTGATGGAGTTAGCTGGGGACGCTGTGCATGGCGATTCCCGGCGTAGGTCGCACGAGGCAATAAGAATCATGACGAACCCGAAAAAGCTGATGCGCGGTATCTTTGTAGCGCTCGCCCTCGTGGCAGCGCCGCTCGCAGGCGTCAGCGGTACATTCATCGGGGTCGATGCGGCCCAGGCTCAGCAGCAACGCCTCATCTCGGCGGTGCTGTTCGAGGGCAACAGCGGCTTCTCCGACGCGCAACTGCTCGCGATGGTCAACGTGGCGGAGCAGGGGAGCTTCACCGAGGGCGGTCTGGCGGCAGACGCCGAGTCGATCCGCCTCGCCTATGTCGGCAAGGGCTACATGGGCGTGACGGTGACGCCGCGCGTCGAGCAGTCCGAAAGCGGCCGGGCGCGCATCACCTTCGTGGTCAACGAAGGGCAGCGCACCGGCATTGCCGCGATCAACTTCACCGGCAACAACTCGATCGGCTCGGGCACGCTCAAGTCCATTATCCGGACCCACGAGACGAGCCTCCTGAGCTGGCTGTTCCGCGACGACACCTACAGCGAAGACCTGCTGACGATCGATCGCGGGCTGATTGAACTCTACTACATGAACCACGGTTACCCGGATGCGCAGGTGACGTCGGCCGTCGGCGAGTACGACGCGTCGCGCAATGCGTACTTCGTGAACTTCACCATTTCCGAGGGTGAGCGCTATCGCTTCGGCCAGATCGGTGTCGAGACCTCGATCCCGGGCCTGAACCCAGACGCCATGACCGGTGCGATCCGCACGGGCAAGGGCGGCACCTACTCGCTGGCCGACCTGCAGAAGTCGCAGGAAGACCTGGCCTTCGAGGCGACCGCGCAGGGTTATTCCTTTGCCGACGTTCGCCCGCGCGTCGATCGCGACGTGGCCAACAGCACTTTCAACGTCACCTACCTGGTGGATGAAGGCGCCCGCATCTATGTCGAGCGCATCAACATCAGCGGCAACACCAAGACCCGCGATGCCGTTATCCGTCGCGAGCTGGATTTCGGTGAAGGCGACCCCTTCAACCGTTCCATGGTGCAGCGCGGCAAGACCCGTATCGAAGGCCTCGGTTTCTTCAAGACCGTTGCACTCGACATGGCGCCGGGCAGTGCTCCCGACAAGGTGGTCATCAACATCACGGTCGAAGAGCAGTCGACCGGCGACTACGGCCTGACCGCGGGCTTTGACTCGAGCGCTGGCCTTCTGGGCGAAGTGTCGGTCACCGAGCGCAACTTCCTCGGTCGTGGCCAGTATGTCCGCGCCGCAGTGAGTGCCTCGGCGTCGGGCCAGAGCTTCGACTTCTCGTTCACCGAGCCCCGCTTCATGGGTCTGCGCGTGTCGTCGGGTGTCGATGTCTATCATCGCATCGTCGAAGAGACCGACAAGAACACCTACGGCACGACTGCGACTGGTGGCCAGATCCGCTTCGGGGCACCGATTACGACGGACCTCAGCATGTCGGTGTTCACCGGTCTCGAGCAGAAGGTCCTGAAGGATCACGAAGCTCCGTTCACCGATGTCTTCAATCCGGGTGACGTTGCCGGCTTCGAACAGACCTTCAACAAGGCGTGGGTCGGCTATGCCCTGGCGTACAACACGCTGGACGATACCAAGCACCCGACCGAAGGCCTCTACGCGACGTTCTCGCAGCAGTATATGGGCTGGGACTACAACCTGCTGAAGACCGAAGCGAAGGCCCGTTACTTCATGCCGCTGCTTTCCGACTGGAACGTCATCGGCAGCGTGCGGGCGCAGGCTGGCTACATCACCGCTCTCGATGGCGGCACGGTGAGCCCGCTCGAAGCCTTCCGCAGCGCCAGCTCGATCGTGCGCGGCTTCCAGAGTGGCGGCATGGGTCCGCGCCTCGACAGCTCGCAGGAACTGCTCGGCTACACTGGCTACGTGGCGGCATCGGCGGAGATCGAGTTCCCGATCCCGGTCCTGCCTGAGACCTACGGCGTTCGTGGTTCGGTGTGGGCCGACGCGGCTCTGATCGATGGCAATGGCGCGCTCGGCGGCATGGGTGCGGTCGACGCCGGCAGCATCGACGAGAACTTCAAGTCGTCGGTCGGTGCCTCGATCATCTGGGATAGCCCGTTCGGTCCGCTGCGTGGCGACTTCGCCCACGTGCTGAACAAGGCGACGGACGACAAGACCCAGGTCTTCTCGCTCACGCTGCAGCAGCTGCTGTAATCGGTTGGCCGGCGTTCAGCCGGCCTTCCTCCTGGTTATCGAGGCCGCGGCGCGGTTGCCCCGCGGCCTCTTTGTTGTGTAATGACAGCCATGGTCGATACGCGCTTCCACTCTTCGTCAGGACCGATCTCGCTTGGTATCGTGCTGTCGACGCTGGGCCGAAAGGTCGATGTCGACGAGGGGCGAGCCGCCGAGCTGGTGATCAGTGGCGCCGAAGAGCTGCCGCTGGCGGGCCCCGGTCACCTGGCACTCGCGGCGCAGGCCGAGTATCGCGCGGCGCTTGCCGAGACCGGTGCCGGCGCAGTTATCGTCCACCCAAAGTTCCTGGCGGACGTACCGGCGAGTTCCCTCCCAATCGTCGATGAACGCCCGCACGAGCTGTTCGTCGATCTGCTGGAGCGGCTCTATCCGCTTGGCATCCGCGGCGTTGCATCCGGGCTGTTCGAAGCCGGTGGGCCGGCGCCGTTCATCGAGGAAGGCGTGCGGATCGGCGCCAACGTGGTGATCGGTCCTGGCGTCGAGATCGGCCGCAACACCATTATCGGGCCCAACACGGTAATCGGTAAGGGCGTCACCATCGGCCGGAATGCGGTGATCGCCTCGAACGTTTCGATCGAATGTGCCTATCTCGGCAACAATGTGGTGCTGCACGCCGGGGTCCGGATCGGCAGCGAAGGATTCGGCTGGCTGGGGCAGGGGCGCTCCAACCGCAAGATCCCGCAACTGGGTCGGGTCATTGTGCAGGATGGCGTCGAGATCGGCGCCAACTCGACGATCGATCGCGGCGCCCTGGGCGACACGGTGGTGGGCGAAGGCACCAAGATCGACAATCTTGTGCAAGTTGGCCACAACTCGCGCATCGGCCGCTATTGCCTGATTGCCGGTACCTGCGGTATCGGCGGCGGCACGATCATCGGCGACAATGTGCTGGTGGGCGGCGGCGCGGGCACGGCCGGACACTTGCGGATCGGCAATGGCAGCATATTGTCGGCCCGCTGTCTGGTAACGAAAGACGTGCCGGCGGGCGCGAGAGTCGGAGGCTATCCGGCGCAGGACCTCAAGACCTGGCAGCGAGAGATAGCGATGTTGCGGCGACTGAACAAAAGGGGACGAGAGTGACGGTTACCAACGAGGCGCCAGCGAGCGAGACGAGAGAGCTCTCCTCGATGGACATCAACCGGATCCTTCAGGTTCTGCCCCATCGTTACCCGTTCCTGCTGATCGACCGGATCATCGAGGTCGACGGCGACAATTCGGGTATTGGCATCAAGAACGTGACGTTCAACGAGCCGATCTTCCAGGGACACTTCCCGGGAGAGCCGGTGTTTCCGGGGGTGCTGATCATCGAGGGCATGGCCCAGACGGCAGGCGCCATGGCCATTGCCGCCGGCGCGGCCGGCGGGATGAAGCACATCGTCTACCTGCTGACCATCGACAAGTGCAAATTCCGCAAGCCCGCAAGGCCAGGCGACCAGATCGAGTATCACATCAAAAAGCTGCGCCGGCGGATGACCATGGGCTGGTTCGAGGCCAAAGCCATCGTCGACGGCGTCGTCATCGCCGAGGCCGAGGTTGGCGCCATGGTGAGCCCCAGCGAGCAATGAGCATCCACCCTTCTGCGATCATTGAACCCGGCGCCAAGATCGGCGCCGGCGTCAAGGTCGGGCCGTTCTGCGTCGTTGGCGGCGACGTTACGCTGGATGACGGCGTCGAACTGATCTCGCATGCCGTTGTCACCGGCCGGACGAGCGTGGGCGCACGCACCGTGGTTTTTCCGTTTGCCTCGGTCGGGCACCGCCCGCAGGATCTGAAGTATGCCGGGGAGCCGTCGACGCTGACCGTCGGCACCGACTGCGTCATCCGCGAGCACGTCACGATCAATCCGGGTACCGCCGGCGGCGGTATGAAGACCGTCATCGGCAATCACTGCCTGTTGATGATCGGCGTGCATATCGGGCACGACTGCATCCTCGGTGATCACATCGTCCTTTCCAACAACACCGGCATTGCCGGGCATTGCGTGATCGACGACTACGTCATCATGAGCGGGCACTCTGGCTCGGCCCAGTTCGTCCATATCGGCGCGCACGCCTTCATCGGCGGCATGACCAAGGTCGAGAAGGACGTGATCCCCTATGGCACGGTGCTGGGCAACCCGGCCGCGCTGTCGGGCGTCAACATCGTGGGTCTCAAGCGCCGCGGCTTCGACCGCGAGGCAATCCATCGGCTGCGCACGGCCTATCGGATGATCTTTGCCAGCGAAGGCACGCTGCGTGAGCGGGTCGACGATGCGTCGGCCATGTTCCCGGATGAAGAGCTGGTGCAGGACGTGGTGAAGTTCGTCGTCGCGGCGGAACGCCCGTTGACGCTGCCGGGAAACCTGCCGATCAACGTGCCGGGCGAGGAATGATGCCTCGCCGGCTCTCTGTCCTTGCCGGATCGGGAGCCCTGGTCTCCCATGTCGTGGGGGCGGCGCTGGCGGCGGGCGACGACGTCCAGGTCATTGGTTTCGCGCCGCAACCAGAACGCCCGGGCGCCACGCTGGTGGCGGGCGATCTGACGAATCCGGCCAATGCGATTGCGGCCATTGCCGCGTTCCGGTCCTCGCACGTGGTGTTGGCCGGTGCGCTGTCGCTCTCCGATCGACAGCGCGAGGGGCTCGCCGGCTTTGCGGGCGGTGCGGCCGGCGCGGCACAGGGCGACGCTGCGTTGTCGTCGGTGACCGCCGCCATCGAGAAACTCACCGGCGCCCGGGTGATCGGCGCGCATGAAGTGGCGGCCGACCTGTTAGCTGCCACCGGCACTATTGCAGGCCGAGCGACGACTGACGTGGAACTTGCTGCGGCGCGCCAGGGCCTGCTGGCGGCTCGCGAGATCGGTCGGCTTGATCTGGGTCAGGCGGTCGTCGTCGCCGGTCGGCGGGTCGTCGCCGCCGAGGATGTGGGCGGAACGGACGATCTTCTTCAGCGCGTTGCTGCCCATCGTGCCTCCGGTCGCATCGGTGACGGGACGGGGACGCTGGTGCTGGCCAAGGCGACAAAGCCGCAACAGCCGCTCTATGTCGATTTGCCGGCAATCGGCCCCGACACCGTCACCAATGCTGCGGCCGCGGGTATCGGCGTGATCGTCGTGGAGGCCGGCAGGTCACTGGTTCTGGATCGAACGGCGCTCGCTGCCGCTGCGGAGCGGCATGGGGTTGCGGTCATCGGCCTCGGCATCGATGGCTGAGCCGCTTCGCCTGTTCATTCTTGCTGGCGAGGCCTCCGGGGACCGCATCGGCGCTGACCTGGCGCAGCGCCTCCGTCGGACCACTCCGCTCACGATGACCGGCGTTGGCGGAGCCGAGCTTCAGGGGGAGGGGCTGACGAGCCTCTTTCCCATGGAGGACCTCTCCGTGATGGGGTGGAGCGATGTTCTGCGCCGGTTGCCGCTGCTGCTCTGGCGGGTGCGACAGACGGCAAACGCCATCATCAGGCAGCGCCCGGATGTGGTCGTGCTGATCGACTCGCAGGTGTTCGTCAAAGCGGTGGCCAGTCGTGTGCGCAAGGCCGGGCTGCGGGTTCCGATGCTGCTCTATGTAGCGCCCAGCGTCTGGGCCTGGCGGCCGGAACGTGCAGCCGAGTTGCTACCGCTGTTCAACGAAATCCTCGCGGTGTTGCCGTTCGAACCTAAAGTGATGGCGGAACTGGGCGGGCCACTCACCACCTATGTCGGCCATCCAGCGCTTACTCGGTTTCCGATGCGATCCAGCCAACCCGAGCGTGGCCCGCTGCTGTTGCTGCCGGGAAGCCGCGAGGGTGAGTTGCGCCGGCACCTGCCGCTGATGCGCGAGGCAGCAACGATGCTGGAGGCCCATCCGCGCATCACCGGGTTCGTCCTGCCGACGCTGTCGTCGCTGGCCGAGCGCTTGCGGGTCGAGATCGCAAACTGGCCAATGCCGGTTCAGGTGGTCGCCGGCGATGATCGCAACGCCGCCTTTCAGTCCGCCTATGCGGCCTTTGCCGTCAGCGGCACCATCAGCTTCGAGCTCGCCATGTCGGGGGTGCCGATGGTCGTCACCTATGTTGCCGACCCGCAGCAAGCCAAGCGCGCGGCAAAGCTCGGGCGCCCAGTGCAGATCGCGCTCCCCAACATCGTGCTCGGTCGCGAGGTGGTGCCCGAGCTGCAGTTCGTCGATCCCAAGGCCGAACGCTCGCTGGCGCCGCTGGGAGCGCTGCTGGACGATGCCGGGGCGGTTGCGGCGCAGGTCGCAGCCTTCCACGAGCTCAGGGCCCTGATGCAGAAAGGGGCGCCCGAGGCGCCCCTTGTCGATCCCGCGGAGCGGGTGCTTGCCTTGGCCAATCAGCGGCTGCTGATCGGCTCGTAGTCGCGGACCGGGGCGCCGTTGTAGAGCTGGCGCGGACGGCCGATCTTCTTCTGCGGGTCGGCGATCATTTCCTTCCACTGCGCAATCCAGCCCACCGTACGGCTGAGCGCGAAGATGGCGGTGAACATCGAGGTCGGGAAGCCGATCGCGTCGAGGATGATGCCCGAATAGAAGTCGACGTTCGGGTAGAGCTTGCGATCGATGAAGTATTGGTCGGAAAGCGCAATCCGCTCCAGTTCCTTGGCCACCTGCAGGGTCGGCGACAGGTTGTCGGCGCCGAGCTGGGCCAGCACCTCGTTGGCGGCCTGCTGCATCACCTTGGCGCGCGGATCGTAGTTCTTGTAGACGCGGTGACCAAAGCCCATCAGGCGGAAGCCCGAGTTCTTGTCCTTGGCCTTGGCGATGAACTCGGGGATGCGGTCGACGGTGCCGATCTGCTTGAGCATGTTGAGCGCCGCCTCGTTGGCGCCGCCATGGGCGGGGCCCCAGAGGCAGGCAACGCCTGCCGCGATGCAGGCGAAGGGGTTGGCGTCGGACGAGCCGGCGAGCCGTACGGTCGAGGTCGAGGCGTTCTGTTCGTGGTCGGCGTGGAGGGTGAAGATCAGGTCCATGGCGCGGGCCACGACCGGGTTCACCACGAAGTCCTCGGCCGGGACCGAGAAACACATGCGCAGGAAGTTCGAGGCGTAGTCGAGGTCGTTGCGCGGGTACACGAACGGCTGGCCGACGGAATACTTATAGGCCATGGCGACGATCGTCGGGATCTTGGCGATCATGCGGATCGAGGCGATCTCGCGCTGTTCGGGATCATTGATATCGATCGAGTCGTGGTAGAAGGCAGCCATGGCGCCGACCACGCCGCAGACGATCGCCATCGGGTGCGCATCGCGCCGGAAGCCGCGATAGAAATAGTGCATCTGCTCATGCACCATGGTGTGGCGCGTGACGCGCTGCTCGAAATCGGCCATCTGCGCCTTGTTGGGCAGCTCGCCGTAGAGCAGCAGGTAGCAGACCTCGAGATAGTTCGACTTGTCGGCCAGTTGCTCGATCGGGTAGCCCCGATACATCAGCTCGCCCTTGTCGCCGTCGATGTAGGTGATGGCGCTGTCGGTCGCAGCGGTAGAGGTGAAGCCCGGGTCATAGGTGAACATGCCGGTCTTGGCGTAGAGTGAGCGGATATCGATGACATCCGGCCCAACCGAGCCCGAAAGCACCGGGAACTCGAAAGTCTGATCCCCGATGGTGAGTTTGGCGACGGTATCGCTCATCTTCGCACTCCTTGATGGCCTTCAATGGGCCCGCGGAAGGTGGGAGCGGGCAGGCCGTATGGTCGTTTAGAGGCAGGTTCGGTTGGCGTAACTCATATACCCCAGCACTGCAACAGGTGGGTGAACAACGCTGACCTAATCACTTTTCCCAATATGCATCAGCCGGCCTGGTCGCCGAGTCGGGCCAGCGTTTCCTCGCGCCCGATCAGCACCATGACCTCGAAAATGCCAGGAGAAACGGTGCGTCCGGTCAACGCGGCGCGCAACGGCTGCGCCACCTTGCCGAGCTTCAGGCCACGCGCTTCGGCGAAGGCACGGGCGGCCGCGTCGATGGCTTCCACCGACCAGTCATTCAGCCCCTTGAGGACCTCGGCGAAGGCCCCGACATTGGCGCGCGCATCGGGCGTCAGCTGGTCGGTAGCGGCCTGGTCGATGGCCAGCGGCCGGACGGCATAGATGAACTGCGCCAGGTCGATCAGTTCCAGCACCGTTTTGGCCCGTGGCTGCAGCTCGGGCAGGGCGGCGAGCACAGTGTGCTCATTGGCGGCGAGACCGTCCATATCGAACACCCGGTTCAGCTCGGTCGCCGTCTCCAGCATCACCTGATAAAGCCGAGCCGGCGTGGCCTGGCGGATGTAATGGCCGTTGATGTTCTCGAGCTTGACGAAATCGAAGCGCGCCGCGCCCTTGTTGAGTGCCTCGAGGGTGAACCACTCGACCATCTGCTCGGTCGAGAACAGTTCCTCGTCGCCATGACTCCAGCCGAGGCGGGCGAGGTAGTTGCGCAACGCCTCCGGCAGGTAGCCCAGCTGGCGATAGGCTTCGACGCCGAGAGCACCGTGGCGCTTCGACAGCTTCGCGCCATCAGGCCCATGGATCAGCGGGATGTGCGACATCTCCGGCACGGACCAACCCATGCCGTCATAGATGATGATCTGGCGGGCCGCGTTGGTCAGGTGGTCGTCGCCACGAATGATGTGGGTGACGCCCATGTCGTGGTCGTCGACCACCACGGCGAGCATATAGGTCGGCGTGCCGTCGGAGCGGAGAATGATGAAGTCATCAAGGTTCTCGGCCTTGAACACCACTTCGCCCTGCACGTGATCCTGCACGCGGATTTCGCCCGATTGCGGGGCCTTGATGCGGATCACCGGGGCGACCCCAGCGGGTGCCTCCTGGGGGTCGCGATCGCGCCAATAGCCGTTGTAGCGCGGCGGCAGGCCGTTGGCCCGCGCAGTCTCGCGCATCTCGGCCAGTTCCTCGGGCGAGCAGTAGCAATAGTAGGCCTGGCCGCGCGCCAGCAGTTCATTGGCGACGTCCGCATGCCGGGCGGCGCGCGAGAACTGCATGAACGGCTCACCGTCCCAATCCAGACCGAGCCATTTCAGTCCATCGAAGATCGCCTTGACGGCGCCCTCGGTCGAACGTTCGCGATCGGTATCCTCGATGCGCAGCAGCATCTTGCCGCCGGTATGGCGGGCGAAGGCCCAGTTGAACAGGGCGGTGCGGGCTCCACCGATATGCAGATAGCCGGTGGGCGAGGGAGCGAAGCGGGTGACGACTGGGGTGGCCATGGGTCGGTGAAACATCCCGGAGAATTGGCGTTTGGCGGTGTGTAAGCACCCCGGGGCCGAAGCGCAAGCGCGGCAGTTGGCATGGCGGCACGACCCGGCTAGCATCGCTGCTGCGATCAGGCGGAGCGGGGGCTCGGCGGATGACGGTGACAGTCGGGGAGGCGGCGGCCGAGCGGCTGGTTCCGGGGCGCGCCGAACCAGTGCCGCCATTGCCGTTGCCGGCGGCGTTGCGCCCTCGTCGATCGCCCTGGCAGGCGGTTCGCGCCAGTGTCGCCACCGCTATCGAGCATCGCCGGCTTTTCCTGCTGTGGCCCTATGCAGTCATCACCGGCCTCATCGTCTCGCTGGTAACGCCGGAAGAGCCGCTGCCCTGGGTGTTGGGGCTCGGCGCTGCAGCCATAGCAGTCGGCCTGTTTCTCTCCCGGAGCCACACCGCCACGTTCCGCACGCTGACCCTGGCGGGAGCATTCTGGGCCGGATTTGCGCTTCTCTGCGTGCATGGAGCTCTGTTCGGTACGACCATGCTCGCACGCCCTGCCTACGGCACCTACGAGATGCGCGTCGATGAGATCGTGTCGGAGCTCGAAAGCGGCACGCGGGCCATCGTTTCGGCGATCACCCCGACCGGCACGTCGCGGGCGGTGCCGATGCGGCGGGCGCGCATCGTTATCGCAGACGGTCCGGAGCTGGCCCCCGGCGATATCATTCGGGCAACGGTGCGGTTCTATGCCGTGCCCGGGCCGGTGGTGCCGAATGGCTTCGACAGCCAGTTTCATGCGTTCTTCGACGGCATCGGCGCCTATGGCAATGCGACCGACACGGTCGAGCGCGTGGCCACGGGGAGCGGCTCGGCGCCGGAACGCATTATCGACGGCATCCGCCGGGGCATCGCGGCGCGCATCGATGCCGACCTGAAGCAGCCGACCGCGGGGATCGCGCGGGCGCTGATCACCGGCGACCAGAGCGCCGTCTCCGACGAGGCGCGCGACACCATGGCGGCGGCTGGGCTGGCGCATGTGCTGTCGGTGTCCGGCCTGCACCTGACGATCGTGGCCGGCCTGGTGCTGGTGACGCTGCGCGGCGGACTGGCGCTGGTCGGCGGCATCCATCGGTTCGTTTCGGTGAAGCGGGTGGCTGCGGCAGGCGCCATCGTTGCGGCACTCGCGTACTTCGCCATTTCTGGTGGCAATGTCGCAGCCCTGCGCTCGACCATCATGCTGGTACTGGTGCTCGGCGCCGTGGTGTTCGGCCGGCGCGCGCTCACCATGCGCAACGTCGCCATTGCCGCGCTGATCGTCATCGCCACCGATCCGGCGAGCGTGTTCCGGCCGAGCTTCCAACTGTCATTTGCGGCTGTCGTCGCATTGATCGGCGCCTGGGAGTTGATGCGGCCGCCGGAGGGCCGGGAAAAGTCCCTGCTGGCGCGCACCGGCGGGTATCTGTGGGGCATCGTGCTGACCAGCTTCATTGCCGGCGCCGCAACACTGCTGTTCTCGGTCTACCACTTCCAGCAAACCTCGCCGCTCGGGGTAGTTGGCAACCTCTTAACCTTGCCGCTGGTCGGTTTTGTAATGATGCCGTCGGCGGTGCTGGCAACTCTTGCCATGCCGTTCGGCTGGGAAGCGCCATTCCTCGCGGTGATGGGGTGGTCGATCGACGGAATGCTGGGTCTGGGCGGGCTGGTTGCCAGCTGGAGTGCCGGCCTCGATGCCAGCCCGCTACTGGCGCCGTTCGCTCTGCTGATGGGGCTCGCGGCGCTCGCCTGGTTCACCTTTCTGTCCGGCTGGTATCGGCTGATCGCACCGGTCCTACTGTTGCCGGCCGTGCTGTTGTTCGCGCTCGATCGTCCGCCCGACGTGTTGATCGCCGACACCACCCAGGCCGTTGCACTACGTGGTGATGCGGGCCTCGAACTGGTGGCCGGCAAAGGCGACAGCTTTGCCGTCGATGTGTGGCGCGAGACCTACGGTGAGGCCATCGAGCCCGGCCCATTGCTGCGGTGCGACAGCGTAGGGTGCTTCGGCGAAAGCAGCCGCGGCTTCACTGTGGCTATCGTGCGTGACCCCTCGGGCTTCTACGAGGATTGCATGATGGCCGACCTGCTGATCGCCCGCCGGGCCGTCCCAGCCAATTGCGGTGCCGGCACCGTGATCGACGCGGCAGTGTTGACGCGTGGCGGTGTGCAGTGGCTGCGATGGGATGAGGCGCGGAGCGACTTCGAAATCCGTCCCGCCATCCCGCAGCTCAGCCGGCCCTGGCGAGCAGCGCCACCGTGACGCCGGCAGCTTCAATCTGCGCGCCGCCGAGCACGTAGCCCGTCTCGTCTCCGGCCGGGGTCAGGTTTGCCGCAGTGTCGCCATAATTGAAGTAAACGCGCCATTTACCTCTGGTGCGGCAGCGCACACCGGCAGGCAGGGTCAGCGTCGGCACCTCGGCCTCGGTGAGCAGGTGGTCGACGACCCGCTGCATCAGGGCCCGATCGCCGCTGGCTGCGAGGTAGTTGAGCTTGCCCTGTGCCACCAGCACCGGAAAATCCTCTTCATCCTCGATGACGATCTCGGCCCGCGTATCGAGCCGCTCGCGCCAATGCCCCACGGCGCCGCCACCCTTGACCGAAACGGTGCGCCGCGGGTCGGTGCTGTCGACGCGCGCCACCTTGGCGTCGAGCAGGTTCTGCGGCAGATCGGGTCCAAGACCGGTGGGGATGGAGAAGCTCTCGGTTTTCGAGCCGGTGCGTGGCCCGATCAGCAGATGGCCCTCAAAGTTCTCGATGGCGGTGCGGAGGTCATCATTCCAGGCGAACAGCGCCGGGATCACCACCAGGTCATAGCCGGAGAAATCGGTGGTCGAGGGCGGCAGAATATCGACGTCGACGCCGCGCTTGCGCAGCGGCACATAGACGTTGCGCACGTGCTGGTGGTGCGAAAACCCCTTGGCCTGCGGCTGGATCCGCCAGGCCCATTCACTCTGGTAGTCGTAGACGATGGCGACACGGCCCTTATTGGCGACCCCGTCGATGCCGAGCCGCCGCAACTCCTCGGCGACTTGCTTGGCCTCATGGTAGGCCGGGGCCGGCTGGCTGTCGGGGCGCAAGAGGCCCGCATGCATCTGCTCCTGCGCGAATGGAGCTTGGCGCCAACGGAAGTAGGATACCACCTCGGCGCCATGCGCAAAGGCCTCCCAGGCCCAGAGGCGCGCCATGCCGGGCAGGGGATCGGGGTTGTACTCGGCCCAGTTCACCGGGCCGGGCTGCTGCTCCATGATCCACCAGCGGCCGTGACCGACGGCGCGGTAAATGTCGTGCTGCAGCCCCTGTGCGTCCGGCTCGCCCTGACGGAAATACGCCGCCTTCACCTCATCGGACTCGTTGGAAACCGCCAGGTGACCGATCGGGTAGGAGTCCCAGCTCGCCACATCCAGCGTCTCGGCCACTTCGTAGTGATCGAACTCGGTGAAGCGGCCCATGAAATTGTGGATCACCGGCAGATCGGGACGCGCCGCCTTCATCACCTGGTACTGGGTGGCGTTGAACGCGGCGACCTGCGCCGAGGAATAGCGGCGGAAATCAAGGCAGGCCGCCGGCGCCGCCTCGGTGACGGTGAGGTTGGGCGCGTCGATCTGCTCGAAGTCGTTGTAGTCCATCGACCAGAAGACATTGCCCCAGGCGAGGTTCAGCGCGTCGATATCGCCGTACTTGTCCTTGAGCCATTTGCGGAAGCCAACCGCGGCGGCCTGCGAGTAGGAATGCACGGTGTCGTGGCAGCCATACTCGTTATCGGTCTGCCAGCCGGCGAGCGCCGGGTGCTGGCCGATCTTTTCGGCGAGGAGGCGGGTGATGCGGGCACATTCCGCGCGGTAGCCCAGATGCGAGAAGTCGTAGTGCCGGCGCGAGCCGAAGCCGCGCGGCCGGCCGTCTCGGTCGACCGCCAGCATGTCCGGATACTTGTCGATCATCCAGCGCGGGGGCGTGGCGGTCGGCGTGCCGACAATCACCTTGAGCCCATGCCGGCCGAGCACATCCATCGAGGCGACGAGCCAATCGAAGTTCAGCTCGCCGGGCCTCGGCTCGAGCTTTGACCAGGCAAATTCGCCAATGCGGACATACTGGATACCGACTTCCGCCATGCGGCGCGCATCGTCCTCCCACCATTCGACGGGCCAGTGTTCGGGGTAGTAGCAGACGCCGACGGCAGGAAAGGACACGTGAGACTCAGAGCTTGAGGAAGGGTTCGGCAATGCCGGGCACATCGAGCGCCACAGCGAAGACGCTGCCGGCATGCGGCTCGCGCTCGATCTGCTCAGGCGTCATGTGTTCGCGCGCGGTGGTGATGTAGAGGGTCTTCAAATCGCTGCCGCCAAAGGCTGGGCAGCTCACCTGGCTGACGCCAGGCACTTCGACCACCCGGTCGAGCTTGCCGTCGGGCGAGATGCGGATCACTTTGCCGCCGCCCCAGCGGGCATTCCACAGGTAGCCCTCGGAATCGACCACCGAACCATCGGCGCCGCCCGGGCCTTCCATGGTGAAGAAATCTTCCCAGGTGCCGGTCGGCAGGCCGGTGGCGGGGTCGGTGGCGCATTTGACGATCATCTTGCCGGAGTCGGTGAAGTAGGCGGTGCGGCCATCGGGCGAGAAGCAGATCGAGTTCGGGATGCGGATGTTCTCGATCACCTTGGTCGTCTGCCCGGCGCGATACTGGTAGACGCCGCCGACGCCGGCCTCGGCTTTGCGGCCCATGGTGCCGATCCAGAAGCCACCGGTGCGATCGACGCGGCTGTCATTGGTACGGTTGGTCGGCACGTCGCCTTCGATCTCGGCGATCACCGAGGTGCTGTCGGTATCGAAATCGTAGCGGAGCAGGGCGCCCGACTGGGCGATGGCGAGGCTGCCTTTGTCGATCACCGCGCCGGCGCTGACGGTGTCCTTGAAGGTGATCCGATCGACGATATGCCCTTCAGTCCCGGCGCTCAGCATGGTCTGGTTGAGGATGTCAAACCAGAACAGCCGCTCGAGCAGCGGATGCCAGAACGGGCCTTCGCCCAGTTCGCAGCGGCTGTCGACAAACAGCTCGGCTTTCGAATTCATCGTGGTTTTCCCTGGTCGTAGGCAGTGACGGCTGCCGTGGCGCGCAATGCCACGTCGGCGGCCGACATGCCGGGTTTGAAAATGTAGGTGCCGAGCCCGAAACCGGCGCAACCGGCGGCGAAGTACTCGGTGAAATTATCGGGATTGGCGCCCCCGACGGCGTAGAGCGGAACCTCCGGCGGCAGCACCGCCTTCATTGCCTTGATGCCCTTGGGACCGAGCACTTCGGCCGGGAAGAACTTCAGCCCGGTGGCGCCGGAGCGGATGGCGGTGAAGGCATCGGTGGGAGAGAAGACGCCCGGATAGGAGGTCATGCCGCGCTCGATGGTGGCGCCGATCACGGCCGGATTGGTGTCGGGGGAGACGACAAACTGGCCGCCCGCGTCCGCCACGGCGTCGACATCGGTGCGGCTCAGCACGGTGCCGGCGCCGATCAGGGCGCGGCCGTCGAATGCCTTGGCGGCGTCCTCGATGGAGCGCAGCGCTTCCGGGGAGTTGAGCGGCACCTCGATCATGGTAATGCCGGCGAGCACCAGGGCGTCGCAGACTTCGAGGGTTTCGGGAGGAGTGATGCCGCGAAGGATCGCGATGATGTGGCGATGGGTCATGGTTTCTACTCTGCCTGTCTGGCGGCCTTCAGGCCGGCGAGGGTGGCGTCGGTGGCGTCGATGATGCGAGTGCTGGCTCCGAGCCGGGAGAAGCCAAGCTGGTAGAGCCCGCAGAGGCCAACGCTGCCGACCAACGGGATCTCGGCGTCGCCGATCCAATCGCGCTGGCCGCCGATCTCGGCGCCGATCAGCAGGCCTGAGAGGAACCCGGCGCACCACGGTGCGCTGCGGCCGGAAAGCAGCGAGCCGGCGCGAACCTTGAACAGAGTGGCGGTCAGCCGTTCCGGACGTTCCAGGCCCTGCTCGAGGCCCGCTTCGAACCCAAGTTCGCGGTCTTCACCTTCGAGCTCACCGCCGAGCGAATGACGCAGCACCGAGTGCGTGCGCAGCAGTTCGAAGATTTCGCCGGTCATGGCGCTGGAGAAGCGTTCGAGCCTCGTGCCGGAAAGCAGCGCCCATTTGCTGTGGGTGCCCGGCATTACCGCAAGACCTGAAAAGCCTGGGATCAGTGACGACAGGCCCAACAGCTGAGTTTCCTCGCCGCGCATCACGTCTTCGGCGCCCAGATCGCGCAAGCAGACGCCGGGCAGGATGCGAGGGTTGAGCGGCCCTGGCATGTCGGGAGCTACCGCGCCTTGGGCGAGGCGACTGAGATCGGCCGGAGCGTCGAGGTAAGGGGCCTCGATCCAGCCCTGGCGGGCGCCGGCCATGCCGCAGATCAGTACATCGTCGATGTCATCGGCGACGCCGCTGAGCAGTGAGGTCAGCACATCGGGATACTGCTCGCGGCTGAGACGGCCCATGCCATCCGGCGACGAGCGCGCGAAGGTGACTTCGCCGGCGGCGTCCATGCCCCATGCACGCAGATTGGAGGTGCCCCAATCAACGGCGACCCATTCGACTTGTCCTGCCAAAACCTTCTCCCTGGCGCGCTGCAAGTTTGCTGCGCACCGCCATGCCGCTAAAGCGCGATCGGGAAGGTTGTCCACTCTCCTGGTACGATCGCGCGAGCCATTTGCGTGGCGGCGCCTCCCCGAGGGCAACTGAGGCCCGTCGTGGCGGCGCGGACCGTAACGTCTTTGCCGGCCTCGCCCTAGTGCAATAATCGGCCGGCGCGTTCGGTTTCGTAAGAAACGAGGGCAACCACAAAAGAAAAGGGCCGGCTGCTGCCGGCCCAGGGACCCAATTGGCGGAGGGTCAGGAGGTCAGTACTTGCGCAAGAGGCCAACCAGCCGGCCCTGCACCTTGACCCGGTCGGGCGGGAATATGCGGGTCTCGTAGGCTGGATTGGCGGCTTCGAGCGCCACGGAATTGCCGCGACGGCGGAGCCGTTTCAGCGTTGCTTCCTCATCGTCGACCAGGGCGACGACAATCTCGCCGGTCGAAGCGGCGTCCTGCTTCTTTATCAACACGGTATCGCCGTCGAAGATGCCGGCATCGATCATCGAGTCGCCGCGGACCTCGAGGGCATAGTGCTCGCCAGGCCCGAGCATTTCGGGCGGCACCATGATGGTGTGACTGTGGGTCTGGATGGCTTCGATCGGCGTGCCCGCCGCGATGCGGCCCATCACCGGAATGGTCACGGCGCGATAGGAGTCGGCGTTGACCACCGGAGCGGACGGACGGGGCGGCGGCGCGGCCACCTTGCCGAGATTGCCCTCGATCACCGCCGGCTCGAAGCGCGCCTTGCGGCCGCCAAGCGAGGGGTTCATCGAGTCGGGCAGCTTGATCACTTCGAGCGCCCGGGCCCGGTTCGGCAAGCGCCGGATGAAGCCGCGCTCTTCGAGCGCGGTGATCAACCGGTGAATGCCGGATTTGCTCCTCAGATCGAGGGCATCCTTCATCTCGTCGAATGAGGGCGGAATACCGGACTCTTTCATCCGCTCGTGGATGAACATCAGCAGTTCGTGTTGCTTGCGCGTCAGCATGGCGGCTCCGTGAGCAGAATCGGAACAAAGACTGAACGTGTTATACGTGTTCCAGTTATGTTCTGCAATCACGGGGTGAATATTGCGTTACGAGCGCGCAGATTCCCGGGAACGGGGCTGTGCTATTTCGCAACCCTGTAGCTCGCGGCGACCAGCAGCATGGCGGCAGAGAGCAGCACGAAGGCGAAGGACAGGGTGGTCAGTTGCGCCACCAGTCCGATCAGGGCAGGGCCGGCGAGCAGGCCGAGATAGCCCAGGGTGCTGACCGCGGTGATTGCCAGCCCCGGTGACATGTCCCGGGTCCGTCCGGCAGCCGAGAACAGCACGGGTACGAGGTTGGAAGCGCCGACGCCGACGAGGAAGTAGCCGACGAGGCCGGTGTGAACCGAGGGGACGAGCAGCACCAAGGCGAAGCCCACTGCGCCGATGAGGCCGCCGAACAGGACGACGCGCCGCTCGCCTAGCCAGGTCCGGATGCGATCGCCAGCCAGACGGCCGCCGGTCATCGCCACCGCGAAGGCAGCATAGCCGAGCCCGGCAAGGCCAATATCGGCGCCGCGGACGGAGGTCAGGAACACGGCGCTCCAGTCGAGCACCGAGCCCTCGGCGAGGAAGGTCAGGAGGCAGAGGACGCCAAGGATGAGAACGCCGCCCTTGGGCAGCACGAATAGCGGCGACTTCTCCTGGCCGTTGTCGCCATAGGGCAGCAGCCCGCTCAGCGACAGCCCGACGAGCAGGATCGACACGACGCTGACGACAATGGCGGCAACCAGCGGCGACAGGCCGCCGAGCGCCAGCAAGGCGCTCATGCCGCCGGCACCGGCGATACCGCCAAGGCTGAAGAGGCCGTGAAAGCCCGACATCATCGGCCGGCCGCTGTCGCGTTCGACCATCACCGCCTGGATGTTCATCGCCACGTCGACGGTGCCGAGCGAGGCGCCGAAGACGGCGATGGCGACGGCCATACCGAGCCAGCTGTCGGCGGTGGCGAGGAACGGGAAAGCGCCGATCATGATGACCGAGGCGACCGCGATGACGGCGCGACAGCCCCATTTGGCGGTCAGGATGCCGGTGATCGGCATGGCGAGGATCGAACCCAGGCCCAGGCACAGCAGCAGCAGGCCCAGCGCGCCCTCATCAAGGCCGAGCCGCAGCTTGGCCAGCGGCACCAGCGGCGCGAAGCCGGCCATGACGATGCCGACCACCAGGAAGATCACCCGGGTGGCGAGCTGTTCGCGGCGAGCGGAGGGAAGGCGGTCGGAGGCGAGGGTGGTGGCGGTCACGGCGGAGATCCAGTGCTGGAGGGGGTCAGCGGGCGTGGTGGATAGCGGTGCCCTGGGTGGCGAAGTCGTCGAGCAGGGCCACATCGGCGTCCGCCTCGACCACCAGATGGGTAAGCGACGCGGGCCTCGCGACCCGAAACGGCGCGGCGAGACCCAGTTTGTCGGACGTGGCGGCGACCGCCACGGCGCGGCTTTGCATCACCATGGCGCGCTTGACTTCGGCCTCGACGGCATCCAGCGCCGAGACGCCGAAGGTCGCGTCAATGGCGCAACTGCCCAGGAACACCAGATCGGCGTAGATGGCCTCGATGGCCTCGACCGTAGTGTTGCCGCCGACGCTGCCAAGCGAACCCTTGTAGATGCCGCCCAGCATGATGACCGTGGCGCGCTCGTGGTCGGCCAGCGCGGCGGCGATCGCCGGGGCGTTGGTGACCACCGTCAGCTCCATGCTGCGCGGAATGGCGCGGGCGATGGCGTAGTTTGTGCTGCCGGCATCGATGAACACAGTATGCCGCGGCTGCAGCAGCTGCACCGCTTCGGTGGCGAGCCGCGTCTTGGCCTCGGCGTCCTTTTCGACGCGCGCCGAAATTGGCATCGCTACCGGGGCAGGGGCCAGCGCCCCACCATGGACACGCCGGCAATAGCCTGCCTTGGCGAGCTCGCGCAGATCGCGCCGCACCGTATCTTCCGAGACGCCGAAGCGCGTGGCGAGTTCATTGGCGACGACGCGCCCATCGCTCAACAGCAGGGCGCGGATCACGTCATGGCGTTCGTCGGTGAGCATGTGCGACTCCGTGCACGTTCATGCACGATATTGCACGAATACGCACGACTAGCAATGCTTACGCGTCGCCGATCGCAATCGGCAACCGCAGCTGCACGCTGAAGCCGCCGCCCGGTGGAGAAGAAACGCTGAGCTCACCATCGAGGAGCTGGGCGATTTCTTCAACGATAGGCAAGCCGAGGCCAGCACCCGGCTTGTCGTTGTCCCCGCGGCTGAAGCGTTTCTGCACGGCAGCAAGCTGTCCGGGCGCAACGCCTTTGCCGGTATCGACAACCTCCAGCAACACGTCGCCGGCGGAGGCGACGCGAACCGTCGCTTCGGCGCCCGGACCGGCATAGGCAATGGCGTTCTCGATCAGGTTGCTCAGCAACTCGCCGATCAGCATCGGGTCGCCGCGCACCAGGGCAGGGCCGATGCCGTCGAAGCCTAGGTCGATTTCCGCGGCGTGGGCGCGGACGACGTAGTCGCCCGTGCGTTCTCGTGCAATTTCGTGCAGATCGACAATCGGGAATCGCAGGCGGTCGGAGGCGGCTTCGTCGATGCGGGCCAGCAATAGCAGCTGGGCCAGGACGCGCTCGGCATGCACCACCGCTGCATCAGCAGTCCGTGCGGCGTCGCGCGCCGCGGCGGGCGTTTCGGCACGCAGCGCCAGCGCCAGCTGGGTGCGGATAATGGTCAGCGGTGTGCGCAGCTGATGGCTGGCATTGCCGGTGAAATGCCGGAGCGCTTCGAGTGCTGCCGACAGCCGGGTCATGAAAGAGTTGATGGTATCCACCAGCCCCTGCACCTCGCGCGGAACTTCCTGCTCGATGGGCCTGAGATCGTCCAGCGCCCGCCGCGCGATGGCGTCGCGCAGCCGATAGAGCGGCGCCAGCGAGAACCCTACGGCCAGCCACAGGATCACTGCGGCGGCGAGGATCAGCAGCGCCAGGCGGATGGCGGAGCGGATCAGCAGCGTTTCGGTCAACCGCGTTCGGGCAATTGTGGTTTCGGCCACCGTCACGGTGAACGGGATGGCGCTGACACCGGACGAGGCCGCGCGCTGCAACACCGCGACGCGGATCGGCTCGCCGCGGAAACTGGCGTCGGAATAAGCGATATCAGCGGTTGCCAGTTGGGAAGTAGGCAGCGTCTGGTAGCCGGTAATGAAACCCTCGGGGCCGTCGACCCGGTAGAACACCCGGTCCTGCGCCGCAGAGGTCAGCATTTCCAGTGCCACGTAGGGCACGTCGACCTCGAGCGTGCCGTCTTCAGTGACGATGACGCGCTCGGCGATCGCCAGCACCGAGCCAGCGAGCACCCGGTCCGACAGCGAGGTGGCGGTGTCCCTGGCCTCGCGCCAGGTATCGACCACCGCCAGCGCGGCAACCGCCAGCAGCGCCACCATCAGCCAGAGCAGCAGGCGCCGGCGCAACGAGTAGGGCCGCGCCATCAGTCGGCGATCCGGTCGAGATAGTAGCCGAGGCCGCGGGCGACGCGCACGGTGAGCGCATAGGGCGCCAGCCGGCGGCGCAGGCGAGAGATGTACTGCTCAACCGCGTTCTCGCTCAGGTCGTCATCGAAGGCGGCGAGCGACTCGATGATCGATTGTTTGGCCACCACCTTGCCGGCCTTGCGCAGCAGCGTTTCGAGGACACTGAGCTCGCGCGCCGGGATATCGAGGGTCTGACCGAACGCCGAGAGCGTGCGTGATACCGTATCGAGTTCGATGCTGCCGAAGGCGATGGACGAGTTGTGGAGGCCGGCCTGCCGCCGCAGCAGCACCCGGATGCGCGCCTCGAGTTCCGACACCTCGAACGGTTTGGTCAGGTAATCGTCGGCGCCGAGATCGAGGCCGCGCACCCGTTCGTCGAGCGCGCCGCGGGCGGTGAGAATCAACACCGACGACACGTTGCGGCGCCCGCGCATGCGGCGGAGGACATCGAGCCCATCCATCTCCGGCAGGCTCAGGTCGAGCACCACCAGGTCGAAGGTCTCTGTGGTCAGCACGGCGTCGGCCGAGACCCCGTCATGCACCACATCCACCGCATAGCCCGCGACGCGCAGCACCGCGGCAAGGCCATCGGCCAAGGTCCGGTTGTCTTCCACCACCAGGATACGCATCACTCACTCCCCCGCCGCACGGTAGTTTGACGGCGCGGCGTTGCCCATAGCCCTTGTGGAGCGGGCAGGGGAGCGGGCATGGTCCCCGCCATGCTGCGCCTCATCGTCACCCTGCTGTTGTCTGCCGCCTCTCCCGCCCTCGCTCAGGGGATGAAGGTGTTTCCGGCGCTCGACGGCGCCGCCGACGCCCGAACCGTCACCGTCTACTCATCGCTGGACGAGCCGCTGGCTCGCCCGATGATCGCTGCGTTCCAGGCGGCCAACCCCGATGTCGCCGTGGCCTACGAGGACCTGCAGACCGTCGATATCTACGATCGCGTCGTGGCGGAGACCGATGCCGGCGGCCCCACCGCTGATTTCGCCTTTTCGTCGTCGATGGACCTGCAGGTGAAGCTGGCCAATGACGGCTATGCTCAGGAGAGCAGCGTGCCGCTGTCGGCAAGCTGGCCGCGCTGGGCCAACTGGCGCAACACTGCCTATGCGCTGACCTACGAGCCGGCGGTGTTCATCTACCACAAGCCGAGCTTTGCCGGCTTGAAGCCGCCATCGACGCGGGCCGAACTGATCCAGTATCTCGAGGCCAATGCCGATGCGATCCATGGCCGGATCGGCACCTACGACATCGAGCGCTCCGGCGTCGGCTTCATGTTCTTTTCTCGCGACCAGGAGCAGTATTCCGACCTGTGGACGCTGGTCGGCGCCATGGGCGCGGCAGGCGTAAAACTCTATTCGACCACCTCGGCAATCGTCGATCGGGTGGCCGATGGTCGCTTCGTCTTCGGCTACAACATCCTCGGCTCCTATGCCGCCGAGGCAGCGGCGCGGAACCCCGATCTCGGCATCATCCTGCCGGCCGACTACACCATCGTCACCTCGCGCATCGGGCTGGTGCCGAAAGCCGCGGCCAACTCCGACCTCGGCCGGCGGTACCTCGCCTTCTTCATGTCGGCCGAGGGGCAGACGATCATGGCGCAGCAGCTGCAGATCGCGGCGCTCAACCCGAGTGTTACCGGCGACAACACTGCCAACGCGATGCAGCAGGCGCTCGGCAACCAGCTCCGGCCGGTGCCGGTCAGCCCCGGTTTGATGGTCTATCTCGACCAGGTAAAGCGAGCCCGGCTGATCCGGCGCTGGAACGACGCGCTGAGCATCCAGTAAGTAAAGCACATGCCTCTCTGCTTCCCTCCCCCTTGAGGGGAGGGATTGAGGGAGGGGTGGTGCAGTCAGCACCGAGGTTCCCCTCACCACCCCCACCCCCCGCCCCTCAAGGGAAGGGGGCAAACGACAGGTTCGCGACAGCTTCCTGTGATCTGCTTCAGCCTTGGCCGAGGCGTAACAGCGTCCGGCTGAGGAGTCTGGGAGGGCCCCCGCAGTCTTGCGCAACGCTGCCGCATCCGAGCGGCAGCTCGCGGTGTTTGCATCGCGGGACATTCCCCCAGGGTTGCATGATGACGGTTGGCAGCGCGCCGGCCGCAATGGAGGACAAGCAATGAAGCATCTCGTCGCGACTGCCATGCTGGCTGGCGCCCTGGCGCTGCCCACCGCGGTTCTGGCCGCAGACTACTCGATCATGGCGCCCGCCGCACCGGGTGGCGGCTGGGACCAGACCGCCCGCTCGATGCAGGAAGCGCTCACCGCCGACGGCATTTCCGGCAACGTCCAGGTTACCAATGTGCCGGGTGCCGGCGGCACCATCGGCCTCGCGCAGTTCGTCCAGGAAGCCAATGGCAACCCGTCCAAGCTGATCGTCGGCGGCTACGTCATGGTCGGCGCGATCCTGACCAACAAGGCCCCGGTGACCCTCGATGCGGTGACGCCGATTGCCCGCCTCACCGGCGAGTACGAAGTGATCGTGGTGCCGGCTGCGTCCGATATCCAGGACCTGGCTGGCCTCGTCGCCAAGCTGAAGGCCGATCCGGGTTCCGTGTCGTGGGCCGGTGGTTCTGCCGGCGGCACCGACCACATCACCGCTGGCCTGTTTGCCAAGACCGTCGGCGTCGACCCCAAGGCCGTCAACTACGTTGCTTTCTCGGGCGGCGGTGAAGCTCTGGCCGCCGTGCTCGGCAGCCAGGTGACTGTCGGCATCTCCGGCTATGGCGAGTTCCAGTCGCAGGTGGAAGCCGGGGCGCTGCGGGTCATCGGCGTGTCGGCGCCTGAGAAGGTCGCGATCATCAACGGGCCGACCTTCAAGGAAGCCGGCGTCGATCTCGTGGTGCAGAACTGGCGCGGCGTGTGGGCCGGCCCGGGCCTCAGCGCCGAGCAGACCGCCGCGATCGGCGCCGACATCGAAAAGATGGTGAATTCGGCAGCTTGGCAGAAGACGCTCGAGACCAAGGGCTGGAACAACACCTTCCTCGCCGGTGACGCGTTCAAGACCCAGTTGGCTACCGAGATCACTGCCACCGAGGCAATTCTCAAGGACATCGGTCTCGTGCAATGATCGAGCCCATGGCTCAGGCAAACAAACAGCGCCGCCCCGACTGGGCGGCGCTCGTCATCGCTGCGGGTCTCATGGCTCTCGCGCTGCTCGTCGCGTGGGATGCCTCGCGGCTGGGTGGCGGCGGAGCCTATGCCCGGATCGGACCGCAGACCATTCCCTATGTCATCGCCATCTGCCTTGGTGGTCTCGCTATCTGGACCGCAATTGCCGCCTATCGGCACGATTTTCCCGAGCGCGAGCAGCAGGATTTTCCGCCTGTATTGTGGATCGTCGGCGGACTTGTCGCGCAGATGGCGCTGATCAAACTCACCGGCTTTTCGATCGCCACCGGCATCCTGTTTGCCATGACGGCCCGGGGCCTGGGCAAGGTTTCGCTGCCGCTGGCGCTGTTGAGCGGCATCCTCATCTCTGGCTTCGTGTGGTTCGTGTTCGCCCGCCTGCTGCAGCTGACGCTGCCGGCCGGTCCGCCCGAGCACCTGCTGATCCAGGGCATTGATCTCATCACCGCGCCGTTCAAGGCCGCTCCGGGGAGCGCCACCTGATGGATACCTTCGCCCTGCTGCTGCAGGGGCTTTCTGTCGCCATCCAGCCTATCAACCTGCTCTACGCGCTGGTCGGCGTGACGCTGGGCACTGCCGTGGGGGTGCTGCCCGGCATCGGGCCGGCGACCACCGTGGCGCTGCTCCTGCCGGTGACCTACAAGCTCGATCCGGCCGGCTCGCTGATCATGTTCGCCGGCATCTATTACGGCGGCATGTATGGCGGCTCGACCACTTCGATCCTGCTCAACACCCCAGGCGAAAGCGCCTCGATCGTCACGGCGCTCGAGGGCAACAAGATGGCCAAAGCGGGCAGGGGCGGTCCAGCCCTCGCCACCGCCGCGATCGGCTCGTTCGTCGCCGGTCTGATCGCCACCGTCGCCTTGGCATTCCTTGCACCCTATGTGGTGAAGTTCGCGCTGGCGTTCGGCCCGCGCGAGTATTTCGCGCTGATGGTGCTGGCCTTCGTCACCGTGTCGGCGGCGTTCGGTGATTCCGCGCTGCGCGGGCTGACCTCGCTGTTCATCGGCCTGACGCTGGGGATCATCGGCATTGACCTGCAGACCGGGCAGGCGCGGCTGAGCTTCGGCATTCCCGACCTGCTCGACGGCGTCGAAGTCACGACCCTCGCCGTTGCCATGTTCGCCATCGGTGAGACGCTGTTCGTCGCGGCGCAGGGCAAGCGGGCGCCTGAGACGGTGGAGCCGGTGCGCGGCTCGCTGTGGATGAGCGCCAAGGATTGGGCCCGCTCATGGAAGCCGTGGCTGCGCGGCACCGTGATCGGTTTCCCGATCGGCGCCATGCCGGCGGGCGGGGCGGAGATCGGCACGTTCTTCTCCTATGCGGCGGAAAAGAAGCTTTCGAAGCACCCCGAGGAGTTCGGGCATGGCGCCATCGAGGGCGTGGCCGGTCCCGAAGCCGCCAACAATGCATCGGCCGCCGGCACGCTGGTGCCGCTGCTGACGCTGGGCCTGCCGACTTCGGCGACAGCAGCCATCATGCTGGCGGGCTTTCAGCAGTATGGACTGCAGCCGGGCCCCCTGCTGTTCACCTCGAACCCGCAGCTGGTCTGGGGCCTGATCGCCAGCCTGTTGATCGCCAACCTGATGCTGATTGTGCTCAACCTGCCGCTGATCGGGCTGTGGGTGAAGCTGCTGACCATCCCGAAGCCGTGGCTTTATGCCGGCATCCTGCTGTTCGCAACGCTCGGCACCATCGGCGCCAATCCGTCGGTGTTCGAACTCGGCATGCTGCTGGCCTTTGGCCTCCTCGGTTATGGCCTGCGGCTGTTCCACTTTCCGATCGCCCCGGTGGTCGTCGGGCTGATCCTCGGGCCAATGGCGGAGCAGCAACTGCGGCGGGCGCTGGCCATCTCGCAGGGCGATGTGATGGTGCTGTTCACTTCGCCGATCTCGGCGACGCTGCTGGCGCTGGCGGCGCTGGCGCTGATCGTGCCGCTGATCCTCCGGGCCCGCGGCAAGGGCCAGGTGCTGGCGGCAGTCGCGGCCGATAACGACTGACGCCTGCAACACGCGCATGGCTTGCCTGCCTCCGGACCTACTGCAGGAGGCAGGCCGGGCTTCCCATCTTGAAGGTAACGAAAGGACCTTCAGATGAACCGCAAGCCAAGCCTTCTTCGCGACCTGTTCAACATGTTCGGGGCCGCCAATGCCGCAGCCGCAGCCACACACGAGAGCCGGACGCCCCGCGCCCGTGACCTGCGTGCGCTCGGCATCGACCCGAGACAGTTCCACGCTATCAGCCGCTGACGCTGTAACAGGCCGGAAATGACGTTGCGCGTGGCATCCGTCCCGCGCAACGCGATGCTCTTTGCCGCAGCCGACGAGAATAAGTCCTCCGGATCAACGCACTAGGCTTTGACGGAGCCGGCTGCATCCGTATTGGTCGCCTCACCGAATCCTCGGTTCGTTCCGATTTTTCCGCTGGGGCATAATGAACAAGCTTTTCACCGCGGCCGTTGCGGCCATCGTCCTCGGGACCGCGCCGGTGCTGGCGCAGACCACCGAGATCCTCAACGTTTCCTACGACATTTCGCGCGAGCTGTTCGACGCGGTGAACGCCAAGTTCGTGCCGTCCTACAAGGCTTCGGCCGGCGCCGACGTGAAGGTCAACCAGTCGCATGCCGGCTCGTCCAAGCAGGCTGGCCTCATCCTCGAGGGGCTTGAGGCTGACGTCGTCACCTTCAACCAGGTGATCGACGTCGATACGCTGGCCAAGGGCGAGTTCGTCGCCGCCGACTGGAAGGCCAAGTTCGACAACAACGCCTCGCCGTTCTACTCGCTGCCGGCGTTCCTCGTCCGCGAGGGCAACCCCAAAGGCATCAAGGACTGGGCCGACCTCGCCCGCGACGACGTCAAGATCATCTTCCCGAACCCAAAAACCTCGGGCAATGGCCGCTACACCTATCTCGCCGCCCGCGCCTGGGCGACCGAAGCGTTCGCCGGCGACGAAGCCAAGATCGAGCAGTATCTGAAGAAGGTGTTCTCGAACGTTCCGGTGTTCGAGACCGGCGGCCGTGCCGCCACCACCACCTTCGTCGAGAACAAGATCGGCGACGTGCTGATCACCTTCGAGGCAGAGGTGCTCGGCACCATCAAGCAGCTCGGCGACGACCAGTATGATGCGGTCGTGCCGTCCGTGAGCCTCCTCGCCGAATTCCCGGTCGCCGTGGTCGACAAGGTGGTCGACAAGCGCGGCACCCGCGAGATCGCCACCGCTTACCTCAACTATCTCTATTCCCCCGAGGGGCAGGATATCGCCGGCTCGCTGTTCCACCGGGTGCACGAGGCGGCGGCCGTCGAGAAGTACAAGGCGCAGTTCCCCGCGGTTCGTCTCGTGACCGTGGAGGACGTATTCGGCGGCTGGGACAAGATCAAGGCCGATCACTTCGCCGAGGGCGGCCTGCTCGACAAGGTGTTCGTCAACCAGTAGGGCCGGGCCGTTGACCAGCTTCGATACGGCGCGGGAAACACCCCGCGCCGTTGCCTTTGAAACGCGCCTGCCGAAGGCGCGAAAGCCCGGTCGCAGGCATCTGCTGCCGGGCTTCGGGCTGACCTTCGGCATCACGGCGCTCTATCTCGTCCTGATCGTGGCGCTGCCGCTCGCGGCGATGCTGCTGAAAACCTTCAGCCTCGGCTGGCCGGAGTTCTGGCGCATCGTCTCGTCGCCACGGGCCATTTCGGCCTATTGGATCACCTTCTCATCCGCCGCTGCCGCCGCGGTGTTCAACGGTTTCTTCGGCCTGCTGCTGGCCTGGGTGCTGGTGCGCTACGAATTCCCGGGCAAGCGGGTCATCGATGGATTGGTCGACCTGCCATTTGCGCTGCCCACCGCCGTCGCCGGTCTTGCGCTGGTGACGCTGTTCGGGCCGGCCGGCTGGTATGGGCAGATCCTCGTGCCGCTGGGTGTCACCGTCACCCACGCGCAGCTCGGCATCATCGTCGCCATGGCGTTCACCTCGCTACCGTTCGTGGTGCGCACCGTGCAGCCGGTGCTAGAGGACATTCCCGAGGATGTGCAGGAGGCGGCGCGGCTGCTCGGGGCAACGCCGTTCCAGGTGTTCTCGCGGGTGATCCTGCCGCTGGTGATGCCGGCTTTCACCACTGGTGTGGTGCTCTGCTTCGCGCGGGCCATCGGCGAGTTCGGTGCCGTGGTGTTCATCGCCGGCAACCTGCCGGGGATGACGGAGATCGTCTCGCTCTTGATCTTCATCCGGCTCGACGAGCACAACTATCCGGCTGCCGCGGCGCTCGCGACCGTGCTGCTGGCCACCGCCTTCGTCACGCTGTTCCTCACCAACCTGCTTCAGGCCTGGCAGTTGCGCTATGCAGACAAATCCCGCTGACGCATCGCTCCCGGCCGATCCGCGCCGCCCGCAATCCGCGGTGGCGTGGGGGCTGATCGGGCTCGCCTACCTGATGGCCGGCGTCGTGCTGCTGGTGCCCTTGGTGCTGATTGTCGTCACCGGGTTTCGCGAGGGGGTAGGGGTCTACCTTGCCAACATCGTCGAGCCCGAAACGCTGCACGCCATCTTTCTCACCATCCTCGCAGCGATCGTCGTGGTTCCGATCAATGTCGGCTTCGGTATTGCCGCCGCCTGGCTGGTCACCCGCTATGAATTCCGCGGCAAGCGGCTGCTGATCACCTTCATCGAGATCCCGTTCTCGGTCAGCCCGATCGTCGCCGGCGTCATCTACCTGTTCCTCTATGGCGGGCAGGGCCTGCTCGGCCCGCTGCTGGCACAGTTCGACCTCAAGCTGATGTTCACGGTGTGGGCGATCTTCCTCGTCTCGCTGTTCGTCACCTCGCCGTTCGTGGCGCGCGAGCTGATCCCGCTGATGCAGCAGCAGGGCGGCGAAGACGAGGAGGCGGCGCTGTCGCTCGGCGCCAACGGCCGGCAGATCTTCTGGCACGTAACGCTGCCCAATATCCGCTGGGCGCTGCTCTATGGCGCGGTGCTGTGCAATGCCCGGGTGATCGGCGAGTTCGGCGCAGTGTCGGTGGTTTCGGGCGCCATCCGCGGCCAGACCAACACGCTGCCGCTGCAGATCGAGCTCCTGTTCAACGATTTCAACGTCACCGGCGCCTTCGCCGCCGCCTCGACGCTGGCGCTGCTGGCCGTGCTCACCATCGTCCTCAAGTCGGTGCTCGAGCGGAAGACCAGGCACTAGCGGTGGAGTGAGGCCCGGCGCTGACGCCGGGCCCGTTCTCGCTACTCCGCGGCTGCCGCCTGCGTGGCAGGGGTGCCGCTGATGAGCAGCAGCGCGGCCAGCGCGGCGACCGCCGCGACGATCATCGCCCCGAAGAATGCCGCCTGGAAGCCGGCCAGCAGGTCTGAGCCGCTTCCCGCCGCCACCGACACCATGGCGGCGAGGCCGATGGCCGAGCCGACCTGATAGGTGGTGCTGATCAGGCCAGAAGCGAGCCCGGTCTGCTCGGGGCGTGCGCTGGACATGCCGGCCATGGTGGCCGGGATGTAGGCCAGCGCCATGCCCAGCGCGGCCAGCAGCGAGGCCGGCAGCACGTCGACCCAGAAGTCACCGTCGGCGGGCACGCGGGTGAACAGGAACAGCGCGACGGCCATGGCGAGCAGACCGGCCACGAGGTTGGCCTTGATGCCGAAGCGGCCGACCAACCGGCCCGACAACCAGACCATCAGCACCATGATGGTGATGGTCATCGGCACCAGCGCCAGGCCGCTATAGAGTGCCGACAGCCCCAGCACCTGCTGCAGGTAAAGGTTGAGGTAGAACCACAGCGGGATCCACGCCGCCCCGAGCAACGCCATCAGCAGGTTCGCTGCCGCGAGATTCGGGGTCGCGAAGATCGAGAGCGGCAACAAGGGCTGCCGGCCCATGGCCTGCAGCACGACAAAGCCGACGAACAGCAGCGCCGCCACACCGAGCAGGGTCAGCGTCGTGGGCGATGACCATTGTCCCGGACCGGTGGTGACGATGGCATAGACCGCCAGCGACAGCGCACCGGTGATGGTGATGGCGCCGAGCCAGTCGATCCGGCCGATGCCGCCATGCACCCGCGGCAGCAGGGCGGGGGTCAGCAGCAACACCAGCGCGCCGAGCGGCACGTTGACGAGGAAGGTCCAGGGCCAGCTCAGCCACTCGGTGATAACGCCGCCGAGGAACACCCCGGCGGTGCCACCGGCAGCCGCGGCGGCGCCCCAGACGCCGAACGCCTTGCCGAGCTCGCGACCATCATGCGCGAAGAGCTGCATCAGCAGCACCAGCGCCGACGGCGCAATCAGCGCTGCGCCAACACCCTGGATGGCGCGGCCGGCGATCAGCATGGCCTGAGAGCTCGCGACACCAGCCAGAATCGAGGCTGCGGTCAGGATGACGAAGCCGAGCGCGAACATGCGGCGCGCCCCGAACACGTCGCTCAGCTTGCCGCCGAGCAGCAACAGGCCACCAAAGGCGACGACATAGGCGTTGAAGATCCAGCTGAGGTTCTCGGCCGAGAAACCGAGCTGGGTCTGGATCGCCGGCAGGGCGACGCCGACGATCGAGGTATCGAGAATGACGATGAACTGGGCGGCGCTCAGCAGCGCCAGGCCCCACCACCGCCGTGGATCGGGTTGCATTGGAAAGGTCCTTTCGAGTGGTCCGGCGCGGGAGTCGCGCGGCATCGATCGAGGTGCCTAAGGGTTCCAATGTTTGGAGGGTCAAGCCTCAGTGCAACTGCGCGATTCCGAAGCGCGGGCGGTTTGCCGGACGGCCCGAAGGCGGCACGGCAGCGGCGATCTTCTCGATGATCGGGCAGCTCGGCCGTTCGTCACCGTGGCAGGTTTCGGCCAGGTGCTGCAGCGTCTCGCTCATCGCCGCGAGGGCGCGCGCCTTCTCGGCCAGTACCGCGATATGCGCGCGGGCGATCGCCTTGACGTCGGCGCTGGCCCGGTCGCGATCGCGCCACAGCGTCAGCAGGTCGCGCATCTGCTCGACCGAGAAGCCGAGATCACGAGCCCGATTGATGAAGCGCAGCGCATGCAGATCGTCGTCGAGATAGACCCGGTAGCCGGACTCGGTCCGGTGCGGGGCAGCGACCAGCCCGATCGATTCGTAGTAGCGGATCATCTTGGTGGAGATGCCGGTGGCCTTCGCGGCCTGTCCGATGTTCATCCAATGCCTCCTTGTCAGCAGGAGGCGGATACACCTTCCCATGATGGGAAGGTCAAGTCCGAGTCAGCCCCAGCTGAGCGGGATCACGTCGACGATCTCGCCCGGCGGCACGCCCGGCGAATCCTCCGGCACCACGATCAGTGCGTCGGCCAGCGCCAGCGAGGTCGAGTGGCTCGAATCGGTCTCGAAGATCGGCTCCACCTGCAGGAAGCCGATGTCGTTGCGGCTGAGCGTCGCTCGCATGAAGTGCCGGCGCGGTCCGTTGGGCGGCAGGCCGAGCAGGGTGGGGACGCCAATGCGCGGCCAGAACGGATCGATGTGGCCGGTGAGCGCTCTGAGCGCCGGCTTCAGGATCACGGTGGCCGTTACCAGCGCCGATACCGGATTACCCGGCAGCCCGAACACCAGCGTCTTGCCGCGGGTGCCGAACATCAGGGGCTTGCCTGGCCGCATCCGCAACTTCCAGAAATCCACCTCGACGCCGAGGTCGCGCAGTACCTCCTGGACATAGTCGCGCTCACCGACGCTGGCACCGCCAGTGGTGACCAGCATGTCGACGCCCTGGTCGAAGGCGCCGAGCAGAGCTGCCTCGAGCTTATCCTTGTCGTCGGCGACGATGCCGAGGTCGATCACCTGTTCGGCCCAGGGCGCGAGCAGCGGGATCAGTCCGTAGGTGTTCGAGGCAATGATCTGGTCCGGCCCGAGCGGCGTGCCCGGCGCTACCAGTTCGTCGCCGGTCGCCAGCACGGCTATCCGGGGTCGGCGCGTCACGGTCAAGGTCGGGTGGTTGGCCGAAGCGGCGAGGTTCAGCATCGCCGGGGTCAGCGCCACACCCGCCGGCAGCAGCTCGGCGCCGCGCTTGAAGTCAAAGCCCTGCTTGCGGACGCTCTGGCCGGGCTTGGGCACCTTCTCGAAGCTGATCTGGTTGCCCTTGGCCGTCGCTTCTTCCTGCATGATCACCGCATCGGCGCCGATCGGCAACGGCGCGCCGGTGAAGATGCGGACGCACTGGCCATGCTCCATCATGCCGACGAAGCGGGCGCCGGCCTGCGAGGTGCCGGCCAGCTTCAGCGGCTGGCCCGGCACCACCTCGGCGGCGCGTACGGCGTAGCCGTCCATGGCGCTGGCATCGAACGGCGGCTGGCTGTGCCGCGCCACCAGTGGCTGGGCGAGCACGCGGCGATGCGCGCGGACCAGCGGCAGCGCCTCGGTGCCGAGCTTCGGCAACTTCCTGAAGATCCGCTCGATGGCTTCGTCGACCGGCATCATCGGTGGAAATCACCCGACTTGCCGCCCGATTTCTCCTCGAGCTGGATGGAGGTCACCCGCATGGCGCGATCATGCGACTTGGCCATGTCGTAGAGGGTCAGCGCGGCGACTGAAGCCGCCGTCATCGCCTCCATCTCGACTCCGGTCTGCGCTGTGGTCTCGGCGGTCGCCGTCACCAGCAGGGCAGGGCCGTCGCCTTCGATCTCAACGCTCACCTTGGTCAGCGGAATCGGATGGCAGAGCGGGATCAGCTCGGAGGTTTTCTTGGCCGCCATGATGCCGGCGATGCGGGCTACGGCCAGGGCATCGCCCTTTTTCAGTTCGCCGCCAAGGATCAGCGCCACTGTCTCGGGCTTGGCTTCCAGCCGCGCTGTCGCCACCGCCCGGCGGCGAGTCGTGGCCTTGTCGCCGATATCGACGATATGCGCTTCCCCCCGCTGGTTGAGGTGGGTGAGCGCCATCAGCCGTGCAGCAGCTTGATGGTTGCGGCGGTGACGTCGTCCTGGCGCATCAGGCTCTCGCCGACGAGGAAGGTGCCGATGCCGGCATGCTCGAGCTTCACCAGGTCGGCATGGGTGTTGACGCCGCTTTCCGACACCAGGTGCACCCCCTGCGGCACGCCGCCGGCGAGGGTCACCGAGGTGTTGAGCGTCGTCTCGAAGGTGCGCAGGTTCCGGTTATTAATGCCGATGAACTCGGCATTCAGCCCCAGCGCCCGATCGAGCTCGATCTGGTCGTGCACTTCCACCAGCGCATCCATCCGCCACTCCTCGGCGGCGTCGAGCAGGTAGCGCGCGGTGTCGTCGTTGACCGCGGCGAGGATGATCAGGATGCAGTCAGCGCCCCAGGCGCGGCTCTCGGCCACCTGGTAGGTCTCGAACAGGAAATCCTTGCGCAGCACCGGGAGCTTGGTGGCGTTGCGCGCCTCGATCAGGTAGCCCGGCGCGCCCTGAAAGCTCGGGCGATCGGTGAGCACGGATAGACAGGAGGCGCCACCCAGTTCATAGGCCCGGGCGATCTCGGCTGGGTTGAAGTCGGGACGGATCAGGCCCTTGGAGGGGCTCGCCTTCTTCACTTCGGCGATCAGCGCGAACTGGTTGTCAGCCCGCTTCTTTTTCAGCGCCGAGAGGAACCGCCGCACCGGAGGCGCGTCATGCGCTTCGGCGACCACCTCGTTCCAGGGGCGGAGGGTCTTCGCCGCGGCGATTTCCTCGCGTTTGTAGATTTCGATCTGGGAGAGGATGTCGGACATGGGTCAGCTGTTCGATACGGAAATGAGTTTGTCGAGCGTCAATTTGGCGCGGCCGGAGTCAATCTCGCGGGCCGCAAGATCGGCGCCCAGCTTCAGCGTGTCGGCCCGGCCGGCGACGATGAAGGCGGCAGCGGCGTTGAGCAGCACGATATCGCGATAGGGGTCTTTCACCCCATCCAGCAGCCCGCGCAGCCGCGAGGCGTTGTAGGCCGGGTCAGCGCCCTTGAGGTCGGCCATGGTGGCGCGCGGCAGGCCGGCATCCTCCGGGGTGATCTCGAAGCTGCGCAGGTCCCCTCCCTTGATCGAGGCGACGAAGCTCGGGCCGGTGGTCGAGAGCTCATCGATGCCATCGGCGCCATGCACGACCCAGGCCGAAATGGCGCGGTTGGCAAGCAGCGCCGCGGCGACCGGTTCGACCCATTTCTTGTCGTAGACACCCAGCATGTAGCGGCGGGCGCCGGCCGGGTTCGACTGCGGCCCCAGGAGGTTGAACATGGTGCGGGTGCCCATCTCCATGCGGGTGGGGCCGACATGCTTCATCGCCGGGTGATGCGCCGGCGCGAACATGAAGCCGATGCTGGCCTCGCGGATGCACTGGCTGATCTTGTCGGGCCCGATATCGGTTTTGATACCGAGGGCCTGCAGCACATCGGAGGCGCCCGACCTGGAACTCAGCGCGCGGTTGCCGTGCTTGGCCACTGGAACGCCGGCGCCCGCCACGACGATCGATGTCGCGGTCGAAATATTCAGCGTCTCCGCCCCGTCGCCACCGGTGCCGACGATATCGATGATGCTGTCCGGGGCATCGACCGCCACCGGCACCATCTTGTCACGAAGGATCGACACGGCCGCGGCGATCTCGCCGACCGTCTCGCCCTTCACCCGCATACCCATCAGGAACGCGCCGATCTGGCTCGGCGTCGCTTCGCCATCCATGATCGTGGTCATGACGGCGCGCATTTCTTCGCCGGTCAGATCCTGGCGCGATGCGATCTTGTTGAGAGCTCCCTTGATATCCATCACGCGGCCTTCCTGAGGTTGAAGTCGCGGGCGAGGTTGAGGAAGTTCTGCAGGATCGCGTGCCCGTTTTCCGACGCGATGCTCTCGGGGTGGAACTGCACGCCGTGGCTCGGGTAGTTCCGGTGCTGCATGCCCATGATCAGCCCGTCAGCGGTGGAGGCGGTGACCTCCAGCACATCCGGCAGGCTTTGGGGCCTGACGATCAGCGAGTGGTAGCGCGTCGCCTCGAAACCGGAGTTCAGCCCGCGGAACAGGCCCTTGCCGCTGTGATTGATCTTGCTGGTCTTGCCGTGCATCAACTGCGGCGCGCGGATCACCTCGCCGCCCATCGCCTGGCCGAGCGCCTGGTGCCCGAGGCACACTCCAAGGATCGGCGTTGTCGGCGCGAAGCGCTCGATCAGGCTGAGGCAGATGCCGGCCGTATCGGGGGTCGCCGGGCCCGGCGACAGTACAATGGCTTCGGGGGCAATCGCCGCGACCTGATCGAGGGTGATCTTGTCGTTGCGCCATACCTCGGACTCGCCGCCCAGTTCGCCCAGGAAGTGGACGAGGTTGTAGGTGAAGCTGTCGTAGTTATCGATGACGAGGAGGCGCATGTCTCAGGTTCCAGGCTCGGACGTTATGTAAAACACCGGGTCATTCCCGCGAAAGCGGAAATCACAGAATCAGAGCTGCCCCCGCCATCGTAGAGTGCTCATTGGCCAACCCGCGCTTCGCCGGCATAGCGGAGCGCCTCTTCTGCGGCGCTGAACAGGGCGCGCGCCTTGTTCTCGCATTCGAGCTGCTCGAGCTCGGCTTTGCTGTCGGCGACGATACCGGCGCCCGACTGCACGTAGATCTTACCCTTGGCGACGATCGCGGTGCGCAGCACGATGCAGGTATCCATCGTGCCGTCAGCGCCGAAATAGCCGACGCAGCCGCCATAAATGCCGCGGCGCGACTTCTCGAGTTCGTCGATGATCTCCATCGCCCGGACTTTTGGCGCGCCCGAGACGGTGCCGGCAGGGAAGCCGGCGGCCAGCGCATCGACGAAATCGTATTTCGGGTCGAGGTCGCCCACGACGTTCGAGACGATGTGCATGACGTGCGAATAGTACTCGAGGAAGAACTTGTCGGTAACCTCGACGCTACCGATCTTGGCCACCCGGCCGACGTCGTTGCGGCCGAGGTCGAGCAGCATCAGGTGCTCGGCCAGTTCCTTGGGGTCGCTCAGCAGCTCGTCCGCCAGTTCCTTGTCGCGCGTCGGCGTGGCGCCGCGTTTGCGGGTGCCGGCGATGGGGCGGATGTTGACCTTGCCGTCCTGCACTTTCACCAGGATTTCCGGGCTTGAACCCGCGACGGCGAAATCGCCGAAATCCAGCATGTACATGTAGGGCGAAGGGTTGGTGCGGCGCAGCGCGCGATAGAGCGCGGTCGGCGGCAGCGTGAACTCGGCCTCGAAGCGCTGGCTCAGCACCACCTGGAAGATGTCGCCGGCTCGGATGTACTCCTTGGCGTCCTCGACCATGCGGGCATACTGCTCGACGCTGGTGTTGGACTTGACCGCGATGGCGTCGATATCGGGCGGCGTCGAGGTGTAGGGCAGGGTGCGCCCCATGCGGCCAACGGCATCATCGATGCGGCTCTGGGCGCCTTCCCAGGCTTGCCGGGCGGTCACGCCCGGGCGGATGTAGACCGGCGCGGTGAGATAGAGTTCGTCCTTCAGCGTATCGAACACGGCGAGCACGGTGGGCCGCATCAGGATCGCTTCGGGGAAACCCAGCGGATCCTCGTGGCGGTCGGGCAGCACCTCCATCAGGCGCACCATGTCGTAGCCGAGATAGCCGTAGATGCCGGCCGCAGTCGAGGGAAGACCGGGCGGCACTTCCGCCTGGCTCTCCGCCACCAGGGCGCGCAGCACATCGAGCGGCGGCTCGCTGACCGGGGTGAAGGCGTCGGGCGTCAGGCCGGCATTGCGATTGATGATTGCCTGGCCTTTCTCGACCTTGAGGATGATGTCCGGATCAAAGCCGATCATCGAGTAGCGCCCGACCGTGGCGCCATCCTGCACGCTTTCGAGCAGGAAGGTGTTCTTCCGCCCCTCGGCGAGCTTCAGGTAGGCGCCGATCGGCGTTTCCAGATCGGCGACGACGCGCCGGAAGACGATCTGGGCGCGGCCGGCGTCGTAGCCCGCCGCGAAGGCGCCGTACTGGTCGTCAGCGGTCATTGCAGGGCGCCGGTATCGGTAAGTTGCTTCAGGACCTGCTCGTTGATCCTGAGGCCGGCTTCCGACTTCAGCCCGGTCAGCAGATCGCTGTAGAGCGCATCACGGCTCGACTCTTCGACGAACTTCTTGATCTCGGCCGTCTGGTCGGAGGTGCCCTGGTTCACTTCGACCACCTGGAACACCACGTGGTCGCCGTCGCCGTTCACCGCCGAGCCGAAATGCGTCGGGCCGCCGTTGAAGATCTCATTGGCTACCGCCTGGTTCAGCACGGTCGTGCCGTCGCCAGCGCGCTTCAGCGGCTGGCTGAGGATCGGGAACTGGCCGATGCTGCTGGCAACGTCGGCAAATGCGGTACCGGCCTTCACCTGCTCGAGCAGCTTGGCTGCTTCGGCGGTGACGGCTTCGTCGGTCTTGGCATTGGTCCAGGCAGTGATCACCGCGTCGCGGACCTCGTCGAGCGTCTGGTCTCGCGCGTCCTCGACCTGCTTGAGGTCGAACCAGAGGTTGCGGGTCGAGCTCAGCTGGATGGTCGGAGCGAGGTTGCCCTGCTCGGCCTTGAACACCGCGGTGGCGATGCGCTGCGCATCCTCGGGGCCGACGTCCGGGCTGTTGGCGAGCTCCGCACCGGTTTCGGTGAGCGGGACGGTCACGGTGTGGAGGCCAAAGCGCTCGGCGATCTCCGGCAGCGGCTTGAACGCGGCGCGCAGTTCCTCGATCTGGTCGAGCACGTCGGTATATTCGTTGCGGGCCTGGGTGAGCGCCAACTGCTTGGCGATATCGGCCTTGGCGTCCTCGAGGCTGATGACGCCGCCCGGCTCGATCGCCGAAACGGTGACGGCGCGCTTCGAGCCGATGCCCTCGATGATGACGTAGTCGTTCAGCGCCAGCCCGAACGCCGCGTCGGCCAGGCTGCTGTCGGTGATCTCGGTCTTGCTGAGGTTGCCCAGATCCTGGGCGCTCGCGCCGCTGGCGGCGAGCACGTCGGCGAACGGTGTACCGGCGGCCTTGCCGTCGGTGAAGGCCTTCTCGAGCTCAGGCGTGTTGAGCACCACCTGCTTGACGGTGCGCCGCTCGATCTTCACGCGGCTCTGCTTGGTGCGCTCGTATTCGGCCGCGACGTCTTCATCCGAAATGGTCTTGGTGGCGGCGATCGCCTCGGGTGACAGCGCCAGCAGCTCGATCGTACGGGTCGCCTTGGTGCGGAAATTGGCCTGGTTGTCCTTGAGGTAGGTCGCCAGCTCTTCTTCCGTCGGTTCGGCAACCGGGGGCAGGGCCTGGGCGTTCAGGATGAAGTAGTCGACAGTCCGCGTGTCACCCGAAAAGCGGCTCAACAGCTCGGTAGCGGTCGTAGGCGCCGGCGCACCGGAGAGCAGGCCGCTCACCAGTTGCTGGCGGCGCGCCGCCTTGGTCTGGAGGTCGAAATACTCAGCTTCGGTGAAACCGTTCTGCTGCAGCACGCGCAGGAAATTGCTGCGATCGAACGCACCAAGCGCGCTCGAAAAGCTCGGGTCCTCGCGCAGCATCTTGCCGAGGCGGTCCTCGGAGACGCCGAGGCCGAGGTCCTCGCCGAGCTTGTTGACGGCGGCCTCACCAGCGAGCCGGTCGAGCACCGCGCCCGGCACGCCGAAGACATTGGCTTCCTCGACGGTCGGCACGCGCCCGATCTGCTGGGCGACAGCATTGATCTGGGTATTGTAGGCGCGCTGATAGTCGCGCACCGAAATATCCTGTCCGGCGACGGTGGCCACGGTGTTCGTGCCGAAGCCGGTGATGACGTTCGAAATACCGAACCCCGCCAGGCCGACAATCAGAAAGGCGCCGAGAATCTTGCCGAACCAGGTCTTGGTCAGGTGGCGAAAGCTATCGAGCATCGAGACAAATCCAACAACAGCCGCCTCCCCGGCGGGCGGCGGATACTAGACAGGGTCGAGTTTGTGCCGCAAGGCACATCGGGACGGGGGTTATGGGAAACTCCCACAATAGGCAAGTAGAAGGAGCATCAAGGTGACGGCAGAGATAACGCCGCTGATCGCGGGCAACTGGAAGATGAACGGCACCACGGCCTCCCTGGGGGAGGTGCAGAAGCTCGCGGCGCTGCTCGCCAATGGCGGCGGCCCGCGGGGAACGGTGGTGATCTGTCCGCCTGCCACGCTGCTCGAGCGGCTCAACGAACTGGCGGCTCCCGCCGGCATCGTCACCGGTGGACAAGACTGTCATCCGGCCGCCAGCGGCGCCCATACCGGCGATATCAGCGCGCAGATGCTGGCCGATGCCGGGGCGCAGTTCGTGATCGTCGGCCATTCGGAACGCCGCACCAACCATGGTGAAACCGATGTGCTGGTGCAGCAGAAGGCGCTCGCGGCGCACGCCTCCGGGCTCGTGCCGATCATCTGCGTGGGCGAGATCGAGGCCGAGCGTGACGCCGGCAATGCCGTCGCCGTGGTTATCGGGCAACTCGAACGCTCGGTGCCGGATGACTGGTCGGGTCACGACATCGTCATCGCCTACGAGCCCGTGTGGGCCATCGGCACCGGCCGTACTCCCACTTCGAGCGACATCGCTGAGATGCATAATGCCATCCGCGACCAGCTGAAATCCCGCTTCGGCGAGCCCGGCGCGGCAGTGCGCATCCTCTATGGCGGCTCGATGAAGCCGTCCAACGCCAGCGAGATCCTGCGCATCGCCAACGTCAATGGCGGGCTGGTCGGGGGCGCAAGCCTCTTGGCAAACGACTTCCACGCCATTATCTCCGCCCTCTAGAAGACGCATCCGGCGCCGAGCGAAAGGCGGCGGATGGCGCTGGCATTTGTGTTGGCGCGCGTGTAGAAGGCGCGCCAAACCGATATCGAAAGCCTGAAGGTCCAATGGCCAACGTCCTGATCGTCGCCTACCTCCTGATCGTGCTCGCGCTGATT
>Ga0209902_100453_pt1 | contig 44914 bp, 45 predicted proteins | sample FECB27metaG_FD_188304 | JGI IMG/M metagenome (GOLD analysis project Ga0209902, IMG submission 188304) | Cyanobacterial communities from the Joint Genome Institute, California, USA - FECB-27 (SPAdes) (version 2) | ecosystem: Environmental > Aquatic > Thermal springs > Hot (42-90C) > Microbial mats...
TCGCCGCCGGCGCCCGCCACCTCGCCCGCGCCCGCCGCCTCGACCGCCCCGACGGACCGCCGCTCGCCGCGCCCCGGCCGGAGCCACGGCCACCGCTCGCCGCCCGTCCGCGCGGCCTCTCGGTCACCGAGATCGAGACGCTGATCCGCGACCCCTACGCGATCTACGCCCGCCGCGTGCTCGGCCTGAAGCCGCTCGATCCGGTGGCCGCCGACCCCGGCGCCGCCGACCGCGGCAACATCGTCCACGCGGCGCTGGCGACCTTCCTCAAGGCGCACGACGGCCGCTTCGACGCCGCGGCGGTGGCGGCGCTGGTGGCGGCGGGACGGCAGGCGTTCACGACGGTGGCCGACTATCCCGAGGTGACGGCGCTGTGGTGGCCGCGCTTCCTGCGCATCGCCGAGGCCTTCGTGGCGACCGAGGCCGGCCGGCCGGCGGCGCGCCGTCGCCACCTCGAGGTGCAGGGCGCGCTGTCCATCCCCGCCCCCGGCGGACCGTTCACGCTGAACGGCCGCGCCGACCGCCTGGACGAGACTGCCGACGGCCTGTTCATCGTCGACTACAAGACTGGCGGCGCCCCCTCGGTGCGGGAGGTGGCGAGCCTCCTCGCCCCGCAGCTGCCGCTGGAGGCGGCGATGGTGCGGCGCGGCGGCTTTCCCGGTGTGCCGGCGGACGAACCGATCGCGGCGCTCGCCTACATCCGCCTGCGCGGCCTCGCGGAGCCGGTGGAGGAGGTGACGATCGCGCCCGGCTTCGACAAGGACGACGCCGAGCGCGGGCCGGACAGCCTCGCCGTGGAGGCCTACGAGCGCCTCGCCGCGCTGATCGCCCGCTACGACGACCCGGCGAACGGCTACCTGTCGCGGGCCCGCGTCGCCTTCGAGCAGGCGATGGATGCGCCCTACGACCACCTCGCCCGGGCACGGGAATGGACCGTCGGCGGAGGCGGCGAGGCATGAGTGGCCGGCGCGTCATCCTGGAGGTGCCGGCGGACACCAAGCATGCGCAGGCCCGTGCCACCAGCCCGGACGCCTCGGCGTGGGTGTCGGCGAACGCCGGCTCGGGCAAGACCCACGTGCTGGTCTGGCGCGTCATCCGGCTCCTGATCGCCGGCACCGACCCCGGCCGCATCCTCTGCCTCACCTACACGAAGGCGGCCGCCGCCACGATGGCGGCGCGGGTGTTCGACACGCTGGCCCGCTTCGCGACCCTCACCGAAGCGGATCTGTCCCGCCAGCTCGCCGAGATCGAGGGCGGGGCCGTCGATGCGGGCGCGACGACGCGGGCGCGGCGGCTGTTCGCCCGGGCGCTCGAGACCCCCGGCGGGCTGAAGATCCAGACCATCCACGCCTTTTGCGCCTCGCTGCTGGCGCAGTTTCCGCTGGAGGCGAACGTCGCCGGCCGCTTCGCCGTGATGGACGACCGCCTCGCCGCCGAGCTCGCCGAGACGGCGCTCGCCGCCGTGCTGCGCGAGACGGTGGCCCAGCCCGAGGGTTCGCTTTCGGCGGCCCTCGAGACGCTCTTGCCGGTGGTCAGCGACGGCGGGCTGAGTGAGGCGATCAAGGCGGTGGTGGCGCGGCGCGAGGAGTTCCGCGAGTGGCTGCGCGGTGCCGACGACCTCGACGACGCCATCGCCCGGCTCGCTGCCAGCCTCGGCCTCGCGCCCGGCGATACGGCGGAAAGCCTGGCGGCCCGCATCCTCGACGAGCGCCTGATCCGCGGCGACGATCTCGTCCGCCTGCACGACGCGCTCGCCGAGAGCGGCGCCAACGCCCAGAAACGCGCCGCCGACATCGCCGCCTCCGGCATCGGATCGGCGGAGGCGCGCCTGGTGGCCTGGTGCTCCCTGCTGTTCACCGACAAGGGTCTGCCGCGGGCGGCGAAGACGGCGCTGTCGGCGGCCGTCGAGAAGGCTCATCCCGATCTCGTCGAGCTCTACGTCCAGGAACAGGGCCGCGTGCTCGCCCTGCTCGACCGGCAGCGCGCCGCCGAGGCGGTGGTGCGGACGGCAGCACTGGCGCAGCTCGCCGACGCCGTGCTGTCCCGCGTCGAGGCGGAGAAGCGCCGGCGCGGTCTGATCGACTATGCCGACCAGATCCGCCGCGCCGCCGACCTGTTGTCGCGCTCCGATGCCAGCGCCTGGATCCGCTACAAGCTCGACCAGTCGATCGACCACATCCTCGTCGACGAGGCGCAGGACACGAGCCCCTTGCAGTGGCAGGTGGTGCGCGACCTCGCCGCCGAGTTCTTCGCCGGCGCCGGCGCGCGGGCGGGCCTCCGCACGGTGTTCGCGGTGGGTGACGAGAAGCAGTCGATCTACGGCTTCCAGGGCGCCGCGCCGGCGGCGTTCGCGGCGGAGCGGCGCAGCTTCCAGGCCCGCGCCGACGCGGCCCGCGAGGCCTTCCACGACGTCCGCCTGACGCTGTCCTTCCGCTCCACCCAGGACGTGCTGGCCGCCGTCGACCGGGTGTTCGCCGATGCGCGGGCGCGGGAGGGGCTGTCGGCCGACGGCGACGCGCCGGTGCACCAGGCGATCCGCGCCACCGCGGTCGGCCTCGTCGAGGTGTGGCCGCTGTTCGTGCCCGACCAGCGCGCCGTGCCGGACGACTGGCGCGAGCCGATCGACCGCATCGGCATGGCGCATCCCTCGGTGCGGCTCGCCGAGCGCATCGCCGAGACCGTCGCCGGCTGGATCGCCGCGGCCGAGCCGCTACCCGACGGGCACCCGGTGCGGGCCGGCGACGTGCTGGTGCTGGTGCGCAAGCGCGGGCCGTTCGTCGAGGCGCTGAGCCGCGCGCTGAAGCGGCGCGGCGTGCCGGTCGCCGGCACCGACCGGCTGGTGCTCGGCGAGCACATCGCGGTGCAGGACCTGGTGGCGCTCGGCCAGGTGCTGGCGCTGCCGGCCGACGACCTGTCGCTCGCCGCCGCCCTGAAGAGCCCGCTGTTCGACGTCGACGAGGCGCTCTTGTTCGACCTCGCCCACGGCCGGCCGGGCACGCTCGTGGCGGCGCTCGCCGACAGCGCCGATCCCCGCGCCGCGGCCGCCCACGCCCGGCTCTCGCGCTGGCGGGCCGCCGCCGCCCGGCTGCGGCCGTTCGAGCTCTATACCGCCGTGCTCGGCCGCGACGGCGGGAGGCGCCGTTTCCTCGCCCGCCTCGGGCCGGAGGTCGACGAGGTGCTCGACGCCTTCCTCGACCTCGTGCTCGAGCAGGAGCGCAACGCCATCCCGACCCTCGACGGCTTCCTCGCCTGGTTCACCGCGGCGCCCGCCGTCGTCAAGCGCGAGGCGGAGACCGCGGGCGACGCGGTGCGGGTGATGACGGTGCACGGCGCCAAGGGGCTGGAGGCACCGGTCGTCTTCGTCGCCGACGACGGCAGCGGCCCCACGCACGCGAGCCACGATCCGACGCTGTTCGCGCTGCCGGCCGGCGACGCCGGGACCGCTTGCCTCGTCTGGGCGGCGCGGGCGGGCGACCGGCCGTCGGCCTGCGAGCCGGTGCTGGCGGAAACGCGCCGGCGCGCGGCGGAAGAGCACCGGCGACTGCTTTATGTGGCGCTGACGCGCGCCGCCGACCGCCTCGTCGTCTGCGGCTGGCGGGGCAGCCGCAAACCGTCCGACGACGCCTGGCACGGCATGGTCGAGCGGGCGCTCTCCCCCGATGCCGAGGAGATCCGCGACGCCGAAGGCGGCCTCGCCGCCCTGCGCTGGCGCGCCGCGCGCCCGGTGCCAGCCGTGGCCGGATCCGCATCTCCCACCGACGAGGCACCGGCGGGCGACACCGCCGGCGCCGGGCCGGCCGACGACGCCGGACTGCCGGCGTGGGTCGACCGCGAGGCCGAGGCGACCGCCGCGGTGCTGACGCTGTCGCCCTCCGCCGCCTGGTCGGACGAGGCCGCCGAGGACGCCACCACGGCGCCCGGCCCCGCCCGGGTCGCTGATCCGGCGGCGCTGCTGCGCGGCCGCCTCATCCACCGGCTGATCGAGGCGCTCGCTCCCTTGCCCGAGGGCGAGCGCGTCGGTGTGGCGGCGCGCTTCCTCGCCCGCGAGGCGGCCGACCTCGCCGCGCCGCTGTCGGAGGCGATCGCCCGGGAGGCGCTGGGCGTGCTGGCCGAGCCGGCGCTCGCCCGGCTGTTCGGCGACGGCGGCCGCGCCGAGGTGGCGATCGCCGGCACGCTCGCCCGCGCCGACGGCGCCGTGCTCGCCGTCGCCGGCCGCATCGACCGCCTCGCCGTGCTGCCGGACCGGGTGCTGGCGATCGACCTCAAGACCGACCGGCGGGTGCCGGAGGACGCCGGCGCGGTGGCGCCGGCCTATGTCGCCCAGCTGGCGCTCTACCGGGCACTCCTCGCCGACCTCTATCCCGGCCGGCCGGTGGAGGCGGCGATCCTCTACACCGCCGCGCCACGGCTGATCGCCCTGCCCGAAACAGCCCTCGACGCGGCCCTCGCCCACATGCTCGCCGCGCCCCAGGCCTGACCCGGACCGGTCGTCGGCGCGCGCCCCGGTCTCGGCGCTGGACCATTTCCAGGAACGCTTGCCGCCACGGCCACGTGGTGCGAGGCTCGCCGCCGCCCTCGCAACGACGAGCCGCACCCGCATGACCGACCGCCCCCCTTCGCCGGCCGGCGACCTCGACCCCGCCTTCCGCCGCCGCGTGCCGCACGGCGACAGCCTGGAGCGCGACGTCTGCGAGCGCTGTGGCTTCGTCGCCTACGACAATCCGAAGATCGTCGTCGGCTCGGTGGTGCGCTCGCCGGGCGGCGTGATGATGTGCCGGCGCGCCATCGCCCCGCGCATCGGCTTCTGGACGCTGCCGGCGGGCTATCTCGAGCACGGCGAGACGCCCGAGGAAGGGGCGCGCCGCGAAGCCTTCGAGGAGGCCGGAGCCGACATCGAGCTGCAATCGCTGCTCGCCGTCTACACCATCCGCCGGCTGGCGCAGGTGCAGCTGATCTACCGGGCCGAGCTCCGCGGCGGCTATGCCGCCGGGCCGGAGAGCCTCGAGGTGCGCGAGTTCGGCTGGGACGCGCTGCCGTGGGACGAGCTCGCCTTCCCGTCGGTGACCTGGGCCCTCGAGCACGAACGCGCGGCCATGGCGGGCGCCCTCCTGCCGTTCACCAATCCCGATGCGGAGGAAGGTCTCTAGCGCAATCGTTGCGTGCGCGCGGGGTGCGGGCTACAAACGCGGCCCGTGCCGCCGGAAGGCACCGGTCACGGATCGGTGCGGGGGCGTGACAGCACCGTGACTTTTCCCGAGCGACAGTGATGCGTAGGGTCAACTGGTGAATCATCCCCCGATCCCCTTCCTGACCTCCCTCCCGGCCCGGCTGGCGACGTCCGTCTGGCTGGCACTGGCGGTGGTGACCGGGGGGGCCGCAGTCGCAGCACCGGCAATCGCCGACGATGGTCGCCCACTCGCGGTGATTGAGCTTTTCACGAGCCAAGGTTGTGCTTCGAGCCCGCCCGCCGACGCGCTGTTGGCCGAGCTCGCCGCCGACCGCTCGATGGTGGCGATCTCGCTGCCCGTCACCTACTGGGACTATCTCGGCTGGACCGACACGCGGGCGAGCCAGGCGAACACCAGCCGTCAGTTCTCCTATGCGGCGCGGCGCGGCGACCGGGCGGTCTATACGCCGCAAGTGGTCGTCAACGGCCGCACGCCGCTGGTTGGCAGCGACCCCGACGAAGTGCGCGCGGTGATCGCGGAGCAGGCTGCCGGCGGCCTCGGGCCGAGCGTCTCGGTCGGCATCCGGCTGGTCGACAAGCTCTTCGAGGTGAGCGTCGGCGAGGGCCCGCCCGGGCGGCGCGCCACGGTGTGGATCGGCGCCGTCGAGCCCGCGGCGACGGTTTCGGTGCTGCGCGGCGAGAACGCCGGCCGGCGCCTCACCTACACCAACGTGGTGCGCGTGCTGCAGCCGATCGGCGTCTGGCGGGGCGAGGCGATGAGCTTCGAATTGCCGGCAGAGAAGATCGACCGCAGCGGCGGCGGCGCCTCGGCGGTGGTGATCCTGCAGGCCGACGTCGACGGACGGCCGGGAGAAATCCTCGGCGCCGCCATCCTGCGGCCGGCCGAAGGCTGAACGGGGCCAGGCAGCACGGCTTCAGCGGCGACGGTGGCGGCGCTGTTGAGCCGTCGCGGCGCAGGCGCGCTCTAGCCGCCGCGGCGCAGGCGCTCGCGGTGCAGGGTGTAGAGCCCGGAGCCGACGATGATCGCCCCGCCCACCACCGTCCACAGGTCCGGCAGGTCGTTGAACACCAGGTAGCCGAGCGTCGTCATCCACAGGATCTGCGTGTAGCCGAACGGCGCCAGCGTCGAGGCGGGCGCGAGCTTGTGGGCGTGGATCAGCATGAAGTGGCCGATCCCGCCGAACACACCGAGCGCCACCAGCATGATCCACACCGAGGCGCTCGACGGCATCTGCCAGATCGGCGGCATCATCGGCGTGAGCGCGATCATGCCGACGGCGGCCGACAGGAGCAGCATGCCCTCGGCACTCTCGCTGCGGCCGAGGTGGCGGGTGAGGATCAGATAGAGCGAGTAGCAGAGCGTCGAGGAGAGCGACAGCATCACCGCCCAGTGCATGCCGCCGAGGCCCGGACGGATGACGACGAGCACGCCGAACAGCCCGACCACCACCGCCGCCCAGCGCCGCCAGCCGATCTTCTCGCCGAGCAGCGGCCCGGCGAGCGCGGTGACGATCAAGGGCCCGGCGAACTGGATGGAGGCGGCCTCGACCAGTTGCAGGTAGCGCAGCGCCGCGAAGTTGAAGACGGTGGAGCCGAGCAGGAACAGGCCGCGCAGCAATTGCAGCCCCGGCCGGCGCGTGCCGAACAGCTCGGGCTGCCGCCAGGCGCGCAGCACGATGATGACGAGCACGACGTTGACCGCGTAGCGGAACCACGCGACCTCCATCGGGTGCAGCGTGTTGCCGAGCAGCTTCGCGGTGGCGTCGAGCCCCGCGAACAGCAGCGTCGTCAGGACGACCAGGCCTATGCCGCGGAGACGAAGGTCCAACGGTCGCTCGAACACTGCCGCCACGGCCATGAAACGCTCCGGGCGGGGGATGGCACGTCGCCGGCCCGCACACGCGGCGGCGACGCGCCGCACGGCGCAGGCGCCCGGCGCGCGGCCGGTCCGCTCTCAAGGGACCACGACCATAGCGGGAAGGCCGCGGGGCGGCGACAGGGATCGTCGCATGGCTTCACTGCGGCGGACGCATGGCCGGGCGGAAGGGCACGTCAGGACCGGAGCGCATCGAAAGGGCGACCGGTTGAGCGGCGGTGCGACCGTACAGCCGCGCAGCCAAGCCAGTGCTGCCGGCCACCGCGCGGTCAGTCCGACTCGAGGCCGTCGTCGTCCTCGATGGCCGGCGGCATCGGCGTGCCGCTGATCTTGGCGAGGTTGCGCTCGACCTTGTTGAGGAGCTTGCGCAGGCGCTTGCGGTCCTTCTCGTCGAGGCCGGCGACGGCCTCCTTCTCGAGCCGCTTCCAGGCCTTGTCGACCTCGGCGATGCGGGCGCGGCCGTCCTCGGTGAGGTGGACGCGGGCGAGGCGGCCGTCGGCGTCGGACATCTGCCGGCGCACCAGCCCCTGGGCGGACAGCCGGGTCACCATCTTCGTCACCGTCGGCGGCTGCACCGACAGGACGGCGGCGAGCTGGCCCATCGTCTGGCCGTCCTCCTCGTTCAGCGCCTTCAGCACTGATTCCTGGCCGGGGTGGAGGCCGATGCGGCCGAGATGCGAGGTCGACCGGGCGCGGTGCGCCTTGGCCGCCTGGCCGAGCTGGAAGGTGACGGTTTTTCGATAGCTGAACGACATGCGAGCCGTCTAACAGTTCCCTGTGACGGCTTGGTGAATATCTTGCCGCTGTGTCGAAGGCGAGGCGGGCCGGCGTTGGCGCCCGGCAATCGGCGCCGACGCCCGGTAACCGGTGCCAGCGCCCGGCGGCATGGCTCGCCGGCCAGCCCGCATCTTCCTTTCGAGGCCATCCGGGCCTATAAGCCGCGGCCGAGCCACACTTCATTTAGGTACGTCTTTTCGAGGCACGTCTGACGCATGGCCGGGCATTCCCAGTTCAAGAACATCATGCACAAGAAGGGCGCCGCCGACGCCCGCCGCTCCAAGGCGTTCTCCAAGCTCGCCAAGGAGATCACGGTGGCGGCGAAGCTCGGCCTGCCCGATCCGAAGATGAACTCGCGCCTGAGGCTCGCGGTGCAGAACGCCCGCGCCGAGAACATGCCGAAGGACAACATCGAGCGGGCGATCAAGAAGGCCGCCGGCGACGACACCAGCGACTTCGCCGAAGTGCGCTACGAAGGCTACGGCCCCGGCGGCACGGCGATCATCGTCGAGACCCTCACCGACAATCGCAATCGCACCGCGAGCGCGGTGCGCGCCGCCTTCACCAAGAGCGGCGGCGCACTCGGCGAGACCGGCTCGGTCTCGTTCATGTTCGATCGCGTCGGCGAGATCACCTACAAGGCCGCGGCGGGGTCGGCGGACGCGGTGATGGAGGCCGCGATCGAGGCCGGCGCCGACGACGTGCAGTCGGACGAGGAGAGCCACACGATCATCTGCGCCTTCGAGGCGACCGGCGACGTCTCCGCCGCCCTCGAGGAGCGCCTCGGCACGCCCGAGAGCGTCAAGATCATCTGGAAGCCGCAGAACCTCGTGCCCGTCGACGACGAGAAGGCCGAGACGCTCATCGATCTCGTCGACCGGCTCGAGGACGACGACGACGTGCAGGCGGTGTTCTCGAACTTCGAATTCTCCGACGAGGCGATGGCGAAGCTGACGGCGGCGTGATGGGGCGGCGGGCTTGGGCCGACGCGCCGGGCTTTGAAGGTGCCATCGAGGCTCAGGAGGCGGTCTGCCGTCGCTACGGGGCAGTCTTCGATCTGCCAAAGCTTCACCTGCGCGCCGGTGTGTCGGCGAACCTGCGGTCGGGGATCGAACCGATCAACGGTCAGCGCGAGCGGCCGGAAGGCAACCTGTCGGGCTGGTTCTTCTGGGCAGGGACGGAGTTCTCGGATGCCGAGGACTTCTTCCAGCCGCTGCATCTCGCCCATCTGCCGCTGTGGTATCCGCGCGTCCTCCCCTACCTCGCCCTGCCGCTCGGCTGGCGCTTCCTGCTGGCCGAGGGTTACGAGGATGTCTGGTTCGACGAGACTCTGGTCCATCCGCGACAATAGTCCGCCCTGCTGCACCACCCTCCCCCTGCGGGAGGGTCGGGCCGCCGCAGGCGGACCGGGGAGGGCGCCGACGGCGTGAGCCGTCGGCGTGCGACGCCTTGACGATCTCCAGCGTCGTACCGCCGCGCAAGCGCGGCGGCCCCCTCCGGCCGGCTGCACCGGCCACCTCCCCACAAGAGGGGAGGGGGAGGATCCCGGCTCCGGCCGTCTGCGCCGGCGACCGCCCGTGCGGGGGGAGGGTGAAGCAGATCAGCCCTCCGCCTCCAGCCGCCCGAGCGGCAGCGGGCCGTCGACCTTGACGGAGCGGATGGCGAAGTTGGAGCGGATGTCCTCGATGACGCCGATCGTCAGCAGCTTGTCGGTGAGCACGCGCTCGTAGGCCTCGAGGTCGGGCACCACCACCTCGGCGAGGAAATCGGCCATGCCCGAGACCATGTGGCAGGCGACGACCTCGGGGATCGCCACCAGCCGATCCTGCAGCTCGGCCGCCGTCTCGAGGCTGTGGCGGGCGACCTTGATCTCGACGAACACCGTCAGCCCGAGCCCGACCGCCTTGCGGTCGATCACCGCGCGGTAGCCGCGCACGACGCCCGCCTCCTCGAGCCGCCGCACCCGGCGCAGGCACGGCGACGGCGACAGCGCCACCCGATCGGCGAGATCGACATTGGAGATGCGCGCATCCGCCTGCAGCCCGGCGAGGATGTTGCGATCGATGCGGTCGAGGTCGGGCTTTGGCATGTTCGCGCACTTCTGTCCGTTCCTGCAGCCAGTATGTTGCGCTGAGTGGCCTTTGTGAGCAAGCCTTCGCAAGGACATGCCCCGGCCTTCGGCGCGACAACGGGGCGACGGCGAGATCGCCGCCGGCGAACCCCTGGATCACGTCGATGTCCCGCATCATCGCGCTTGCACCCGTTGCCCCCGACGCCCCCCGGCCGATGGCCACCGCCCCCGGCGTCCCCGTCCCTGTCACGAGCACGGCGCCCGCCGGGGCCGGGGGAGACGATGCCGCCGCTGGGCGGACGTCCGACCGCAGCGCCTCGCCGGCCGCGGCCAGCGTCGCGCCGGCTCCCCCGATCCGGCGCGACACCCTCGTCGGCGTCGCGGCGGCGCTGGTCGCCGTCGCCGTATGGGCGGGATGGATCGTCGCGACGCGGCACGCCACCCATACGGCGGCCCTGCCGGCCGCGTGGCTCGCCGTGCTGCGCTTCCTGCCGCCGGCGGTGCTGCTCGCGCCCGTCTGGCTGAAGCACGGGCTTTTGCCACGCGGCGTCTCGCCGTGGCTGGTGGCGGCGATGGTGGCGGGGTCCGGCGCGCCGTTCTTCCTCGTCGTCGCCGCCGGGATCGCCCGCGTGCCGGCGGCGGAGGCGGCGGTGCTGCTGCCCGGGACGATGCCGCTCTGCGTCGCCGTCCTCGCCGCCCTGGTGCTGCGCGAGCGGATCGGGCTCGTGCGCGCCGCCGGCTTCGGACTGGTGGCGGCGGGCGTCGCGGCGATCGGCTGGGCGGCGCTGGCGCACGGCGGCGTCGGTCACATCGCGCCGCGCCTCGTGGTGCTCGGCGGGGCGGCGCTGTGGGCGGTCTACACCGTCGCCTTCCGCCGCTCCGGCCTCGGGGCGCTCGCCGCCACGGCGCTGGTCGCCGTGTGGTCGACGCTCATCGCGCTGCCGCTGGCGCTGCTGCAGGGCACCGCGCCGCTCGTCGAGGCCGGCCTCGCGGTGGTGGCGACGCAGGTGCTGCTGCAGGGGATCATGAGCGGGCTCGTCGCCATCCTCGCCTTCTCGGTGGCGGTGAAGCGGCTCGGCGCCAGCAAGGCGGCGGCGCTGTCGTCGCTGACGCTGGCCGCCGCGACACTGCTCGCCATCCCCGTGCTCGGCGAGATCCCGAGCCCGGCGGCGCTCGTCGGCATCGCCCTGACGCTCGCCGGCGTCGTGCTGGCGAGCGGGGTGCTGGCGCGGCGCCGCTAGAGGGTGGCGCTCGCCCGACCCCGCCCGACTAGAGGGCGGCGCGACGGCGCTAGGCCGCCGGCCCGGCCTTCTCGATCGCGAAGACCAGCCGGTCGCCCTCGCGGCGCTGCGCCAGCAGGACGTGGCCGTCCTCGCGGACGAGATTGGGGATGTCGAGGCCGGCGAGGGGGTCGGTGGCGATCAGCGTCAGCCGGCCGCCAACGGGCAGCCTCGCCAGCGCCTTGCGGGCGAGCAGCACCGGCATCGGGCAGTTGAGGCCGATCGCATCGACGGTCGCTTCGGCACTGCCCGCGGCATCGCCGGCCTCGCCGCCCACCGCCGCCGCGTCGCCCGTCCTCCCCTCGCCCGCCGTCTCGCCGCTCGCCATCGCTCGCCGCCCCGACTAAGTTTCCCGCAAAGGTGCGCCGCGGCGGATTCGCCGGGGCCTGCGCCATACAACGCGGACCCCGCCGGGCCAAGGGTGCCGACACCCTCGAGGGCCACCCGGGGCCCCCGAGGAGGCCTCGCCGGCGGTGCGGCGCAGGGAGGGAGACGACCGGATGGGTCTCGGCGCCCGCGTGCGCAGCGAGTTCGTCTATCTTGCGGGCGCGCTCAGGGCCTTGCGGCGGACGGGCCGGATCCGGCGGGCGCCGAACCGCACCTGGCCGGACGCGGTGGAGGACCTCGCCCGGCGCTACGGCGACCGGCCGGCGCTGATCTCCGAGCGCGAGACGCTGAGCTACCGCGACTACGATCAGCGCGCCAACCGCTACGCCCGCTTCTTCCGGGCGCAGGGCATCGGCAAGGGCGACTGCGTCGCGCTGATGATGCCGAACCGGCCGGAATATCTCGCCGTCTGGCTCGGCGTCGCCCGCGCCGGCGGGGTGACGGCGCTGCTCAACACCCACCAGCGCGGCGCGGCGCTGGCGCATTCGGTGGCGATCGTCGCGCCGAAGCTCGCGATCGTCGATGCCGCGCTCATCGACGCCTGGGACAGCGCCGCCGACCCGCTCGCCGACCAAGGCGCACCGGTGCCGGCGACGTTCGTGCACGGCGAGGCCGGCGGAGACCGGCCACGTGTCGACCAGTTGCTCGACGACATCTCCGACGCCGCGCTCGCGCCGGGCGAGCGCACGCCGCTCACCATCGAGGACCGCTGCCTCTACATCTACACGAGCGGCACCACCGGTCTGCCAAAAGCCGCCAACATCAACCACTACCGGGTGCAGGCGATCATGGCGGCCTTCGCCGCCGCCACCAACGCCACCGAGGCCGATCGCATCTATGTCTGCCTGCCGCTCTACCATTCGGCCGGCGGCGTGCTCGCGGTCGGCATCGCGCTGACCACCGGTGGCTCGGTGGTGATCGCCGAGCGCTTCTCGGCGAGCCGCTTCTGGGACGACGTCGTCGATTTCGACTGCACGATGGTGCAGTACATCGGCGAGCTCTGCCGCTACCTCTTGAACAGCCCGCCGCACCCGAAGGAGCGCGCCCACGGGCTGCGGATGATCGACGGCAACGGCCTGCGCCCCGACGTCTGGCGGCCGTTCCAGCGCCGCTTCGCCATCCCGCGCATTCTCGAATGGTATGCGGCAACCGAAGGCAACGCGCTGCTCCTCAACTTCGACGAGACGGTGGGGGCAGTCGGCCGGCTGCCGTGGTGGGCGAAGTTCCGGTTTCCGCTGGAGCTCGTGCGCTTCGATGAGGCGACCGAGCAGCCCGTGCGCGGGCCCGACGGGCGCTGCATCCGCTGCGCCCCCGGCGAGGTCGGCGAGCTCGTCTCGCAGATCCTCGACGACCCGAAGAAGCCGGCCCAGCGCTTCGAGGGCTATGCTGACCGCGCCGCCACCTCGAAGAAGGTGCTCGCGGACGCCTTCCGGCCGGGCGACCGCTGGTTCCGCACCGGCGACCTGATGCGGCGCGACCGGCACGGCTACTTCTATTTCGTCGACCGCATCGGCGACACCTTCCGCCGGCGGGGCGAGAACGTCTCGACCGTCGAGGTCGCGGGCCTGCTCGGCGCGGTGCCGGGCGTCGTCGCCGCCTGCGTCTACGGCGTCGAGATGGCCGGCGAGGAGGGCAAGGCTGGCATGGCCGCGCTCGTCGTCACGGCACCGTTCTCGCTCGACGATTTCGCCCGCGCGGTCGAGGCGGGGCTGGCGGACTATGCGCGGCCGGTGTTCGTGCGGCTCTGCGCGGCGCTGCCGGAGACCGGCACCCACAAGCTCACCAAGCTCGCCCTGGTGCACGAGGGCTTCGACCCCGCCGTCGTCGACGACCCTCTTTTCATGCGGGTCGATGGTGCTTACGTGGCCCTCGACGCGGCGCGCTTCGCCACCCTCGGTGTGCGCCATCCCCCGGCCCGAGGAGAAACGCCATGACCCGCAACGCCGCCACCGACCCGATCGACGTGCTGGAGTTCTGGTGGCAGGCGGGGCCGGACAAGTGGTTCGCTGGCGGCGACGCCTTCGACGACGCCTGCCGCGGCTTCCGCCACCTCACCGAGGCGGCGGGGGAGGGACAGCTCGACGCCTGGGCGGAGGCGCCGCACTCGGCGCTGGCGCTGGTGATCGTTACGGACCAGTTTCCCCGCAACATCTATCGCGGCACCGAGCGCGCCTTCAAAACCGACGCCAAGGCGCTCGCCGTGGCGACAGCGGCGGTGGACCGAGGCTTCGACCGGGCCTTCCCGACGGTGGCGCGGAAGTTCTTCTTCCTGCCGTTCATGCACAGCGAGGACATCGCCGCCCAGGAGCGCGGGCTCGACCTCTACCGCACCCTCGGCGACCAGGACGGCTACTACTACATGCTGATCCATTTCGACGTCGTCCGCCGCTTCGGCCGCTTCCCGCATCGCAACACCGTGCTCGGCCGGCAGACGACGCCGGAGGAAGCCGCCTACCTCGCCTCCGGCGGCTTCTCGGGCTGACCGGATCGACGGTCTGACGGCGGCAATCCGGGCGCGCGCCATCACGTCCGCGCGAGCGGCGCCGTCGTGCGCCGTGCGCCGTTGCCGAACGGCGCACGGCGCGCCAGCTTAGCCGGGTCAAACCTCGCACGGAGAAGCCACGTGCGCGCCCCCGCCGAGACGCCACCGACCGCCGCCATCGCCCCCATCGAACACGTGCGCCGCGCCGCCTTCGAGAGCGTGGCGCGCGCCTGTGCCTTCGCCGCGCTCGCCGTGTTCACCTTCGTGATGGGGCTGTCGTTCGACTTCGGTCTGGCGATGCGCACCGGCGGGGTGCTGTCGCTGCTGATGCTGGCGGTGCTGATGCTGAAGGCGCACGGCGCCGGCACGCGCGACCATCGCCAGACCGAGACGTGGATGCTGATCGCCAAGGAGAACCGCCCGCCGGAGGAGACGGCCCAGTGGGTCGTCGGCACCGTGCTGCGGCAGACCTACCTGCGCTTCGCGCAGATCACCGCGGCGACGGCGGCGGTGTTCTGGGCGCTCGCGACGGCCGCAGCCCTGGCGAGCTGAGGGCTGGGTCCCACCGAGGCGCAAGCAATCTAACTGATAATCTTATGGCCAGCAGCGCCGTCTTAGAAGGCCGGCGTCAGTCCGTCGATGCTCGCTCCTGAGTTCCCAAAGCCTACTGCAAAATACGAACTCGTTGAACTATCTATTGTCTTATGTAATATGAACATGCCATCGTCACTCATCAACTGCATCACTCCGCCACCGACCATAAGACTGGGGGGATCGATATGGCCGATAGGTTTGCACTGAAGCTTAAATTTGATGGAGGCGATGCGGAGCAGAACAGGCTTGAATTCTATGATGCGACGACATCGCTTCACGGATTTGCACAGTCTCTTCAAATTGCAACCCACGCCTTGATAAATAACGAGATAATAGTTCGCTCTACTGCTCTAAAGGGCGCTGAAATATACGTAACCGCCCCTCGAAGTGGTAGTGTTATTTTTGATATTGTGACATTTGTAGAGGCTTACCCGGTGACTGCCGCAATTACTGCCCCAGTTTTCTATGATTTTATGCGTTACGTGTTTAGCAAGGCTGCTGGATATATCAATATTACTCCCGAGAGCAGCTACGTTACCAAATTAAATACAAAAGACGAACCCTTCTTCGACGATCTTGCCGAAACTTTGGAAGGCAGTCTACAGCGCGGGCACAGAGCAATAGACAACGGTGTAAAAAGCATAACTTTGGAGCGGCCAAGGTCTGCTTTAGTAACATTTGACCACTCATCGAGCGAATGGGTGAATACACGGGATCTTAATCCCGCAGTTCAGGAAATTGACGGCAATGTAACTAGATACAATTCCATCACTGGCAACGGCCGTTGCTACATAGGGGCAGTGGGCCGCATTGTTCCATTTCGGCTCGACCAGAATTTTAGCGCTGCAAAGCGTGGATTTCTGACGTGGTCTCTACACGGAAACACGACATCGCAGCCAAAAGAGTTAAGATTCTATGCACATAAAATTGAGTCCGCTCGCGGTGAATTGAAGCGAATAATAATAATTGATTGCAACCGACTTACGACCGACGAGTAAAAGCTGCTCGCTAGACCAATACCCTGCTCGCTACCCCTCGGCGGCGGTATCCGCCGAGGCAAAAGCATGCTTGAGAGCGCATAACCCATTTGGTTCCTCAGGCGGCGCAATCTTCTCCGACCACCTTCAGCCGGCGCCGCTCGCCACCACGGGCCGCCTGTTCGACGCCCCGAGCGTGTTCGACGCCGCGGGCGGCCTGCTCGGCGCGAAGGCCGGCGAGGCGCTCGGCCGCCTGCGCCCGGTTCGCCGCGCGGCGCTCGACGGCGAGGATGCGCAGCCGCACCGTCGGGTCGGCGCCCATCGGCTCGATGATCGAGGCGTGCACGTCGCCGCGCGTCAGGCCGATGTCCTTCAGCATGCGCTCGTCGAAATGCATCATCTCGAGCGCCGTTCGGCGGTTGAGGTAGCCGCGCACGAGGGAGCCCGTCCAGTTCGCCACCGCATAAGCCGCCACGCGGACCCAACGGGCGATGGCGAGAGGCCGGCGCACGGGACGGGTGGTGGGGATGGGAGCGAACATCGGACTGACTCCTGAAATTCCGCCGGCCGTTCCGGCGTGGGTCCGGTATCGCTCCGCCCGATTGATGAATCCAACGAATGTTTGTAATCTGAGGCATCGGAAGACGTGATGAATGGGAGGCCCCGTGGCCACCGTCCTCGATCTTGACCAGCTCCGCAGCTTCGTGGCGATCGCCGAAAGCGGCAGCTTCACGCGCGCCGGCGACGTCGTCCACAAGACCCAGTCGGCCGTCTCCATGCAGATGCGCCGGCTGGAGGAGCGGATCGGCAAGCCGATCTTCGAGCGTGACGGCCGCCAGTCGAAGCTGACGGAAGAGGGCGAGCGGCTGCTCAACTACGCCCGCCGCCTGATCAAGCTGAACGACGAGACGCTCGCCGCCTTCAACGACACCGAGCTCACCGGCCGCGTCCGCCTGGGCACGCCGGACGATTATGCCGACCGCTTCCTGCCGGAGATCCTCGCCCGCTTCGCCCGCTCCAATCCGCGCGTCGAGGTGACGGTGGTGTGCGAGCCGACGCCGATGCTGCTCGACTGCCTGAGGGCGAACGACCTCGACGTCGCCATCATCACCAACTGCGCCGCGGTCGGCCGGATCGGCGGCGCGGTGATCCGGCGGGAGCCGCTGCTTTGGGTCACCTCCGCGCGCCACTGCGCCCACGAGGAGACGCCGCTGCCGCTGGCGCTGGGCCGGCCGACCTGCGACTGGCGCCAGGCGGCGGTGGGCGGGCTCGACGGCCTCGGCCGCCAGCACCGCCTGCTTTATTCGAGCTGGAGCTCGGCCGCAGTCGGTGCCGCCGTGATGGCCGGGCTCGCCGTGTCGGTTCTGCCGGAATCGGCGCTTCGGCCGGGCATGCGCGTGCTGTCGGAGACCGACGGCTTCCCGCGGCTGCCCTTCGTCGAGATCGGGCTGGTGCGCTCGCCCCACCACGCAACGCCGCTGGTCGACGCCCTCGTCGACCACATCATCTCCTCCCTCGACAACCTGTCGGTGCCGATGGTGGCCGAGTAGCGGCGACGGCCCGGCCGCGCCTCAGCGCCGCTCGCGCTGGGTGGCGAGGCGGCCCTTGCGGACGGCGCGGATCGACGTGCCGAAGTGGCCCGAGAAGGCGCGCGACAGCGTCGCGGTGGAGGCGAAGCCGGTGCGCGCGGCGATCTCGGCCGCCGACAGCGCGGTCTCCTCGACCAGCGAGCGGGCGATGCCAAGCCGCACCATCTGGTAGTATTTTGCCGGCGAAACACCCAGTTCCCGCGGGAAGAGACGTTCCAGCGTCCGCAGCGAGGTCGCCGCCGCGTCGGCGATGCGGGCGAGCGGCAGCGGCGCCGCGGCCGTGCGGCGCATCTCGGCAATCGCCCGCTCAAGCTGCGGCGCGCGGCGGGCGAACGGCAGCGCGCCGCGCCGGTTTTCGCGGCTCGCAGCGGCGACGTCGTAGACGAACATGTTGGTGACGTCGAAGGCGAGCGCCTCGCCGCCGCGCTCGCGGACGAGGCGCAGCATCAGCTTCATCACCGTGGTGGCGCCGCCGGCGGTCATCCGGTCGCCGTCGACGACCGTTCGGTCGGACGACACGCCGACGCCCGGGAAGGCCTCGGCGAAGTTGTCGAGCTCCTGCCAGTGCACGGTGGCGCGCCGGCCGGCGAGGAGCCCCGCCGCCGCGAGCAGCCAGGCGCCGACGTCGAGGCCGGCGAGCACCGGCGTGCGGCGGGCGAGGCGCCGCAGCGCCGACAGCACCGGCGGCACCACGAAGGTGCGGGCGTCGTAGCCGGCGACGACGAACAGCGCGTCCAGCGGCGGCGCCGCGGCCGCGGCCGCATCCGGGGTGATGGCGATGCGGCTCGAGCTCAGCGCCGGGCAGCCATCGACCGTCAGCAGCACATGCTCGAACAGCCGGCGGCCGGACAGCGCGTTCGCGGCGCGCAGCGGCTCGACGGCACTCGCCAGCACCATGTTGGAGAAGCCGTCGAACAGCAGGAAGCCGCAGACCATCGGCGCGGCCGGCGCGGCGGGTTCGGCTGGCGACATGGGGAGACTCTTTGGCGGATCCTGCAAAGTCCGATCCTGCCGAACGGCGCACTCTCCGGCAAGCGGAGGACGCGCCCCATGAACACCGAGGTCTTCATCACCTGCGCCGTCACCGGCGCCGGTGCCACCACCGACAAGAGCGCCAAGGTGCCGGTGACGCCGGCCGAGATCGCGGCCGCCTGCATCGAGGCGGCGAAGGCGGGCGCGGCGATCGCCCACGCCCACGTGCGCGACCCGGCCACCGGCCGCGGCGCCCGCGACCCCGCCCTCTACCGCGAGGTGGTGGCGCGGGTGCGCGACAGTGGCGTCGACGTGGTGCTCAACCTCACCGCCGGCATGGGCGGCGACCTCGTCATCGGCTCGGCGGAAACGCCGCTGCCGCTCAATGCCGAGTTCACCGACATGGTCGGCGCCGAGGAGCGCCTCGCCCACGTGACGGAGCTGTTGCCGGAGATCTGCACGATCGACTGCGGCACGATGAACTTCGCCGAGGGCGACTACGTCATGACCAACACGCCCTCGACGCTGCGCGCTATGGCGAAGCGGGTCCAGGCGCTCGGCGTGCGGCCGGAGATTGAGGTGTTCGACACCGGCCACCTCGTCTTCGCCAAGCAGCTCGTCAGGGAAGGCCTCATCGACGACCCGGTGATGATCCAGCTCTGCATGGGCATTCCCTACGGCGCCCCCGACGACCTCGCCTCGCTCAACGCCATGGTCGCCAACATCCCGGCGGGCTGGGTCTATTCGGCCTTCTCGATCGGGCGGATGCAGCTTCCCTACGTGGCGATGGCCGCACTCGCCGGCGGCAATGTGCGGGTGGGGCTCGAGGACAACATCTGGCTCCAGAAGGGCGTGCTCGCCAGCAACGGCGACCTCGTCGAGCGGGCGGTGACGATCCTGACCGCGATGAACGCCCGTGTGCTCGGCCCCGCCGAGGTGCGCGAGCGGCTGAAGCTGCAGAAGCGGTGGTGACAAGGGCACTTCCGGAAGGCGCTCCACCTTTCTCACCGGCAAGCACAGTCCCCTCCGTCGTCATTCCCGGGCTTGTCCCGGGAACCCATCGGCCGGCGACACCCGGGGTGAGCAATGGGTTCCCGGCACAAGGCCGGGAATGACTCCGAGGGTGTGGCTGGCCACAGAGGCCACCCGCCGCCCTCCCCTCTCTTTCAACCAACCGGACCCCTGCCATGCCCCTTCCCCTCAAGCGTGCGGCGGCGATCGGTGGCGGCGTCATCGGCGGCGGCTGGATCGCCCGGCTGTTGCTCAACGGCGTCGACGTCGCCGTGCACGACCCGAACCCGGAGGCGTCGCGCCAGGTCGGCGAGATGCTCGACAATGCCGCCCGCGCCTACGCCCGGCTCGGCCTTGCCCTGCCGCCGCGCGGAAACCTCTCCTTCCACGGCTCGATCGCCGAGGCGGTGGCGGGGGCCGAGCTCGTGCAGGAGAGCGCGCCCGAACAGGAGGACCTCAAGGTCCGCCTGCTCGCCGAGATCGACCGGCACGCGCCCGCCGACGCCATCATCGGATCCTCGACCTCCGGGCTGCTGCCGACGCGCCTGCAGGTCGGCATGACCCACCCGGAGCGGCTGGTCGTCGCCCATCCGTTCAATCCGGTCTATCTGCTGCCGCTGGTCGAGATCGTCGGTGGCGAGAAGACGTCGGCCGACGCCATCGCCCGCGCCAAGGCGATCTATGCCGGGCTCGGCATGAAGCCGCTGCACGTGCGCAAGGAGATCGACGCCTTCATCGCCGACCGCATCCTCGAGGCCTACTGGCGCGAGGCGCTGTGGCTGGTCGCCGACGGCATCGCCACCGTCGAGGAGGTGGACGACGCCATCCGCTACGGCGCCGGCCTGCGCTGGGCGGCGATGGGAACGTTCCAGGTCTACCGCATCGCCGGCGGCGAGGCGGGCATGCGCCACTTCATCAGCCAGTTCGGGCCGGCGCTGAAGTGGCCGTGGACCAAGCTGACCGACGTGCCGGAGCTCACCGACGGGCTAATCGACGAAATCACCGCCCAGTCCGACGCCCAGGCCGGTGCCCTCGGCATCCGCGACCTCGAGCGCAAGCGCGACGACTGCCTGACGGCGATCCTGAAAGCACTCGAAGGCGAGGACTGGGGCGCCGGCGCGGTCCTCGCGGGCCAGCGCGCCCGCCTCGCCGAAAGCGCCGCGGCCGAGCGGCCGGCGGCCCGTCCCCTGCCCCTCCACACGGCCACGGTGTCGACTGAGTGGGTCGACTACAACGGCCACATGACCGAGCACCGCTATCTGGAGGTGTTCGCCGACGCCTCGGACGCGCTCATCGCCAGGCTGGGGGTCGACGCCGCCTACCTTGCCGGCGGCCGCTCGCTCTATACGGTCGAGACGCGCATCCGCTATCTGCGCGAAGTGAAGGAGGGCGCGCGGCTCGCCGTCTCCACCTGGCTCCTCGGCCACGACGACAAGCGCGTCTCCTACGCCCACGAGATGAGCGACGCCGACACCGGCGAGGCGGTCGCCACCGGCGAGCACATGCTGCTGCACGTCGACACCGCCGGCAGCCGCGCGACGCCGATGCCGGAGGAGATGGTCGCCCGCCTCGTCGCGCTGGAGGCCGAACACCGCCCGGCGACCCCGCCGCGCTATGCCGGGCGGGGGATGAAGGACCTGCGCCAAGGCGCCTGATAGCCGGCTAAGGCACCCCTGGCGCGGGTAACGAGCCAGCTGTTGCAGCGGGTTGGCTTCAATTGTGGCCAGGGCCGTCCAGTCTCGTCGCCGGATCGATGTGGCGGCCCGTCCAGCGGCCGTAGCGCCAGGGCGTCCACCAGCGCGCGCCGGTGGCAACCTGCTCCGGCACCGGATCATAGCCGGAGGCGCCGAGAGGGTTGCAGCGCATGAGGCGGGCAAGCGTCATCCAGCCACCGGCCCAGGCCCCGTGGCGGCGGATCGCCGCCTCGCCATAGGCCGAACAGGTCGGCAGGTAGCGGCACCACTGGCCGAGGAACGGCGACAGCGTCAGCCGGTAGAGCCCGATCAGGACGAGCATCGCCCGCGCCGCCACGCCGACGGGGCGATCCGGGCGCGGCGGCGGGCAGTGCGCGCACATGGCGCGTCCTCCGAGGCCGGTTCCGTCGCGCGCCGGCGCGTCAGCCGGTCGCGCTCGCCGGGGTGGGGGCGGCGCGCTTCGCCTCGATCTGGTCGAGGGCGTCGACGACGGCGTCGAAGGTCAGCATCGTCGAGGCGTGCCGGGCCTTGTAGTCGCGCACCGGCTCCAGCACGGCAAGCTCTGCGAAGCGGCCGGTGGGCGGCGGGCCGTTCTCCTTCAGCATCTGCCGCATCGTCTCGCGCAAGCGGCGCAGTTCGTCCGTGCTCGCCCCGACGACAGTCTGTGCCATCAGCGACGACGATGCTTGGCCGAGCGCACAGGCGCGCACCTCGTGGGCGAAATCGGCGACGTGATCGCCGTCGACAGTAAGGTCGACCGTCACCGTCGAGCCGCACAGCCGCGAGTGCGCCGTCGCCGTCGCGTCGGGTGCTGCGAGGCGGCCGAGCCGCGGGATATTGGCGGCGTGGCCGAGGATTTTGTCGTTGTAGAGGGCGTCGAGCATCGCTTGCTCCGGATCGACGGGACAGCGCGACACGGTTCTCGCAGCGGTCGCCAGAAGGGCCATCGCCGCCGTTTCCCGATCGTCGTCGACCCACTATATAGGAACGGTCGGTGTTGGATCGCCATTGGGCATGGAGAAACCGTGCGCCAGACCCGCCAGACGGATCGACTGGTCCGTTTTCGCGGGCGCCCCGTATAGCGGCGCGACACAAGTCGACGGGAGAGCCCCGATGGATGCCATCGTGAAGAACATAGCCGATCGCCGAGCCGAAGCGCCCCGGGCGCCCGTGGTGCGTCCCACGCGGGAAGAGGCGGAAGCCGCCGTCCGCACGCTCCTCGCCTGGACCGGCGACGACCCCGACCGCGAGGGTCTGGTCGATACGCCGCGCCGCGTCGTGCGTGCCTACGAGGAGCTCTACAAGGGCTACCGCGAGGATGCCGCGGCGATGCTGTCGCGCACCTTCGAGGAGGTCGGCGGCTACGACGACATCGTCCTCGTCCGCGATATCCCGTTCTTCTCGCACTGCGAGCACCACATGGTGCCGTTCATCGGCCGCGCCCACGTCGCCTATTATCCGTCGGAGGGCGTCGTCGGGCTGTCGAAGATTGCCCGCCTGGTCGACGTCTTCGCCCGCCGCCTGCAGACGCAGGAAAACCTGACGGCGCAGATCATCTCGACGATGGACGAACACCTGAAGCCGCGCGGCATTGCGGTGCTGATCGAGGCCGAGCATCAGTGTATGTCGATGCGCGGCGTCCAGAAGCAGGGCGCTTCGACGATCACCAGCCAGTTCACCGGCGTCTTCCGTGACGATCCGGCCGAGCAGGTGCGGTTCATGACGATGGTGCGCGGCTTCCGCTGAGCCGCCCACCGATCCGGAGGCGGATTGGCTGTGAGCGGTGTGGCAGTGGACGGTGTGGACGCGCGTTTTCCCTCCCCGGGTGACAAGCATGACCTCGAGGTCGGCGTCGCGCTGACGCCGCGCTTCGATGCACACGGACTTGTGACCGCGGTCGTCACCGATGCCGGCGACGGCACGGTGCTGATGCTCGCGCACATGAACGCCGAGGCGCTGGCGCTCACCGTCGAGACCGGCATCGCCCACTATTACAGCCGCTCCCGCCAGGCGCTCTGGAAGAAGGGCGAGACCTCCGGCTCGCTGCAGCACGTCACGGAGATGCTGGTCGACTGCGACCAGGACGCCGTCTGGATCAAGGTGCGCGTCGACGGCAGCGGCGCGAGCTGCCACACCGGCCGCCGCTCCTGCTTCTACCGTGCCGTGCCGCTTGGCCGGGCCGGCGCGCCGCTGGCCTTTGTCGAGGCCGAGCCGATGGTCGATCCGGCCGAGCTTTACGGCCGCAGCTGAGCGGCTTCCGGCCCCCGCGCCGCGCGGGGCCGCCGCGGCAGTCGTCGCCTTGCACTTTCGTCTGAGGACGGGCGTTCCCGCCGGCCGGAGACTGGCAAGGCGGATTAACGTCCGCTACCGTTCCGGCAATCGTCGCAGGTCAACTGCGCGCCAGGGGGAAACAGCCGCGGCGACAGGCCCGGCACCAGGGAGGTTCTCGATGTCGATCACCCGCCGCTTCGCGCTCGCCGCCGGCTTCCTCGCCGCCGCCGCGCTGCCCGCCTTCGCCCAGGGCGACTATCCGTCGAAGCCGATCACCATGATCGTGCCGTTCGCGGCGGGCGGACCGACGGACACCATCGCCCGCATCGTCGGCGAGAACATGAGCAAGACGCTCGGCCAGCAGATCGTCGTGGAGAACGTCGCGGGCGCCGGCGGCACCACCGGCTCGGCGCGGACGAAGGATGCGGCCAACGACGGCTACACGATCATGATGGGCCACATGGGCACCCATGCGGCCTCCGTCGCGCTTTATCCGAACCTCAGCTACGACCCGACCACCGACTTCACCCCCGTCGGGCTGGCCGCCGGCACGCCGGTGCTGATCCTCGCCCGCAAGGACTTCCCGGCCGAGACGCTGGCCGAGTTCATCGAGATCGCCAAGAAGGAGGGCGCTGCCCTCAACAACGCCAACGCCGGCGTCGGCTCGGTGTCGCACGTGAGCTGCCTGTTCTTCAACGCGCTGACCGGCGCCAAGCCGACCGAGATCCCCTACAAGGGCACCGGCCCGGCGCTGAACGACCTGATGGCCGGCCAGGTCGACTATCTCTGCGACCAGATCGTCAACGCCGCCCCGCAGATCCAGGCCGGCACCATCAAGGCCTACGCGATCGGCATCCCCGAGCGCTCGCCGGCCCTGCCGGATGTCCCGACCTCCGCCGAGGCCGGCCTGCCGGACTGGCAGGTGCAGGCCTGGAACGCGATCTTCGCGCCCGCCGGCACCGACCCGGCCATCGTCGCCAAGCTCTCCGCGGCCCTCGACACCGCCCTCGACGACGAGACGGTGCAGAAGCGCCTGCTCGAGCTCGGCAGCGTCATCCCGGAGAAGAACCTGCGCACCTCCGAGGGCCTCGGCGCCCACGTCAAGGCGGAGATCGCCAAGTGGTCGCCGATCATCAAGGAATCCGGCGTCACCGTCGGCAACTGAGCGGCCGGCGGGAGGCGCGGGCGTGACGGACGAGGCACCGGCGAAGCGGCGGCCTCCGCCGCTCGCGCGCACCAACGTGGTGGCGGGGCTGGCGCTGATGGTGCTCGGCGTCGTCGCCTTCTGGCTGACCGCCGACCTCGCCGGCAGCCGCGGTCCGCTGCTCGGGCCCGGCAGCCTGCCGCGCGCCGCCGCCGGCATCATCCTCGCCCTCGGCGCCCTGATCGCCGGCATCGGCTGGCTCCGCGACGACGAGGCGGCCCCGCGCTGGCGATTGCGCGGGCCGCTGTTCCTGCTCGGCGGCGTGCTCGTCTTCGCGCTCCTGGTGCGCACGCTCGGCCTCGCCGTGGCGACGCCGGCGGCCATCCTCGTCGGTGGACTGGCGAGCCCGGAAACCCGGCCGGTGGAGATCGTCCTTTTCGCGGTCGCTCTCACCGTCTTCTGCATCGCGGTGTTCCGTTACGCCCTCGGCCTGCCCATCCCGATTGCACCGTGGGCGGGCCTGTGAGCGCCGGGCGCCGGCGGCCAGCTCTTACCCGAGGCGGCGCATGAGCGAGCTCCTGTCGCATCTGCAGCTCGGCTTCAGCGTCGCGCTCACGTTCCAGAACATCGGCTTCTGCTTCATCGGCTGCCTCGTCGGCACGCTGGTCGGCGTGCTCCCGGGCGTCGGGCCGATCGCCACCATCGCCATCCTCCTGCCGATCACCTTCGGGCTGGAGCCGGTCAGCGCCCTCATCATGCTCGCCGGCATCTACTACGGCGCCCAGTACGGCGGCTCGACCACGGCGATCCTCGTCAATATCCCCGGCGAGGCGACCGCCGTCGTCACCACCCTCGACGGCCACCAGATGGCCAAGCAAGGCCGCGCCGGCATCGCGCTCGGCATCGCCGCCATCGGCTCGTTCATCGCCGGCACCTTCGCGACGCTGTTGATCGCCGCGATCGGCGCGCCGCTGTCGCGGCTGGCGCTCCTCTTCGGAGCGGCCGACTATTTCTCGCTGATGGTGCTCGGCATCGTGTTTGCGGTCGTGCTGGCGAGCGGCTCGATCCTGAAGGCGATCGCCATGATCACCGTCGGCATCCTGCTGTCGACGGTCGGCCTCGACCTCGAGACCGGCGAGCCGCGGCTGACGCTCGGCCTCGACCGGCTGACCGACGGCATCGACTTCGCCGTGCTGGCGATGGGGCTGTTCGGCTTCGCCGAGATCCTGCGCAATCTCGACGACCCGGAGCCGCGCGAGACGGTGCGCGCCCGCATCGGCCGGCTGTTGCCGGGGCGCGAGGAGTTCCGCGCCTCGGCGCTGCCGATCGCCCGCGGCACGGTGATCGGCGCCATCCTCGGCATCCTGCCGGGCAACGGCGCCGTGCTCGGCCCGTTCGCCTCCTACACGGTGGAAAAGCGCATCGCGCGCGATCCGTCGCGCTTCGGCAAGGGCGCCATCGAGGGCGTCGCCGGGCCGGAATCGGCCAACAACGCCGGCGCCCAGACCGCCTTCATCCCGCTGCTGACGCTCGGCATTCCCCCCAATGCCGTGATGGCGCTGATGGTCGGCGCGATGACCATCCACGGCGTCGTCCCCGGCCCGCAGGTGATGACGCGCAACCCCGACCTGTTCTGGGGCATGATCGCCTCGATGTGGATCGGCAACCTGATGCTGCTCGTCATCAACCTGCCGCTGATCGGGCTGTGGGTGCGCTTCCTGAAGGTGCCGTACCGGCTGATGTTCCCGGCCATCCTGGCGTTCTGCTGCATCGGCATCTATTCGGTGAACAACCAGCCCTTCGACGTGGCGCTCGCCGCCTTCTTCGGCCTCGTCGGCTATGCCCTCATCAAGCTGCGCTTCGAGCCGGCGCCGCTGCTGCTCGGCTTCGTGCTCGGCGAACTGATGGAGGAGTACCTGCGCCGGGCGATGCTGTTGTCGCGCGGCGACGCGATGGTGTTCTTCGAGCGGCCGCTGTCGGCGGGCCTGCTCGTCGTCGCGGCGCTGATCCTGCTCCTGGCGCTGCTGCCGTCGCTGCGCCGCAAGCGCGACGAGGCCTTCCAGGAGTGAGCGGGCCACACCGCGGGGCGGAGCGTTCCCGGAATAATGCCTTCAGTTGTGCGTAGGGGCACGGGCGTCCCGGCGTTGCAGGCAGGCGCCGCCGGCAGGATCTGCCGGTGAGCAGCCCCTGACGACAGGACAAGGAACGCCGCCCATGTCGACGACGCCCCTCGCCCGCCTGCCCGCCCGCCGCGCACCCTGGATCGCCGTGGCGGCCTTTGCGGTGGCCACGCCCGCCCTCGCCCACCACGGCTGGTCCTCCTATGATTCCAACACGCTGGTGGCGATCGAGGGGCCGATCCTGTCGGCCGACACCGGCTTCCCGCACGGCCACATCGAGCTCGAGCACGAGGGCGAGCGATGGGACATCGTGCTGGCGCCGCCGTCGCGCATGACCGCCCGCGGCCTGCCGGATGGTTCACTGGCGGAGGGCGTGGTCGTCCGGGTGGAGGGCTATCCGAGCACTGAGGCCAAGTGGGAGCTCAGGGCGGAGACGATCAGCGTCGACGGCAAGACCATCCAGCTGCGCTGATGCAAGTCGCCCGCTGATGGACATCGCCCACGGCCCCGCCTGGGCCGTCGCACTCGAGCAGTCCGGGCTCGGCGAGGCGATGCGCCAGTCCGGGCTGCTCTATCCGCTCGCCAATGTGCTGCACGTCATGGCGATCTGCGCCGTGGTGGCGCCGATCGTGCTGGCCGACCTGCGCCTGCTCGGCCTCGGGCGGCGCTTCCCGCTGCGCCCGACGGTGGCGCTCCTCTCGGCGATCGCCGCCGGCGGCCTCGCCGTGGCGATCCTCACCGGCGTACCGCTGCTCGCCGCGGACGCCGGGCCGCTGGCGGAAAACCCGGTGATGATCGCCAAGCTCGCGCTGCTGGCGCTCGGCATCGCCAACGCGGCGCTGTTCCGGCTCGCCTGGACGCGCCGCCTCGACGACTGGGACCTGGTGCCGCCGCGGCTCGGCCGGGCGCAGGCGGCGCTGTCGGCCGGCATCTGGATCGCTGTGCCCGTCGCCGGCCGCCTCATCGCCTACCTGTGACGACCGGGCGGCCCCGTCGCGACCGCGGCGGGGCGGCCTTTCGGGTTCACACCATCTGGATGTAGCTGCGCATCATCTCCGCTTCCTGCTCGGCGGTGGCGATGCGCTGCTTGACGACGTCGCCGATCGAGACGACGCCGACCAGCCGCCCGCCATCGACCACCGGCAGGTGGCGGAAGCGGCCCTCCGTCATCCACGCCATCACGTCGGCGATGGTGTCGGACGGCCGGCAGGTCTTGACGGTCCGCGTCATGTAGTCCGCGGTCGGACGGTCGAGGGCGCCGCCGCCGTCGCGCGCCACCGCCTTGACGATGTCGCGCTCCGACAGGATGCCGGTGATGCCCTCGCCGCCGTCGGTGATGACGACGGCGCCGATGCGATGCGACGCGAGCAGGGCGCAGACGCCCTTCAGCGTCTCCCCCGCCTGGGCGGTGATGATCGAATGGCTCTTCTGGCCGAGGATCGCGGCAACGGTCACGGTTCGTTCCTCCCTGTCGCCCGCCCCGTCCGTGCGGAGGCACGGCGGCGCTGTTGAGGGGATGATGCCACGATTTGGCGAACCGGCAACATCGCCGGTGTTCACACCGGCGCTCGCCCGCGCACCGGGTCGAACAGCGGGAACAGCAGGACGCCCGCCACCAGCCCGCCGATGTGCGCCTGCCAGGCGACATCGCCGCCCTCGCCGCCGGCGAACGGCAGCGCGGCGATGCCGAAGATGACGTTGACGGCGAGCCAGATGCCGAGGAAGGCGAGCACCGTCGGGTCGCGCCACATGTCCGTCAGCGTCGCCGCCGGATGGAAGAACGCCGCCTCGCCGCGGCCGCGCTGGTGGCGCGACAGCGGCCCGCCCGGCTGGAAGGCGAACCGCGCCGCCGCCGCCATCTGGCCGGAGATCGCCGCCGAGGCGCCGATCACCGCGACCGGGCTGCCGGCGTGGGTGACGAGATGGGTGAGCGCGCCGGCGGCGGCGCAGACCGCCGAAAAGGCCAGGAAGCGCAGCAGGCCGAAGCGCCGCGCCACCGCGCTGCCGAAGGCGAGCATCCAGACGCAGTTGACGATGAGGTGGAGCCAGCCGCCGTGCAGGCCGGCATAGCTGACGAACGTCCACACGTCGGCCCAGAGGCCGCCCGGAAACGTGAACCCCTCCAGCAGGTCCGGGCTGTAGCGGATCGGATAGAAGGCGAACAGCAGCAGGACCTCCTGGTCCTGCTCCACATCGAGCACCATCACGCGGATGACGTGGATGATCACGAAGACCGCGGCGAGGCCGGTGATCGCCCCCGGCACGTTCAGAATCGGCTCGCGCGCCGGTCGCCAGGTTTCGTTCATCTGCTCCGGTCCGCCGCCTCGTCCCGCGGTGATAGGGCGGGCGACCGCCTTCGGCAACCCCCGACTCCCGCGGCGGTGACTCTTCGTCAAGCTTAATCGTTTCTGTCGCAGGCGTTTGCTAGGGCCACCAGTTCCCTAATTTGTCCGATCAATTTTCTCTATTTCGCTTAGCCGCCGGGCAAGGCGCATCGCGCATGATGTTCTTGCCGACGGGGAACGAAAACATGACGACCTGCCGCTTGATGACGACCCTCCTGCAGGCCGCTGGCCTCGCCGCCTCGGCCGCCGTCGTCGCGGCCGCGGTGGTGGCGAACGCCGGCGAGGCAGACCGGTTCATGACGACGGCGGGTGCGGCGAGCGCGCCGGTGGGTTTCGTGGAGTTCTGCCGCGAGGAGCCGGCCGAGTGCGCCGACCGCACCGACCGCGGCCTGCTCGTCAAGCTCGACGACGCCCGCTGGCTCGACCTCATCGTCGTCAACCGCTCGGTCAACCAGCGCATCAAGCCGGCCACCGACCGGGAGATGCACGGCGTCGAGGAACGCTGGTCGCTGCCGACCGACCGGGGCGACTGCGAGGATTATGTGCTGTTGAAGCGCCACGAGCTGAAGCGGCGCGGCTGGCCGGCCTCGGCGCTGCTCGTCACCGTGGTGCGCGACGAACTGGGCGAGGGCCACGCCGTGCTGACGGTGCGCACCGACCGCGGCGAGCTCGTGCTCGACAACAAGGTCGACGTCATCCGCCCCTGGTACGAGACGAGCTACACCTACGTGAAGCGCCAGGCGACGGTCGACGCCGGCCTCTGGCTGCGCATCGACGACCGCGCCGACCAGCCGGTGTCGAGCATCCGGCGCTGACGCGCCGGTCCCCGTCAGACCGGGCGGAGCCCGGCGGCGTAGCGGCGCCAGTTGGCGACGTAGCCCGCCGCCGAGGCCTCGAGCCCGGCAATGGCCTCTTCGGACAACTCCCGCACCACCTTCGCCGGCATGCCGACGACCAGCGAGCGCTCGGGGATCTGCCGGCCTTCCGGCACCAGCGCGTTGGCGCCGACCAGCGAATTGCGGCCGATGCGGGCGCCGTTCAGCACCGTCGCACCCATGCCAACCAGCACGTTGTCCTCGAGCACGCAGCCGTGCAGGATCGCCTTGTGGCCGACCGTGCAGCCGGCGCCGATCGTCAGCGGAAAGCCGATGTCGGTGTGCAGGACGCAACCGTCCTGCACGTTCGAGCCGGGGCCGATGTCGATCAGCTCGTTGTCGCCGCGCAGCACCGCGCCCCACCAGACGCTGGCGCCGGGGGCGATGCGGACGCGGCCGATCAGGACCGCGTCGGGCGCGATCCAGGCTTCGCCCGCGGGCGGCAGTTCAGGACGGTGCCCGTCGAGGGAATAGAGCGGCATGTCGAAGCTCCTCGCGGGCGATTGCCCTCAGCCCTCGAGGTCCATCTCGAGGATGGCGATCTGCAGGTTCCAGGACAGCTCACCGTCCTCGTCGTCGCGGAAGATGATGCCGACGAACTCCTCGCCGATGTAGAACTCCGCCGAATCGTCCTTCTTCGGGCGGGCGCGGACGGAGATCGACGGCAGCGAGAACTTCCGCTGCAGGTAGCTCTCGACCTTCTTGAGTTCGTCGCGTTTCAAGTCGTCCTCCGGGTTTGGCCGTCGTCTGGGGGTGCGGGAGCCATAGCACTCCCCTCCGCCGCGGTCGACCGGGAGCCGGCGCCGTCGTGGCGATGACAAGCACCGCACCGCCCACTAAGTCTCGTCGGTGCGGACCGGCCGCACGGAGAGCATGAACGGATGCTGCTGCTTCACATCGGCCGGGGCAAGGCCGGCTCCACGACCATCCAGAGCACCATCGACCTCAACCGCGACGGACTGCGGGCCCATGCCGTCGCCGTGCCGTCGCGCTCGGCGGAGTTCCGCGGCCACGCCGTCGACGTCTACCGCGCCATGCAGCAGGCCGAGGGCGACGAGACCGGCCTGCACGACCTGCGCACCCTCCTCGACGACCCCGGCAACCGGCATGTCTTCGTCAGCAGCGAGTTCCTGTTCACCGCGACGCGGCCGGAGATCGAGCGGCTGAAGCAGGCGCTCGGCCCACACGACGTGCGCGTCGTCGCCTATCTCCGCGACTATCCCGACTGGCTGCGCTCGCTCTACGTCCAGGGAGCGAAGCGTGGCCGCCGCGTCACCGACTTCGACGACTTCTACGAGGCCGCTGCCAAGCGGGCGCCGTGCCGGGCCTTCCTGGGCCGCTGGGCGGATGCGTTCGGCTGGGAGCGGCTGCGCGTGCGCCATCTCGGCGGCCTCGGGGAGGTCGGCCTCGTCGGTGACCTCGAGGCGGTGCTCGGGTGTCCGCTCGCCGCCGGCCCCGACCAGAACACCTCGCCGCACTGGATCGAGACCGAGTTCCTGCGGGCGCTGAACGCCCGGGCGGCGGCCCGCGGCGAGCCCGCCCCGGCGCGCGCCGCGCTCGCGGGGGTGCTGACGGTGCTGCGCGAGGTGATCGACCTGCACCAACCGCCCGAGGCGGACTATCTGACGCTGGTGCAGTACCGGCGGCTCGAGGACGCCTATCTCGCCGACGCCGCCTGGCTCGCGCAGCGCACCGACGCGCCGCTGCCGCCGGCGACGCCCGACCGCACCCACGAACGGCCGTTCCTGCCCGAACTGGCGGCGGCGCCGCCCGCCGTCCGCGACACGGCGGCCAAGCGGCTGCGGCGCTCCCTGCGCCTGAAGGAGCAGCCGGAGTTGCGCCTGCTCGTGCTGGCGACCATCGAGGAACACTGGCCCGGCGGAGCCGGCAGCGCGGACGCGGCGATCCTGACGGATCCGGACGGGGAGGAACTCGACGCTGTGGCGCCAGAGGCAGGACTTGGGGACGCCGTCACCAGACGTTCCGATCCGGCGATGTGATCGCCCGGGATGTGAACGCCCGCGATGAACCAGGTGCCGACGGCCCGTGGTGCCGCCGGCTGAAACGGCGATCAGCCGGGGTCTCGATCAGCCGGCTGTCGACCGCTCGGCCGTGCCGCTACTCGGCGGCGCTGCCCGCCTCTGCGCCGCTGACGGCCGCGAGGATCTGGTCCATCGAGCGCGACGGCTCGGCGCACGGCGCCTTGCCGACGACGCGCGCGGGCACGCCGGCGACCGTCGTGTTCGGCGGTACCTCGGCCAGCACCACCGAGCCGGCGGCGACGCGCGAGCAGCGGCCGATCTCGATGTTGCCGAGGATCTTCGCGCCGGCGCCGATCAGCACGCCGCGGCGGATCTTCGGATGGCGGTCGCCCAGTTCCTTGCCGGTGCCGCCGAGCGTCACGTCCTGCAGGATCGAGACGTCGTCCTCGATCACCGCGGTGGCGCCGACGACGAGGCCGGTGGCGTGGTCGAGGAAGATGCCGCGGCCGACCGGCACCGCCGGGTTGATGTCCACCTGGAACACCTCGGACGAGCGGCTCTGCAGATAGAGCGCAAAGTCGCGCCGGCCGTTGTGCCACAGCCAGTGCGCCAGACGGTGCGTCTGGATGGCGTGGAAGCCCTTGAAGAACAGCACCGGCTCGACGAGCCGGTCGCACGCCGGGTCGCGGTCGACGACGGCGACGAGATCGACGCGGAAGACGTCGCCGAGCTCGGGCTGGGCCGCGAGCGCATCGTGGAAGGCGAGCCGGATCATCTCGGCCGGCACCGAACGGTGGTGCAGACGGTCGGTGATGCGGCGGACGATCGCCGCCTCCAGCGTCGGCTGGTCGAGGATGGTGGTGTGCAGGAAGCCGCCGAGTGCCGGCTCGGCCCGCACCATCGCTTCCGTCTCGATGCGGACGCGGTCCCAAACTGGGTCATGAACGGCGAGCACCGGCTCGCCCAGGCGGCGGGTGTAGAGCGACATCGGCAACTCCCGTCGGCCACTTCGTGCGGCCCTTCCCGCACAACATAGTGCGTCCGGGGCGGTTGGGCAAAAGGGGTACCGGCGAGGATGCCCGCCGCTCCGTTCTCAGCCGAGCCCGAGGCCGCGGGCGAGCAGGTCGAGGGGGGCAAAGCAACGCATGGAATCGTCGAGATCGCGCTCGAATCCGTGCCGCCGATAGAAGCCGACCGCCCGCTCGTCCAGCGCATCGACGATCATCAGGTGAGCCGCAATCTCCGATTCCAGGGCGCGGGCGACGGCGTTGGCGGGCAACACGGACCCGAGCCCGCGCTGCTGGAAATCGGTATCGACCGCCAGTCTGCCGAGCCGCACCGCCGGCACGGCCGGATAGCGCGGCAGCTTGCGGCGCCGAGCTTCCGGCAAGTCGGCGAGGTGCACGTGGCAGGCCGACAGCGTGTAGTAGCCGGCGACGCGGCCGGACGCGACCTCGACCAGGACGAAGCCGGTGGCGATGCGTCGCCGGACGTCCTGACCCAGTTGCTCCCGAAAGTAGCGATCGAGCTCCTCGACACCGCACGCGAAGCCCTTCCTGTCCCGGTCACCGAGCGGTTCGAACCGGAAGGGCGCCTGGGTCACAGGGGGCCGACGAGCCGCTCGTGGCGCTCCTTCGCACGCCGCATCGCATCCGCCACCGGCGGCGGATCGGTCAGCATCGCCGCTAGACGCTCGGACGCTTCCCGTGACAGGCGGATCACCTCGTTCCGCTCGATCGTCTGCAGCGCCGCCTCGCGAGCCGCCGCCACGACAAAGTCCGTCACCGACCGACCTTCGATCTCTGCCGCCCGTTTCAACAGGCTGTGGGTGTCGGATGTAATGCGCGCCTCCAGGCGCGACTGCTTGCTCGCCTGTTCCATCGGAACACTCCTTTCCTGCTGGATACGGCAATCGGCCGTACCAGGGCAATGAGCACGGGCGCCGTCCCCACAGGGACAACGCCCTCTGCTCCCCACGTCCCCGTTGCCGGCTGCGGCGCCATCCTCCATCGTCCCGGCCCCGCCCGCGAGCCCGTGAGATCGCCCCGCCAATGGCCGACCGCCTGAAGATCGCCACCTGGAACGTCAACTCGATCCGCTCGCGGATGGACCACGTCGCCCGCTTCGTCGACGAGAACGCCCCCGACGTGCTCTGCCTGCAGGAGACGCGCTGCCCGGACGGCAGCTTCCCGTCCTCGCCGCTGCGCAAGCTCGGCTACGAGCACTTCGTCCTCAACGCCAAGTCCGGCCACCACGGCGTCGCCATCCTGTCGAAGCGGCCGCTCTCCGACGTCGTCATCGAGCGCACCGCCGGCATCGACGAGCCCCGCCACATCGCCGCCACCGTGCCGTTCGCTGGCGCTCCGCTGTGGCTGCACAACCTCTACGTTCCCGCCGGCGGCGACGAGCCGGACGCGGCGGTGAACCCGCGCTTCGCCGCCAAGATCGTCTTCCTCGACGCCCTGACGTCCTGGAGCGCCGTCGTCGGCCGCGCCGGCCGCGGCGTGCTGGTCGGCGACCTCAACGTCGCGCCGCTGCCCGAGGACGTCTGGTCGCACAAGCAGTTGCTGTCCGTCGTCAGCCACACCCCCGCCGAGACCGAGCGGCTGGAGGCGGTGCGCATCGCCGGCGGCTGGGTCGACGCCGTTCGCAAGGTGCGGCCGGTGCCGGAGAAGGTGTTCACCTGGTGGAGCTACCGCGCCAAGGACTGGAAGGCGGCGGACCGCGGCCGACGGCTCGACCATCTCTGGGTCACCGCCGATCTCGACGCGGCGCTGGCCGCCGTCGAGGTCCGCCCCGAGACGCGCGACTGGGAGCGCCCGTCCGACCATGTGCCGATCGTCGCGACGCTGACGGCCTGACGCGCCGTCGGCCCGCTTGGGCCGGCGGTCTAGGCGATGCGGCGGGAGGTTTCGCGCACCTGGCGGGCGGCGGTCTCGATCTGCTGGGTCGAGGCGGCGACGGAGGAGAGGTTCTGCATCACCGTCTCGACGCCCTCGGCGGCCGAGCGCATGTTGTGGGAGACGCTCTGGGTGACGATCGACTGCTGCTCGACGGCGGAGGCGATGCCCGTCGAGATGGAGTTGATCTGCTCGATCCGCTGGGAAATCGCGGCGAGTGCGCCGACGGCCTCGGCGGTGGCCCCCTGCACGGCGGCGATCTGCGCGCCGATCTCGCCGGTGGCCGTCGCCGTCTGGGTGGCGAGGCTCTTCACCTCGGACGCCACCACGGAGAAGCCGCGGCCCGCCTCGCCGGCGCGCGCGGCCTCGATGGTGGCGTTGAGGGCGAGCAGGTTGGTCTGCGACGCGATGCTCTCGATCAGGCCGAGGATCGTCCCGATCGTGCGGGCGGCGTCGGCGAGGCCGGCGACAATGACGTTGGTTCGGTCGCCGGCGGCCACCGCCTCGCGCGTCACCTCGAGCGCCCGGTTCACCTGGCCGCGGATTTCCTCCACCGAGCGGGCGAGCTTCTCGGCGCCGGAGGCGACGGCCTGCACGTCGGCGAAGGCGCGGTTCGAAGCATCGGCCGCGTCGGTCGCCTGGCGGTTCGTGTCGGTGATCTCGTCGGACATCTCGCCGAGGTCGAAGTCGATCGTCTTCTGGATCGCCGCCCGGTCGTGACGCTCGGAGACGTGCGCGGTGATGTCGGTGGCGAACTTGACGACCTTCACGACGCGGCCGGCGGCGTCGACGATCGGCGTGTACGACGCCTGGATCCAGACCTCCCGGCCGCCCTTGCCGATGCGCTTGAACTCCGCCGTCTGGAATACGCCACGGCGCAGGTCGTCCCAGAACGCCCGATAGGCGGCGCTGCCGCGCTCGGCCGGGTCGACGAACATCTCGTGGTGGCGCCCGACGATCTCGGCGGCCGTGTAGCCCATGGTGCGGAGGAAGTTGTCGTTGGCGGACAGCACGGTGCCGTCGACGCCGAAGTGGATGACCGCGTGCGAGCGGCCGATCGCGGCGATCTGGCCCGCGAACTCCGCCGCCTGCAGCTTCTGCGCCGTGATGTCGGAGGCTACCTTGACGACCTTGACGACCCGGCCACCGGCGATGATGGGGTTGTAGCTCGCCTGGATCCAGACCTCGCGGCCGCCCTTGGCGACGCGCAGGAACTCGGCGGAGCGATATTCCCCCCGGCCGAGCGCGGCCCAGAACTCGGCATAGGCGGGGGACTCGCGCTCCTCCTTCGTCACGAACTGACGGTGGTGGTGGCCAACGACCTCGGGAAGCGCGTAGCCCATCAGGCCGAGGAAGTTGGCGTTGGCGGCGCGGACAGTGCCGTCGACGTCGAACTCGATGATGGCGAGAGAGCGGCCGAGCGCCTCGATCATCCGTCTCGCGTCACGGCACCCACTTGATCTGAACATGTCGCTCGTCCGGCCTCCGGGTCCTCGCCCGGAGGTGTGTTCGCCGATGGAGCTTGCGTGGCGCTGGCGCCGGTCGGGTGCGTCGCCTCGTGGTGACGGGATCGAGTTGCGCCTGCCGGACGCAAAAACCCGGGAGCGGCTGGCGGGCCGCCCCCGGGTTCCTCCGGCGTCAGGAGCCCCCGCCGGTCGCAGCGACCGGCGGGGGCCGATATCAGGCCGCGTCGAAGCGGTCGGCGTTCATCACCTTCGTCCAGGCGGCGACGAAGTCGTGGACGAACTTCTCGCGGTTGTCGTCCTGGGCATAGACCTCGGCGTAGGAGCGCAGCACCGAGTTCGAGCCGAAGACGAGGTCGACGCGGGTCGCCGTCCACTTCGTCACGCCGGTCTTGCGGTCGCGCACCTCGAAGAGGTCTTCGCCCGCCGGCTTCCACGTGTAGGCCATGTCGGTGAGGTTGACGAAGAAGTCGGTCGTCAGCGCGCCGACGCGGTCGGTGAAGACGCCGTGGGCGGCGCCGCCGTGGTTGGCACCGATGACGCGCAGGCCGCCGACGAGCACCGTCATCTCCGGCGCCGTCAAACCCATCAGCTGGGTGCGGTCGAGCATCAGCTCCTCGGCGCTGACGGCATAGCTGTCCTTCAGCCAGTTGCGGTAGCCGTCGTGGACCGGCTCCAGCACCTCGAAGGACGCGACGTCGGTCTGCTCCTGGGTGGCGTCGCCGCGGCCGGGCGTGAACGGCACCTCGACGGTGACGCCGGCGGCCTTCGCGGCCTGCTCGATGCCGAGGTTGCCGGCGAGCACGATGACGTCGGCGAGGCTCGCACCGGTCGCAGCGGCGATCGGCTCGAGCACCGACAGCACCCGGGCGAGGCGGGCCGGCTCGTTGCCTTCCCAGTCCTTCTGCGGCGCGAGGCGGATGCGCGCGCCGTTGGCACCGCCGCGCATGTCGGAGCCGCGGAAGGTGCGGGCGCTGTCCCAGGCGGTGGTGACCATGTCGGCGACCGACAGGCCGCTCGCCGCGATCTTCGCCTTCACGGCGGCGACGTCATAGTCGTGTCGGCCGGCCGGGACCGGGTCCTGCCAGATCAGGTCCTCGGCCGGAACGTCCGGGCCGACATAGCGGACCTTCGGGCCCATGTCGCGGTGGGTCAGCTTGAACCAGGCGCGGGCGAACACCTCGGAGAAGTAGGCCGGGTCCTTGTGGAAGCGCTCGGAGATCTGGCGATAGATCGGGTCCACCTTCATCGCCATGTCGGCGTCGGTCATCAGCGGCATGCGACGGATCGAGGGATCCTCGACGTCGACCGGCATGTCCTCCTCGCGGATGTTCACCGGCTTGTACTGCCAGGCGCCGGCCGGGCTCTTCGTCAGCTCCCAGTCGTGGCCGAGGAGCATGTCGAAGTAGCCGTTGTCCCAGCGCGTCGGATGGCTGGTCCAGGCGCCCTCGATGCCGCTCGAGACGGTGTCGCGGCCGACGCCGCGACCGGTCTTGTTGAGCCAGCCGAGGCCCTGGTCCTCGACGTCGGTGCCTTCCGGCGCCGGGCCGAGCAGGGCGGCGTCGCCGTTGCCGTGGCACTTGCCGACCGTGTGGCCACCGGCGGTGAGCGCGACGGTCTCCTCATCGTTCATCGCCATGCGGGCGAAGGTCAGGCGGATGTCCTGGGCGGTGCGCAGCGGGTCCGGATTGCTGTTGACGCCCTCCGGGTTGACGTAGATGAGGCCCATCTGCACGGCGGCCAGCGGATTGGCCAGGCTGGTGCGGTCGTCGCCGTCATAGCGGGTCGAGCCGAGCCACTCCTGCTCGTTGCCCCAATAGACGTCCTTCTCGGGGTTCCAGATATCGGCGCGGCCGAAGCCGAAGCCGAAGGTCTTCAGGCCCATCGATTCGTAGGCCATGTTGCCGGCGAGCACGATCAGGTCGGCCCAGCTGACCTTGTTGCCGTACTTCTTCTTGATCGGCCAGAGCAGGCGGCGCGCCTTGTCGAGGTTGACGTTGTCCGGCCAGGAATTGAGCGGGGCGAAGCGCTGGTTGCCGGTGCCGGCACCGCCACGGCCGTCGGCGACGCGGTAGGAGCCGGCGGCATGCCAGGCCATGCGGATCATCAGTCCGCCGTAGTGGCCCCAGTCGGCCGGCCACCACGGCTGGCTCTCGGTCATCAGGGCCTTCAGGTCACGCTTCAAGGCATCGACGTCGAGCTTCTTCAGCTCCTCGCGATAGTCGAAGCCGCGCCCCATCGGGTCGGACTTGGTGTCGTGCTGGTTGAGAATGTCCAGGTTGAGCGCATGCGGCCACCAGTTCATGCTCGACGTGCTGACATTGGTGTTGCCACCGTGCACGACTGGGCATTTGCCGACTACGATCTGATCGACGACGTTCATGTGGACCCCCGTCCTTGCTGACGTTTGTCTTGCAGCCTCCGCGTCGCCGGCAAGTCCGGCGGCGATGGGCCGGGACAACGCACCCTGTTGTGCGCTTTCGTCCATGCATCCGACTTAGCATAGGTCAAACATAATCAGAATTTGCCTTTTCCAATGTTTCTGATAGGTTTTTCCAATGATTGGCATCACGATCCGTCACCTGCGCTATTTCGAGGCCCTCGCCCACCACGGCCACTTCAGCCGTGCGGCCGAGGCCTGCGCGATCTCGCAGCCGGCGCTCTCGCTGCAGATCAAGGAACTCGAAGAAATGCTCGGGGCGGCGCTGTTCGAGCGCGGCGCGCGTCAGACGCGCCTGACGGCTCTCGGCCAGGAGTTCGTCGTGCGCGTGCGGGAAATCCTGCGCGGCGTCGACGAACTCGGCGATCTCGCCCGCGGCTCGTGCAGCCCGCTCGCCGGCCGGCTGCGCATCGGCGTCATCCCGACGGTGGCGCCCTATCTGCTGCCGAGCGTCATCCGCCACCTCTCGGTGCGCTTCCCCGCCGTCGACCTCCGGCCGCGGGAGGCGGTGACGCAGCGCCTGATCGAGGAGCTGACGGAGGGCCGCCTCGACGCAGCGATCGTCGCCCTGCCGGTGTCGCAGCCCTCGCTCGTCGAGCAGCCGCTGTTCGACGAGGAGTTCGTGCTGGTGCGGCCGACCACCGACGCCGAGCGGCCGGTGCCGAATGCCGAGGCGCTGCGCGCCATGCGGCTCTTGCTGCTCGACGAGGGCCACTGCTTCCGCGAGCAGGCGCTGTCCTACTGCAAGCTGCCGTCGACGCCGCGCGACCTCATCCAGGGCAGCTCGCTGTCGACGCTCGTGCAGATGGTCGGCGCCGGTATCGGCGTGACGCTGATCCCGCAGATGGCAGTGGCGGTCGAGACGCGCTCGGCGCCGGTGTCGGTGGCGCGCCTGCCGGCGCCGCGGCCGGTGCGGACGATCGGCATGGTCTGGCGCAAGAGCACGCCGCTGTCGTCGCAGCTGGCGGAGGTGGCCGAAACCGTCCGCCAGGCCGCCGGCACGCTCGGCCTCGAGCCGAAGGCGGAGTCGATCGCCGCCTGATCGCCAGGCCGGCGACGCCCGTGCTGCGGCACGTCACCCCTCGGAACGCCACCCCTCAGAACGTCACCGCGGTGCGCAGGCCGAACACGGCCGCATCCTCCAGCGCCTGCGTCGGGTGCCGGCCATGCGGGTTGGCGACGTTGCCGCCCGGATGGAAGACGAGCTGCACGAACGGCTGCACCGACACGGCTGGAGTGAGCGCCGCCTGGTAGGTCGCCTCCACCACCGCCTCGAAGTCGGCGATCGGCCCCTTCACGCCGCTGACCCGGTTCTGCTTGCGGTTCAGGCGGGCGAGGTCGGGGCTCATCTGCGCGAGCGCGAAGCCGAGGCCGGCGATGTCGTCGTCGCGACCGGGCAACGGCCCGGTGTAGGCGAGCCCGGTGTCGAGATAGAGCCAGATCGGGTTGCGGTCCTGCTGGGGGGTGACGCCGACGCGGGCGAACCCCGACAGGCCCTGGCCGTCGTCGCCCTCGCGCCAGAGCTGGTGGTCGACGATCGCATAAAGCGACCAGTCACCCTGCTCCTGGCGCGGTCCGCCGCGGGCGCGCAGGCTCGCCAGCGAGCGACCGTTCTTCGCCTGGGAAAGGTTGTCGAAGTCGTTGGAATTATACCAGGCGCCGACCTTCCAGGTGCCGGCGAGCCCGTCCTTCGGCGCGTAGGCGTAGGCGGCCTCGAGGATGGCGAAGACGCCGTTGTCGACCGGGAATTCGAGGCCGTTGTGGTTGCCGTCGTCGCCGGCGGGATCACCGTTGAAGACCGCGCCCTGCAGGGAGAACGCCTCGGTCGCGGTCCAGCGCACGCGCACGCCCGGCGTCGGCGCCGGATAGGACGGGCCGCCGCCCGGCAGGTCGGTGCCGTTGATGCCGGGCCAGCCGAAGGTCGAGTTGATGAACACGCCGGCCGTATCGCTCAGCCAGAACTCGCTGTCGGCGGCGATCTGGCCGGCGCGCACCGACAGCGCATCGCCGGCGAGCGACTGCTCGAGATAGACCTCGTTCAGCCGCCAGCCGGCGGGCGCCTCGATGCTGCTGACGGTAAGCAGGTTGCCGACATAGTCGGTCGACAGGCCGCGACCCTGGATCGAGTAGCCGGAGGCGTGCAGGAGCGCACCCTGCCAGCCGAACATCTTGTCGAAGTCGAAGTCGACGCCGAACTCGGCGACGCCGTCATAGACGGTGCCCTGTCGGAGGCCGCCGGTGGCGTTGCCGAGGACCTCGCCGGTCCAGGAGAGGTCGATGGAGACGCCACGCTGCTCGAGCCAGGGTCGCGCGCCGCCCCAGTCGCCCGACAGCTCCGAGCGCTGCAGCACGTCGGCGGGTTGGCCGTCGGCGGGTGCATCATCGGCGCGCGCACCCGGCGCGCCGATGACACAGAGGCCGGCGGCCACGGCGGGGGTGACGAGGCGGAGGACCATCTGTCGCGACTTTGGCCGCATCGGCCGCCCTCCCCCGCTTGCCGCCGCAACGCCCCGTCGCGTCGTCGCATCGATCCGTCAGGCGTTGGCGAAGCCGGCCATCTCCTTGTCGAGGAAGTAGAGCTTGTGCGGACCGTCGCCGATCAGCGCCACACGATCGTTGATCGCGCGGAACAGGTTGGTCTCCTCGCGCTGCTCGGCGACGAACCACTGCAGGAACTCGAAGGCGGAATGATCGTCCTCGGCGCGGGCGGTGTCGACCGATTCGGCGACCGCCTGGTGACGTGCTGCTCGTGCACACGCACCTGCTCGATCAGGTCGTCGATGCTGGTGGCGGCGACCTTCGGCTCGGGCAGCGCGGTCAGGTGGATCGGCGCATCCACCTCGACGAGATAGGAGAAGATCTTGCCGAAATGTACGAGCTCCTCGTCGGCGTGCTTGGCGAAGAAGGTTCGGCTGCCGTCGAGATGGTTCATGGCGCACCAGGCGGACGCCTGCATGTAGAGATGGAAGGCGGCGAGCTCGCCGTTCAGAAGCGTGTTCAACGCGGCCACGGTCTTGCTAGTGGACATCGTCGGCCTCACCCGGAGCCCCCGCGGCTCCGTCGATGCCGATAGCCGATCTCAGATGCAACTGCAAACGATTCGCAACTCTTGGATCGATTCCAAGGGCGCCGGACGCACGTCCGCACGCGTCCGGGAGCGGCCATGGACGAGCGTCACCGCTCCGCAGCGGCGGCTCCGAAGACGGGCAGGCGGTGGAGCCCGCACCCGATCGATGTCGGTTCAGGCCGTCGGTGTCGCCGCAGCGCGCGCCGCCCGGCGTGCCTTCAGCTTCTCCGCGCCGACGGCGCCGTTGCGCTCGACCATGGCGATCAGCGCCCGCGGGCTGGTGCCGAGGCGGCGGACGACCTTGCCGCGCTCGGGCGGCAGGTAGACCTCCACCGACTGCTTGCGGATCGCCTCGACGATGGCGGTGCCGACGGCGTCCGCCGTCATCGGGTTGCCGGCGAAGGCGAGCGCCAGCGCGTCGTCCTCGGCCTCCTTGTCGAGCATCGGCGTCTCGGTGGCGGTCGGATAAATGATGGTGAAGGCGACCGGCCCGCCGCGCTCCTCCAGCGCCAGCGCATGGTGGAAGGCGCGCAGGGCGTGCTTGGCGGCGGCGTAGGTCGCGAGGCCGGGAAACGGAATGAAGGCCGTCATGCTGGAGACGTTGACGATGTGGCCGGCGCCCTGCGCCTTGAAGCGTGGCAGCACCGCCAGCATGCCAGTGACGGCGCCCATGAAGTTGGTCGACATCGTCTGCGCGTGGCGCTCGAGCGACACGTCGCGCACGTAGCCGGTGTGGACGATGGCGGCGTTGTTGACGAGCACGTCGAGCCGGCCGTGGCGCGCCTCGACGTCGTCGAGCACGGCCGCCCAGTCGGCTTCCGAGCGGATGTCGAGGCGGGCGGCCTGTGCCGCCTCGCCGAGGCCACCGGCGACGGCCTCCGCGCCCGCCATGTCGATGTCGGCGACGACGACGCGGTGGCCCGCTGCCACCGCCGCCCGCGCCGTCGCCGCACCGATGCCGCTCGCAGCACCCGTGATCAGGATGACCTTGGTCTTCGACGCCTTCATGTCGCCCTCGCCTGCGGTGGTCTGAACAGGCACGGGCACGGCCCCGCGCCGGCTGCTCGGAAAACGAATGGCGCGGGGCTGGCCCGCGCGCGTTCAGAAGTAGGTGCGGATGGCGCCGACGATGTCGTAGGCCTCGTCGACGAGGTAGAGGGCCCGCCACTTGTCGAAGGTGAGACAGGGGTGGGAGATGCCGAAGCTGACGAGGTCGCCGACCATCAGCGGCGAGCTCTCCGGCACCGTCAGGTGGCAGTGCTGGTCGTTGAGGCGCGTCGCGTGGGTGCCGTCGGTGATCGGCTGCGGCCGTGCCATGCTACCGTCCGGGCGGAACCACGACAGCGGCACCGGTGGATCGTCGTGGGAGACGTCGCGCTTGCCGAGGCCGGCGATCGCCTTGCCCGCCTCCGGGCGCGACTGCACGTAGGCCCACACCTCCAGCGCCGGCACGAGGCCGCCGTCGGCGTCGGCGAGCGCCGGGTCGCGCTCGCGCAGCGCCTCCTGGGCGCGGGCGTACATGACGCTGTCGTGGGTGATGTAGCAGCCCGAGCGCAGCAGCACCGAGGTGGCGCGGCCGAGCTTTGCCGCCCTGAGCTTGCGGGCGACGACGTCGAAATGCGACGAGCCACCGGCGCTGAGCAGCACCGGCTCGGCGGCGAACAGTCCCTCCGCGTCGCACCGCTCGGCGAGGGCGACGAGGCGGTCGAGGAAGTCTTCCACCAGCGCCAGTGCCGCCGCGTTGGTGGGGCCGCGTAGCAGCCCCTCGAAACCCTCGACGCCGGCGAGCGCCAGGGCGCCGTCGCTGCCGTGCACGGCGCGGGCGACGGCGAGCGCCTCGTCGAGCGTCCGGCAGCCGGTGCGTCCACCGGGATAGCCGAGCTCGACGAAGACCGTCAGCGGTCGGGTGAGGCCGTGGCGACGGGCGGCCGTCGCCAGTGCCTCGACGTTCGGGAGCGAATCGACGAGGCAGTAGAACTCGAAGTCCGGGTCGTCGCGGAGGTCGCGCATCACCTGGTCGATGGCGCTGCGGCCGACGAGCTGGTTGGCGAGCACCAGGCGCCGGTGGCCGAAGGCGCGGGCGACCTGCAGCTGCTGCGGCGTGCCGACCGTCATCGCCCAGGCGCCGTCGGCGAGTTGCAGGTCGAACAGGAACGGGCTCATCGACGTCTTGCCGTGCGGGGCGATGTCGGCGCCGCAGTCGGCGAGAAAGCGGCGCATCCAGGTGCGGTTGTGGGCGAGTGCCGCCTGCCGGATCACCGCCACTGGCAGCGGCACGTCCTCGCGCAGCACGTTCCAGCCGCGGGCGCCGACGGCATCGAGCGACACCTCTCCCGCGTCGCCGGGAACGGCCTTGTCGAGCGCGGTCAGGGGGGCTTCCGGCGTGCGGTGGGCAGGGGGCATCGCGGCGGGTCCGGTTTCTGCAGGTAGCAGGATATATCCTATAATCGAGGATGCCATCCCCGCGCCGCGACGTGCCGTCGCTTGCCGTCCGGCCCGTCGTCGTCGACGGTGCAGCAGGGTGGTAGCGCCGCCGGCGGCGGCCGGTGGACGATGGGAGGATGAGCCGTGCTGAGTCCGTTCGAGCCCGTGATCGACATCGACCTCGCCCTCGGCGAAGGCCCCGTCTGGGACGAGGACCGCCAGGCGCTGTGGTTCGTCGACATCCTGGCGCCGGCGCTCTACCGCCTCGACTGGCCGTCGCGCGCCCTCACCCGCCATGCAATGCCGAGCGAGATCGGCAGCGTCGGCCTGGCCGAGGGCGGGCGCCTCGTCGTCGCCTTGCGCAGCGGCGTCCACCTGTTCGACCCGCAGACGGAGAACCTCACCTTCCTCGTGCACCCGGAGCCGGAGTTGACGTCTTTGAACCGGATGAACGACGGCAAAGTCGGTCCGGACGGCTGCTTCTGGGTGGGCAGCATGCACGACGCGTCGCCGCGCCAGCCGACGGGGGCTCTTTACCGGGTGACACCTGAAGGTGTCTGCACGCGCGTCGTCGACGGCGTCAACGTCTCGAACGGGCTCGCCTGGGCGGCCGGCGGGCGGACGATGACGCACGCCGATTCCACGACCGGCATCATCACCGCCTACGATTTCGAGGCGGCGACGGGAGCGCTGTCGAACGGTCGCCGGCTCGCCCTTCTGTCGGAATCGGAGGGGCGGCCGGACGGGGCCGCGATGGACATGGAAGGATATGACTGGAGCGCCGGCGTCAGTGCGGGCTGCCTCAACCGCATCTCGCCGGCCGGCGAGGTCGAGCGCTTCGCCGTGCCAGCGCCGGCCCCGACGATGCCGTGCTTCGGGGGGCCGGACCGGCGCACGCTGTTCCTGACGTCGCTCGCTCGTGAGACCCCGCAGGGCCGGGTGGGCGGCACTCTCTTGGCGTGCACGGCTGCCGTCACCGGCGTGG
>Ga0209902_100455_pt1 | contig 44645 bp, 42 predicted proteins | sample FECB27metaG_FD_188304 | JGI IMG/M metagenome (GOLD analysis project Ga0209902, IMG submission 188304) | Cyanobacterial communities from the Joint Genome Institute, California, USA - FECB-27 (SPAdes) (version 2) | ecosystem: Environmental > Aquatic > Thermal springs > Hot (42-90C) > Microbial mats...
GCCCTTCGGTGATCACCCGCCGATCGGACTTGTCCGGCCAGGTGGCGATCTCGCCCGGCTCATCGTGCAGGCTGTCGCCCACCCCATGGCTCGCGAGATTCTCGATCAGCGTGTAGCGGTGCTTTCTGGCGAAGGCGCCGATGGCGATGCCGATGCCGTTGAGCGGCGCACCGGTCTTCACCGCCCGGATCCCTTCCCACATGGCGCGCTTGCCGTCGCGGCAGAGCGCCACCAGCCGCGGATCGGCTTCCGGCACTAGGAACGACGCGCCGGTATCGGCGAACACCCCGTCGAGCTCCGCCGACACGTCGATATTCACCAGGTCACCTGCCCGGATAACGCGCGACCCGGGAATGCCGTGCGCGATTTCCTCATTCACCGAAATGCAGGTGGCGCCCGGAAAATCATAGGTGATCTCGGGCGCCGAACGCGCCCCGGCAGCATCGAGGATGCGCCGGCCGATATCGTCCAGTTCCTGCGTGGTGATCCCTGGCGTCAGCGCCGCCGCCATCGCATCGCGCGCCACGGCGCAGATGCGGCCGATGGCCTTGAGCTTTTCGAGTTCGGTTTCGGTCGTGATGGTCATGCCGTGTACGCCCCGGCTTCCGCCATATGTGTGAGGTCGTCGATCAGCGGGTTGTGCTCGCCATCGCCGATGAAACCGGTATGCCGCAGCCACATCCACATGGTGACGCGGTGGACCAGTGTGTAGATCCAGAGCGCTGCTTCGGGATCCGAATGATCGATCGAGCCGTAGCCTGCACGGATATACGGGGTCGAGCCCGGCGCGTCGTGCTCCGAGCAGAACAGCGCCTTGGCGAGATCGCATACGGTGTCCGAGGCCCGGGCATTGCCATAGTCGAGCAGCCCGGTCAGCTGCAGCCGCCCCGCTGCATCACGCTCACCAAGCACGTTGTGCGGCTGGAAATCGTCGTGGGCGAATACGGCGCCGCGGCTTTCGGCGATGACATCGGCATTGGCTGCGAAGATAGCTTCGAGCCGCTGCGCCAGCGCCTCGCCGCCGCCGAAGTGGCGGAACCGGCTGATGCTGTAGGCAAAGCGCCGGTTGAGATATTCGCTATTGGTCGCCGACGGGTCGACCACGCCCCGCTCGCCGAAGGCGCCATAGCCGCCCGGCACCGGCACGGAGTGCAGCTTGCGCAGCATCGTGCCCATTTGCCGGTAGAGGTCGTCAACGTCCGGCTCGTCCTTGAAGGTCATCACCTGTCTGCCGGGCAGGTAGTTCGCGATGGTGTAGCGGAACGGCATCCGGGTGCGGCTCTCGTCGGAGGCGAGGAAGCGAGTCATGGGCACATCTAGGTCTCGCAGCAGCTGCGAGGCATAGACTTCCTTGCCGGTCGCGTAGGGAAACGCGTCTTTGAACGCCTTGAGCACCAGCGGCGCGCCGTCGTTACGGTCGATGCGGAACGAGCGTGCCCCGCCGCCGATAAGCTCAGTCACCGCCGTTGGCACCCCGAGACCAAGCTCGCCGAACAGTGCGGCGAGCCTCGCGATGTCGACATCGACCGGCGGCGCCTTGTAGGACGGCTCCGCTACCGCCTCGCTCATTTGAGTTTCAGGTACGCGTCCACCAGCCCCCTGGTGGAGCTGTCATGGGCCGTTGCCTTCTCCGTACCCTGCACCTTGGGCAGCAGCGCCTTGGCCAACTGCTTGCCAAGCTCGACCCCCCACTGGTCGTAAGAATTCACGCCCCAGATGGTGCCCTGCACGAACACCTTGTGCTCGTAGAGCGCGATCAGGCTGCCGAGCCGTTCCGGCGTCAGCTTGGGGTACATCAGCGTGTTCGAGGGACGGTTGCCGGGGAACATCTTGTGCGGCGTCAGTTCCTTGATCCGCGCCTTGTCGAGGCCCTGGGCGCTGAGCTCCGCCACCACCTCGTCCTTGGTCTTGCCCAGCATCAGCGCCTCGGACTGCGCCAACACGTTCGCCACCAGCTTGTCGTGGTGCGGCGGCAGCTGCTCATGCGGCTGCGCGGCGATCAGGAAGTCCACCGGGATCACATCGGTGCCCTGGTGGATCAGTTGGTAGAACGCGTGCTGGCCATTGGTGCCCGGCTCGCCCCAGATGATCGGCCCGGTATTGTAGTCGACCGCCTTGCCGTTGAGCGTCACCGACTTGCCGTTCGATTCCATATCCTGCTGCTGCAGGTAGGCGGCAAAGCGGGAAAGCCGCTGGTCGTAAGGCAGCACGGCATGGGTCGAAAAGCCCCAGGCGTTGCGGTACCAGACGCCAAGCACGCCCATGATGACCGGCAGGTTCTTCTCGAGCTTGGTCTTGAGGAAATGCTGGTCCATCTCGTAGGCGCCGCGCAGCAACGCCTCGAAATTCTCGTAGCCGACGGCAATCGCCACCGGCAGCCCGATCGCCGACCATACCGAATAGCGCCCGCCGACCCAGTCCCAGAAGCCGAAGATGCGATCGGACTTGATGCCGAAATCGGCGCAGGCCTTGAGGTTGGTCGAAAGCGCCGCGAAATGATCCGGCACCGCTGCCTCACCCAGCGCCGACGCGATCCAGGCGCGGGCAGTCGCCGCGTTGGTCATCGTCTCATCGGTGGTGAAGGTCTTGGAGGCGACGATGAACATCGTCCGCTTCGGGTCGAGCCCCCTCAGCACATCATGGATATGGGCGCCGTCGACGTTCGAGACGTAATGCGCCCGGAGGTCGGCCCGCGTGTAGGGCGCCAGCGCCAGCGTCACCATCGCCGGGCCGAGGTCGGAGCCGCCGATGCCGATATTGACCACGTCGGTGAAGCTGTCGCCGCCAGAACCCTTGATCGAGCCGTCGCGCACCGCGTCGGAAAAGCCCTTCATTGCCGCGAGGACGCCACGCACCTCGGGCATCACATCCTTGCCGTCGACCACCACCTTCTTGTCGCCCATATAGCGCAGCGCCATGTGCTGCACCGCGCGATCCTCGGTGATGTTGATGTGCTCGCCCTTCCACATCGCGTCGCGCCGTTCCTCGACCCCGGCAGCGCGCGCCAGCTCGAACAAAGCCGCCATCGCCTTCTCGTCGATGCGGTTCTTCGAGTAATCGAGCAGCAGCTCGCCGGCCTTGGCCGAGAAGCTCTTGAAGCGGTTGGGATCGCTCGCGAACAGCTCGCGCATGGTGGTCTCGTCGAGACGCTTGCGCGACTTCATCAGCGGGTTGAGGAGGGACTTGCGGGGGGTGGCCATGACGCTGTTCTCCGGTTCTTTAGTTGGTCGCGCGGTCGAACCGGAAAAGTCTGCAGCTTTTCCTGACCACGCTCCACATCAGACGGCGGCGATGTCGCCCGCCGCCCATGTCGCTCGGGTTTGTGCCGCATAATCGGCGAACGTACCAGCCTCGATCGCCTGACGGGCCCCTATGCAGAGCTGCTGGTAGTAGCTCAGGTTGATCTGGCTCAGAATCATCGCCCCGAGCATCTCCTCGGTACGGATCAGGTGGTGCAGGTAGGCGCGGCTGAAGCGGCGGCAGTTCGGGTTGGGCGAGGTTTCGTCGAGGGGACGCGGATCGTCCTTATGCCGGGCGTTCTTCAGGTTGATGACACCGAAGCGCGTATAGGCGTGCCCGTGCCGTCCGGCCCGCGTCGGGTGCACGCAGTCGAACATGTCGACGCCGCGCTCGATACCGCCGAGGATGTCGTCGGGCTTGCCCACGCCCATCAGGTAGCGCGGCTTATCGGTCGGCAGCTCCGGCGTGATCTCGCTGAGCACCCGGAACATCACCTCCTGCGGTTCGCCCACCGCGAGGCCGCCGATCGAGTAGCCGTTGAAGCCGATGGACTTCAGTCCCTCAGCCGACTTGGCTCGCAGGTTCGCGTCATCGCCGCCCTGCACGATGCCAAACAGCGCGCGGTGCGGCTGGTGCCCGAACGCGTCCTTGCTGCGCTGCGCCCAGCGGAGCGACAGCTCCATGGCGCGCAGCATTTCCTTGTGCTCGGACGGCAGCGGGATGCACTCGTCGAGCTGCATGATGATGTCGCTGTCGAGCAGCGTCTGAATCTCGATCGAGCGTTCCGGTGTCAGCTCATAGGCCGAGCCGTCGATATGCGAGCGGAAGGTGACGCCCTTCTCGGTGAGCTTTCTGAGCTTCGCCAGCGACATCACCTGGAAGCCGCCGCTATCGGTCAAGATCGGCCGCTGCCAGTCCATGAAGTCATGCAGACCACCGAGCGCCGCGACGCGTTCGGCGCCGGGGCGGAGCATCAGGTGGTAAGTGTTGCCGAGCAGGATATCCGCGCCGGTTTCGCGCACCTGCTCGGGGTACATCGCTTTGACCGTGCCGACAGTGCCGACCGGCATGAAAGCCGGTGTCTGCACGTCGCCGCGGGAAGTGTCGATCCGCCCGCGGCGCGCCATGCCGTCGGTAGCCTGAAGGGTGAAGGAGAAGTCGATCATGCGCGCCTATTAGCGGGACGGCGCGCGCCTGTCACCCCGCGGCGAGGGCTTGCTCTCGTCCGCCCCGGCGGTCAGATGCCTCCGATGACCTTGCGATAGTCGGCTTCGGAGAAGGCCTTGAGCGTCGTCGCCCGGATATTGCCGGCCATCCCCGTGCGCAGCACGAATGTGGCAGCAGCCTCGTCATTGGGGGCATCGAGGATACCCACCAGGTCATAGGCGCCGAAGGTCATATAGATCGTTTCGAGCGTCCCGCCGACGGCCTTGGCCGCCTCCTTGGCGGCATCATAGCGCTTTGCCGACTCCTTGACGGTCTTGACGCCTTGCTCGGTCCAGTTGAGCAGCAGGATATATTTTGACATCTTCGCTCCTCCCGGTTGTCGAGGGGAACATCCCCTCGCCCCGAGAGAATATCCCTACAGGCGACAGGCAGCAAACCGCACGATGTCTTTCGTTACTGCCCGAACTCCTTGCCGCTGCGCGGCGCGTTGGGCCGTTGCTCGTCCAGCGACTGCCGGTAGCGGATGCAGCCACGCATGAATTGCGGCCAGTCCGGCACCATGATCTTCGGGTCGGTCCGCTCCGGCAACAAGTCCCACAGTTGCGGGTGATGCCAGCAGAGCCCATGCATCGTGCTGTCGCGGTGTTCGCGGATGCCGGCTCGCAGCCGCTTCACCTCGGCCAATAGCGCGGCATGGTTCATTGCATCGAGATCATCGTCCATTCGCTCTCTCCTCAGGCGCGAAACAGCAGCGATGCATCTCCATACGAATAGAACCGATATCCGTTCCCGATCGCGTGCGCGTAAGCGGCGCGCATCGTGTCGAGCCCGGCAAACGCGCTGACCAGCATGAACAGGGTCGAGCGCGGCAGGTGGAAGTTGGTCATCAGCATATCCACCGCGTTGAAGCGGTAGCCCGGCGTCATGAAGATGTCGGTGTCGCCGACGAAGGGCTGCAGCGTGCCAGTCGCCCGCGCCGCCGTCTCCAGCAGCCGAAGGCTCGTCGTCCCCACCGCGATCACTCGCCCGCCCTTGGCCTTGGCGGCGAGGATGCGCTCCACCACCGCCGCGGGGATATCGCCCCATTCGGCATGCATCACATGGTCGTCGGTGTCATCGACCTTCACCGGCAGGAAGGTCCCTGCCCCGACATGCAGCGTCACCCGCTCGACGCTCACGCCGAGATCGGCCAGCTGCTGCAGCAGGTTTTCGGTGAAGTGCAGCCCCGCCGTCGGCGCCGCCACGGCGCCATCGCGGGCGGCATAGACCGTCTGGTAGTCCGATTTGTCGCGCTCTTCGGTGTGGCGCTTGGCCTCGATATAGGGTGGCAGCGGCATGGCGCCATGCGCCTTGATCGCCTCGTCGAGCTCCGCCCCGCCGAGGTCGAACGTCAGCGTGATCTCGCCCGTCTCGCCCTTGCCAGTCACAGTGGCGGCGATCGAGCCGTTGTCGCCCAGTTCCAGCCGGTCGAGCAGGTGCAGCTTCTTGGCCGGTCGCGCAAACGCCCGCCAGGTATTGGCGTCAACCCGCTTGTGCAGGTTGAAGCTGACATTGGCGCTGAGCTCACCGCGGATCCGGGTGCCGGTGAGTTCGGCCGGCAGCACACGGGTGTCGTTCACCACCAGCACGTCGCCGGCGCGCAGCAGGTGCAACAGGTCGGTTACCCGACCATCCTCCAGCGCCTCGCCCGGCCGCACGATGAGCATGCGGGCAGAATCCCTGGGTTCAGCGGGGTGGAGTGCGATGCACTCGCCGGGAAGTTCGAAATCGAAGTCGTCGACGCGCATCAGGGGCCGGTGCAGCTCACCGCCCAGGCGCCATAGCCCGGGATGCGGAGCGTGCCGCCATAGACCATCGCATCGGCTTCCGTAGTCTTGAACAGGCGTAGCTCGGCAACCTTGGCCGCCATGCTCTCATCGACCGCATCGATCAGAATCGTCTCGGCGCTCTCGAAGGCCTGCCCGACCACCACCGGATCGCCCGGTCCGTAGGCGGCGCTGCTGGCCCACACCTTCTCGCCGGTCGAAATGTTGAGGCCGGCAATCGACAGAAAATCGACCGAGCCGACCAGAAAGTCGAACGTCGCCGCGCCATCCGGCGCGACGCAGTTCACCCACTCCGTCGCCAGTGACGGGGTGGCAAGGCCGCAAAGGCTCACGATCGATGCAATTGCGGCCAGCCGGATCATTCGGCGATGTCCGCCGCGACCTTCACCGAAACCATCGAGTCCGGATCACGCACCGGCTCGCCGCGCTTGATCTGGTCGACGTTTTCCATGCCTTCGATGACCTTGCCCCAGACCGTGTACTGACGGTCGAGGAAGCGGGCATCGTTGAACACGATGAAGAACTGGGAGTTGGCGCTGTCCGGGTTCTGCGCCCGGGCCATCGACGCCACGCCGCGAACGTGCGGCTCGGCGTTGAATTCCTGCTTCAGGTTCGGGTACTTCGACGAACCCGTGCCGGTGCCGGTCGGATCGCCGGTCTGCGCCATGAAGCCATCGATCACGCGGTGGAAGACGATGCCGTCATAAAAGCCTTCACGCGCCAGCTTCTTGATGTGGGCGACGTGGTTCGGGGCCAGGTCAGGGCGCATGGCGATGACCACCTTGCCCTTGGTGGTTTCGATGACGAGGGTATTCTCGGGATCGGCATAAGCCATGAGTGGGCCTTCCTTACTTGTATTCGATTTTGGCGGAGATGATCTTGTCCGGGTCCTGGACCGGCTGGTCGCCGGCGCCCTTCTTGATCAGATCGACGAATTCCATGCCCGAAACGACCTTGCCCCAGATGGTGTACTGGCCATCGAGGTGCGGCGCGTCGGCGAACATGATGAAGAACTGCGAATTGGCGCTGTTCGGATCGGACGAACGGGCCGCCGCGACGACGCCGCGGGTAAAGTGCTCGGCGGTGGTGAATTCCGCCGGCAGGTCCGGCAGGTCGGAGCCGCCCATGCCGGTGCCGGTCGGATCGCCACCCTGCGCCATGAAGCCGTCAATGACGCGGTGGAAGACAATGCCGTTGTAAAAGCCCTTCTCGGTGAGTTCGATCACCCGCTTCACATGGCCGGGCGCGAGGTCGGGCCGAAGCTCGATGTCGACGATGCCGTCCTTGAGCTCGAGGATCCAGTGAGGCTTGCCCTCCTGTGCCTTTGCGGCCTGCGGAGCAGCAATCGAGACGGTGAAGAAGGCGGCGACCGCGGCGAGGAGAATGCCGAGGATGATGCCGGCGCGCTTGATGGGATCGGACATTATTTCTTCAGTGCCTTCAGAACGATGGGCGGGACAAAGGCGCTGATGTCGCCTCCGAGCTCGGCGATCTGACGCACGAGCGTGGCCGAGATGTGGCGGACATGCGGGCTGGATGGCAGGAAGACCGTCTGCAGGTCCGGCGCCATCTGGGCATTCATGCCCACCATTTGCATCTCGAAATTGTAGTCGGTGGTATCGCGCAGGCCACGGATGATCAGCTTGGCGCCGGCGGCGCGGGCTGCATTGACCATCAGGCCGGAGAAATCGACGAACTGGAACTCGGTGTCGGTGCGCTTGCCGATCGGCTCGAGCACGGCGCGCAGCAGCGCCACACGATCCTCATGGCTGAACAGCGGCTTCTTGGAATGGTGGGTGCCCACCGCGATCACCAGCGTATCGACCAGCTTGCAGGCGCGCTCGATCACGTCGAGGTGGCCATTGGTCAAGGGATCGAAAGAGCCGGGATAAAAGCCGACAAGTCTGGCCATGGCGGAGCGCCCTCCCCGTTGATGTTGCGGCGGGTTTTGTCACGGCAAGGCAATTCTGGCAAGCCGGGCTCGGGAGACAGCCGTCTGGTGGCGATATACTGTCAGTCCTGTCGAAGAGGGGCGACGATGACCGAGCTCACCTTTCATCCGCTGTCCGAGATCCGGGCGACCGAGCTGCTCGCGCTGCTCACCGATCCCGATGTCCGCCGTCACATGCCGTTGGCCGGCGACAGCTGGGACGCCGAAAGCGCTGCCGCATGGGCGCGCGCCAAGGATGCGCAATGGCAGCAGAACGGCTACGGCCCTTGGGCTATCAGGATCGACGGCGCCTTCGCCGGTTGGGGTGGCTATCAGAAGGAGGGCGACGAGGCCGATCTCGGCCTTGTGCTGCTCCCCGGCCAATGGGGACACGGTGCGGCGATCTTCCGAGAGCTGGTCCGCCGCGGCACCGACCTGCAGATCCGCAACATCACCATCATGTTGCCGCCAAGCCGCGTGCGGCTTAAGGGCCTGGCTCGCCTCGGCTTCGAGCCCGCGGGCGAATTGGAGTATGCCGGCCAGCGCTTCCTGAAGTTCCGGCTGGTCACCTAGAGCTGCTGCGACGGCAACGCTGCGGCACGGATCAACTGTATCGACTGGCCGATGCGAGCAAGCGAGCGCGACATCGCCTCGTCAGTCTCCGCCGCGGTCAGGGAGAAACCTTCCAGATAGGTGGCCAGCGGCAGCTCCATTGTCCGCTCGAGCATGCGGGTGATGGCCTGACGAGCGTTGTCCAGGGGCTGATGCGTGCCAGCTGCAAAGTAGATCGCCAGATCTCCCGCCAGCGCCTCCATGGCTCGTGCATAGACGACCTCGGTAGCCAGCAGCACACATGATTCCGTGATGACCATCCGGTCCTCCCCCACCCCTGCACGTCAGTATCCAGAACTTGTCGCGCCGCGCCACCACGGAGCGGTGGTTGTTCATTCACGTTTGCGGGCCTGTGTGGGCAGATCAAGCGTGCCGCTGCAGCGCCAGCCAGATCGCCGCGCCGATCAGAATCACCCCGGCGATGCGGTTGACCAGTTGCATCCGATCGTCGCCCAGCGCACCACGCGCCCTGGCGGCGAGATAGATGTAGACGCAGTCGGTGATGAGGCCCGCCGCCATTTCAATCAGCCCGAGCACGACGACTTGCGGCCAGGCGGGGAAAGCCGGGTTGACGAATTGCGGCAGGAAGGCCCCGAAAAAGATCAGAGCCTTGGGGTTGCTCCACAGGACGAAGAAACCGGCTGCTGCCTGATGCAATGGCGAGCGCGCCGCAATCGGCCGGTCGGTGGCGATGCCGTGCCGGCTGGTGATGTAGCCCCAGCCGATCCAGATCAGGTAGGCCGCGCCGACATATTTGATGATGTCGAACGCCGCCCCGACGAACCCGGTTACTGCTTCGAGCGCCAGCGCCACCACCAGCACCATGGTGAAGCGCCCCACCTGGACCCCGGCTTCCATCCACAACCCGGCCGCCATGCCGCGAGCCAGCGACGTGCTGACCAGCGCCGAGACGGTAACCCCGGGAACGATCACCACGACAAAGGCGGCGACGACGAACGATATGAGGATCGGGAGATCAGGCATGGCGGCGCTGAACTAGCACCGCCATGACGATTGAGACAGTCCTGTCAGCTGCGCTTCTGGAACGCCAGCCAGACGCCGCCGATCATCAGGATGACGCCGGATACCCGGTTCATCATCCGCACCCGCGCGATGGTCAGCAGCTGCCGGGCGCTGCCGGCGATCACCGCGTAGACGCAATCCGACAGGGTGGCGACGGCCATGACGATCAGCCCCAGCACCATGATCTGCTCGAAGGCCGGCCGGCTCATATCGATGAACTGCGGCAGAAAGGCCCCGAGGAACAGCAGCGTCTTGGGGTTGGACCAGTTGATCAGCGCCCCCTGCCAGATGTAGCGCCCGAGCGGCAGCTTTTCGCCCGGGGTGCCCATCTCGAGCTTGCCCGACGAGGTGAACATCTTGAAGCCGATCCACACGAGATAGGCCGCGCCGGCGAACTTGATGATGGTGAAGGCCTCCGACACCAGCGTCATCACCGCGTCGAGCCCGACGGCGACGATGAACACCATGGTCAGCATGGCGATCTCGGTGCCGAGAATCGTCAGCAGCCCGGCTTTGGTCCCACGCGCCAGCGAATTGGCGACCACCACGGTGACCGACGGTCCGGGCACGATGGCGAACAGCAGGCAGGCGAGAACATACGGAAGAAGGATGGCGGGATCGATCATCGGGGGCTCCGGGGCGTTAGGCTGGCTCGCTCCAACGAGCCAGCCACAACTATCGCTGCGCCGCAAGCAGGGTCAGCAACCCGCGGCCAGCAGCATGGTCTTCCGCCAATTGGACGGGTTCGTCAATCGATTTCCAAAATATCAGCGTATTCATCGCATATTACTCGCTATTGCGACGCCATGAATGCCAAAGTGCCGTTCAGAACGCGGTCGCTGGCTTCGCGTGAATCTGCCGCCTGTTGGGTAATCTCGAGGTCAGGAGCAATTCCGACGCCCTCGAATCTGGCGCCATCGGGAAACGTCTCGCGCTTGGCCCCGACCCACGCGCGAAACCCCTCGCCGAGATCGAAGTGGTGCGGCTGCCCGCTGCTTCCTGCAGTCGCCTCCCCCACCAGCAGGGCGCGCCCATTGTCCTTGAACGGCATGGCGAAATCTTCCGCTGCCGAGCCGACCGTGCCGTCGATCAGGATCGCCAGTCGCCCGCGATGGGCGCCAGCGGCCGCAGCATCAGCCCGAACGATCGCCCATGCCGCTGCATCACCCAGTCATCGTGAAAGCCGCTGTGCCCGTTACGCAGTTGCGCCATCAACCGCTGGTTGGCGAGGACGAAGGCCAGCCGCGTCTCGGCCGCCAAGACTTCGTCGAGATACGCGTCGAATACGGCATCGAAGTCGAGATCGGGCACCGCATCCCAGTGGGCGAAGCTCTGCTCGATGGCGGAACGCAAACGGGCGGCAATTGCCGCCCGCTGCTTGATCGAAACCCTGTCGCCGTCAGGTGGCGGTGCCATCGCCCGGCTCGTCGGGCCCCGGCTCGCCAGCCTCCGGCTCGGCATCCTCGCCTTCCGGCTCGCTGATCCGCTCCACCGAGACCACCTTCTCGCCATCGGCGGTGTTGAACACCGTGACGCCCTGCGAGGAGCGACCGACGATGCGGATGCGGTTATCCGGGCCGGCGTCCACCGGCACGCGGATCACCTGGCCGCCATTGGTCACCAGCATGATCTGGTCGCCATCTTCCACGGGGAACGAGCCGATCAGCGGGCCGTTGCGCTTGTTCACCGCCATGGCGACGATGCCTTTGCCGCCACGTCCGGTGATGCGGTACTCGTGGCTCGAGGTGCGCTTGCCGTAGCCGTTTTCCGAAATGGTCAGGATGAACTGCTCGGCGGCCGACATTGCCGCATAGCGCTCCTGGCTCAGCTCGCCGGCCGGCACCGCATCCTCGGCGTCGTCGGAAACCTCCTCGGTTTCGCCCTCGCCGCGCACCGCGCGGCTCATCTTCAGGTAGGCAGAGCGCTCCGAAGACTCGGCGTCGAAGTGGTGGACGATCGCCATCGAGATGATGCGGTCGCCCTCGGCGAGGCTGATGCCACGCACACCGGTCGAATCGCGCCCCTTGAACACCCGGACCTCATCGACCTGGAAGCGGATCGCCTGCCCCAGCGCCGTGGTCAGCAGCACGTCGTCATTGGCCGTGCAGGTGGCGACATCGACGATGCCGTCCCCTTCATCGAGCTTCATGGCGATCTTGCCGTTCTTGTTGATCTCGACGAAATCGGCCAGCGAATTGCGGCGCACCGTGCCGCGTATGGTCGAGAACATCACGTCGAGCTGCTGCCAGCTGCTTTCATCTTCCGGCAGCGGCATGATCGAGGTGATGCGCTCGCCCGGATCAAGCGGCAGCATGTTGATCAGCGCCTTGCCGCGAGCCTGCGGCTCGCCGATCGGCAGGCGCCACACCTTCATCTTGTAGACCTGGCCGGCCGACGAGAAGAACAGCACCGGCGTGTGGGTGTTGGCGATGAACAGCCGGCTGACGAAATCCTCGTCGCGCGTCGCCATGCCGGAGCGGCCCTTGCCGCCGCGGCGCTGCGCCCGATACGAGGTCAGCGGCACGCGCTTGATATAGCCGCCATGGGTGACGGTCACCACCATGTCTTCGCGGGCGATCAGGTCCTCGTCCTCGAAGTCGCCGGCCGCCTCGTCGATGACGGTCAGGCGCGGCGTGTTGAACTGCTCCTTGATCTCGGTCAGCTCGGTGCGGACGATCTCCAGCACCCGCTCGCGCGAGCGCAGGATGCTGAGATACTCGGAAATATCCTTGCCGTGCCCGGCCAGTTCCTCGCCGATTTCGTTGACGCCCAGCGCGGTGAGCCGGCTCAACGTCAGCGCCAGAATGGCGCGCGCCTGCTCGTCACTCAGCTTGAACGTGCCGTCCTCGTTCATCCGGTGACGCGGATCGTCGATCAGCGCAATCAGCGGCGCCACGTCGCGAGCTGGCCAGTCACGCGCCATCAGCCGCTCGCGGGCGGTGCCCGGGTCGGGCGAGGTGCGAATCAGCGCGATGACCTCGTCCACGTTGGCCACCGCCACGGCGAGGCCGACGAGAATGTGGGCGCGGTCGCGCGCCTTGTTGAGCAGGAACCGGGTACGACGCGTCACCACGACTTCGCGGAAGTCGAGGAACGCCACCAGCATCTGCTTGAGGCTCATCAGTTCCGGCTTGCCGCCGTTCAACGCCACGAAGTTGCAGCCGAACGAACCCTGCAGCGGGGTGAACCGATAGAGCTGGTTCAGCACCACATCGGGCACCGCATCGCGCTTCAGCTCGATGACCACGCGCATGCCGTTACGGTCGGACTCGTCGCGGATATCGGAGATGCCCTCGATGCGCTTGTCGCGCACCAGCTCGGCCATCTTCTCGATCATCGTCGCCTTGTTCACCTGATACGGGATCTCGGTGATGATGATCGCCTCGCGCTCCTTGCGCATCTCCTCGGTATGGGCCTTGCCACGAATGAGGATGGCGCCGCGGCCCGTCTCATAGGCCTGGCGGATGCCGGAGCGGCCGAGGATGATGGCGCCGGTCGGAAAGTCCGGCCCCGGCAGCACGGTCATCAGTTCCTCGGTGATCGCACCGGGGTTGTCCATCAGCATCAGGACGGCGTCGATCACCTCGCCCAGATTGTGGGTCGGGATGTTGGTCGCCATACCGACGGCAATACCGCTGCCGCCATTGACCAGGAGGTTCGGGAAGCGTGCCGGCAGCACCGTCGGCTCGCGCTCGGACGCGTCGTAGTTGTCCTTGAAGTCGACCGTGTCCTTGTCGATGTCATCGAGCAGGCTGTCAGTCACCTTCTCCATGCGCACTTCGGTGTAGCGCATGGCGGCGGGCATATCGCCATCGACCGAGCCGAAATTGCCCTGCCCGTCGATCAGCGTCACGCGGAGCGAGAACTCCTGCGCCATGCGCACCAACGAGAAGTACACCGCGTCGTTGGAGTGCGGGTGGTACTTACCGATCACGTCGCCGACCACGCGGGCCGACTTGCGGTGCGGTCGGTTCCACACGTAGCCCTGCTCGTGCATGGAATAGAGGATGCGCCGGTGCACCGGCTTCAGCCCGTCGCGCACGTCAGGCAGAGCCCGGCTCACGATCACGCTCATCGCGTAACTGAGATAGGACTCGCGCATCTCGTCGCTGATCGAAATCGGGGCGATGTCGGAGGGGAGCGGCGCTGCGCCGTTCGGGTCGTCGGTCTTGTCTGCCACGGGGCCGTTTTCGAACTATGAAAGCTGCGGAAAGCTTTAGGCGATTCCCGTTCCGAAGACCAATCGGCGCGGGGTTGCCGGCGAGATGTCCACGGTATTGGTAACAGGCGTCGCGCTACGCGTCTCAGGATAGTGACGTGGGTTTGCGGCAACTTTGGGCCGGAATCGCCCTGTTGCGCCACATTCGCAGGGTGATGCGCCGCTCAAACGGCTGGACGCGTCGACCGTGAATCCGTAGTAATCCGCGCCTGACGCGGGGCGCCACCGTCTAGGGGACGAGTCTATTGTCGAAGAATTCTCTGTTGGGCCGGCTGTGGAACTGGGCCTTCGGGCATGATCGTTCCATCGGCTTCGGGCTTGAAACGCTCGGCCACATCACGCTGAAGCATCCGCGGGTCATCACCGCCTTCGTGTTGCTGATGACCGTGTTCTGCGTCGTGCAGGTGCCGCGCGCCAGCGTCGACGGCGACATGTTGCGCGTCTTCGCGCATTCCGGCCAAGAATACGACAACTACGAACACCTCGCCAATACCTTCGGCACGTTCGAAAACGACATCTACCTGCTGGTCAATTCACCGAGTCTCACCACCCCCGAGACCATCGAGACAATCCGCGCCATGGCGCTCGATATCTCGAACAGCGAATACATCACCGGCACCATGTCGGCGTTCACGCTCCGCGTTCCGGCCCCTGATGGCACGACCCTCCCCGCCGTTCCTGAGGGCATGCAGACATCGGAGGAAGTCAGCAAGGCGCTGACCGACCTCTACAACAACGACCCGATGATGAAGAACCTGATCAACCCGGACCTGTCCGGCGTGGTCATCATCGTGTTCCCCAATCCCGAAATGACCAAGGGCGGCGGCACCCGCGCCATGATCGACGACCTGCGCTCGCTGGTCGCCGACTACGAGTCGGACCAGGTCCAGGTCGAGCTCACCGGTCCGCCGATCTGGACCAGCGAGATGCTCAACGCCGCGGTCGACGACCAGATCACCTTCACGGTCTACGGCTTCGCGCTCGGCGCGCTGATCGCCCTGTTCTCGCTCCGCTCCTTCTGGGGCGCCGTGCTGGTCGCCGCCACGCCGTTCGTCGCCGTGATCTGGGTGATGGGCACGATCATTGCGCTGTTCGGCTCGTTCTCCTTCCTCACCATCATCGTCACCACGATCGTCCTGGTGATCGCCTTCGCGGAGAGCCTGTTCTTCATCTTCAACTGGCTCGCCTACTGGCGAGAAGGCATGGATCCCTACAAGGCTGTCGATGAGACGGTGCGTGTCGTCGGCCCCGCCAGCGGGCTCACTATGCTGACGACGCTGGTGTCCTTCCTGTCGCTGTCGCTGACCGCTGGCCAGGGCATCCAGGAATTCTCCTGGGCCGGTTCGCTCGCCTCGGTGATCAACTTCATCTGCCTGATGACGTTCCTGCCGCTGATCCTGAAGCTCGCCATCCGGCTCGGCTTCAAGGCGCCCAAGCCGAGCTACGCCATTACCGCGCCGATCCCGCTGGCCTGGTTCGTCGCTTCGAAGCTTGGCCGCCCACTCGCCGCCATCGCCATCGTCCTCACCGGCCTGCTGCTGATCCCCTATGCACTGATCCAGCCGCGGTTCTCGTTCGAGGACTTCATGGCCAAGAACTCGACTGCCCTGACCGCGGCCGAGCAGATCGACCAGGGTGTCGGCGGCGTCGCGCCGCTCTATGTCAACGTGCCGCTGGACGAAGGCATCGCCGATGTCGGCGACAAGGACTTCGAGAAGGTCAAGAAGGTCCACCAGATCGTCGAGAAGCACCTCGGCGTCAACAAGGTGATCTCGGCCGCCGCCTTCACGCACTATGCCGAGTCCGGCTTTACCCGCGAGCAGATCTTCAACGCCGTTGGCGACCTGCGCGGCCGCTTCGTGACACCCGACGGCACCCGCGCCCTCGTCACCGGGTTCATGCCGACGATCATCTCGTCCGAAGAGCTGGTCCGGCTCAAGGAAGGCATCGAGGCCGACATCAAGGCAGCCGGCATCGAAGGCGCCGAGGTCGGCGGCTTCCGGGTGATGACCACCTATGCCACCGATAACATCGTACGCGGCCTGCAGCTCGACCTGACGCTGTCGGTGATCGTCAACCTGTTCCTGATCGGCTGGGCCTTCCGCTCGCTGCGGGTCGCCGTCGCCGCCGCCATCCCCAACCTCTTCCCGGTGCTCGGCACCGAGGCTTGGCTCTACTTCAGTGGTTCGGGGCTGCAGCTCACCACTGTGCTGGCGCTGACTATCGCCTTCGGTATCGCCGTCGACGACACCACACACTTCCTGTCGCACTATCTGCATTCGCGGCGCGAAGAAGGACGCTCGCACCTCGATGCTATTCATCACACCATGGAGCGTATCGGCGGCGCGATTATTGCCGCCACGCTGATCCTCTGCTCCGGCATGGCCATCGTCATGTTCTCGGCGCTGCCGCAAGTCGCCTTGTTTGGCACCCTGTTTGTGATAACTCTCGGCTTTGCATTGATCGGCGATGTGTTCATCCTGCCGGCTCTGCTGGTCGCCGGGGGGCGATTCTTTCATCCGCTTGGAGGCGTTAAGAAATGAAGCTCTTCGGACCCCTGCCGCGCATTGTCGCGCTCGCTGGTCTGCTGGCCGTCACCCCCATGGCCGCCGCGCCCGTAATGGCCGCACCGGCCGATGTGGCGCTGCTGAAGTCCTATGTCGGCAGCTGGAAAGGCCGCGGCACCCTGGTGGGCGCCGAGAGCGAGTCCGTGGTGTGCCGCCTGACGCTCAGCGAAGGCAACTCCGAGAAGGTCAACTATTCGGGCCGTTGCACGCTGGCCGGCACCAGCCTCGCGGTCAACGGCACCCTCGCCTATAGCGACCAGAACCGGCGCTATGAGGCGGCGATGACCTCGAACGTTACCTTCTCCGGCCTCGCCGTCGGCAAGAAGTCGGGCGACAGCATCGTGTTCAACCTCAAGGAGCGCAACAAGGACGAGGCCGGCAACGACCTCACCGTTACGGCTGCGATCGTCCTCAAGGGCTCGGGCAAGTCGATCGGTGTCGATTTCCAGGTGGTGTTCAACGCCACCGGCGAGATGCTGAAAGCCTCGGTGCCGTTCAGCAAGTAAGCCCTGGCCCAACACTAAGCGTTTCGACGGACGGCCCATGGCCGTCCGTTTGCGTTTTGGTGAACAGATGAGGGACGATGCTAAGTTCCCGCTTTCGCCGATGTTAACGAGATCATGCGAGAATCCGGGACAGAATCCGTTCCGGAAGCCCTGCCTCATGGCCCGCCCGGCCCCCAAATCGCTGACGCGGCGCGCGGCGCTGTTCGTCGTCGCCATCTGCGCGGCGATCGTCGTGCTTGAAGGCTGGCGCGAGTGGGTGGCCTATGACGCCGCCGTGCAGAAGGCCGAGCTCGAGACGCAGAACCTCGCCCGCTCGATGCGCCAGCACGCCGAGGATACCTACGAAATCGCCGACCAGGCGGTCTCCCTCGTCAGCTACCAGATCGAGACCGCCGGCATCGCACCCGAGGCGCTGCAGCAGACCGAGGCCTTCATGCTGCGCACCATGCAGAGCGCTCAGCGGCTGCGCGGCATCTATGTCTACGATGCCGACGGCAACTGGATGGTCACTACCGCCGAGAACATGCCGCCGGGCGGCAACCAGGCCGCCTACAGCTACTTCCGCGATCACATGAACTCGCCGAGCGACGCCCCGTCCTTCGGCGCGCCGATTCGCGCCGCCGGCGACGACGCGATGGTCACCACGGTCAGTCGTCGCTTCGACCAGCCGGATGGCAGTTTTGGCGGCGTGGTGGTCGCGGCGATCGATACCCGCTACTTCGCCGATGTCTATGACGGCATCGACGTGGGCGGGCTCGGCACCATCAGCCTTTACGACAGCAATGGCCTGCTGCTCAGCCGCAAACCCTATCATCCCGACCTCAGGGATGAAGACCTCGGCGAGGGCGAGCTGTTCGCCCGGCCCGACCTCGCCCAGGCCTCGGGCGCCTACCACTACGATTCCGCCGTTGACGGCCATCGTCGCATCGGTGGCTATGACCGTGGGGCGCGCTACCCCATCGTCTCGGTGGTCGCCGTCTCACATGCCGAGGCGCTGGCCAGCTGGGGCCGCGGCGCCCTGCAGCGCGGCGCCATCACCCTCGGCCTGACGCTCGCCGCGGCGCTGCTCGGCCTGCGGTTGGTCGATCAGATCCGCCGCCGGCAACGCAGCGAAACGGTGCTCGAGCACAAGGAAGCCGAGTTCCGGCTATTGGCTGAAAGCGCCAGCGACCTGGTCGAACGCTTCGACAGCGACGGCACGCGCACCTACATCTCCCCTGCCCTCGAGCGTCTGACCGGCCACCTGCCTCAGGAAATGCTGGGCAAGAACGCCTTCGACGTGGTGAACCCGATGGACCGTCCGGCCGTCGAGGCAGCAGCCGAGCGACTGCGCCAGGGCGCTACCGAGCAGGAGACGGTGTCGTTCCGCATGCAGCACAAGGATGGCCGTGAGATCTGGCTCGAAACCTCGCTGCGGATCGCCGCCGAACGTTCCGACCGGCTGTCGGTGGTCGGCGTCACCCGCGATGTAACCGAACGCAAGCGCCTCGAGCTGAAGCTCGAGAGCCTGGCCATGCGCGACGGCCTGACCGGCATCGCCAACCGCCGCGCCTTCGATGCTGCCCTGACCCGCGAGATCGCCCGCGCCCGCCGGCTCTCCACCCCGCTGTCGCTGCTGATGGTCGATGCCGACCGCTTCAAGCGCTTCAATGACGATCACGGTCATCTCGCCGGCGACGCCTGCCTCAAGTCGATCGCCGCCGTCGTCGCCATCGCGGCGCGGCGCCCCACCGACCTCGCGGCCCGCTATGGCGGCGAGGAACTGGTCCTGCTGCTGCCTGATACCGACACCGACGCCGCCCGCGCCATCGCCACCGACCTATGCCGCCAGGTGCAAGCCCTCGCCATTCCGCACGCCCGGAACCTGCCCTGGCGCGTCGCGACGGTCAGCATCGGCGTCGCCTCGATCGATCCGCGCGACGAGGATGCTGTCCACGACGGCTCCTGGCTGATCAGCACCGCCGACCTCGCCCTCTATGACGCCAAAGGCCAGGGCCGAAACCAAAGCGTCGCCGCCCCCCGCAAGCTCCGCACCCCACGGCTGGTTGGTTGATCGTCGTCAAACCGGCACCACCTTCTGCTACGGAGCCCGCAGTTGGAGGCAACTGATGAACGATCGTCCCGGGGCATCCTTTGAGCAAAGCGAGGTCGTCGACCTCTACCCGTTTCGTCCGCCCTACCCCGAAGCGGTGTTCGAAAAGCTGCGCGAGGTGGCGCCCCGGCACAACGCGATGCTCGATATCGGCTGCGGTCCGGGCAAGGTGTCCCGTCCATTGACGCGGTCCTTCGCCGATGTGGTTGCCGTCGATCCCTCGCAGCACATGATCGCGCTCGGCAAGAGCCTCCCCGACGGCCGCGCGCCGAACCTTCACTGGGTGCGCGGCCTCGCTGAGGACGCGCCGCTCGACGGTTGGCGCTTCGACCTCACGGTCGCCGCTGCCAGCATCCACTGGATGGATCATGACCGGCTGTTCCCGCGGCTCTTGGCGCACGCGGCGCCCGGCCACGTGTTTGCGGCAGTCTCCGGTGACGATGCCTTCGAGCCACCTTGGGAGGCCGACTGGCAGCGCTTCCTTGGCAAATGGGTGATGGAAGTCACCGGCCGCCGGCTCGATCCGCGATGGCGTGATGCGATCGCCAGTGACTTTGGCGGCCACGTCGATGTGGGGGGCCGCGCGTTCTTCACTGCGCCGGTCAGCCAAAGCCTCGAGGATTTTATCAGGTGCCAGCACTCGCGCGACACCTGGGCCTATTCGAAGCTCGGCAATCGGACAGCGGCGTTTGACGCCGAACTGGCTGAGCTTCTCGGCCCATATGCCGTAGCGGGCCAGTTGAACTACACGGTGAGGACGCTGGTGACCTGGGGAAGCATCGTGCCGAGGTAGAGCATCTCGCGGACCGACAGGACTGCCAGCCGCGAAAACGCCGGTACTCCCCGCGGGATCGCCTTCCCCACCGGTGTCATCCCAGCGAAAGCTGGGACCCATTTCGCCTCCCGCGCAGGTGGATAGATGGGTCCCAGCTTTTGCTGGGATGACATCGAGTGGGTTGAGCGAACTGTGCCTTCCAAAGGTAAAACGCAGCGCTGCCCCCGACCTCAAACGAAAACGGGCCGCTTGCGCGACCCGTCGTAACCCAGTTGTCCGATGCGGCTACCGCCTCAGAACGGGATGTCGTCATCCATCGAGCCGGATTCGAAGGCCGGGGCCGAGCTCGGGCGGCGCTCCTGCCGGGCCGGCGGGCCACCGAAGCCGCCGCCGCTGGATTCGCGCGGGCTGGAGAAACCACCGCCACCCGAGGCGCCGGCGCCTTCGCCGTCATTGCGGCCATCGAGCATCGTCAGGTTCGAGTTGAAGCCCTGCAGCACCACCTCGGTCGAATACTTGTCCTGGCCCGACTGGTCCTGCCACTTGCGGGTCTGCAGCTGGCCCTCGATGTAGACCTTGGACCCCTTGCGCAGATACTGCTCGGCGACACGCACCAAACCTTCCGAGAAGATCACCACGCGGTGCCACTCGGTACGCTCCTTGCGCTCGCCGGAATTCTTGTCGCGCCACTGTTCGGAGGTCGCGACGCTCAGGTTCACCACCTTGCCACCCGATGGCAGGTTCCGCACCTCGGGGTCATTGCCGAGATTGCCCACCAGGATGACCTTGTTCACGCTGCCAGCCATGGCACTTTCCTTTCCAACTTTTCCCGGAAACGCGCCCGGGAGAAACTCCGGCGCGTATCCTACCGCTATCGTCCGCCCGGCGCGCGCGCCAAAGGGCCTTAGCCCACAGCTTCGTCGGCGCGTCGTCGTTCCTCTTATGTTCTCCTCGCGCCGCAGTTTGTCAAGCGTGGGCTGCAATGTGCCACCGCACGACAGCACTTGACCGACTCTCGGGTTGTTCCTCTTATGTTCACGTGAAGTTTTGAGCAGAGCTGTGAACCGCCGTGGTGACAGGAACCGTTGCGGCGTGGTTAAGTTGCAAGTCGGGCGCCGGATACCCAGATGTGCGGCCTAGCCCCTCTTTTTTGAAACCCTGACACGATTTGGCACAAAGCGGCACTATGGTCGCTCGCCCTCGTCAAGTGGAAGTCTTTGATGGCCGACAGACCTAACCCGAACCGCGATCTCGTCATCAGGGGCGCCAAGGAACACAACCTCAAGAACATCGACCTGAGGTTGCCGCGCGACAGCCTCATCGTGATGACCGGGTTGAGTGGCTCGGGCAAGTCGTCGCTCGCCTTCGACACCATCTATGCCGAGGGCCAGCGCCGCTACGTGGAATCGCTGAGCGCCTATGCGCGCCAGTTCCTCGAGATGATGCAGAAGCCCGATGTCGAGCAGATCGACGGCCTCTCGCCCGCCATCTCGATCGAGCAGAAGACCACCTCGCGCAACCCGCGCTCGACCGTCGGCACGGTCACCGAGATCTACGACTACCTGCGCCTCCTATTCGCGCGCGTCGGCATCCCCTACTCGCCGGTCACCGGCCTCCCCATCCAGAGCCAGACCGTCAGCCAGATGGTCGACATCGTCATGTCGCAACCGCCGGAAACCCGGCTCTATCTGCTGGCGCCGATCGCCCGCGGCCGTAAGGGCGAGTATAAGCGCGAACTCAATGACCTGATGCGCAAGGGCTTTCAGCGCGTCAAGATCGACGGCGAGTTCCACGACATCGAAGACGCGCCTAACCTCGACAAGAAGATCAAGCACGACGTCGAAGTGGTGGTCGACCGCCTGGTCGTCGGCCCCGACATCGCCACCCGCCTCGCCGAAAGCTTCGAGACGGCGCTGAAGCTCGCCGACGGCATCGCCTTCGCCGAGTTCGCCGACGAGCTCGATGAGAACGGCGCGCCCAAGCGGCTGATCTTCTCCGAGAAATTCGCCGATCCGATCTCCGGCTTCACCATCCCCGAGATCGAACCGCGGCTGTTCTCGTTCAACAATCCGTTCGGCGCCTGCCCGGTCTGTGATGGCCTCGGTACCGAGCAGAAGATCGATCCGAACCTGATCGTCCCCGATGTCAGCCTTTCGCTGCGCGACGGGGCTATTCTGCCATGGTCGAAGACCAGCGCGCCCTACTACCTGCAGACCCTGCAGGCGGTAGCCAAGCACTATGGCGCCTCCACCGGCACCGCCTGGGAGGAGCTCTCCTTCGAGGTGCAGCACGCGATCCTCTTCGGCACCGGCTCGACGCCGATCAACTTCGTCTATGACGATGGCCTTCGTACCTACAAGTCGACCAAGCCCTTCGAGGGCGTGATCGGCAACCTCGAGCGGCGCTACAAGGAGACCGAGAGCGCCGGCATGCGCGAGGAAATCGAGAAGTACATGTCGCAGGCGCCCTGCGTCGCCTGCAGCGGCTACCGCCTGAAGCCCGAAGCGTTGGCCGTGAAGATCGATGGCCTGCACATCGCGCAGGTCAGCGAGAAATCGATCAAGGCCGCGGCCGAGTGGTTCACCACCCTGCCCGCCAAGCTCACCGAGCAGCAGAACAAGATCGGCGAGCGCATCTTCAAGGAGATCCGCGAGCGCCTAGGCTTCCTCAACGACGTCGGCCTCGACTATCTGACGCTGGCCCGCAATTCCGGCTCGCTGTCCGGCGGCGAGAGCCAGCGCATCCGGCTTGCCAGCCAGATCGGCTCCGGCCTTACCGGCGTGCTCTACGTGCTCGACGAGCCCTCGATCGGCCTGCACCAGCGCGACAATGCCCGCTTGCTCGAAACGCTGCAGCGCCTGCGCGACATCGGCAACACGGTGATCGTCGTCGAGCACGACGAGGATGCGATCCTGCTCGCCGATTACGTCGTCGATATCGGCCCGGGCGCCGGCGTCAATGGCGGCCACATCGTCGCCGAAGGCACGCCGCAGCAGGTGATCAGCAATCCCAAGAGCATCACCGGCCAGTACCTGTCGGGCGTGCTGAGCATTCCGATGCCGATGGAACGGCGGAAGCAGTCGAAGACCAAGAAGCTCCACATCGACGGGGCGACCGGCAACAATCTGAAGAACGTCTCGGTCGACGTGCCCTTGGGCAACTTCGTTGCCATCACCGGCGTCTCCGGCGGCGGCAAGTCGACGCTGATGATCGACACCATGTATCAGGCGATCGCCCGCCGGCTGAACGGCGCGCGCGTCAACCCGGCGCCGCATAACCACCTCACCGGTCTCGAGCACCTCGACAAGGTGATCGACATCGACCAGTCGCCGATCGGCCGCACGCCGCGCTCGAACCCCGCCACCTATACCGGCGCCTTCGGTCCGATGCGCGAATGGTTCGCCGGCCTGCCGGAAGCCAAGGCGCGTGGCTATGGCCCGGGCCGGTTCTCGTTCAACGTCAAGGGCGGCCGCTGCGAGAAGTGCGAAGGTGACGGCGTCATCAAGATCGAGATGCACTTCCTGCCCGATGTCTATGTCACCTGCGAAGTGTGCAAGGGCCACCGCTACAACCGCGAGACCCTCGAGGTGCAGTTCAAGGGCAAGTCGATCGCCGATGTGCTCGACATGACCATCGACGAAGCCGTTGAGTTCTTCGCCGCGGTTCCCTCGATCCGCGAGAAGTTCCTCACCCTGCAGCGCGTCGGCCTCGGCTACGTCAAGGTCGGCCAGCCGGCCACCACCCTTTCGGGCGGCGAGGCGCAGCGCGTCAAGCTTTCGAAGGAACTCAGCCGCCGCGCCACCGGGCGCACGCTCTACATGCTCGACGAGCCGACAACCGGGTTGCATTTCCACGATATAGCGAAGCTCCTTGAAGTGCTGCACGAGCTGGTCGACACCGGCAACACCGTGGTGGTCATCGAGCACAACCTCGAAGTCATCAAGACCGCCGACTGGGTCATCGACATGGGCCCCGAAGGCGGCGATGGCGGCGGCGAGGTGGTCGGCATCGGCACCCCCGAGGACATCGCGGCCAACCCGCGCTCGCACACCGGCCGCTTCCTCAAGGGAATCATGGAACGCCGCCCGCAGCGGACTGCGGCGGAGTAAAGCCGCTTGGCTGCGGGATGACTTCCGGCGTCGAGGCATCGGCGAAGCGGTCGACCCGACAGCAGCCTGCCGGCGCGGTCCTTGCCTGGCAGGCGTGATTGCTTTGCAGCCCGACGGCGTGCTTGGTGCGCAGCATGAAGAAATACGGACGGACCTACCACCTGCCGATTTCGCCCGGCGTCACCAGCGACGACAAGGTCATGCTGGGGCTCGACGGGCTGATGGCCGACGATCTGGTGGTCACCGAGAAGATGGACGGCGAGAACACCACCATCCATCACGGGGGTTCGCACGCCCGCAGCCCCGATAGCCGATACCACCCATCCCGTGACTGGCTGAAGGCGTTTGCCGCCGGCATCAGCTCGCAACTGGCCGATGGCGAACGCATCGTCGGCGAGAACCTCTACGCCCGACATTCAGTGGGCTATGACAACCTGCCGTCCTATTTCCTCGGCTTCGGTTGGATCATCGACGACAAGATCCAGTCCTGGGATGCGACGTTGGTGCGGTTCGAGGAGCTCGGCGTAACACCGGTGCCGACTCTGTACCGCGGGCCATTCAGGCCAGGCCTGTTCGAAAGCCTCGCGGTTTCGCTGAACCGGACAAGGCAGGAAGGCTTCGTCGTGCGCGTCGCGGCTGCGTTCCCGGAAGCGGAAATGCCGATCCACATGGGCAAATATGTGCGGGCCGGCCACGTTCAGGACGAGACGCACTGGATGAAGGCCGAGCTTATCGCCAATCGCTTGGCGAAGTGACACCGCACGCGGAACCAGGCAGCGGGCTCTTGTTCCGATCCCCGGCCCCTGCTCTTCTCTCGCTCAGACTCTCTCGCGCATGGACCTCACCTTGACCACGCCCCTCCCCATCTTCGACGGCCATAACGACGCGCTGCTGCGCCTGTTCAATTCGACTGCTGCGGACCCGGTCGCCGGCTTTCTTGCCGGTGGCGAGGACGGGCATATCGACCTGCCCAAGGCGCGCGCCGGCCATCTCGCTGGTGGCCTGTTCGCGGTGTTCTGCCCTTCGCCTGAGAAGATCGATTTCGGCGCCCTGCGCGCCGCCGGTGCCGAGGTGCCGATGCCGCCGCCGCTCCCCATGGACGCGGCCCGCCAGAGCGCCGTGCGGATGATCTCGCTGCTGTTCCAGCTCGAGCGCGCCTCCGCCGGCCAGTTCGCAGTATGCCGTAGCGCCGCCGATATCCGCAGCGCCATGGGGCGCGGAGCGATGGCGGCTGTCCTCCATATCGAGGGCGTCGAGTGCATCGATCCCGAGCTCGATTTCCTCGAAGTGCTCTATGCCGCGGGGCTCCGCTCGCTGGGCCCGGTCTGGAGCCGCAACAATGCCTTCGGCTATGGAGTGCCGTTCCGCTTCCCCGGCTCGCCCGATATCGGCCCGGGCCTCACCGAGGCCGGCAAGCGCCTGGTCGCGGCCTGCAATCGGCTGGGCGTGCTGATCGACCTGTCGCACCTCAACGAGCGCGGCTTCTGGGATGTGGCGGAACTGTCGAGCGCCCCGCTGGTCGCCACCCACTCCAACGCCCACGCCCTCTGCCCGACGCCGCGCAACCTCACCGACGACCAGTTGCGCGCCATCCGCGACAGCAACGGCATGGTCGGGCTCAACTTCGCCACCGGCTTTTTGAGACCCGACGGCCAGATGAACCCCGAGACCGATATCGAACTGATGGTCCGCCACCTCGACCACCTGATCGAGATCGCCGGTGACACCCATGTCGGCATCGGCTCGGATTTCGACGGCGCCATGATCCCGTCGACTATCGGCTCGGCAGCCGACCTGCCGGTGCTGGTCGAGGCACTGGAGCGCCATGGCTATGACCGGCCGCTGCTCGAGCGTATCGCTAGCAGCAATTGGCTGTCGTTGCTCGAACGCACGATCGGCTGAACCGGAGCGTTTTCAGGAAAAGTTGCAGACTTTTCCGGTTCGAAAGCGCGACCACATGAAACTCTTCGGCCCCGATCCCTGCCCTTTGTGGCGCCGGCCGGGCGGGTCGGCGCTTTTGCGCGAAATCTGTGACAGTCGAGTGAAATTGCCATGCACCTGATGCATGTCGGCACTGATAACTCACTGCATGCGCATCGGCGCAAATCGGCTCATGCTCCGGGTGTGGTGATCCGCAAAAGGAGAACGCCATGTTTGTTCGTGCCGTCTGGCGCCATAGGCGACTGGTCGACATCAGGCAGACCTTGCGGGAACTGGACGTCCCCACAACCCGCGATGCTCTGGGGATTGTGGGACCCGACTTCCAGAAGATGACCCGCGGACTGTTCGACCGCTAGCCCTTCATCTGTCGCTAACCATTCGAGAATGGCCGCCGTGTGCCCGGCGGCCATTTTCTTGCCCGGAGCCTGCCGCCAACCTGAATCGCAAATGAACGTGAGCGGTTAATGCCATGCACCAGACGCATAACGGTTCTGATACATCTCCATCTGCTCGTCCCCCACGAACGAGACTATCTATATTCTCGTAAACGAAAGGAGACTTCCAAATGGGTATTCGCACTACGCTGAAGAAGTGGGCCGCCTACCAGCAGACCGTCCGTGAGCTCAATGCTCTCGACACCCGTCAGCTGAGCGATCTCGGCATCACTCGCACCGACATCCAGCGCATCGCCCGCGACCATGCGCGCACCATCTAACGGTTCGCTTTCTGGTTCGTGCCTGACGCCGGCATCTTAGAACGCTCGCTTCCTGATAGAAGCGGGCGTTCAGCCTTTCTGGGGCTCGGAGCGTTGTCAGGAAAAGTTGCAGACTTTTCCGGTTCGACAGCGCGACCAAGAATCAGTCCGGTCAGAACGCCAGCCGCCCCACCAGTTCCTCGTATGACACGTTGATCGCCTTGCGGAACGCCGCGCGCTCGTTGAGCCTCGAATGCCAGGCCTCGACATGCGGCAGCGATGGCCGCTCGATCGGCATGGTCGACCAGCGGAACAGCGACGCACCAGCGACGATATCGGCATAGCTGAATTCGTTGCCGCCCAGGTACGGCGCCTCGGCCAGCCGCGCCTCCAGGATGCGGAAGCACTTGATCGAAGCCGCCAGCGCCTTGTCGATCGCCGCAGCGTCCTGTTGCGCCACCGGCGTGCGCACCTTCAGCCAGAACAGCCCGATCCAGGCCGGCTGGAATGTCGTCGCCGTCCAGTCGGTCCACTGGTCCACCACCGCCCGATCACGCGCCTCCATCGGAAAAAGCAGCCCGCTGCCATACTCGGCGCTCAGATAGCGGACGATGGCGTGACTCTCCCAGATCGTCAGGTTGCCGTCGCGCAGTGTCGGCACCAGCCCGTTGGGGTTCATCGCCAGATACTCGGGCGTGTCGTTGCCCTTGAAACCGCCGCCCAGCGGCACATGCTCGTAAGGCAGCTCGAGCTCTTCCAGCGCCCACACCACCTTCTGGACGTTCCCCGAGCTCAAGCGCCCCCAAAGCGTGATGGTCATGGCGTCTCCAGAAAGTTGCGTGGTTCCCACTCGCTAGCTATCTGGCGCGCAATGGCAAAACAAGGGCAGGCCGACCGAGCCCGCAAACCGTCATTCGCGGGCCCGTGGCCTTGCTCTGCAGTCTCAGTTGGCCGCCGGGGGCTTCATGGCGCCCATCTGAGTCATCATCTGCAGGAGTTGCTCGACGTGCCAGACTTCGGCGAGCTTGCCGTCGCGGACCAGCCAGACATCGATCGCTTTGAAGTCCACCGGCTTGTTGGTGGCGGGCATCTCCATCATCTTCCCGTCATTGGTGCCCTTGGCGGTGGAAACCACGGTCACGTAGTCGCCACTCACCAGCACCATGTCGTTCTCGATCTTCATGTCGGAGAACGCCGTGGCGAACCCCTGAAGCTCCTTGGTCAGCGCCTCGACACCCGCAGCCATATCAGGGCCGCCGGTGTGATCGACGATGTCGGCAGCGATGAACTCCGGAAAGGCATCGAAGTTTCGAGCGTTGAATTCGGTGTAGAACCGCCGGGCGAGCGCCTCGTTTGCGGCGTCATCCGCCAGCGCTGGCCAGACTGCCAGGGCGAGCGCTCCGAGGGCGACAAAACCAACGAACCATCTCTTCATGTGGGCCTCCCTAAGCTTGGTGCACGCTGTCCGGGACCGGACCGTGACAGAGCGGGAAACGCGTCGCCGAGGGGGGCGACCCGGCCGCTCCAAGTTCTAGCACCGAGGGCCGTGGCGGGTAACACACGTCCCCGTGTCGTCCGGATCGCTCTGTCCCGCCGACGGTCGCCGATGCGTGATGGCGAAGGCGCCGCCCCCAACGTTGCGCAGCCGCGCCCCAATTGCTATCTGGCGCCCATGTCAAAACACCTCGAACCCATTCATGTGATCGGCGGCGGGCTCGCCGGCTCGGAAGCCGCCTGGCAAGCCGCCGAAGCCGGCGCCAAGGTGGTGCTGCACGAGATGCGGCCTACCCAGAAGACCGACGCGCACCAGACCGAAGGCTTTGCCGAGCTGGTCTGCTCCAACAGCTTCCGCTCCGACGATCACCAGCACAACGCCGTCGGCCTGCTGCACGAAGAGATGCGCCGCTGCAACTCGCTGATCATGCATGCCGCCGACCTGCACAAGCTGCCGGCCGGCGGCGCGCTGGCGGTCGATCGCGACGCGTTCTCCGATGCGGTCACCGCCGCCATCCACAACCACCCGAATATCACGATCGAGCGCGGTGAAGTTGCGGGCCTGCCGCCCGAAGCGTGGCAGAACGTCGTCGTCGCCACCGGGCCGCTGACCTCCCCTGCCCTTGCCGAAGCAATCCAGCAGCTGACCGGCGAGGATTCACTCGCCTTCTTCGACGCCATCGCGCCGATCGTCCACCATGAGTCGATCAACCACGACATCGTCTGGGCGCAGTCGCGCTACGACAAGGTCGGGCCGATGGGCAACGGCCAAGATTACCTCAACTGCCCGATGGACGAAGCGCAATACAACGCCTTCGTCGATGCGCTGGTCAGCGCCCCGCTGCATGAGTTCAAGGATTGGGAGAAGGTCCCCTATTTCGACGGGTGCCTGCCCATCGAGGTGATGGCCGAACGCGGCCGCGACACGCTGCGTTGGGGCCCGATGAAACCGGTCGGCCTCACCAATCCGCGCAACCCGACGGTAAAGGCGCACGCCATCGTGCAACTGCGCCAGGATAATGCGTTGGGCACGCTCTGGAACATGGTCGGCTTCCAGACCAAGATGCGCTACGGCATCCAGGCCGAAATCTTCCGCATGATCCCCGGTCTCGAGAATGCGCAGTTCGCCCGGCTCGGCGGGCTGCATCGCAACACCTTCCTCAACTCCCCCAAGGTGCTGGATGCAAACTTGAGGCTAAAGGCGACGCCGCGGCTGCGCTTTGCCGGCCAGGTCACCGGTGTCGAGGGCTATGTCGAAAGCGCCGCCGTCGGCTTGATGGCCGGCCGCATGGCCGCCGCCGACGCGCGCGGCGAGCAACTGGCGATCCCGCCCGCCACCACGGCAATGGGCGCTCTGATCAACCACATCACCGGCGGCCACCTCGAGGCTGAGGCCTATTCCGGGGCGCGCAGCTTCCAGCCGATGAACGTCAATTTCGGCCTGTTCCCGCCGGTATCGATCGCCAAACCCGAAGGCCATGTCGGCCGCTGGAAATCGACCGAGAAGACCATCGCCAAGAAAGAAGCGATCACCTCGCGGGCGCTCGACGACATCATGGCGTGGGCCTGACGGGATTCGTCCCAACCACCGGGTCACCCCGGCGCAGGCCCATATGCGCTAAGTTAGAGGATACCTGCTGCCCTTATGCAGCGCCCATCGGCGAACTTGCCACCCGGCAGCGCCCCAAACTCGGTATCATCCCTGCGAAAGCAGGGACCCAACTTGCCGCTGCGCAGGTGGATAGATGGGCCCCTGCTTTCGCAGGGATGACAGCCGGTGGGTGGGCACGATCGTAACTTGGCGCGTATGGGCGCAGGCCGGGGCCCATCCTGAGGCCTCTCCAACCTAGCCCGAAGGCGGCAGCGTCCAGTATGGGCCGGCGCAGTTGGCAGGCTATTGGGCCACGGCCGAGAATAGCTGACCATCGAGACTGCTCAGCACATTGGGGCCGGCATTGTTCTCGCCGCGATCGAAGCTTGCCGACTGCAGCACCAGCCGGTAGCTCGTGCCCGCCACCGTGAAGTCGATCCACGGCGCGACGAGGAAGCCACTGCTCTGCTGGGCCAGCCAGGCGGTGAGGTCGAGCGGTTGCAGATTCTCGTCGGTACTGCCTGCCGGGCCGACCCGAACTGCGCCGCCCGACATGACGAAGCGCAGCGGCGGCAAGGCAACCGCGGTGTCGCCGTAGAGCCCGACCGGGCGGATCAGGTACGGTGTCGCCGTCACGTCAATCGGCGCGCCATCGAAATCGCGGAACAGCGTCGCAAAGCGCTGTTCGCCATCGGTGGTCGGCTGGCTGATCCCCAGCGCCTCCAGCACCACGTAGGATCCATCCTGCAGCGGATCCCAGGTCACGCCATACTTGCCCATCACCTCGCGCACCGCGCGCTGCCCTTCGCGCGAGCCGGTGAGGTAGTCGATGATGCCTCGCGCCTCGGCGATCTCCTCGGCGCTCCAGTCGCCGCGCGGCGGACTGGCGGATTTGTCGGCGCCGGCATTCATCACCAGCGCATCCAGTCGCATCGCCTGGGTACTTTGCGCCAGATAGCTGTAATTCCACGGCCCCACCGACAGCACCAGGAGGATCAGGCCGGCCAGCGCCGGGATCAGCCGGATGTCGCCCCGCCCGACGATGAACACCAACGCCAGCAATGCGGCCCAGGCGCCGCCCGCCAGCAGCAGGATGCGTTCCGCAGTGAGGCCATAGGCATCCACCCGCACCCACACCGCGATGAAGAACAGTACCAGCGGCGCCAGCGTCAGCCAGAACCACCAGGCACGGAACAATCGAACCAGCGGTCGCGATCGCATGAAGGCCGGATGGACGATCAGCCAGGTCGCCGCCCCGGCAACCACGAACCCGAGCACCATCCAGCCTATCATCCCCTGCGGCAGCTTCTGCGTGATGGCGATCTGTGCCGCGTAGGCGAGCAGGATCAGCGCATAGATCACCAGCAGCGGCACCAGGATGAACTGGCCGATGAAGCCGATCGACAGCGGCAGGAAGTCGACCCGGTCGAGCTCACCAGCCCGATAGGCCGACAGTCTGGGCAGCGTCGCCAGCCAGTAGACCGGTGCGAGGAACAGCCCGACGAACGGCAGCACCGTGTTGTAGAAGATCTGCCCGGTCTCGAGGCCGAACAGGATCGACAGCGAGCGCTCGATCGCCGCGGTGCCAAGCCCGATGATAAGTGCCGCGGCAGCCGCGATCACCGCCGTGGCGACGGCCTGCTGGTTGGTCCACCAGAAACGATCCTGCTGCTCGGCCCGCGGCGCCCCGCGCTCGATCCGGGTGAATGGCGACACCGACAGCCAGAGCAGTGATATCGCCGGCAGCGCCCACGGCACGATCCAGGCCGTATCCGTCACCTGGAACGCGCCGATCGCCAACAGCGGCAGCACGTAGGTCAGCAGCAGCCCGGCGATCCGCGCCGTCGGACGACTTTCGGTGAAGTAGACACCGGCCACGGCCAGTACTGCACCGGTCGCCAGCCCCGCCGCCGCGCGCATCCACGCTTCATCCTGCAGCCAGCTGACACTGTTAAGCGCCCCGATGACAACAAGCGTGTTGGCGAGCGCCAAGAGGATGGCGAACCAGAAGCGCTGCCAAGTCAGCAGGAAATCCGGAGCCTGCTTCTCCAACCACGCCCTGAAGCCCATCGCGCCCTCATCCCCCAAGGCTATGCCTGAAGGGTCATGATGGCGATTCTCCGGCCGCCCACCAGCGCCGTCACGCGCGACGCGCCGACCACCACCACATGGCGAGGATTTTCCGCCAGTCTGCTGTCGCAGCGGTCGCGGCGAACGGCGTGCGCTGGCGAGCCGCCTGGCGCAGCTCCGGCCCGATCAACGCCACCGGCGCGAAGGCCGGCCGCAGCTGCGTCGGCAGCACCGCTATCGCCCGCTGCGCCTTGCCCAGATGCTCGACCGCCAGGTCGTTCACCTGCGCCAGCGCTGCGAACAGCCCCTCGCTCGCCGCGCCAGCGAGGATCTCGCCATCGGTCACGCCATTGGCCGCAAAGATGTTCATCGGCAGGAAGATGCGGCCCTGCGAGGCGTTGAAGCCGAAGGCGCGCAGGTGCCCGGCCAGCGCCTGCGCGACGCCGAGATGCCCGGCCGCATCGCCGGTTTCGACTTCGGTGCCGCCGTTCAGCACCATCGCGGCGAGCTGGTACAGCACCGAGACCGTCTCGCCGGCATAGCCTTCGAAGCTCGCGACATCAGGCATCGGGTCCTGGTAGAGGTCGAAGCGCCGGGCTGCCACCAGCCGGAGCAAGGGGCCGCTCGGCAGCCCATAGCGCGACATCGCGTCGAGCAGGGCCGCCGCCAGTGGGTTCTGGCGCACATTGCCATGCCCCGTCCCCTTCAGCGCGTCGGCCCACCATTGCAGGCGGATTTCACCGGCCGTCGGCTCGCGCGCGCGGTCACGGATCGACGCCACATCGGCGCTGAAGGCGTAGAGCGACTGGATCGCCGTGCGTTCCGGCTCTTTCAGCAGCAGCGTCGCAAAATAGCGATCGCGATCGGCATCGCGCAGGAAGCTCGCGACGTACCCGGCGCCTTCGCTCATCGGGCGTTCTCGACCGCCAGCAGCGCCGCGCCCACCGCGCGATCCTCGGCCAGCAGCACGTTGTAAGTGCGCACCGCCCCGCCTGTAGCGATGGCCTCGACGATCACCCGGCGCTCCTTCAGCGCGGCGCGCACCGCGGGGTCGAGCCCGGCGATATCGCCGCCAAGCCCGATCAGCAGCACATCGAGCTGATCGGCGGCCTCCAGCACGGCCTGAAGGCTATCGAGCGTCACCTCGCTGGGCAGCGTCGCCTCCCAGGCGAACATGCCGCCGGGGAGACAGAGCAGTGAGCCGCGATGCGACAGGCCGGCAAAGCGGAAACCGCCATTGCCGTAGGCATCGATGGGGACCTGCCGGGGATAGAACCCCTCCCCCCGCTCAACCACGGGCTAAACCGCGGCGCCGTCGGCGCGCTTATTCGCCTTGGCCTTCTTTTCCTTCTCTTCTTCCATCTCGCTGCGCGGCTTGAGCCCGAAATAGATCAGGATCGGGCCGCCGATGAAGATCGAGGAGTACATGCCGAAGATCGAGCCGAAGGTCATGGCGATGGTGAAGCCACGGATCGACTCGCCGCCGAAGAACACCAGCGGGAACAGCGCCAGGAGCACGGTGAACTGCGTCAGCGAGGTACGGACGATCGTCTGGTTGATCGAGAGATTGATAATCTCGGGCACCGACATCTTCTTGTATTTTCGTAAGTTCTCTCGGACGCGATCGGAAATCACCACCGTTTCGTTGAGCGACAGACCGACCAGTGTCAGCACCGCCGCGATCGAGGAGAGGTTGAACTCCAGCCCGGTGATCGAGAACAACCCGACGGTCATAATCACGTCGTGCAGCGTCGTCGTCACGGCGGCGAGACCGAACTGCCACTCGAAGCGGAACCAGACATAGATCAGGATGGCGAACAGCGTCACCAGCACGGCGATCGTGCCGTGGACGGCCAGTTCACCAGAAACCGTGCCGCTCACCGCCTCGGTGCGTCGAACCTCGTACTCCTCGGTCGCCAGCGTCTTGGTGACTTCCTGCACGGCCACCTGCTGCTCGGCGTCGCCGCCCGGCTGCAGCTGAATGCGCACCAGCAGGTCCTGTGGCGTGCCGAAGCTCTGCACCTGCACTTCGCCCAGGTTCAGCGGCTCGAGCAATTCACGCACGCGCGCCGGGTCGGCATCGCCCGTGGTGTGCTGCACTTCGATGGCGGAGCCGCCGACAAAGTCGATGCCGAGATTGAAGCCCTTGAAGTAGGCCGTGCCGATGGCGAGCACGGTCAGGACGATCGAGAGGATGATCGCCGCGCGGGACATCTTCATGAAGTCGATCTTGGTTCCGTCCGGGATGAACCGGAAGTGCTGGATCCGCAGCGTCTTGGGGCGCTTCCAGTGGTACCAGATGCCGATAAAGAAGCGGGTCACCGTATAGGCGGTGAACAGCGAGGTCAGGATGCCCAGCGCCAGCGTCACGGCAAAGCCCTGGATCGGGCCTGAGCCGAGGAAGTACAGCACAATGGCCGCAATCAGCTGCGTCAGGTGGGAGTCGATAATGGTGCCCCAGGCGCGGTGGAAGCCCGCGTCCAGCGCCGCGAGGATCGATTTGCCCGCCCGCTGCTCTTCTCGCATGCGCTCGTAGATCAGAACGTTGGCGTCGACCGCCACGCCGATGGTGAGCACGATACCGGCGATACCGGGCAGCGTCAGCGTTGCGCCGATCGCCGAGAGCGATCCGAGGATCAGGAAGATATTGAGCACCAGCGCCACGTTGGCGAACACGCCGAACAGGCCATAGGCGATAACCATGAACGCCAGCACGGCGACCGAGGCCACCGCACCCGCGGTGATGCCGGCGCGGATCGAGTCCGCACCGAGGCTGGGGCCGACCGAGCGCTCCTCGACCACGTCGAGGCTGGCCGGCAGCGCGCCGGCGCGCAGCAGCACGGCGAGATCGTTGGCCGATTGCGGGGTGAAATTGCCGCTGATCTGACCTGAGCCGCCGGTGATCGCCTGCTGGATGACCGGTGCGGTGATCACCTGGTTGTCGAGCACGATGGCGAAGCGCTTGCCGACATTCTTCGAAGTGATTTCGCCGAAGGTAATGGCGCCGCGAGTGTCGAACTGGAAGCTCACCACCGAACGCGAGGTCTGCTGGTCGAAGCCGGGCTGCGCGTTGGTCAGCGATTCACCGCCGAGCTCGATGTTCTCGTTCAGCAGCTCGCTGCCGCCATCGGCGCTCGGCAGGATGAAATAACCCGACGGAATGCCCTGTGCCTCGGCCTGCGCCGCGGTCATCGAGGGATGAACCAGGTGGAAGGTGAGGCGCGCCGTCTGCTGGACGAGGTCCTTCAGCCGCTCGGAATCCTCAAAACCCGGTACCTGCAGCAGGACGCGGTCCTGCCCCTGGCGCTGGATCGTCGGCTCGGTGGTGCCCACCTCGTCAACGCGGTTGCGGATCACTTCCATCGACTGCGCGACCAGCGACGACATCCGTTCCTTGACGCCGTCGGGCGTCAGCGACACCACGATCTTGCCGTCGGTCGTCTCGGAGAAGGCCAGCTCCGGCACGCCACCGACACCGAAACTGCTCGACACGTTGTTCTGCAGCTTCTGCACCGCTGTCATCGCGGCAGCCTTCTGCGTCGGGTCGGTCAGCTCGATGGTGATCGAATCCGGGCCGGTGGTGATCAGGTTGCCGATGCCGTTGTCATTGGCCAGCGCCGAGCGCACGTCGCGGCGCAGCGTCTTGATCCGCTCGGTGATGATCGACTCGCGGTTGACCTGCAGCAACAGGTGCGAGCCGCCCTGCAGGTCGAGGCCGAGCACCACGGTCTGCTTGGGCAGGAAGCCCGGCCAGCTGGCGAGGATATCCTTGGGCAGGAAGCTCGGGATGGTGAACAGGATGCCAAGTATCGCAACGATGACGATGATGGCTGACCGGAATGGCGATGACTGCATGGTCGGAACTTGGGTCCTGTATGGTGCTCCCGGGGACAGCAGGCCGCCCCGGAGCAAACGGAGCCCAGTGGCTCCGCGTCTATGTCAGAAATGCGTCAGCCGGCCCACTTGCTGGGCCGGCTGGAATGGAGATGGCTCAGGAAGCCTTGTTGTCGTTGACCGGCGTCGACTTGGAGCGGACGTCCGAGATACCGGCGCGTGTGACCTTGACGCGGGTACCCTGGGCGATCTCGACCTCGAGGTCTTCGCCATCGACTGCCTTGGTGACTTTGCCCACCAGGCCGCCCGAGGTGACCACGGTGTCGCCGCGGCTGATCGACGTCAGCATCGCCTGGTGCGCCTTCATGCGCTTCTGCTGCGGGCGGAAGATCAGCAGCCAGAAGATCACGACCAGCAGCAGGATCGGGGCGAACTGGATCAGCAGATCACCGGCGCCCATCGAGGGGGCAGCGCCTGCGGCTTGCGCGAAGGCGGGGGTCACGAACATTAAGAAGCTCCTTGCATAGTGGCTGTCGGCACGTCGGATGGCCGTTGTTGACCCATATAGGGCTGGTCTCCGGCGCTGGACAGTCCAACCCGGCAAAAATCGGCCGGAATATAGAGGCCGTGCACAAGGATTGCAAAGCCAATCGGGCTGCGTCAAAACGGGGGCGTACCCGGGAGTTCGCCCATATGACCACCGACTATTCCGCCGACATCGCGGCGGCCCTCGCCCGCATCGCCGATACGCTTGAAGCCATGAAGCCCGGCGCCGGCGTTCCGGCCCCTGCCCTGACCGATGCCAACGCCTACCACTGGGACGCTGCAACCGATGCGCTCATCCCGGTGCCCAAGGTGTCGCGGGTACCGCTCGCCATGCTCAAGGGCATCGACGACGTGCGCGAGATCCTCTTGCAGAACAGCCTGCAGTTTGCGCGTGGCTATGCCGCCAACAACGCGCTGCTCTGGGGCGCCCGCGGCATGGGCAAGAGCTCGCTGGTCAAGGCCGTGCACGCCCACATCAATACCTCTGGCGATCCCCGGGTCGCTTCTCGCGATCCCGGCATCAAGCGGCTGATCCTGATCGAGATCGCCCGCGAAGACATCGAGGCCCTGCCCCGCCTGATGCGGCTCATCTCGAAAGAGGAGAGCGCCCGCTTCATCGTGTTCTGCGACGACCTGAGCTTCGACAAGGACGAGACCAGCTACAAATCGCTGAAGACCATCCTCGATGGCGGGCTCGAAGGCCGGCCGGAGAACGTGCTGTTCTACGCCACCTCCAACCGCCGCCACCTGATGCCGCGCGATATGGTGGAAAATGAGCGCTCCACGGCCATCACCCCGGGCGAGGCGGTCGACGAAAAGGTGTCGCTGTCGGATCGCTTCGGGCTCTGGCTCGGCTTTCACAACTGCGACCAGCCGACTTACCTGGCGATGATCCGCGGCTATTGCGACGAGTATGGCCTCGTGATCGACGACGAAACGCTGCGCGCCCGCGCCGTCGAGTGGTCGATGACCCGTGGCGCCCGCTCCGGCCGCGTCGCCATCCAGTTCGTCCGCGCGCTCGCCGGTGAACAGGGCAAAGCAATTTAGCTCCTGCAGTTTGGAACCGGCACCGCCGTGCCCATTCCAAACTCCGACCTCATAAGTACTGCCACGTACTTCCCTAAGCGACTCCGCGCCGCCCTCCGCGCAGATGTTGCCAGTACGGTGTTTCCGCATTGCTCACGGGAATTCCACTTATCTTACCTATACTTATCTCTATTTGACTAATCTCGTATTTCGTCGTTTCGGGCGCCAGTCTTCCGGCGCCTGAAACGACCGGCCGAGCATCCCACCCAGGAGGGTGGCGGCCATTTTGTGGGGTACTCGTATGCTGAGGCACCGAGACTGCCAGCCGCGCGGCGTGCCGCCACTTCGTGGCCTGCGCCGTTTCGCCGGCGACCACGACGGGGCATCGGCGGTCGAGTTCGCCATTATCGCCCCGGTCTTCATCCTGATGATTGTCGGCGTCCTCGCCTACGGCATCTATTTCGGCGCCGCCAGCTCGGTGCAGCAGATCGCCGCCGACGCCGCCCGCACCTCGATCGCCGGCCTCAGCCCCACCGAACGCAACACGCTGGTTACAGCATTCATCGAGAACAATGCCGGCGGCTACGTCTTCATCGATCCGGACGAGGTGGATTTCACCATCGGCGACGATGCCAGCGATCCCAACCAGTACAAGGTCACCATCACCTACGACGCCTCGCAATTGCCGATCTGGGTGCTGCCGGTGCCGCTGCCGGACAAGATCATCAGCTACACTTCGACCATCCGGCTCGGCGGCATATGAAGGGCTTCCGCCGCTTCCGAGCCGAGGAACGGGGCAACATCGCGGTGATGTTCGCGCTGCTGCTGCCGGTCGCCATGCTCGCCGGGGCCTTCGCCGTGGACGAAGGCTCGCTCTATCTCGAACGGCGGCAGGCGCAATCGGTAGCAGACCTCGCCGCTATTGCGGCGGTGACCGACCCCAGCAAGGCACTCGATACCGCCTTCAGGACCTTTCAGGCGAACGGGCTGATCGGCAGCACTCTCAGCATCGACGATCCCTCGATCCAGGTCCGCTCCTCGCACCCGGTGCAGGTGGTCACCGGCCACTACAAGGCGGTGCCAGAGCTGTCGGTGGCGGCGCGCTTCTCGCCCGGCGGCTCGCCACCCAACGCCGTGCAGGTGACTTACCGCAAGACCGGCACACTGCTGCTTGCCCGACCCTGGCAGGCGCCGCCCGAGATCTCCGTCGCGGCGCTGGCGACGGCTAACCCACAGGCGGCCTTCTCGGTGGGCTCCCGCCTCGCCTCGCTGAACGGCGGCGTCGCCAACGCCCTGCTCAAAAGCCTGCTCGGCACCTCGGCCACGCTCGATGTGATGAGCTACGACGCCTTGCTCGATGCCAAGGTCGATCTGCTCGATTTCCTCGATGCATTGAACCAGCAGCTTCACCTCTCGGCCGCCACCTATGGCGACGTGCTGAAGGCCTCGGCCAGCCGCGGCGCCATCGCCGCCGCCCTGGCGAGCGTCCTCACCGGCACCGCCAAGACCGCCGCCACCACGCTCTCCACCACCATTGCCGACACCGGCACGAGCCCGCTGCTCGAGCTGCTCGATATCGGCTCGCTCTCCACCCTGCCGGTGGGCAGTGAATCCGGCTATTTCGCCGGCCTCTCGGCGCTCGAGCTGCTCAACGCTGCTGCGGTGATCGCCGGCAACGGCAAGCAGATCGATCTCGCTGTCGGCGCCACCCTGCCCAGCCTCACCAGCATCGCCCTCAGCGTCGCCATCGGCGAGCCGCCGCAGCATGCCTGGTATCGCATCGGCGAGAAGGGCGCCGTCGCCCGCACCGCGCAGACCCGGCTCAAGCTGACGGTCAAGCTCCTCGGCGGCCCGATCTTGCTCGGCGCCGGCGTCACCCTGCCGATCTATATCGAAGTCGCCTACGCCGAAGCGCGAATCCGCTCGCTCACCTGCCCTGGCTTGGGCAAGCAAGCCGGCACCGCCGTGGTCGAGGTGCTGCCTGGCGTCGCACGGCTCGCTATCGGCAACCTCGCGGGCGCCAGCTTCACCGATTTCAGCGCTTTCCCGGTGGTCAACCAGGCCACCATCCTTTCCGCCCTGCTGCTGAAGATCAAGGCGCGCGCCGCCATCGTCATCGGAGAGACCTCGCCGATCCTGCTCAATTTCTCGAGCGAGGATGTGACGCAGGGCACCATCAAGACCGCCACCAACCACACCATCGTCGGCAGCCTGTCGAAATCGCTGCTCGACGAGCTCGATATCGATGTCGACGTGCTGGGGATCGGCCTGTCCACCGACGCCGTCATCGAGGCCGCCGTGCGCACGCTGGTGGCGCCGCTGGCGCCGGTCCTCGACAGCACCATCTTCGGTGTGCTCGAAGTCCTTGGGGTCGGCATCGGCGAGGCCGACGTGCGCGTCTACAGCGTCACCTGCAGCCGACCGGTGCTGGTCGGCTAATCTATGCTCGTGATGGGCGGAGGTCGGGCTGACCCACGGCGATTACCCCACCCGCGCGCGGGCTGTGAAATGGGTCCCGGCTTTCGCTGGGATGACGGCCGGTGTCAGGCCACACCGCCGAGCCCAGCCACCAGGCCGGTGGAGCAGATCGCGAAGCGCTCTAGACCATTTATCCATAGCCCCGCGGCTTGCGGCGCAGCCTCGTAGCTGCAACGAATGCGCCCGCGTTTCGACGACGAGGACTGAGGGAATAATGAGCCTGTCGCATAAGTTGAGATGGTCGCACGGCGAGGCGACCATCCTGAGTACGGCTGCCATGCTGGCCGACGCCACCTTCCTGGTTGACGGTAAGCCGTTCAAACCGTTCGCCCGCGCGCCGTGGCTCGGCACCGTCGACGATCCCGCGATCGTCGGGCATCTGCGCGTGCTGGCCGGCGATTTCGTCGGTCTGCCTTTCGGCACTGGTGGGCGCACTGCCGGCCCGAACCTGCCCGAATGGGGCAGCCTGCTCGGCCAGCCGGCCACGGGCACCATTCATGGCCCTGTCGCGCATCGCGAGTGGACTATCGTCGGCGGCGACGACGAGAGCGTCACGCTGTCGCTCGACTACGATCCGGATTCCGTGGTGCGCAAGGTCGAGCGCGTCATCACCGCCCGTAAGGACGCGCCGGCGGTGGATTTCGTCATGCGCATCTTCGCCCGCCACAAGGCGCCGATCTCGGCTGGCCTCCACCCCAATTTCCGCCTGCCGGAAAATCCCGGCCGGCTCGAACTGAAGCTCGATTTCGACTTCGGCCTCACTCACCCCGGCCAGACCGCCGAGGGCGACCCGCAGGAGTTCGAGAGCCTGAGCTCAGTGCCGAAGAACGGCGCCCGGGTGGATATGTCCCACATTCCGCTGTCGCCCCGCACCGACAAGAACGTGCAACTCTGCGGCGCCCGCGGGCCCCTCACCGGCACCTATCTCGACGAAGGCATGGGCTTCGAGCTCGACTGGGACCGCGAACTGTTGCCCACGCTGATGATCTGGCACACCGATGGCGGCATCAAGGGCGAGCCCTGGAACGGCCAGTTCCGCGCCGTCGGCCTCGAACCCCTCGCCTCCGCCTTCGACCTCCACACCGACGTCGCCACCGGCCCCAACCCGATCAATCAGCGCGGCATCAAGACCTGGGTGGATCTCGACCCGGCCAAACCGCTGGAGATCAGGCACTCGGTGCGAGCGTTTGCGGTGTGACTGAAGCGCCGGCTCAAGCCGACCCCCAGGCTGTCGCTCAAAACACAAAGGCCCCGGATCGCTCCGGGGCCTTTGTCAAATCTATGCCTGACCTCAGCTGGCCAGCAGCGGCAGCGGGTCGACCGGGGTGGCGCCCTTGCGCAGCTCGAAGTGCAGTTGCGACTTCGACACCGAGCCGGTCTTGCCGGCGGTGCCGATATTGTCGCCACGGTTCACCACGGTGCCCTTGGCGACATTCATGTCCTTGAGGTGGGCATACGCCGACACATAGCCGTTCGGGTGGCGGATCAGGATCAGGTTGCCGTAACCCTCGACGCCCGAACCGGCATAGATCACCTGGCCATTCTCGACCGAGCGGACCGCCGCGCCTTCCGGCGCTTCGATATTGATGCCGGTGCCCTTGGAATTGGCGAAGTCGGTGATCACCCGACCCGAGATCGGCCAGCGGAACTTGTCAGCGCCGGAGAGCACCGGTTCGGTCTTGGGCTGCTGCAGCGGCTGTGCTTCAGCCACGGCGGCCGGCGCTGCACTGGTCGGCGCCAGCGGCTTGACGGTCGCGGCCGGAATCTTGGTCTCGGGCTCGATCGAAGCGACGGCAACGGGCTTGGGTGCAGCGAGGTTCGACGGCGGCGCGCCGAGCGTCGTTTCCGGCTTGGCGCCGCCCTTGGGGCCCAGCGCCATCAGCGTCGAGGCCTTGCCGGGAATGACGATCTTCTGGCCGACATAGATCTTGTCGGGCGACGAGAAACCGTTGGCCTGGATGATCGCCTGCGCCGTGACGTTGTAGCGGCGGGCCACCGTGTAGAGGCTCTCGCCGCTTTCGATCACGTGGACATAGGCATCGGAGGGAACGGAGACGAGGGAGTTCGAAGCCGGGGCGGACGCCAGAGTGGTAGTGGCCGGAACCGGGCTCAGGGGCTGGGCAGCGGGCATCATCTGATTGCTTCCGTTGGCTGATGAAGTGAGCACAGGCAAGTCTTCGGTCGATACTGAGCCAAGCGGCTGGCTGGCCATGGGCTGAGTGCCCATGCTGTTGGAGCCGACCAGCATAGGACCGGACCCACCGCCAATGTTTTCTGGAGGAACAAGCGTCTTGGGCATGGCCTGCGCTGTGTTCATCGGCGCAGCGGCGTTGACCGAGCCGGTCGCCGTCCTGTCGAAGCCAAGGCCACCCAGCGAGCTGCACCCCGAGAGCGCAGTGGCGCCCGCGAACAGGCCCACAATCGCGGCGGTTCTAAACGTCTTACCGGTCACGCGGTTACTCATCAGTCCACTCTACGCAGGTACTCAATGGACGTGAGATTAGGGCGTTAAGGTAAAGAGTGATTTAAATGCGAAGCAATTTGCTCAAATCATCCGGCGGGGGATTCAGGAGTCGGTAGGGTTAAGGAGGGCGGCCCGCTCGTCGCTTCGCTCCAAGCGCGCATCGTAAGCGATGCGATACCCCTCATCCGGCCTTCGGCCACCTTCTCCCACAAGGGGGAGAAGGCCCGACTGCGATGTCCGCGGCCTGGTCTGCTGCGATACCTGAGGGGTGGCCTTCTCCCTTGATGGGAGAAGGTGGCCGAAGGCCGGATGAGGGTGGGGCAACACCCTCGATCCGAGCGAAGAGCCTAGAGCCCCAGCTTTCCATCCAGCTGCCCAGCCATCTCATAATGCGTGTGCTGCAGCATCAGCGGGGTCACCGTGATGGCATTGCCGTGCATGGCGAGGCGGAAATCGTGCTCTTCGTCGAGCGGCTTGGGCGTCTCGGGGATGGCGATGAAGAACTTTCCGGCATTGTCGCTCGGGTAATAGGCCATCGGCGAGCGGGCAAAGCGCTGGAACGGCACCACCCGGATGCCGGCTACGTCCTCGGGCGCGCAGAACGGAATGTTGACGTTGAAATAGACGTCGCCGCGGCTCTGCACCTGCTGCAGCAGCTGGCTCACCACGCGCGCCGCGTAGGTGCGCGAGTTGGTCCAGTCGATCTCGGTGCCGCGCTCGTAGTCGACGCCCTGGCTGATGCCGATGCCGAGCGCGCCATGCAGCGCTCCCTCGCGCGCCCCGGCGACGGTGCCCGAGCAGTTGAGGATATCGCCCAGGTTCTGGCCGTTATTGATGCCGGACAGCACCAGATCGGGCCTCAGATCCTTACAGATATGGGTCATACCGGCGACGACGCAGTCGGCCGGCGAGCCGCCGACGATCGAGAACACCCGATCCTCGCGCTGGTCGACCCCGAGCTCGCGCCCGAAAGTGAAGCGGTGCGCCGCGCCAGACTGGTTACCATCCGGCGCCACCACCCACACGTCGTCGCTGAGCGTCAGCGCAATCTCGCGCATCACCGCGATGCCGGGAGCGTCCACGCCGTCATCGTTGGTGATGAGAATTCTCACGAGCGCGCACCGATCGACTTGAGGCCCTTCATATAAGGCTGCAGCACGTCCGGGATGGCGATCGAGCCATCCTCCTGCTGATAGTTTTCCATCACCGCGATCAGCGCCCGGCCCACAGCAACACCCGAGCCGTTCAGCGTATGAACATGACGGATTTTTCCGTCCTTGCCCTTCACCCGTGCATCCATGCGGCGCGCCTGGAAATCCCCGCACACCGAGACCGACGAGATCTCGCGGTAGGTGTCCTGCCCCGGCAGCCAGGCCTCGAGGTCGTAGGTCTTCTGCGCCCCAAAGCCCATGTCGCCGGTCGACAGCATCATCACCCGATAGTGGATGCCCAGCTGCTTCAGCACATCCTCGGCATCGGACAGCATCTTCTCATGCTCATCGCCCGAGGTTTCCGGCGTGGTGATCGCCACCATCTCGACCTTGTTGAACTGGTGCTGACGCAGCATGCCGCGGGTATCCCGCCCAGCCGACCCAGCTTCCGAACGGAAGCACGGGGTCAGCGCGGTCATTCGCAGCGGCAGCTCGTCCTCAGAGAGGATCGTCTCGCGCACGAAATTGGTCAGCGGCACTTCCGCCGTCGGGATCAGCGCCAGCCGGCTCTCGCCATGCGGGGTGAAGAACAGATCATCGGCAAACTTCGGCAACTGGTTGGTGCCGTAGAGCGCGTCGTCCTTCACCAGCAGCGGCGGCTGCACCTCGGTGTAGCCGTGCTGGTCGACATGCAGATCGAGCATGAACTGGCCGATAGAACGCTCGAGCCGCGCCAGATGGCTCTTCAAGACGACGAAGCGGCTGCCGCTGATCTTGGCGGCGACTTCGAAATCCATCTGGCCCATGGCCTCGCCGGTCTCGAAATGCTCCTTCGGCTTGTAGCTGAAGCTCGGCTTCGCCGGTCGCGCCTTGGCCGCAGTAGCCGGCGAGCCGTTGAGGCCAAAATACTCTTTGTTGTCGGCCTCGTCGGCGCCACGTGGCACCTCGTCGAGCGGCAGGTTGGGGATCACCAGCAGCGCGTTGCGCAGCCCTTCCTCCGCTTCCTTGCGCGTGGCTTCACCGGCCTGGATCGCGTCCTTCAGGCTCGCGACTTCGGCCATCAGCTCATTTGCCTTGGCCTCGTCCTTCTGCGCCTTGGCCTGCCCGATCAGCTTCGACAGCGCGTTGCGCTTGGCCTGCGCCTCCTCGACGGCGGCGATGGCGCTGCGGCGGGAATCATCCATGGCGATCAGCTCGGAGGCCTTGAACGGCACGTTCTTGCGCTCGCTGAGCGCAGCGTCGAACGCGGCGGGATTGGCTTTGATCCAGTTGATATCGAGCATGGAGAGA
>Ga0209902_100456_pt1 | contig 44636 bp, 39 predicted proteins | sample FECB27metaG_FD_188304 | JGI IMG/M metagenome (GOLD analysis project Ga0209902, IMG submission 188304) | Cyanobacterial communities from the Joint Genome Institute, California, USA - FECB-27 (SPAdes) (version 2) | ecosystem: Environmental > Aquatic > Thermal springs > Hot (42-90C) > Microbial mats...
ACCGACGCCGACGCTCGGGTCCCGACAGGACCTCACTCTTCGATATCGAACCAGTCATAGACACGACATTACTCCTACCCCTTACGGAAGTGGGAGGCCGTGTCCGGTCAATTACGGGGCTGCTTCAGCATGTCGCCGGTCATGCCGAATTCGGCGGCGCGCTCCTTCATCGCGTAATAGGCGACGAGATTGGCGGTCAGGAACACGTTGTTCTCCGCCATCAGTTTCGCCGAAGCCTCGTCGATCAAATTGCCGTGCTCGATGGCCCGCACGCCGCATTGGGCGGCGCGCGTGATCGCCTCGGGCGTATAGGCATGGGCGCAGACATAGCGGCCGAAGGCTTTTGCCTCCTCCACCGCCGCCTGCACCTCGTCGACGCTGAACTGCATCGAATCGAGCGGGTCGTAAGGCGAGGCGACGCCACCCGACATCATGATCTTGATGTGGTCGGCCCCGAGCCGCATCTGCTCGCGCACCGACTTCTTCACGGCGGAGACGCCGTCGGAGACGTTCATGGTGTAGGCCATGGCGTTGCAGCAATGGCAGCGCGCGCCGAAATCGGTGCGCCGGCGCGGGTCGCTGTGGCCTCCCGTCGGGCCGATCGCCTGGCCCGCGATGAACAGGCGCGGGCCCGCGACATCGCCCTTCTCGACCGCCTCCTTGATGCCCCAGTCGGCGCCGCCGGTGTCGCGCACAGAGGTGAAGCCACGGTCGATCATGCCCTTCATCAGGCGCACCGCGCGCGCCGTCATCAGCGTCAGCGGCATGCTCTCCAGCGCGCGGATGTAAACCTCCGACAGGAAGACATGGACATGGCTGTCGATCAGGCCCGGCATCAGCGTGCGCCCGCCGCAATCGATCACATCGGCTTTGGCCGCCTTGAGCGGCGTCTCCGAGAGCTCGCGGATCGTCTCGCCCTCGACCAGAAGCTCGTAGCCCTGGCGCAACTCGCCGAAATCGGGCTCGAGCAGGGCGAAGTTCTTGAGATGAAGCATGGTCATCGTGAGCGTCCCGCGCCTGTCCGCTCGCGTCGCGGACCGTCTCGTTCACGTGATATATTGCGAACTTCGTGCCAGCTTGTCCATGCGCGTCGAGGTTGCGTCGCTCAGCTCACCGCCGCCGCATTCTGCGCCAGCGCCCGGCCGCGGATCGGCATGGAGAGATCGTCGGCGAGCGCCCGGTTGATCGCGGGCAGCCCGTCAAGCAGGCTCGGCAGGAAGGCCTGCGACGGCGGCAGGCGTTTGGGCAGGCGGTGCAGGGCCGCCGCCATCACCATGGGGTCGCGCGCCCCCTCGCCGTTCTGGACGGGGTCGTGCAGCACGTCGATCAGCCGCAGTTCGTCGGCGCGCTCGGCCCGGATCGCCTGTTCGAGGCGCGGCTTGACGCGCGGCACGATCAGCGCCGGCTTGTCGAAGGAGAGGATCTCGCAAAAGGTGTTGTAGCCGCCCATGGCCACGACGCAGTGGGCGCGGTTCATCAGCAGTTCGAGCCGGGGCTCGAAGCCAAGGCTTTCCAGCTTGGGCAGGCGCGAGATCCGCTCGGCGAAATCCTTGCGCCGCTCCCGCGACATGAACGGCCCGAACACGATCAGCGCCGGCAGCTCGATCGTCGGATCGGCCTCATAGGCCGAGATCACCCAATCGATCACGCCGGCGCCGTCGCCGCCGCCGCCCGGCGTCACCAGGATGAACGGCCCCTTGGTGATGCGCGGATGGCGGCTCGGCGGCATCGGGCTCGGCACGGCGCGCTTGAGATAGCCGGTGTAGTGCACCTTGTCGGCGAAGGATGGCTGGTTCGGCAGGCCCGCCAGCGGCTGGTAGACGCTCTCCAGCCCGTAGACGAGAATGTCGTCATAGACCGACAGCGCATCGAGCGCGCCGCTCTGGCGCCATTCCTCGTGCAGCTTGGCCGGCTCGTCGAGCACGTCGCGCAGGCCGAGCACGATGCGCGCCCCGCGCCGGCGCAGGATTTCCAGCGCCGGCAGCAGCTCGCCGCGCAGGCCGACCGGCTCCTTGTCGACGATGACCACGTCCGGATCGAAGGACAGCACGACCTGTTTGATGATGTCGGTTCGCAGCCGGATCGTGTCGTTCAGGTCGAGATTGAGGTGATGCGGGCCGTAGCGGCCATCGCTCTGTTTCTCGACGCCGGGGATGCGGACATAGTCGACGCCGTCGCCGAACTGGAAGCTCGAGATCACCGAGGAGCCCGAGACGATGATCACTGATATATGAGGAAAGGTCGCGACCAGCGAATTGGCGATGGCGCGGCAGCGCCGGATATGGCCGAGGCCGAAGGTGTCGTGGCTGTAGATCAGCACGCGCGGCGCATGCGGGCTGCGGGCCGAACGCTCCGCGCCGACCAGGTCGATGACATTATGCGGCATGGGCGCGCCGTCCTCCGCAAGATAGGGCCACACGACCTCGCGGGAGGACGAACGCACCTTGAAACGCTGCCGACCATAGCGCGCCGGGCGCGCTGATCCAAGTGCGGTTCGCCAGATGGCCGACGCTCCCCCAAGCGCCCTGCCTCTACTCTAGGCAGCCTTTTCGCCTGAAAACAACCGGCGCGGATCGATCAGGCGAGCCGCCGGATGGTCGGCGACCAGCCTGAGCAGCGCTTCCAGGCAGGCCCAGGCCGTGTCGTCATGATCGCAGTGATGCAGCAGCAGGCCGAAGACGGCTTCGCCCCCGCCTGCGTTGTCGCGATGGCATGCGAGATGACCGGCCATTTCAGCCGCAAGCGCCGACGCATCGCGGCCGATCCGCCCGCCATGCCAGTCGATCAGGTCGAGATGCGTGTTGGCCAGCGCCGGGCCGCCATCGGCCGAAAGCCCAAATCCGCGAAAGCAGGACAGGCCGGCAAAGCCGAGGCCGGGCAGGGCTGCTGCGATCTTGGGGTCGATCCGGTTCCAGGGCGGCACGAAGACCGGCAGCGCGGCAGGGCCAAACAGCGCCTCCAGCCGGGCCTTGCCCTCGACGATCTCGGCCAGCGCGGTCTCGATGTCGCGCCTTGTGCCGAACTCGGCGTTCTTCGCGCCGGCCGGACTGTGGCTGCGGTGCCAGGCGCCGTGCTGGCATGGCAGCAGCGAAGGCGCGGAACGCTGGAACGCCACCAGCGCGGGCTCGGCCAGCATGGGAATGACGGCCAGCAGCACCGGCGCATCGAAGCGCTCGGACAGCCGCGCCAGCCGCTCCAGCGCGTGGCTCGGCGCGACCGCGTCGTCGTCGCGCAGCCAGAACTGCGCACTCAGCCCCTGCGCCTGCCAGAGATCGAGTTCGGCCACGAGCGGCTGCCAGTGCGGCGTGTTCGTCACGGCGCGCCTCCGGTCGCAAGCGCGAGCCCGTACGCCACGATCTCGCGCGCCCTGTCCATGCCGCGCTCCTGTGCGACGAACCGGGCGGCCGCCGCGCTCATTCGCCGCCGCCGCCCGGAATCGTCGAGCAACCCGCCCAGCGTCCGCGCGAAGGACACGATATCGCCGTCCGGGACGAGCAGGCCGGTGACGTCGCGTTCCAGCGTGGCGGGGACGCCGCCGCTGTCGAAGGCGACGACGGGCAGGCCGGCGGCCTGCGCCTCCAGATAGACCAGCCCATAGGCCTCGGCGACGCCCGGCCAGACGAAGAGATCGGCCTGAGCCAGCGTCGCCGCAACGCGCATGCGATCGACCGCGCCATGAAAAATCACCCGGCCGGGCGCAAAGCCGGCATAGGCGGCCTCGATCTGCGCCCGCATCGCGCCGTCGCCGAACAGGCTCAAACGCCAGGGCCGGTCGCCGAGCAAGGCCATCGCCTGCGCAAGGGCGAGATAGCTCTCATGCTTGTTGCCGGGTCGCATCATCCCGATCGCGACGAGATGGGGCGGATCGTTCTCCCGCGCGCGAGGCGCCGGCCCGCTTGCCGCCTCGATGAAGGGCGGCAGATCGACGAGATGCGTGTCCGGGCCGCACCACGGCGCGATGCCGTCCCTGTCCCGGCCCGTGAAGCAGAAATGCACCGCCGCCTTGCCGAAGCTCGCCCGCGCGCAGGCGACCTGCTCCGCCCAGCCGCCCTCGGCGCGGCGCTCGGAATCGCTCGCCTCGGCCACGACATAGGGGATGTTCAGCCGCGCCGCGACGGCAGGCCCGAGCAGGTCCGGGGCCTTGTAGTAGCTGTGATAGGTGAACCAGAGTTCTGGCGCGCCGCCATGCTCGCGCCAGCCCGCGAGCATGGCGGCGATACGCGTCTCGGCGGCGGCGCCAAGAGCGGCGAACGCCTCGGCGTCCGGCTCGAGCATATAGGTTCGCGCCTTCCGGATCGGTTCGACCGCATGGCCTAGGCCCTGCATGATCGCGATGAACTGGCGCGCCATGCGCCGGTCGCCCGAGATGCGGCCGTCGTCGAATGCGTTCAGCGGCGTGTGGAAGGCGATGCGCAAGGCTTTGTGCCCATGGGGCGAGGCCCTTAGCGATAGGGATCGGCTGCGTCGCGCAGGCCGTCGCCGAGGAAGTTGAAGGCCAGGATGATCAGGATCACCGGGACGACCGGATAGAGCAGCCAGGGATAGAGCGCCACCACATTGATGTTCTGCGCCTCGTTGAGCATCACGCCCCAGCTCGTGATCGGCGGGCGCAGACCCAACCCCAGGAAGCTCAGCGCCGTCTCGCCCAGGATGGTCTTGGGGATGGTGATCGTCGCCGAGGCGATGAGATGGCTCATGAAGCCCGGCACCAGATGCAGGCCGATGATGCGGGCGGGTTTTGCCCCCATCAGTTGGGCTGCGACGACATAGTCCTCCTCGCGCAGGGACAAGAGCTTGGAGCGCACGGCGCGGGCGAGCCCGGTCCAGTCCATCAGCCCGAGGATCACGGTGATGCCGAAATAGACCAAAATCGGGCTCCATGATGGCGGCATGATCGCAGCCAGCGCCAGCCAGAGCGGAATATGCGGCAGCGACTGCACGATCTCGATGACGCGCTGCACGACGAGGTCGACCTTGCCGCCATAATAGCCGGCGATGCCGCCGATGATGACGCCGAGCACGAAGGAGACGAAGACGCCGAGCAGGCCGATGGAGAGCGAGATCCGCCCGCCATAGAGGATGCGCGAGAGCATGTCGCGGCCGAGCCGGTCCGAGCCGAGCAGGAAGATTGTGCCGCCCTCCGGCGCGCAGAACAAATGCAGGTTGCCCGGGATCAGCCCCCAGAAATCATAGGAATCGCCCCGGCAGAAGAAGCGCAAGGGCTGAGGCGCGCTGGTGTCGACATCGTATTCGCGCTTCAGGTTCTCCATGTTGAGGCGCTGCTTGTAGGGGTAGACGAACGGCCCGATGAAGCTGCCCTGATGGAACAGGTGCAGCTCCTGGCGCGGCGCGCGGATGAAGTCGGTGTTGCGCGTGGTGTAGTGGTAGGGCGCGAGGAACTCGGCGAAGGCCGCCATGGCGTAGATCACCAGGATCACCACGCCCGAGATCACCGCGAGCCTGTGCTTGCGGAACTTCCACCACATCAACTGCCATTGCGAGGCGAGATAGACCCGCTCCTGATCGGGCGTCATCGCCTCGGCCGCATAGGGCTCGAAGGGCGCGCTCGATGCGGTATGCGGCAGCGCCGCGCCATCTGCGGGAAGCGTGTTGCTCACTTCGTCGCCTCGCCCTGCAGACGGATGCGCGGATCGAGCATCGCCAGCGCGATGTCGGAGATCAGCACGCCGATCACGGTCATGAACGAGAGAAACATCAGGAAGGAGCCGGCGAGATACATGTCCTGGCTCTGCAAGGCCCGGATCAGCAGCGGCCCGGTGGTCTGCAGCGAGAGCACGATCGCGACGATCTCGGCGCCCGACACGATCGAGGGCAGGATGTCGCCGATATCGGAGATGAAGAAGTTCAGCGACATCCGGAACGGGTATTTGCGCAGCGCCTTGCCGGGCGGGAGCCCCTTGGCGCGGGCGGTGACGTAGTACTGCTTCTGGAGCTCGTCGAGCAGGTTGGCGCGCACGGCGCGGATCATGCCGGCCGTTCCGCCGGCCCCGATGATGATCACCGGGATCCAGAGATGTTCGAGGATCGAGAGGAGCTTGGCCCAGCTCATCGGCTGATTCAGATACTGCGGATCGACCAGCCCGCCGATCGAGGTGCCGAACCAGACATTCGCGAAATAGAGAAACACCAGCGCCAGCAGGAAATGCGGGATGGCGATCCCGAGCAGGCCGAGGAAAGTCAGGCCGTAATCGCCCCAGCTATACTGGTGCGTGGCCGAATAGATGCCGATCGGAAAGGCGACGATCCAGGTGAAGATGATGGTGCAGAAGGCGACCACCATGGTCAGGATCAGCCTGTCCCCGACGATCTCGCGCACCGGCAGCTGGTACTCGAAGGAGTAGCCCATATCGCCGCGCATCAGGCCGGTGACCCACCAGAAATAGCGCTCCACCGGCGGCTTGTCGAAACCGTACTCCTTCTTGAGGAACTCGATCCGGCTGAGATCGGCCTTCTCGCCCTGCGCCGCCATCTCGGCGGCGAGCGTCTCGAAATAGTCGCCCTCGGGCAGGTTGATGATGGTGAAGATCAGGGCGCTGGTGATGAACAGCGTCGGGATCATCAGCAGGATGCGCTTGAGAATGTAGTGCAGCAGCATGATTCAGGTCTTCAACATGGTTCAGGACTTGGCCCTGGCCTGGTCGAACCAGAAGGTGTCGGGCATGTAACGCCCGAAGAACGCACCGGGTTCGAATGAATAGAGCCCCTTCTCGGGAACGTTGCGCAGGGCCCGCGAGACCACGACCGGCTGCAGCGTGGCGTTGACCACGCCGATGGTGAAGAGCTGCTCGGCGTTGATCTTCAGCATCTGCCGCCAGATCTCCTTGCGCTCCTGATGCGTCGCGCTGCGCCGCCAGGCCTGGTGGAGCCGGGCCAGTTCCTTGGCCTCCGGCAGCGTCGGCTCCTCGCCCTCGCGCCCGCCGCTCTCATGAAACTGGCCCCAGCGCGGCCACTGGAACTGCGCCGAGGTGGTCGGGGCCAGCGCGTCGGGCTCCATCTCGGCTGCGACCAGCGCGTTGTCCATGCCGGTCGAGGCCGCCATGATGGTCTGGCCTGCGGTGATGCGGCGGCGGAAGACGTCGCGCTGCGTCGAGCGCGGATAGATCTTGATGCCGACCGCGATCAGATCCTGCTTGATCAGGTCGAGGATATCGGTTTCCTCGGTGCTCTCGCCTGACGTCTCGATGGTGAATTCGAGCCGGCGGCCGTCGGGCAGCAGGCGGATTCCCTCGCCGTCCCGCTTCGAGAGGCCGATCTCGTCGAGCAGCCTGTTGGCGAGGCCCTGATCTTCCTTCATCCACATCTTCGCGAACTCGGCATCGTAGAGCGGGCTTTCGGGCAGCGCCGTGTTGCCGCTCTCCTTGGCGAGGCCGAAGAAGATGACCTGGTTGATGTCCTTGCGGTTGATCGCAGCCGAGAGCGCCCGGCGGTAGCGGACATCGCGATTGAGATCGCGCCAGATCGGGTCGATGGCGTTGAGGTTCGGCATCAGGGCGAACCACGCCCCCTCGGCCCGCTTCCACAGCTTGACGTCGAAGTTCATCCGCTTCGAGGCGTCCTTGAGGAAAGTGTAGTTGTCGAAGCGGATATAGCGCGCCTGCAGGTCGGACTCGCCGGCGGCGGCCTTCGCCGGCACAAGCGAATGCGTGCCGACCGTCATCTTGACCTCGTCGACATAGGGCAGTTGCCGGCCGTTCTGGTCGATGCGGTGGAAATAGGCGTTGCGCTGGAAGGTGAACTGCTCGGCCGGCAGCGGCGTGGTGTTGCGCCAGGGGTCGAGCGTCGGCAGATCGGGGTTCTCGGGCCGGTACATCCGCGAGAGCCGCTCATGCAGCGCGCCCCAGTCGCGCACCCGGACCTGCCGGACGCGGTGCGCCAGCGTCGCCTTGTCGGCATAGGTCTCGTGGAACTGCTTCAGATAGCCCGAGGGCATGCAGATATAGGTCGGCTGCGCGCCAGCCAGCGCGGGCAGGAAGACCGGATTGGGCTCACTCCAGCGATAGCGGATTTCGGTCGGCGACAGGATTTCGACGACCGGCGGCTTGCCGCCGGCCAGCAGCGCCTGCGGCGGACCGCCCGGCGAGAGCCGCTTGTTGTTGGCGACGTCCTCCCACCAGTAGCGGAAATCTTCCGTTGTGAAGGGCGAGCCGTCCGACCAGCGATGGCCGGGCCTGAGCCTCAGCGTGAAGACGCGGCCGTCCACCTCGTCATAGCCGTCGAGGATGTCGGGCACGAGGTCGAGATTGTCGTCATAGCCGACGAGGCGGCTGTAGCCGTAGAGCGTCATCATCCGGATGTCGCGCTGGTCGCCCATCAGCATCCGCATCGTGCCGCCATGGCGGCCGGCCGCGCGGCCCTCGCCCGCCACCGTCACGAGCCGGGGCGAGGACGGCACACGCTGCGCAACGGCCGGCAGCTTCCCTGACGCGACCTGATCGGCGAAGAACGGGCTGTCGATCAGGCCCGGCGTCTGCGCCATGGCGGGGCGCGGCAGACCGGCCGCGGCCAGCGCGGCCGAACCGAAGGCGAGCGCCTCGCGCCGCGTCGGCCCTTTATAGAAAGATCGCCGCGCCATCAGGCCATCTCCCGTCGATCGATATCTGGATGGGCCAGCACGAAATGCCCGTCGCCGAGGGGAACCTGCGCCAGCGCCGCGCCGTCGCGCTCCTGCCGGAAGGCAGGGCCCCAATGGCTCTGGTCGGACGCGCCGCCCGGCGCGACCAGCTTGAAATCGAGCCGGCGGTCGAGATCGGCGAAGGGCACCGATTTGAGCAAGGCCTTTGTGTAGGGATGGGCGGGCTGCGTGAACAAGGAGTGCCTAGGCGCGATCTCGACGATGCGGCCATTGGCCATCACCGCGATCCTGTCGGCCATATAGTTCACCACCGCGAGATTATGCGAGATGAACAGGAAGGTCAGCCCGCGCTCGGCCTGCAGATCCTTGAGCAGATTGAGGATCTGCGCCTGCACCGAGACGTCGAGCGCCGAGACCGGCTCGTCGCAGATGATCAGCTCCGGATCGAGCGCCAGCGCGCGCGCGATGCCGATGCGCTGGCGCTGCCCGCCCGAGAAGGAATGCGGGTAGCGGTTGAGGAAGCGCGCATCGAGCCCGACATCCTCCATCAGGGCCCGCACGCGCTCGACCTGGGCGCCGCCTTCGCCCCGGCCATGGATCACCAGCGGCTCGCGCAGGATGCTCATCACCGTCATGCGCGGCGAGAGCGAGGAGACCGGATCCTGGAAGATCATCTGCACTTTCGGCCGGAAGGCGCGCAGGTCCTCGCCCTCGAGCGCCAGCACATCGGTGCGGCTCTTGCCGTCGTCGAAGACGATCTCGCCCGCATTGGGCGTCACCGCCCGCATCACGATCTTGCTGACCGTGGTCTTGCCGCAGCCGCTCTCTCCGACGAGCCCGAGGCATTCGCCCCGTTTGATCTCGAACGAAACGTCGTCGACCGCGACCACCGTCGCAAGCGTGCCCTTGCCGAAGAACTTTCGCGAACCGGTGGTGTAGGTCTTGCGAAGCCCCGAGACGCTGAGCAGCGGGGCCGCCGTCTCGGCCGGCTTGGGCGGACGCGCGGCGGCGGGCGGACGCGGGCGCGCCTCGCGCAAGGCCACCAGCCGCTCGCCCTCCTCCATGTCGAAATGCGGCGAGGCCTTGAGCAGCGCCTTGAGATAGGGATGGCGCGGCCGGCGGAAGATGTCCTCGACCGGGCCGCTCTCCATGATCTGGCCGTGGTAGATCACCACGACCTCGTCGGCCATGTTGGCGACGACGCCGAGATCATGGGTGATCAGCAGGATCGCCATGCCCATCTCGGCCTGGAGATCGCCCATCAGGTCGAGCACCTGCGCCTGGATCGTCACGTCGAGCGCGGTCGTCGGCTCGTCGGCGATCAGCAGCGCCGGCTGGCAGATCAGCGCCATCGCCAGCATGGCGCGCTGGCGCAGGCCGCCCGAAAGCTCGAAGGAATACATCCCGAAGGCGCGGGCGGGGTCCTTGAAGCCGACGCGCTTGAGCATCGCCTCGATCAGCGCGCGGGCCTCGCCCTTCGAGGTCGGCCGGTGCAGTTGCAACGCCTCCTCGATCTGGTTGCCGATGGTATGGACCGGCGAGAGTGAGGACATCGGCTCCTGGAAGATCATGCCGATGCGGCCGCCGCGCAGGGCCCTGATCTCCCGGCCTTCCGCCTTCAGCCCGGCGATGTCGATCGACGAGCCGGGTGTCTGCGGGTCGCGGAACAGGATCTCGCCGCCTGTGACGCCGCCATTGCGCGGCAAAAGCCCCATGATCGCTTGCGAGATCACGGATTTGCCCGAGCCGGATTCGCCGACCAGCGCCACCGTCTTGCCGGCCGGCACGCGCAGCGAAACGCCCTTCACGACATCGCGAGCAAGTCCGTGGACCGTGAAGCCGATCCGTAAATCGTTGATCCGCAGTATATCCATTACGTCGCTAGAACCGCCCTGTCCCGATCCCCGTGCCGTCTGTCAGGCGCGCACTAGACGTTGAAAGCCGGGCTTTGCCAATGGCATTCGACATGTTGCGACACGTGAGAAGACATTGTCTGCGCCTGATGACACCGGCGCAACGCAGCCAGACCTGAAATTGCCGCAGTTTACGTTCCGGGACAGCAATTCCGGGTCGCGACGGGGACGCGAGCGCTGCCGCATTGCGCTTGGCTGCTAGCTGGCACACATATGGTCGCAGCAGGCGCGGGCGATCGACGCGCCGCCTGAAGCGTCGGACAGGACCGCCCGTTGGAGAGCAACCTCTTCCGTTATGTCTGGCAGAAGAGCCGCGGCGAACAGATCATCGTCCTGCTGATCATCCTTGCCTCGATCCCGTTCTACTGGGCTTCGTTCAACGTGCCCAAGCGCATCGTCAACGACGCGATCCAGGGCGGCGCCTTCAAGGACGGCAAGACCAGCGCGACTTTGTTCGACATCGGCTTCCATTGGCCGGGCTTCCTCGGCGGATCGGAGGTCAGGCTGTTCGACGGCATCCAGGTCGACCAGCTCGGCCTGCTGCTGGGCCTGAGCTGCTATTTCCTGCTGCTCGTCCTGATCAACGGCGCCTTCAAATACATCATCAACCTGCAGAAGGGCATTCTCGGCGAGCGCATGCTGCGGCGCATGCGCTACGATCTGTTCAGCCAGCTCATGCGCTTCCGGCCCGAACAGATCCGCGCGGTCAAGCCCGCCGAAGTCGCCAGCATGATCAAGGACGAGGTCGAGCCGATCGGCGGTTTCGTCGGCGACGCCTTCATCCAGCCGGTCTTCCTGCTCAGCCAGGCGCTGACCGCGCTCGTCTTCATCATGGTGCAGAGCGTCTGGCTCGGCTCGATCGCGCTGATCATCGTGCTGCTGCAGGCGATCATCATCCCGATCCTGCGCAAGGAGCAGCTCCGGCTCGGCCGCGAGCGCCAGATCGCCTCGCGCCAGCTCGCCGGCCGCATCGGCGAGATCGTCGATGCCGGTCCGACGATCCAGGGCCATGGCGCGACGACCTATGTCCAGGCCGACATCGCCGGCCGGCTGGGCCGGCTCTTCGACATCCGCTACGCGCTCTACAAGCGCAAATTTGCAGTCAAGTTCCTCAACAACCTGCTCGCCCAGATCACGCCGTTCTTCTTCTACGCGATCGGCGGCTTCTTCGCGCTGCAGGGCCGGCTCGACATCGGCCAGCTCGTCGCCGTCATCGCCGCCTATCGCGATCTGCCGCCGCCGATCAAGGAGCTGATCGACTGGGACCAGCAGCGGAACGACGTCACAATCAAATACGAGCAGGTGATCCAGCAGTTCAACAGCGACGACACGGTGGTGCTGGACGAGACCGACGGCGTGAAGCGCCTGCCCGACGAGGGCGAGATCAGGCTGGACGGCGTGCAGCTTCTCGACAATCGCGGCCAGCCGCTGCTCGCGCCCGTGTCGCTGCACGCAGGCCGCCCGGGCGCGGTCGGCGTGGTCGGTCCCGATGGCGGCGCGCGCGAGGTGCTCGGCCGCATTCTCGGGCGACAGGCGATGGCCTATTCCGGCCGCGTTCTGATCGACAGCCACAATCTCGGCCGCCTCTCGGTCGAGCGCGCCAGCCACATGATCGGCTATGCCGGCAACGAGACCGAGATCATCGCCGGAACCCTGCGCGACAACATCCTGCTGCCGCTGAAGCGACGGCGGCCGAGCGCCAAGCCCCAGGGCAAGGTCTCGGCGGAAGAGCATCGCTTCTTCCTGGAGGCGATCCGCTCCGGCAACACGCCGTTCCTCTTCACCGCAGACTGGACCGATTACGAGGGCGCGGGGCTCAAGGACGCCGTGGCGCTGGAAGCCCATATCCGGTCGGTGCTCGACGTGCTCGGCTGCGCCGAGGACGTCTACGAACTCGGCCTCGACGGCAAGGTGGCAGCCCCGCTCAACGAAGGCGCGGAAGGGCGTATCATCGAGGCGAGGCAAGCCGTCGCGGCCGAACTCGCCGGCAGTAAGCTCACCGGCCTGATCGAGCCCTTCGACCCCGAGCGCTACAACGCCAACGCCACCGTCGCCGAGAACCTGATCTTCGGCACGCGCACCGGGCCACGCTTCGCCAGCGAGACCCTGCTTTTCGAGCCCTATGCCCACGCCATCCTCAAGGCCGAGGCGCTGATCGAACCGCTGAGCGATGTCGGCGCGCGCATCGTCGCCACCGTGGTCGAGATCTTCGAGGGTCTGCCCGTCGGCCATGCCCTGTTCGAGCGCTACGCCTTCGGCGCGAGCTTCGATTTCGAGCGGCTGAACGAGCTGGCCGGGCTGGTCGCCAAGCACGACATGCGCGCGCCGCTGGACCCCGAGACCGAGCGCGACCTGGTGGCGCTGGCGCTCGGCTATATCGAGCCCAAGCACCGTCTCAACCTGCTCGACGACCGTCTGCGCCGGCGCATCCTGCGGGCGCGCGCCAGCTTCAAGGCGCATCTGCCGGCCGATGCGGTCGAGGATGTCTCCTTCTACGACCCAGACCGCGTCATGATGGGCGCCAGCGTCCGCGACAATCTGATGTTCGGCCGCATCGGCTTCGGCGTCGCCGATGCGGGCCGCAAGGTCGCCGGCATCGTGCGCGCGGCACTGCTGCGCGCGGGCCTCGAAAGCGCGCTCTACCAGGTCGGCCTCAATACCGATTGCGGCATAAGGGGACGCTTCCTGCCGACGCGGCTGAAGCTCGCCGTGCCGCTGGCCCAGGCCCTGATCAAGGCGCCGCAGATCGCGATCCTCGACGCCAGCGCCTTCCTCGCGACGACCCGCAATCCCGGCGAGGTGCTGGCGCGGCTGCGCGAGCACTGCGCGCGAATGACGCTGTTCGTGCTGGTCAGCGATGCTAGTCTGGTCTCGGACGTCTCGCCGCGCATCGTCTTCGACGGTGTCGTCGGAGCCGTCGAGCACGACGATGGCGAGGAGGCGAGGCCTACCCGGCCGCAGCGACGCAACGTCCCGACCATGGAGGCGCGACCATGACAATCGAAGACGACATTGCCTGCCTGAAGCAGATCCCGCTCTTCCGCAGCCTGCCCAAGCCGCGCCTGAAGCTCGTCGCGCTGATGGGCGAAAAGCTGCATTTCGAGGCCGGCACGAAGATCATCGCGGAGGGCGAGCGGCCCGAAGGCGTCTATTTCATCATGGCCGGCGAGGTCGAGCTGTCGCATGAGCGCGAGGACGGCCGCACGAAGCGCTTCCGCTTCGAGACCGGCAGCATCTTCGGCGACGTGCCGATGCTGTGCGACCAGCCCTATGTCGGCGAGGTCATCGCCACGAGCGACGCGTCGGCGCTGAGATTGCCGCGCGACCTGTTCTTCGAACTGCTCGAGACGATACCCGATTTCAGCATCGCGCTGTCGCGCGATCTCGCCTCGCGGCTCTACAAGCTCGCCGACGCGGTGTTGCACAGCGAGAAGGTCCATTGATGACCAAGGCCGTGATGACCAAGCCCGTGATGACGAAGGCCGTGATGACGAAGGCTGCCGCGCGATGAGCCTCTCCCAGACCGCGGGCTCGGGCCGGCCGGCGCCGGGCGTCGGCATGGAACAGATGTCGTCCTGGAGCCGCGACATCCGTTTCGTCTCCGGCATGGTGCTGCTGCTCTTCGCAGCGACCCATTTCATCAACCACGCCATCGGCATCGCCGGCCTGCGACTGATGGAAGACGTGCAGTCCTGGCGCTACTGGGTCTGGCGCTCATTGCCCGGCAGCGTTCTGCTCTACGGCTCTTTTATCGTGCATCCGCTGTTCGCCATGCTGCGCGTGGCGCAGCGCCGGACCTTCAAGATGCCGCTACGCGAGATGCTGCAGATCGCGCTCGGCCTCGCCATCCCGCTCTTCCTCGTCGATCACATCGTCGGCACGCGGGTGATGGGGACGCTCTTCGATCTCGACGAAAGCTATCCGGCGGTGCTGCGCCGGCTCTGGCCGGGGCTGGCCACCAGCCAGACCATCCTGCTGCTGCTGGTCTGGGTCCACGGGATCATCGGGCTGCATTTCACGCTGCGCTCGCGCGACGGCTATGCACGCTGGCGCGACCCCTTCATGCTCGCCGCCATCCTGATCCCGGTCCTGTCCCTGATCGGCTTCGCCGTGGCCGGCCGCGAGGCCGCGCTCCTGACGCGATCGCCGGAGCAGTATTCCGACGCCGCGATCACAATGTTCAACCAGAACGTGACCTGGGCCAAGACGGCCTTCTATGGGCTCGTCGGCGGCTTCGTCGCCTTCGTTGGCATCCGCGAGATCAGGGTGCGGACCTCGCGCCACATCACCGTGCGCTTCGTCGGCCATGGCGTACGCAAGCTGACGCCGGGCCTGACCGTGCTGGAGATGTTCCGCCGCTTCGGCATTCCCCATGCCGCGCTCTGCGGCGGCCGGGCGCGCTGCGCCACCTGCCGCGTGCTGGTGCTGGACGGGGCCGACGGCCTGCCGCCGCCCGGCCCCAACGAGGCCAAGCTGCTCAAGCGCATCAGTGCGCCCGACCGCGTCCGCCTCGCCTGCCAGATCAGACCGCGCGACGACGTCCAGGTCCAGATCCTGCTGGCCTCGCGCCTGACCGGGACGGCGAGCCGCGAGATCGAGCCGGACCAGTCCTCCGGCAGGCGCGGGCTGACCATCATCGTGGCCGACCTGCGCGCCTTCTCCGCCATGGCGGAGCGGCAACTGCCGCAGGAGCTGATGGGTCTGCTCAACCGCTTCTTCGACGAGATGGCGCAGGCGATCGCGGCCCATGGCGGACGCATCGACGCCTTCTACGGCGACGGCTTCATGGCCGTGTTCGGGCTGGAGGGCAGCCCGGCCAAGGCGGCGCAAGCCGCGATCAGCGCGTCGGGCGACATCGTCCGCGCGGTCGAGGCGCTCAACCGCGAATTCGGCGCGGCGCTGCCCCTGCCGCTGCGCATCGGCATCGGCATCCATACCGGACAGGCGATCATCGGCGCGGTCGAGAACGAGAGCCTCGGCCGCCGCGACATCACGGTCGGCGAGACGGTGATGGTGGCAAGCCAGCTCGAATCGGCGACGCGGCGCGTGCTGGCCGACGTCGTCGTCTCCGAGGACACCATCAAGGCGACCGGCCGGGGCTATCGCGGCACAACGACCCTCAAGGTCTCGATCAAGGGTCGCGACAAGCCGCTGACCGCTTTCGGCTTCGCCAGCGCGCCGGACGCAGCCAGGGACGAGGAGGAGGAGCCTGCGACGCCGCTGGCCAAGGCGAAGGCAAGGGCAGAGCCTGTCACAGTCCCCGACGAGCCCGCCGACGCTCCAGGCAAGGGCGAGCCCGGGAGCAGCGGCGGCAAGAACGGCAAGCGCAAAGACGCCGATGGCGGCGAGGTCGTTGTCGCCGAAACTGCGGCCGACGCAGTGGTCGAGGATGCGCGCGTCGGGACGGATGCTGAGCCCGAGGTATCGGCGGAGCCCGAGGCCGAGGCAAGGCCATCCCGAAAGCCAAAGCAGCCCGCACGCAAGCCGGCCAGCGCCAAACCGTCCGGAAAGACCTGAGCGGCGCGGGAGCTATCGCACCCCGTAGACCAGAAAGCGGCGGCGGCCGAAGCCGGCTTCCTGTAATTTCGGGTCCGCGATCATCAGCGCGAGGTCGATCATCGGCGGCGCGGCCCGCACAGCGGTCAGCGCGCCGATCTGCCCTTTTGCCCGGTCGAGATCGAGCGCGTAGTCGATCACCAGCGTCGAAGCCCGCCGCGCAAGCTCGAGCAGGACGGGCGGCACGGCCTCAGCCCGTCCGAACGGTTTCAGCGAGAGGCCGAGCAGCACCAGCCCAAAAGGCTCTTCCAGCACGAGGTCGACCTCCTGCAGCTTGGCCGCGAGATGGCGGACGCGGCAGGGAAACCCGTTCAGCGCCTCGGCGGCGAAGGCCGGGATCTTCGGATCGATCACCGTCACCGACACCGGCCGATGCGTCAGGAAGGCGGTGATGGGCAGCCCGGCCCCGCCAATCTCGACGACATGCGCGCAATCGCGCACGGCATGGGCCGCCAGCACCTGTCGCAACGCCGCCGCCGGCCCAGCCAGATGCGGCAGCAGCACGCCCGCAGGCGCGGACGCGCCGTCCTGCACCGCGCTGGCCTTTGCCGGAGCACTTGCATATGGTCCGGCCGCATTCATTCGAGCATTCCCGATCCTGTCCTTCGGCCACGGCATGAGCAGCGACGCGCCCCCCGACGCCTTCTACGACATCATGCGCGGCGTCGCAGCCCTGACCGGCAACCGGGTCGTCGGCGATCTGGCGAAGCTGCTCGGCGACGGCATGCCGCCGGAGCTCTGGATCGCCGTCAACCACAAGCAGATCGCCTCGAAACGCTGGCTGGTCGATGCGCTGGCCGCGACGATGCCCAAGCCGGACGGGCCGGTCTGGGTGCTCGGAGCCTGGTATGGCGTGCTCGGCGCGCTGCTGCTCGACGATGAGCGACTGAATATTTCCGAGATCGTAAGCCTCGACCGCAACGCACGCTGCGCCCCGGTGTCGGAAAAACTGAATCGCCGGCATATCCGGGACGGGCGCTTCCGCGCGCTCACAGCCGATATGACCGAACTCGACTTCGCAGCGATGACGCCCCGGCCCGGGCTCGTGATCAATACGAGCTGCGAGCATCTCGACGACGTGCCCGGCTGGCTCGTCACGCTTCCGGCCGGACTGCCGGTGCTGCTCCAGTCCAACGACTATGTCCGCGAGCCCGACCACCGCAGTTGCGTGCCCTCACTCGACGCCTTCATCACGCAGGCCGGCCTCTCGGAGCTGTGGTTCTCGGGCGCGTTGCCGACGAAGAACTACACCCGTTTCATGCTGATCGGCCGGCGATGAGCTTAGCCGAGCCGGTCGTCGCCATCGCCATGAAGGGCTATCCGCGCTTGTCGGAAACGTTCATCGCACAGGAACTGCTCGGGCTGGAGCGTCTCGGCCTGCCGTTCGCGATCTGGTCGCTGCGCCAGCCGACCGACGCCGCCCACCATCTGATGCATGGCGAAATCACAGCGCCGGTGAGCTATCTGCCCGAATACCTGCGCGACGACCCCGCCCGCGTCGGGCGTGGCATCCTTCGCGCGCTGCTGCGCCCCGGCTTCTGGCGGCTGCTGCCCGTCTTCCTGCGCGATCTCGCGCGCGACCGAACGAAGAACCGCCTGCGCCGCTTCGGCCAGGCCTGCGTGCTCGCGCGCGAATTGCAGCCGACGATCCGCCATCTCCACGTCCACTATCTGCACACGCCGGCCTCGGTGATCCGCTATGCGGCGCTGATCCGGGGCCTGAGCTGGTCGTTCTCGGCCCATGCCAAGGACATCTGGACGACGCCCGATTGGGAGAAGCGCGAAAAAATCGCGGACGCCGGCTGGGGCGTGACCTGCACGCGCGACGGCCACGCCGAACTCGCCCGCCTCGCCGATCGGCCAGACAAGGTCACGCTGGTCTATCACGGGCTCGATCTCGGCCGCTTTCCGACGCCGCCCGACCGGCCCCCGCGCGACGGCCGTGACCCGGCCGACCCGGTGCGCCTCGTCACCATCGGCCGCGCCGTCGAGAAGAAGGGTTTCGACGACCTATTGGCGGCGCTGGCGCTCCTGCCCCCGGGTGTGCACTGGCGGCTGACCCATATTGGCGGCGGCGAACTTCTGAAGTCCTTGCAGGCGCAGGCAGCCGCGCTCGGCATCGCTGACCGCATCATCTGGGCCGGCGCGCAGGCGCAAGGCGCGGTGATCGCGGCGCTGCGCGAGGCCGATCTCTTCGTGCTGCCCTCCAAACAGGCCGGCGACGGCGATCGCGACGGCCTGCCCAATGTCGTGATGGAGGCGGCGAGCCAGGCGTTAGCCGTCGTCGCGACCGATTTCGCCGGCATCCCCGAATTCGTGCGCCAGGGCGTCGAGGGCCTGCTGGTCGCGCCCGGCGACGTCGCCGCGCTGGCCCGCGCGCTCGCCGAACTCGCAACCGCGCCCGAGCGCCGGCTTGCACTGGGGCAGGCCGCCTTCGCGAGGCTGACGGACGATTTTTCGGCACAGGCCGGCCTCACGCGCATTCACGCGATGCTGCTGGCGTCCGTGGCGGCAGCACGATGACCGCTCCGGTCCTGATCGCGGTGACGCATCTGCTCGGCAGCGGGCATCTGGTCCGCGCGGCGCATCTCGCGCGCGCGCTGGCGGAGGCAGGCCATCCGGTCACGCTGGCGAGCGGCGGCATGCCCTTGCGGTCGATGGAGGGCGAGCCCTTCGCCTTCGTGCAATTGCCGCCGGTCAAGGTCGAAGGCACGGATTTCCGCAACCTGCTCGACGAGCGGGGCGACGCCATCGACGACGAGCGCCGGGATGCGCGTCGGGCCATGCTGGTCCATCTGACGACGAGCCTGCGCCCCGCGATCGTCATCACCGAGCATTTCCCGTTCGGCCGGCGGCAACTCGCGGGCGAATTCCTCGCGCTGATCGCCGCCGCAAAGGCGGCCGATCCCGCAACGCTGGTCCTGTCCTCGATCCGCGACGTGCTGGTGACGCCTCGTCCCGACAGGGTGGTCGAGGCTCATGCCCGCATCGCCGCGCATTTCGACGGCGTGCTGGTCCATGGCGACGAAACCTTCCTGCCGCTGGAGGCGTCCTGGCCGGTGACGCCGGAGCTGGCCGGGCGACTGCATTATACGGGGTATATGGCGCCCCCGTCATTGCGAGCGGAGCGAAGCAATGCAGAGAGAGTGCGCGAGACCCCTGGATTGCATCGCTCCGCTCGCAATGACGGTAGCGGCGACATACTCGTCTCCGGCGGCGGCTCGGGCGCGGCCCTGCCCCTGTTCGAAACCGCCATCGCCGCCGCGCGCAGGGTGGGTGCGGACCGGCGCTGGCGCATCCTCGTCGGCCGCGCGACCGATCCCGCAGCTTTCGCGCGCCTCGCCGCCTCCGCGCCGGCCCATGTCGCGGTCGAATGGGCGCGGCCCGATTTTCCGGCCCTGCTCGCAGCTTGCGCGCTCTCGATCAGCCAGGCCGGCTACAACACCGTGCTCGATCTGATCGACGCGGGCAGGCCGGCAATTGTCGTTCCCTTCGACGCCGGCGCGGAGACCGAGCAGGCGATCCGGGCCGACGCAATGGCGCGCTCCGGCCTCGCCCGCTCCCTGCGCCTTTCAAAAGATCCCGACCGCGACGCCGCCGCGCTGGCGGCTGCCGTGGCGCAGGCCCTGCGCGAGGAGCCTTCGGCCCCGCTCCGGCTCGACCGTGATGGCGCGCGGGGCAGCGTCGCGGCCATCGCGCGGTTTCTTTCCACCCGCCGCTGAGACGCAAAACACCCTGCCGCAGCCCGGCTGGCACGTCCGTTGCGTGCTCTCCGGCATGCCTGGCGCGAATTGCCGCCCCGGCGCTTTGCGAATTGCCGCCTCCGGTCTTTCGCTCTAACTAGGGTCTGATATGCCTCCCTTTTCGGTCGGCCCTGGGACAACCGGTCAAGCACCCGGCCCTGTCCCGCGCCCGGAGACCTGACGATGACAGCGACGACCGCCCCGGCCCTGCCCGACATGAAGCTGTCGGTGCGCCAGACCTTCGGCATCGATTCCGATCTCGAAGTGCCGGCCTATTCCAAATCCGAGGCCCATGTCCCGGATTTCGACCCGGATTACCGCTTCGACCGCGACACCACCATCGCGATCCTGGCCGGCTTCGCGCATAACCGCCGCGTCATGATCTCGGGCTATCACGGCACCGGCAAATCGACCCATATCGAGCAGGTCGCCGCGCGCCTCAACTGGCCCTGCGTCCGCGTCAACCTCGACAGCCACGTCTCGCGGCTCGATCTCGTCGGAAAGGACGCGATCGTGCTCAAGGACGGCAAGCAGATCACCGAGTTCCAGGACGGCATCCTGCCCTGGGCGCTGCAGAACAACATCGCGCTGGTCTTCGACGAATACGACGCCGGCCGCCCCGACGTGATGTTCGTGATCCAGCGCGTGCTCGAGCAGTCGGGCAAGCTGACTTTGCTCGACCAGAAGCGCGTCATCCGCCCGCACCCCTGCTTCCGCCTGTTCGCCACCGCCAACACGGTTGGCCTCGGCGACACCTCGGGCCTCTATCACGGCACCCAGCAGATCAACCAGGGCCAGATGGACCGCTGGTCGATCGTCACCACGCTGAACTATCTGCCGCACGACAACGAGGTCGCGATCGTGCTGGCGAAGTCCAAGCATTATCAGGCCACGCCCGAGGGCAAGGACATCGTCAACAAGATGGTCCGCGTCGCCGACCTGACCCGCAACGCCTTCATGAACGGCGACCTGTCCACCGTGATGAGCCCGCGCACGGTCATCACCTGGGCGGAGAATGCGGAGATCTTCACCGATATCGGCTTCGCCTTCCGCGTCACCTTCCTGAACAAATGCGACGAGATGGAGCGCACGCTGGTGGCGGAGTTCTATCAGCGCTCCTTCGGGAAAGAATTGCCGGAGAGCGCGGTCAACGTGGTGCTGAGCTGAGAGGGCGCGGCGCGCATGGCCACGCTCCAGCGCGAGACCGATGTCGCCGCGACCACCGAGGCCGTCAAAGCCGGACTTAGCGCCTACAACGCCGCCCGTGTCGGCCCGCGCAACAGCGAGCCGCTGGCGATCAGCCTGCGCGACGAGAGCGGCGCGATCGTCGGCGGGCTGGTCGGCGAGTTGAAATGGCAGTGGCTGCATGTCGATCTGCTCTGGATCGACGAGGCGCATCGCGGCAAAGGCCATGGCGAGGCGCTGGTGACAATGGCCGAGCAGGCGGCGCGCGACCATGGCGCGCGCGGCGTCTATCTCGCGACGATGAGCCTCCAGGCTCCTGATTTCTACCCGAAACTCGGCTACAAGGAGTATGGCCGGCTGGAAGACTACCCCGTCGCCGGCCACCGCATCCTCCAATTCGCAAAGGCGCTATGACCGTCTCCGACAGCAAGCCCAGACAAGCAAAGGCGGCATCGGTCGGGCCGGTGAAGCGCGCCGTCTTTCCGGCCGCCCAGCCTCTCACGCGCTATGACGAGGATTTTGCCCGCTGGGCCTTCGAGCAGGCGAAGGCGTTGCGCAATGGCGACTTTGCCGGGCTCGACATCGAGAACATCGCCGAGGAGCTGGAGACGTTGGGGCGCGGTGAATTCAGCACGCTGAGGAGCGCACTGGCCGTGCTCGTCATGCATATGCTCAAATGGGATTATCAGCCGCAGCGGCGTAGCCGTAGCTGGGCGACCACAATCCGGATCCAGCGGATTCACGCCGACAGGCAGATCAAAGAGAACCCGAGCCTGAAGCCTCGGCGTGACGAGGCACTGGCTGATGCCTATGAGACGGCCAGATTGACTGCAGCCAAAGAAACGAAATTGCCGATCCGGACCTTCCCAATCGCTTGCCCCTATAGCTGGACTGATGTGACCGAGCGACCCTTCGCCATAGATCCGGACGACGCATGAGCCTCACCAACCGCAAGCCGGGCGCCGCCAAGGAAGCGCCAGCCGAGCCGCTGAAGCGCGCCATCTCCGGCGCGATGAAGGCGATCGCGCGCAAGCCGGAGATGGAGATCGTCTTCGCTGCCGACAAACCCTCGCTGGTCGGCGACCGCGCCCGCCTGCCCGAGCCGCCGCGCAAGCTTACCGTGCAGGACGTCGCGATCCTGCGCGGCCATTCCGATTCGATGGCGCTCCGGCTGGCCTGTCATGACGCGACCGTACATCGCCGCGCCGCGCCCGAGGGCGACGCGGCGCGCGCCGTGTTCGACGCGGTCGAGCAGTCGCGCGTCGAATGCGTCGGCTCGCGCCGCATGGCCGGCATGGCCGGCAACATCACCGCCATGCTGGAGGACCGCTATCACCGCGGCGGGCGCTACGAGGAGATCACCGACCGCGCCGACGCGCCGCTGGAGGACGCGCTCGCTTTGATGGTGCGCGAGCGCCTGACCGGCTTAAAGCCGCCCAAGGCCGCCGAAAAGCTGGTCGATCTCTGGCGCGACGTGATCGAGAGCAAGGCCGGCCCCGATCTCGACCGGCTCTCCAAAGCCGTCGAGGACCAGCGCGCCTTCGCCCGCACCGTGCGCGACATGCTGGCCTCGCTCGACATGGCCGAGCAGAGCTCGCAGGGCGACGACGCCGATGACGATCAGGACGACAAGGATTCCGCCTCCGAGGACCAGCAGCAGCAGGACGGCGAAGCCGAACAGGAGAGCGCCGGCGACCGCTCCGAGACCGAGGTCAGCGACGACGCGACCGAAGAGTTGCAGGAGGGCGCGTCCGAGGCCGCCGACGCGCCGGCGGGCGACTGGGAGGAGGAGGATGAGAACTCCGATTCGGAAGAAGCCGGCGAGGCGCCGCGTCCGCGCGAAAGCAAGCCCAACGACCGCCCCGTCACCGACTACAAGGCCTACACCCAGAAATTCGACGAGATCGTCACGGCCGAGGAGCTCTGCGACGCCGAGGAGCTGACCCGCCTGCGCGCCTATCTCGACAAGCAGCTCGCCCATCTCCAGGGCGTGGTCGCGCGCCTCGCCAACCGCCTCCAGCGCCGGCTGATGGCGCAGCAGAACCGCTCCTGGCAGTTCGATCTGGAGGAAGGCGCGCTCGATCCTTCGCGCCTGCCGCGCATCATCATCGACCCCTACCAGCCGCTCTCCTTCCGGCAGGAATCGGACACGAATTTCCGCGACACGGTGGTGACGCTGCTGATCGACAATTCCGGCTCGATGCGCGGCCGGCCGATCACGGTCGCGGCCACCTGCGCCGACATCCTGGCGCGCACGCTGGAGCGCTGCGGCGTCAAGGTCGAGCTTCTGGGCTTCACCACGCGGGCCTGGAAGGGCGGGCTTTCGCGCGAGAACTGGCTGCAATCGGGCAAGCCGGCCGCGCCGGGCCGCCTCAACGACCTGCGCCACATCATCTACAAATCGGCCGACGCACCCTGGCGGCGCGCCCGGAAGAATCTCGGGCTGATGATGCGCGAGGGGCTGCTGAAGGAGAACATCGACGGCGAGGCGCTCGACTGGGCCCATAAGCGCCTGCTGGCGCGGCCCGAGCAGCGCAAGATTCTGATGGTGATCTCGGACGGCGCGCCGGTTGACGATTCGACGCTCTCGGTCAACTCCGGCAATTATCTGGAGCGCCATCTGCGCCACATTATCGCCGAGATCGAGACGCGCTCGCCGGTCGAGCTGATCGCGATCGGCATCGGCCACGACGTCACGCGCTACTACCGCCGCGCCGTCACCATCGTAGACGCCGAGGAGCTCGGCGGAGTGATGACCGAAAAACTCGCCGAGCTGTTCGAGGAGAACGAGGGCGCTGGCGGCTCATCGCGCGGTTCGCGACGGCGGCTGCAGTAATGAACGCAAGCGGCGCTGCGCGCACCCCCTCTCCCCTTGCGGGAGAGGGTTGGGGTGAGGGGTCGCACTGCGCTCGCGGTGCGTCGCAAACAACGAATTGCGTCGGCCCGACCCCTCATCCGGCCGCTGCGCGGCCACCTTCTCCCGCACCAAAGCCGGCTGTTGCCGACTTTGGCACAGGGAGGGGCCCAACTCGGGCAAGCCCGAGTTGGGTGGGAGAAGGGAAGCGCGCGAGCGTCGATCCATGCGCCTGACCCGCCGCGCCGCCCTCGCCGGCCTCGCAACCGCCACGCTCGCCGCCCCCGCGCGCGCCCAGCCGCTCGAACCCGGCCGCATCCCGCTCACCATTTCGGCCCGGCCGATCGCCGCCTTCGAGCCGCGCAGCCCCGAAAAGACGCGCTTCGGCGCGATGATCTTCCGGAGCGGGCTGGTCCTCACCGGCGACCATCCGCGCTTTGGCGGCCTGTCGGGCCTGTGGCGCTCGCCCGACGGGCGCGACCTCGTCGCCGTCACCGATAACGGCTTCTGGCTGACCGCGAAGCCCGCCTATGGCAATGGCCGCCTCTCGGGGCTCGACGACGCCGAACTCGCGCCGATCCTCGGCACATCGGGCCGGCCGCTGCACCGCTCGCGCTATTACGACACCGAGTGCCTGACGATCGCCGATGGCGTGGCTTATCTCGGCGTCGAGCGCGCCCACGAGATCCTGCGTTTCGACTGGGCCCGCGACGGCGTCGAGGCCCGCGCCCGCATCGTGCCGGCCCCACGTGAGGTCAAGCGCCTGCCCAACAACCGGGGGCTGGAGGCGATCGGCGTCGCTCCGCCCGGCCACCCGCTGGCGGGCGCGCTGGTCGCGATTTCGGAACGCTCCGGCGGGGAGGACGATCCGACGCTCGGCATCATCATCGGCGGCCGCCAGCCCGGCCTGTTCGAGGTGAAACGCCATAACGGCTTCGACATCACCGACATGGCCTTCCTGCCCGATGGCGACATCCTGCTGCTGGAGCGCTGGTATCGCTCGCTGCGCGGCGTCGGCCTGCGCATCCGCCGGATTCCGGGCGCGAGCCTGAAACCCGGCGCGCTGCTGGACGGGCCCTATCTGCTCGACGTCGATCTCGGCCAGGAGATCGACAACATGGAAGGGCTGTCCGTCCATCAGGAGCGGGGCAGGACGATCGTCACCCTGATCTCGGACGACAATTTCTCGTTCCTGCAGCGCACGATCCTGCTGGAATTCGAGTTGGTCTGAGTTTTCTTTCTCCGCTGCGGGGGAGAAGGGAAAACGAAAAAAGCGGCCTCGCGGCCGCTTCATTCAATCCGGAAAGGCAAACCCGCTCAGACGGCGGCGAGCTTCTTCTCGATGTCGCGCTTCAGGGTCAGCGCGCCGGTCGAGAGATCGCCGGCCGGGGCCTTGGCGAGGAAGGCGTCGAGGCCGCCGCGATGATCGACCGTGCGCAGCGCATTGGCCGAGACGCGCAGGCGCACCGAGCGGCCGAGCGCATCGGACTGCAGCGTCACATTGACGAGGTTGGGACGGAAAACCGTCTTCGTCTTGCGGTTCGAGTGGCTGACGAGGTGCCCGGTCTGGGTGCCTTTCCCGGTCAGTTCGCAACGGCGGGCCATGTCATTCTTCCTTGAGCAGTGCAACCGTTGCGCCAAACGAAACAGCCGACACGCGACGTGCCGGAACTCAGCGCCGGAGGTCAAATTGAGTGGCGGGTCTATACCCAAGCCGTCCGGATGCGTCAAGGACAACTCTGCAATCAAGCCATCGTGACCGCGTCGGGAGCGGCGTTTCGAAGCGTGACCTTCCCGCCACTCGTCAAACGCATGGAATGCGGTCACGATTCGGACCGATTCGCAAGGCATCCAGAAGCCCGACCCGAAGCCCGGAGAATACGGATGACATCCGCCATCGCATCGTCCCTGGCCGGATTCTTCGCTGTCGCCGCCTTGGCCTGCCCCGCCGGCGCGGCCTCGATCGACGCGAAATACGACGTCTCCCTGCTCGGCCTGACGCTCGGCACCGCCAGCCTCAGCGGCGGCATCGACTCCGACAGCTATTCGCTCGACGTCGCCGCCAGGCTGACCGGCCTGATCGGCGGCTTCACAGGTGGGCGCGGTTCGGGCGAGGCCAAGGGCTCGCTGGGCGGTGCAAGACCCTCGCCCGCCAGCTTCGCGATCAACTCGGCCAATTCCAGCGAGAGCCGTACCGTGCGCATGGCGATCGGCGGCGGCGCGGTGCAGGCCGTCGAGATCGCCCCGCCGATCGACGCCAAGGCCGACCGCGTGCCGCTGACCGACGAGCATCGCCGCAACATCGTCGATCCGCTCAGCGCCTTCCTCATGCCGGTCAGCGCCAAGGGCGGCCTCAATGTCGCCTGCAATCGCACGCTGCAGATCTTCGACGGCGCGGCGCGCTACGACATCAAGCTCAGCCATGCCGGCACGCGCGAGATGACGATGGAGGGCTATAGCGGCCCCGTCGCGATCTGCCAGGCGCGCTATGTCCCGATCGCCGGACACAGGGCGCTCAGGCCCAGCACCAAGTTCATGGCCGAGAACAGGGACATCACCGCCTGGCTCGCCCCGGTGGCCGGCACGAACGTCATGCTGCCGGTCCGCATCTCGGTCAGGACCATGATCGGCACCGCCGTGATCGAGGCCTCGAGCTTCAAGGTCGATCCGGGCGTGACCGCGAGCGCCGCGAAAAGGAATTGAGGCGGGGCATCGCCACGCCCGGGCGCGTGCGAATACGCTAGCGCCGGACCCTGTCGCGGATCGTCGCCGGCATGCACGAACCGTCCAGCACCCTGCACACCTTCATTGCGGATTGCCCGGCCCTGCCGCTACGATGCCCGCGCCACGCCTGCGCCGGAACGCCGCCATGACCAGCGACTTCGCCACCCCGCCCGGATTGCGCCATCGCCAGATTTCGGTGCGCGACACGCTCCTGCATGTCGCTGAGGTCGGCGATGGGCCAGCCGTGCTGCTGCTGCATGGCTGGCCGGAATTCTGGGCGACCTGGCTGCCGATGATGAACCGGCTGCATGGCGAGTTCCGCCTGATCGCGCCCGATCTGCGCGGTTTTGGCGACAGCGCCAAATCGGCCGGCCCGCGCAGCGACGCCGGCGCGAACTGCCATGGCGACGACATGGCGGCGCTCATCGCCGCGCTCGGGCTGGAAAGCGTCGGCGTGGTCGGCCACGATGTCGGCGGCTATGCCGCCCAGGCGCTGGCGCGGCGGCACCCGCAACTGGTCGAGCGGCTGCTGTTCTTCAACTGCCCGACGCCGAGCGTGGCGGGGGCTTGGGTCCATGACGGCCATGTCAACGAGGTCTGGTACCAGTCCTTCCAGCAATTGCCGCTGGCGGAAGCGATGGTGGGCCTGAGCCGCGAGGCGGGCGCGCTATATCTGCGCCATTTCCTGACGCATTGGTGCCACCGCAAGGACGCCTTCGACCCGGTCTTCGAAATCTGGCTCGACAATTTCATGAAGCCTGGCAACTGGCGCGGCGGTTTCGACTGGTATCGCAGCCAGAATGCGGCGCGCATCGCCGCGATCGACGGCCACCCGACGCCGTCCGTCAAGATCCACCAGCCGACGCGAGTGCATTGGGGCCGGCACGACCCCATCCTAAAATCGGAATGGGCCGCCTTCGTGCCCGAGCATTTTGACAAGGCGCAGGTCAGCTTCTGCGAGAGCGCCGGGCACTTCGTCCATGTCGAGGCGCCCGGTGAGGCGGCGGAGGTTTTCAGCGAGGTGTTCGGCAATCTTTGATCCGCACTCTTCGCTTCGCCGGCCGCCATCCCTAGCTAGTGGGACGGGAGACGCGAAGAGAACGAATCCCGATTCTGGCCGAGTCAGCGATTCGGCCCGTTTTCGTTCCGGACTCGTTCCGTTCCCGATACGCTGCCGGCGGCCCGAGCATGATGCCGAAAAGTGCGAAGCGGTTTTCGGATGACATCATGCTCTCACTTTTGGTTGTAGAGACGGATTCAGATTTCAGGTCGATCCGACCTGAAATCATCCGGCTCTACGGCCGGCTCACAGGATTGGCGGCGTCTTGATTCCCTTTCGTTCCCTGCCGCCATCAGCCCGCAGCCATGGCGTCACCGCCGTTCTCGGGCCGACCAATACCGGCAAGACCCATCTCGCCATCGAGCGCATGGTGGCGCATCCGACCGGCATGATCGGCCTGCCGCTGCGCCTGCTGGCGCGCGAGGTCTACCAGCGCGTGGTCGAGAAGGCCGGCGTCGAGGCGGTCGCGCTCGTCACCGGCGAGGAGAAGATCAAGCCGGCCCGCCCGCGCTTCTGGGTCTGCACGGTCGAGGCGATGCCGCGCGACCTCGCGGTCGACTTCATGGCGATCGACGAGATCCAGCTCGCCGCCGATCTCGATCGCGGCCATGTCTTCACCGACCGGCTTTTGAACCGGCGCGGCCGGGCCGAGACCATGCTGATCGGCGCGGGCACGATGCGCCCGCTGATCGAGAGGTTGATGCCGGGCGTCAATGTCGTGACGCGACCGCGCCTGTCGCAGCTTCTGTTCGCCGGTGACCGCAAGATCACAAGGCTGCCGCCGCGCTCGGCCATCGTCGCCTTCTCGGTCGAGGAGGTCTACGCCATCGCCGAGCTGATCCGCCGGCAGAAGGGCGGCGCGGCGGTGGTGCTCGGCGCGCTCTCGCCGCGCACGCGAAACGCGCAGGTCGAGATCTATCAGTCCGGCGATGTCGATTATCTCATCGCCACCGACGCGATCGGCATGGGGCTGAACCTCGACGTCAATCACATCGCCTTCGCAGCCGACAAGAAGTTCGACGGCCATCAGTTCCGTATCCTCAACCCGGCCGAGTTCGGCCAGATCGCCGGTCGCGCCGGCCGGCATCTGCGCGACGGGATCTTCGGCACCAGCGGACGCTGCCCGCCTTTCGAGGCCGAACTGGTCGAGGCGATCGAGAACCACCGCTTCGAGCCGCTGCGCCAACTGCAATGGCGCAATACCGATCTCGATTTCCGCTCGGTCGAGAGCCTGCTTGAGGCGCTCAACATGCAGCCGAGCGAACAGGGCCTGACGCGTGCGCTGATCGCCGAGGACCAGACGACGCTGGAAATCCTGGCGCGCGACCCGGAGATCAAGGCCTTGGCCGTCGGCCGGCCGGCGGTCGAGCGGCTCTGGGAGGTCTGCGGCCTGCCGGACTACCGCAAGATCGCACCGGCCCAGCATGCCGACCTGGCGACGACATTATATCTGCGGCTGATGCGCCATGGCCGGCTCGATGTGGACTGGTATCGCGCCCAGTTGGCCGCGCTGGACCGCACCGACGGCGAGATCGACACGCTCTCGGCGCGCATCTCCCAGGTCAGGACATGGACCTTCGTCGCGAACCGTCCCGACTGGTTGCCCGATCCCGAGCATTGGCAGGGGGTGGCGCGTCTTGTAGAGGACAGATTGTCGGACGCTTTGCACGAGAGGCTCGCCAGCCGTTTTGTGGATCGGCGCACGAGTGTGCTGATGCGTCGTTTGCGGGAGAATGTGATGTTGGAGGCTGAGGTCACCACGGCGGGCGACGTGCTCGTCGAGGGCCAGCACGTCGGAATGCTGCAGGGATTCCGCTTCACAGCGGACCCGAAGGCCGGCGGGCCGGAGGCGAAAGCCCTGAACATGGCGGCGATGAAGGCGCTGGCCAGCGAGATCGAGGCGCGCGCCGCGCGCGTCGTGCTCGCCGGCGACGACGCCTTCGTGCTCTCCCATGACGGCCTGCTGCGCTGGGTCGGCGAGCCGGTGGCGCGCCTGACCGCCGGCGAAAAGGCGATCGAGCCGCGCCTGCGGCTTCTTGTCGAAGAGCACCTGACGGGGCCGGCGCGCGAACAGGTCGAGGCGCGGCTGAACCTCTGGCTGAAGAACCACGTCACGAAGCTGCTCGGGCCGCTCCAGCTTCTGGAGGCCGCCGCGACCGCGACCGGCATCGCGCGCGGCATCGCCTTCCAGACCGCCGAATCGCTCGGCGTGCTCGAACGCGCCAAGGTCGGCGAGGAGATGAAGGCGCTCGATCAGGAGGGCCGCGCCGCGCTGCGCAATCTCGGCATCCGCTTCGGGGCGTTCCACCTTTATGTGCCGGCGCTGCTGAAGCCCGCGCCACGTGCGCTCGCAGCCCAGCTCTGGGCGCTGAAGCATGGCGGGCCGGACCTGACCGGGCTCGACGACATCGCCCATCTGGCCTCGTCGGGCCGAACCTCGTTTCCGGTCGACAAGGCGATCCCCAAGGGGCTCTACCGCGCCGCGGGCTACCGCGTCTGCGGCGAGCGGGCCGTGCGCGTCGACATCCTGGAGCGCCTCGCCGACCTGATCCGCCCCGCGATCGCCTATCGTCCGGGGCTGACCCAAGGCGTGCCGCCCACCGGGGCCGCCGATCAGGACGGCTTCGTCGCGACCGGCGCGATGACCTCGCTCGTCGGCTGCGCCGGCGAGGATTTCGCCTCGATCCTGCGTTCGCTCGGCTACAACTCGGTCAAGCGTCCCGGCCCCGCGATCACCGTGCCGCTGGCCGTAGCCCCGGCTCCGGTCGCAGCAGTCGAGCCGACTGCTGAGGCTCCAGCCGATCCGGTCGCAGCGCTGAACGAGGGCGCCGAGGCCGCGCCCGCCGCCGATGCCGGGACGCCGGTTGTCGAAGCCGCCGCCACGGAAACGCCGGCTGAACCGGAAGCGCCGATCGTCGAGCAGCCGGCTGCCGAGACCGCCGACGCACCGATCCTGACCGAGGCCGAACTCGCGCCCGAGCCGGAGACCGCGCCGGAGCCGGTGCCTGCCGATCTGATGTCGTCTCTGCCGGTTGTGGACGAAGCGGCCGCTGAAGCAGAGCCGGGCGAGACCGCCCAGGCCGACGCGCCCGTCACGGAGACGGCCGCCCCGGTCGAGGCTGCGACAGCCGCAGCCCCCGCCGAGCCCGAGATGATCGAGGTCTGGCGGCCGCATCGTCCCCAGGGCGGCCGCAGGACAGACAATGCCGGACGCAGGCCCGACACGCGGCAAGGCCAGCCGCGTGACGGTGCGCCCGGCGAACGCCAGCCCGGCGGACGCCGCCCCAGCCGCGACGACCGCCGCCGCGACGGCAACCGCCCGCCCGTTCCGGCCGTGGCGGCCGGGGCCGAAGGCGCGCCCGCGATCGACGCCGCCGCCCCGCGCCCCGACCGGCCGCCGCGCCGCGACGACAGGCCCCGTCAGGACCAGCCCCGCCCGGACCAGCCGCGCCAGGACCAGCCGCGCCAGGACCGCCCGCCACGCAGCGGCAGGCCCGATCAGGGCCGCCCCGAGCAGGGCCGCGGGCCGAGGCCGGACTTCAAGCGCGACGGCCGTCCCGGCGGCCCGCGTCGCGACGACCGCAACGCCGAGCGTTTCGTCCAGCCTGCCCGGCCGCGCCCGGCCGATCGCGAGCCCGATCCGGATTCGCCCTTCGCCAAGCTCGCCGCGCTGAAGGCGCAGCTCGAGGGCCGCAAGAGCTGAAGCGGCGAGAGCTGAAGCGGCGAAAGCCGAGACGCGCGTTGACCATCAGGACCCGGCGCGGTTGCACAGACCGCGCCGGACCGCTATTCGGCTAAGCGTGTCCCGTGGGATGCGATCGGCCTTGCGTTCAGGCCGCGCCGGAGTTGCCGATTTGCAGTCCATGCCCATGCCTGTCGCCAAGGCCAGCAGCCCGAGCGAGCGCCCGCGCTTCATCGCCATCAGGCGCGACAGCGACGGCTACGGCATCCGCTTCGGCCTGACCGAGGAAGAAGACAAGCTGCGCCACGGGCCGGTCTTCGCGACCCTGCCCGAGGCGCTGGCCTGGATCGCCAGCGTCGATGGCAGCGCCGCCGACGCGCCCGCCTCATGAACGCGCCCCGCCTGACCGCCCTTCCGGCCAGCGGCTTTCGCCGGACGCCATGGAAGAATGGCGGCGGGGTCAGCACCGACATCGCCGATTGCTATCGCCCCGAGACCGCGCCCGCCGCCTGGGACGGCGTGATCTGGCGGCTCGGCCGCACGCAGATCGTGACGCCCGGCCCCTTTTCCGACCTGACCGGCTATGAGCGCCTGCAGGTCGTGGTCGCCGGTCGCGGCCTCGTGCTGGTGACGCCCGACAGCGAGATCGATCTGCGCGAGCCGCTTCGTCCGGTGCGATACGATGGCGGCACGCCGATCGTGACCCGGCTCGAAAACGGCCCGGTCGAGGTCGTGAACCTGATCGCCGACAGGACGCTCTGCGACATCGCGCTCGATGTGCTCAGGCCGGGAGAGCCGGCTGAACTGCCGGCGGGCCTGCATTTGATCTATGCGCCTGATGGGACAGCGACCGGCGATGCCGGTGGTCAAGCCTTCGCGATCGAGGCCGGCGACGCGCTCCGGATCGAGACGGACGAGCCCTGCCGGCTCTCGATCACCACAGGCATCGCATTGCTGGCAACGATCATCCGCCGCGACGCCTGAGCATTCAAAAGTCGCTGGTCAGGCCCTTGACCTCCCAGTCATTGTAGCGGCCCGGCTCCAGGCCGCCCCGGCCGTTGATCTCGCGCTCGCGCGCCAATTCCGCCGCCCGCGCATCGATCCCGGCGCGGCGCGCCTGCGCCTCCGCCAGCGCCCGTTCGGCGGCTGCCGAGAGCTTGCGGGCCGGAGCTGTGCTGCCCGGTTCGGGCGGGATCGGATCGTCGGTCATGGCGTCTTCGGGTCTCGTTCGGGCGGGCTCCCTTGCGGGAGCGGCATTGCCCTCACCACATAAGGCGCGAAAAGCCGCAAGGGGAGAGGCAAACGTCCCTTCCGCTTCAAGACATGCAGGGGAGACCCATGAACTATTTCCGCACCGGCATCCTGATGGCCGGCCTGACCGCGCTGTTCGGAGCCGTCGGCTATCTGCTCGGCGGCGCGGGCGGCGCAGCTGTCGCGCTCGCCATCGCGGCCGCCACCAACCTGTTCAGCTACTGGAATTCCGACAAGCTCGCGCTCGCCGCTCATAATGCGCAGGAAGTCGACGAGGCCAGCGCGCCCGAGCTCTACGGCATGGTCCGCGACCTCGCCGCGCGCGCCAACATGCCGATGCCGCGCGTCTACCTGATCCACGAGGACCAGCCCAACGCCTTCGCCACCGGCCGCAACCCGGAAAACGCGGCGGTCGCCGCGACGACCGGCATCATGCGCACGCTGACCTATGAGGAGCTGGCGGGCGTGATGGCGCATGAGTTGGCCCACATCAAGAACCACGACACGCTGACCATGACGATCACCGCCACCATGGCTGGCGCGATCTCGTCGCTGGCGACGTTCGGCATGATGTTCGGCTCGCGTGAAAACCGGCCGAACGTCATCATCCAGATCCTGATCACCGTGCTGGCCCCGCTCGCGGCGATGGTGATCCAGATGGCGATCTCGCGCTCGCGCGAATACGAGGCCGACAAGCTCGGCGGCGAGATCGCGGGCAATCCGGTCTGGCTCGCCGATGCGCTCGCCAAGATCGCCAGCGCCGTGCCGCACATTCCCAACGAGACGGCGGAGCGGAAGCCTGCTACGGCGCACATGTTCATCATCAATCCTCTCACCGGCGGCGGCATGGACTCCCTGTTCTCGACACATCCCGACACCGGCAACCGCATCGCGGCGCTGATGGAGCAGGCCCGCATGATGGGCGTCGGCCGCTCGGCCGGAGGCTTTACGAGTCAGGCCTCCGCCAGCCCATGGGCCGGCAACAGCGGCAACCAGCCCGGACCCTGGGGCTGAGATGGCGCGACCGGACATGGCGCGGGAAAGCGCAGGCGAAATGAAACCGGACGCGACCGAGCCCGTGCCCGGCCTGCCGGCGCGCCGCCTGGCGGCGACGCTGATCGACGAGGTGCTGCGGGCGAAACTCGCGCTCGACGAGACCTATGATCGCATCAGCCCCGATTTCGGGCTCGACGCCGCCGATGCGGGGTTGGCGCGCGCCATCGCGATCACCGCTTTCCGCCGGCTTGGCACGATCCAGCACGCGATCAATGCCAAGCTTGAGCGCGGCAGCCCGCGCAATTCCGGCCCGTTCGAGCCGATTCTGGTCGCCGCCGCCGCCCAGATCCTCTTCCTCGATGTGCCCGACCATGCGGCGGTCGATCTCGCCATCCGCCATCTGCACGAGGATGCGCGCTCCTCCCGCTATGTCGCGCTCGGAAATGCGCTGCTGCGCCGCCTCGCCCGCGAGCGCGACGCCATCCTCGCCGAGGCCGAGGCCGATCTCTTCCTCGACCTGCCAGACTGGCTCAGCGAGAGCTGGCGCGAAGCTTACGGCGAGGAAACTGCGGCCGCGATCGCCAAAATCCATCGCGACGAGCCTCCGCTGGATCTCTCGGTGAAGCAGGACGCCGCCGGCTGGGCGCAACGCCTCGACGGCCTGCTGCTGCCGACGGGCTCGGTGCGCCTGCGCGAACGCGGCAGCCTGACCGCGATGCCGGGCTTCGACGAGGGCGCCTGGTGGGTGCAGGATGCCGCTGCAGCCCTCCCGGCGCTGCTGCTGGCTCCCAAAGCGGGCGAACGCGTCGCCGATCTCTGCGCCGCGCCCGGCGGCAAGACCGCCCAGCTCGCCGCGATGGGCGCGAGCGTCACCGCCGTCGATCGGTCCGGCCCGCGCCTGCGCCGCCTGCGCGAGAACCTGACCCGATTGGGTTTGACCGCCGAGATCGTCACGAAGGATGCGAGCCTCTGGCAGACCGAGCCGTTCGACGCCGTGCTGCTCGACGCGCCCTGCAGCGCCACCGGCACGATCCGCCGCCACCCCGACGTCGCCTGGACCAAGACGCCCGACGACCGCGACAAGCTCGTTGCCCTGCAGGCCCGCCTGCTGGAAGCTGCCGCCCGGCTGACGAAATCCGGCGGCCGGCTGGTCTATTGCACCTGCTCTCTCGAGCCGCAGGAGGGTGAGCACCAGATCGCGGCCTTTCTCGCCGAGAACGCCGATTTCCGCCGTCAGCCGATCACGCCCGATGAGATCGGCGGCGTCTCCGGCGCGATCGACGCCAATGGCGACTTGCGCACGCTGCCGCATCAATTGGCGGGGGACACGGCGCGGCTTTCCGGCTGGGCGGGGTTTTACGCCTGCCGGCTGATCAGGCTATGACGGAGCTGGGAATCGCAGGGTCCGGGATGGCCTTGCCGGGGAGTGGGGCTTTCGGGAGCATTGAGCGGCTGGTCTGAGCGAAGGGGGCTTGCCGGCGCAGCGATCGGACGGGCGGCGCGACGCACGCGTGGCCAGTTCGTCGGCGCGGCACATCGCCTATGGCCCTTCGGCAAGGCCCCGGCCTCGCGGCTGCTGTTCGCCCCCCACGACCTGCGCACGGCCGACCCGACCACCGCCAGCGACATCTATTCCGGTTATTTCGCCTTCGCCGGGCGCACGCTCCACAGCCATGGCGATTCGCCCTTCGACAGCACGCCGCCGAGCGAAGCCTGGGCCGAGGCCCTGCACGGCTTCGGCTGGCTGCGCCATATGCGCGCGGCCGACACCGCGATCGCCCGCGCCAACGCCCGCGCGCTGGTCGGCGACTTTATCCAGAAGCGGCGCGACCGGAGCGAGATCGCGAGGCGGCCGGCGGTCGCCGCCCGCCGGCTGATCGCCTTCCTGTCGCATTCGCCGCTGCTGCTGGAGGGCGCCGACCATGTCTTCTACGAGCGCTTCGTCGGCCATGTCTCGCGCCTGACGCAGAAGCTGACGCTCGCCCTGTCGGGGGCGGTCGAGGGCGTGGCAAAGCTGCAGGTTCTGATCGCCGTCACGCTCGCCGCGATCAGCCTCGACAAGCAGGACCGCAGGCTGCGGCGCTTCGAAATGGCGCTGTCTGACGAACTCGACCACCAGATCCTGCCCGATGGCGGCCATCTTACCCGCAATCCGCGCCTGCTGATCGAGTTGCTGCTCGATCTTTTGCCCCTGCGCGAGACCTTCGCGGCGCGCGGCATGGAGCCGCCGCGCGGCGTGATCATGGCGATCGAGCGGATGATGCCGCATCTGAGGCTGTTCCGGCATGGCGACGGGTCGCTCGCCTTGTTCAACGGCATGGGCACGACGCCGCCCGACCTGATGGCGACTCTGGCGGCCTATGACGACGCCCGCGCCCGGCCGATCGAACACGCCGCCTATTCCGGCTACAGCCGCCTGACCGGCGGGCGCGCCATCGTCGTGGTCGATGCCGGGGCCGCGCCGCGCGGCGCGCATTCGATCGAGGCCCATGCCGGCTGCCTCGCCTTCGAGTTCTCCAGCGGGCCGGACCGCATCGTCGTCAATTGCGGCGCGAGCCGCTATGGCTCGGCCGAACTCAGGCTGGCGGCGCGCAGCACGGCGGCGCACTCCACCGTCGAACTCGACGAACGCTCCAGCGCCGATTTCGGCCTCGTGCTCGGGGAACGGCGCATCGTGGCGGGTCCTGGCGATGTCCGGGTCGCGCGGCAGGAAGCGACCGAGGGCCATGAATGGGTCGCCAGCCATGACGGCTACAAACGCAAACTGGGGGCCGTCCACACGCGTCGCCTGTTGCTGGCGCGCGAGGGGGCGAGTCTCGATGGCGAGGACGAGTTCACGCTGTCGACGGCGCGCGAGACATTGCCCGCTTTGGCGCGTTTCCACCTGCATCCCGCCATCAGGGCCAGCCTGACGAGCGACGGGACAGGCGCGCTGCTGACGCTCGCCTCCGGTGAGGTCTGGAGCTTCGGAGCGGGCGGCCTTCCCGTCACGATCGAGGAGAGCATCTTTCTTGCCGCCGCCGACAGCCGCCGCCGCAGCGAACAGCTCGTCGTCGCCTTCGACGCGGTGGCGACGCCGCAGATCGCCTGGCGCTTCGCGCGGGTCCAGGGCCTGTTCTCGGCCCACCCGCTTGTTCCCGAACCGGCCGAGATGCCGACGCCCGACGCCTGACCCCGTTGCGGTGCGGCGCTTTGCTTATGCAGCGCAGCATGATAGCTCGCGCGCCAAGCATATCCTCCTGCCCCGAGCCCCCGGACCTGACCCGATGCCGACAGAGCTTCGCCGCGTCGAACGCGCCCTCCTCTCCGTCTCGGACAAGACCGGGCTCGTCGATTTCGCCCGCGCCCTGCACAGGCTCGGCATCGCGCTGGTCTCGACCTGCGGCACCGCGAAGGCGCTGGCCGAGGCCGGGCTGCCGGTCACCGACGTCTCCGACCTGACCGGCTTTCCCGAAATGATGGACGGGCGGGTGAAGACGCTGCATCCCAAGGTCCATGGCGGGCTGCTGGCGATCCGCTCCCATCCCGAGCATCAGGCCTCGATGATCGGCCATGGCATCGCGCCGATCGACCTCCTGGTGGTCAATCTCTATCCGTTCGAGGCGACGGTGGCGGCCGGCAGGTCCTACGACGACTGCATCGAGAACATCGATATCGGCGGGCCGGCGATGATCCGCGCCGCCGCCAAGAACCACAACGACGTCGCCGTCGTCGTCGATGCCGCCGACTACGCCGCCATCCTCGACGATCTCACCGCCCAAAGGGGCGCGACCACGCTGACGCTGCGCAAAAAACTCGCGCAGAAGGCCTATGCCCGCACGGCGGCCTATGACGCGGCGATCTCGAACTGGTTCGCGAACGAACTGGGCGAGACCTCGCCGTCCTACCGTGCGCTCGGCGGCGCGCTCGCCGAGACGCTGCGCTATGGCGAGAATCCGCATCAATGGGCGGCGTTCTACCGCACGCCCGAGCAGCGGCCAGGCGTCTCGACCGCGCGGCAGGTGCAGGGCAAGCAGCTCTCCTACAACAACATCAACGACACCGACGCTGCCTTCGAATGCGTCGCCGAATTCGATCCTGCCGCCAGCGCGGCCTGCGTCATCGTCAAGCACGCCAACCCGTGCGGCGTCGCAACCGGCGCCGATCTCGGCGCGGCCTATGAGAGGGCGCTCGCCTGCGACCCCGTCTCGGCCTTTGGCGGCATCGTCGCGCTCAACCGCAAGCTGGACGCGGCGGCGGCGAAGCGGATCGTCGAGATCTTCACCGAGGTCATCATTGCGCCCGACGCCGACGAGGAGGCGATCGCCCTGATCGCCGCCAAGAGGAATCTGCGCCTGCTGCTGACCGGCGGCCTGCCGGATGTCCGCAGCGGAGGCCTGTCGCTGCGCACCGTCTCGGGCGGCTTCCTCGCCCAGGCCCGCGACAACGCCGTCGTCGACGACATGGTGCTGAAGGTCGTCACCAGCCGCCAGCCGAGCGAGGCCGAGGTCGCCGATCTGCGCTTCGCCTTCCGCGTCGCCAAGCACGTCAAGTCGAACGCCATCGTCTACGCCAAGGGCGGCGCGACCGTCGGCATCGGAGCCGGCCAGATGAGCCGGGTCGATTCCTCCCGCATCGCCGCCTGGAAGGCGGCCGAGGCCGCGAAGGCTGCGGGAGCACCCGCAAGTCTGACGAAGGGCTCGGTCGTCGCCTCGGACGCCTTCTTCCCCTTCGCCGACGGACTGCTGGCGGCGGCCGAGGCCGGTGCGACAGCCGTGATTCAGCCCGGCGGCTCGATGCGCGACGACGAGGTCATCAAGGCCGCCGATGCGGCCGGCCTCGCCATGGTCTTCACCGGACACCGCCATTTCCGACACTGAGCGCCCGCGTGGCGCATGCGTGGCCTGCGCTCGCTGATGCGCATTGCCGCACCTCTGCGGATTGACACCGCCCGCCTGATCCGACAAATATAATAACAATATCAGTAGTTTAGATGTTTTCTAAACTACGAGGCCGGACAGCCGGCACTGTCGGAAGGCGTTTGCGATGAGCGTTTCACCCCTCAAGGCCACTCTGCCCGTGACGGATGCGGTTCAGCCCCGCACCCAGCCCGATCATATTCCGTGGCCGCAGAAAACCCCGGCCTCCTGCCCGATCAGCGCGGTGAAGGCACGCCTGCGCACCGCCGGCCTGCGTCCGACCCGCCAGCGCATGGCGCTCGGCTGGCTGCTCTTCGCCAAGGGCGACCGTCACGTCTCGGCCGAGATGCTCTATGAGGAGGCGATCCGCGCCCGCGAGCCCCTCTCTCTCGCCACCGTCTACAACACGCTGCGCCAGTTCTCGGAATCAGGCCTGCTGCGTCAGGTGTCGGTCTCGGGCCCGAAGACCTTCTTCGACACCAACGTCTCCGAGCACCACCACTTCTACAATGAAGAGGACGAGACGGTCGTCGACATCCCCGGCTCGACCATCCAGGTCGCCGGCCTGCCGGATGCGCCCGAGGGCATGGAGATCTCCTCGGTCGAGGTCATCGTCCGCCTGCGCCGCGCCGACGGGGACGTCACCGAGATGCGCGTGGCCGGAGGCCGGCATTCGTGATCGTCTGTTCCTGCAACGTCATCTCCTGCCGCCAGATCAAGGGCATGATCGGCCCTGACGGCAGCGGCCCGGCGACGGCGGGCGAAGCCTATGACTGCCTCGGCTGCAGCCCCGATTGCGGCCGCTGCGCCCGGGCCGTCCGCTCGATTCTGGCCGAGGCGCGCGCCGCCTGCGCCAGCCAGTGCGGCTCCTGCGCCAGCCGCGACATCGAATGCGCGGTTCATGTGCAGGTCGGCCATATGATGGACGGCATCGAGATCGCGGGCGGCCGCGTCGCCGCCTGAACCCCTTCGGCTTCCGCGAGAAAACCGCGGCCCAAACGCATTTCGGTCTTCCCTTCCGCCGCGCCGCGCCCTACATTAGGATCATTCTAATGTAGCCTGCGAGGAGAGCCGCCATGAAGGGTGACAAGAAGGTCATCGAATATCTCAACCGGGGGCTTCGCTCGGAGCTCACCGCGATCAGCCAGTACTGGCTCCATTACCGGATCCTCGACAATTGGGGTCTGAAGGAGATGGCCAAGACCTGGCGCAAGGAATCGATCGAGGAGATGGTCCATGCCGACCGCTTCACCGACCGCATCCTCTTCCTCGAAGGCTTTCCGAACATGCAGACGCTCGATGCGCTGCGCATCGGCGAGAACGTCAAGGAAGTCATCGAATGCGATCTCAAGGCCGAGATCGAGGCCCGCGCCCTCTATCAGGAAGCGGCGACCTATTGCCGCGAGGTGATGGACTACCCCTCCGAGGAGCTGTTCCGCGCCCTGATGAAGGATGAGGAAGGCCATATCGACTTCCTCGAGACGCAGCTCGAACTGATCTCCCGGATCGGCCTCGAACTCTATACCCAGAAGCATATCGGGCATCTCGACGAAGGCCACTGAGCCTTCTCCAGTTAGTAATCTGAACGGTTTCGCGCCGGGCCCCAAAAGCCCGGCGTTTTTCGTTCGCGTCCCAATCCCTCATCCTGAGGAGCCGCGTCACGCGGCGTCTCGAAGGGTGATCCAGACGTCTCCGATGCGAACTGGAGCATCCTTCGAGACGCAGCCTTCGGCCGCTCCTCAGGATGAGGGCGGTGGGGTCGAACGCAGTTCCCAGCCGGCCGCCCTTATGCGATTGACGGCCCCGCCCTGTCGGGACTAAGTCATATGCTGGTCAAGTTGCTGTTTTGATTTGGTTTTATTCCAAACTGGCAGCCTCGCGGAACCGGCGTTCACGCTGACATCGCCGTTCAGGCATCGCCGCCAGGTTTCTCGTCCATGACGTCCGCACCCCCCTACGACCCTGCCAAAACGGCTTTGCCAGCCGGCCAGCCGGAGATTCCGGTCGTCGACGTTAGACAACTGCTCGGCGAGGGCCGCGAGATCGTACTGATGCATCTGGGCGAGGCCTACCGCCTGCGCATCACCGCGCGCGAGCGGCTGATCCTGACGAAGTGACGCGCTGGCCAGCGTGTCCCTGCCATGGCAGAAGCCGCGCATGAAGGGCGGATGCAGGGACGATCCATGACGGCAAAGATTGTCTCGGTGAGCCGGGCGGCCGGCCATGGCTTCAGCAAACCCGTCTGTGCCGAGATCCGGCTTCTGGCCGGGCTCGGCGTCGAGGGCGACGCCCATTGCGGCAAGACGGTGAAGCACCGCTCGCGCGTCGCGGTCGACCCGACGCAAGCCAATCTGCGGCAGGTTCATCTGCTCCAGTGCGAACTGTTCGAGGAACTGGCGGATGGCGGCTTTGCGATCGAGCCCGGTCAGATGGGCGAGAACGTCCTGACGCGCGGTCTCGACCTGCTGGCCCTGCCGACGGGCGCGCGCCTGCGCCTCGGCGACGAGGCGCTGGTCGAGGTCACGGGCCTGCGCAACCCCTGCCACCAGATCGAGGATTTCCGGCCGGGCCTGCTCGCCGCCGTCCTCGGCCGCGATGCCGATGGCAGGCTCGTCCGCAAGGCCGGCGTGATGGCGGTCGTGCTGGAAGCCGGTCAGGTGCGGCCGGGCGACGCGATCGGCGTGACGCTGCCGGCGCAGCCGCACCGGGCGCTGGAGCGGGTCTGAGACGCCCAAAACAAGAAAGACCCGCCTTGCGGCGGGTCTCGGGGCCTCTCAGATCGGCGCGCCGATCTCAGACATAGCTGACATCGGCGGCTTCGGGGCCCTTCTTGCCGGCGCGGATCGAGAAGCGCACGCGCTGCCCGTCCATCGGCGGCTGCAGACCCGAGCGGCTGAGCGAGGAGACGTGCAGGAACACGTCCGGCCCGCCCTTGTCGGGCGCGATGAAGCCGAAGCCACGCTCCGAGTTGAAGAACTTCACGGCCCCGTCGAACGGACCTTCCATCGGGCCGCTGTCGCGGCTGGAAAAGCCGCCGCTGCGGTCGCCGCGTTCGGCATAGCCGCCGCCCCCGCCGCCATAACCGCCCCGGTCCCCGCCGCCATAGCCGCGATCGCCGCCATATCCGCCGCCGCCGAAATCATCGCGTGGCGGGCGGGACGAGAACGGGCGCGGCGCGCGGTCCGAGCGCGGCGCGGGGGCCTGCGCGGTCGAGGCGTCGATCTCGTGCACGGTGACGACCTGCAGGCCGCGCCGGCCCTCGCCGAGATCGGCGATGATGGTCGCGCCGGGCTGGAGAGCCTGCTGGTCGAGCGGGCCGAGCGCGGAGATATGCAGGAAGACGTCGCCCGAGCCGTCGGCGGGCGAGGCGAAACCGAACCCCTTCTCGGGGTCGAACCATTTGACCTTGGCTTCGATGTTTTCGTGCGTGACGAAGGGCTGGGCGGAAGAAGGCGGGCGACGATCGTACATGGAGCTTCAGGAGTGCGGTGATCGGAAGCACGCAATCTAGCGCAAGCCCGCCGTTCCGTCATCGGGGGCGCGGCAGGAAATTATCCATCGGCCATCGCGGCGCGGCCGCCCGCGTCAGACCTCGCCGGCCGGCTCGTCGCAGCGGATCATCTGGACCTTGCGCGGCATCTCGCCGACGGCCGGCAGGAACTGCCCGCTGACCGGATCGAGCAGCATCAGCACCCCGGTCGCGACCGCGAAATAGGCGCCGTGCAGTTGCAGCCGGCCCTTGCCTTCGAGGATCCGGACGCAAGGGAAGGTGCGCAGATTGGCGAGCGACTGCTGGATCGAGGCGAAGGCCAGGCGCTCGACATAAGTGTCGAGATCCTCGTTGCGGCCGCGCCCGCCGGTGCGCTGGGCGGCCGGGCCGATCAGCGTGATCCACTGTCCGATGAAGTCGCCCGAGGAGAGCGGCCCCTGCGCATCGTCGGCGAAGGCGCGGATGCCGCCGCAGCGGCCATGGCCGAGCACGACGATATGCTCGACCCGGAGCGCCTGCACGGCGTATTCCAGCGCGGCCGAGGTGCCGTGCAGGCCGTCATCTGGCGAGAAGGGCGGCACCAGATTGGCGACGTTGCGGGCGACGAACATCTCGCCCGGCCGCGCATCGAAGATGATCTCGGGCGAGACGCGCGAGTCGCAGCAGCCGATCAGCATGATCTTGGGCGTCTGCCCGTCCGCGAGCTCCTCGTAGCGGCTCTTCTCGCGGTCGAAACGGTCATCAAGGAAGGCGCGGTAGCCCTCGGTCAGGCGCGCGGGGAAGGGGGCGGCTATGGTGTCCATGCGCTTATCTCGAACAGGAGTGGCGCGGTTTCGTCAAGCGGACGGCCTGTCGCGCCGCCGCCATCATCGGAGACGCCAGCGCGCGAGCCTGCGGCGCGCGTTCAGAACACGTTTGGATAGATGTAGCGCGTGATCACGCTCTGCACGAAGAAGATCAGCAGCAGCAGGATGATAGGCGAGATGTCGATGCCCCCGAGATTGGGCAGCATGTTGCGGATCGGCCTCAGCGCAGGCTCGGTGATGCGATAGAGCATATCCCACACGGTGGAGACGAACTGGTTGCGCGTATTGACCACGTTGAAGGCGATCAGCCAGCTCAGGATGGCGGATGCGATCAGGATCCAGACATAGAGCTGCAAGGCGAGCATCACCACATCGAGAACGGACCGCATCGATATCCCTCATTTCATGGATTTTCCGGCCCGGACGACGCCCCGGCCGCGCTCCGCCAAAGTGCCGCGAGCGATTGACATTCACGCGACGCACAGCCTAGAAGGCCAGCGCCTTGGGGCTGTAGCTCAGATGGGAGAGCGCTGCAATCGCACTGCAGAGGTCAGGGGTTCGATTCCCCTCAGCTCCACCAAGGCACTCGTATCCCCTTGATACGATTAATTCTCTCACAAATCAGACGCTTAGACCTACCCGCTGGTACACAATCGTGACACAAGGGGGCATGGAAAAGGTGTCGAAAGCCGACCATCTCATCGAACGGGACGGGACCTGGTACTATCACAGGCGCGTTCCAGACGCTGCGCGTGCCCGACTTGGCAAGGCAGTCGTCAAATTTTCCCTGAAGACGAAGATCAAGAAGGAAGCTCGACGCCTCGCCGAGGTTCAAGACGTTCGGTGGAGCGCTCGTTTTTCAGACGCGGTCGAGGGGTCAAATCCAAACACCCCTATCGATGAGGGCGTGCCACTAACGGGAATTTTGGCCGAGCGTTGCGTTCAAGAATATGTCGCCAGGCTGGACCGGCGTTCAGCCGACCGCCTAGCAGTCGATCCTCCGGCGGATGTCTCCGAGCGGGACGAGATGATCACCGATGCGGAATACAGCCTGCAAATCCTTGGAAGACCAGACGACCCTCGGGCCGGCGAGCGCGTTTGGGAAGTAGCCCGCGCTGTAGCGAAGGCCGCTGGAGCCCGGCTTGATGAGAACGTGACGCCATACCCAGTCATCGCGGGCATCGTCCTTCGCGGTCTCATGGAGCTGGACCGGCGCAAGTTGGCACGCCTGACGCACGAGAATGGTCGACAGTTTTTTGATCAGCTCTTCGATTTCAAAGCCGTCCCGCGCGTGACCTTCGGCGAACTGAGTGACCAGTACCTAGCGCTCCACGACGAAGACGCTGCCATCAACGGTACGAGTTTGAAGGGGTCGGACAAGCGTCACGCTAACGTAGCCCTCGTTAGGAACATCGTTGGTCCTGAGACCCAGGTCGCGGACATCGATTTTGACGCCTGCCTGCGCTTTCGAAGCGTCCTTGCGAAGGTTCCGACGAACTGGACGAAACGCTACGCAGGCCACACCTTGGACGAAGCGATCACAAGATCGGGGGGAGAGAAGGGACAGGTCCTCTCGGCGATCACCCAGCAGCAGTATTTAGCCACGTTCAAAGACCTGATCGATCTCGCAGTCAAAAAGGGTTTGAAGGCGTCTAATCCGGCGCAGGGCCTGAAGCCGATCAAACGAGATGATGTCGCGCTTCGTGACAAGCGCGAGCCCTTCTTGCCGACCCAGCTCGTCACGTTTTTCAAAGCTGGTGACGTTGCCCCACGTTTCTAATCCGGTTTGAAGTTCGTTCTGGCCCATTTTGAGGACCAGAACATGAAACGCAGCCGCTTTTCGGAAGAGCAGATCATCGCGATTTTAAAGGAACAGGAGTCCGGG